>SXGU01558181.1_pt1 | contig 79231 bp, 90 predicted proteins | sample 3174531 | NCBI WGS metagenome assembly SXGU01 (sample SAMN11356863, study PRJNA531348) | freshwater metagenome | isolation source: freshwater sample F1-140 | place: China: Fuxian Lake, Yuxi | collected 2017-12-25
CTAACGCTGAAGAACCATCTAACGCTGAAGAACCATCTAACGCTGAAGAACCATCTAACGCTGAAGAACCATCTAACGCTGAAGAACCATCTAACGCTGAAGAACCATCTAACGCTGAAGAACCATCTAAAAGCGAAAGTGCATCAGCGATTACCGGAGCAATCATTTCTTCTAACAATATTAATGGCGTCGTTTCTAAAGATAAAGATTTTGTTTATTCTCTTTCTGAAGATGAAACTGCAGAATTAATCAGTGGAAGTGTTGATTATAATGGAAATGAACTTGACGATAGTGTCGTTAAACTGAAATTGAAAAAAGGAGAAATTATCATAACTACAGATTATGAGTTTGAAACTGAAGGATTCGGTGAAGAATATTTAGGAAGTGAAACAAAAAAAATTCAGATTGATTTGAGTGCGTTTGATTTCATGGCTATTGATGGAGAAATAATTTCTATTTCTCTTGTTTATCAAGACAACGAAATTGTTTCTGCGTCTGAAAAAATTTCAGTTATACAAAATGAAAGTTTAATTGATGAAGCATCTAACGAAACCGAAATTAATGCAACTTTAAGTGACGAGATTATTAGTATTGTTAATGAAACGGTTATTGTTGTTGCCAATATAACTAACGAGACTATTGTTCCTATTATGAATACGAGTGTGTTCAATGTTAATGTTACTCAATTCAGAGCTGTTTTAGGGCAACCTGTTCGTTGGGAAAAGAAAGTTGCCTTTGATGCCAATTCTTCTGTTGAATTGCGTGTTGAGATTCCGGAAAGTGCTGAAAATGTTACCATTTTACCGATTAATTTTACTGAATATCTTGAAATTGAAGGTTTGACTGAAGCAGAATATATTGCTTTATCTGGAACTTCGGTTTCAACGAGTCCTGAAATTATTTCACAAGTTTCTTTAAACGATGAAAATGCTTCTTTGGTTCAAGAAGAAGTTTCTTTAGAAACTAATAATGTAGAATCCGAAGAAGTTACTATTTCAATTACTGGACAGATTATTTCTGGAAAGGTAAGTGCTGATATTGATTTATCAAAAGAAACTTGGTTGAAGAAATTTTTTGGACGTATTTTTGGATTGACTGGCAAAGTTATTGACACGAATGTAGGTATTTCAGCACCTGTTCAATCAGTAATTGTTAATTTGTCTGATAAAGATTTCGGAATTGCTGTTGAATATTATACCTCTGCACCTGTTGCCGAAGAATTTTTAGAAGGCACACATAAGACTATAGCTGTTTCAAGTCCGAGTGATGTGCATTACGAGAATGTTATTATTTATACTAATTTGTCTGATGATTTTAAAATTAATGATTTAACTGGCGTTAAAATTGAATGGCTCGAAAACGCATCACAAAACTTAGAAATTTATTTCGCAAACGATACTAATGGGAATGGCTATTATGATTATATTGAATGGATTGCACCGAGATTGAGCAATCAAACTTTCAACATAATTGTGATTATAAATGCACAACATCTGAGTTCAACACGAGAGTTTATTTCGAACATTTATAATGAAACTCGTGAGCTTGACGGAATTTGGAGCGAACCAATTTATTCCGGAAATTTTGTGCGTGTGACCTTTGAGAGAAATTTAACTAATGCGAACGATATCACAATTTATCCTCGTGCAGTAAATGGGACAAATGTTTCAGATATTTTAGTAGAAGTTTATGAATTTAATAAAAATGAGACTATTGCTCGATTTACAAACCTTGCTGAAAACAATTATAATAAAGTTTTTTTGACTGGATTAGCTGAAAATTATAGCCAAGATGTTTTTGATTTGTTAGTTTTAAATGGTAGTTTAGAATTTGACCATATTATTGATCCGGTCATTACTTATAATACTTATTCTAGTGATGTGGGTCTTGCTCCACTTGATAATGAAACATTTGTTATTACTTATCTTAATGTAAGTTCTAATGGTGTTCTCTTTTCAATTCTTAATACAAATGGCTCAATTGTTCTTCCACCTATCCATGTAGATGGAGGAGTAAATATATCTTACAATTATTCTCGTGTTTCTGTTGCAACATTTAATAGCACTACTTTTATGGTTGGTTGGACAAATAGAAGTGGAGATAGGCGCGCTATTTATACAAGAACAGGCACTTTGAAAGCAGGACCTTCTTTTGGAGATGGTTCTTTGGGCGTTAGTGCACATGATATTAAATTGAGTTATATGGAAGATAAAGTATTCTATTGCTATACTGATTTTACTGAAGGGGATTCAGACTTGAAAATTTATAATGCAACGACGAATGCAGCTTATGGGGTTGCTGAAACAAATGTTAATACTGCAGCTATTCCTGAAAAAAATAATACTAATATTATGGATTGTGTAGCTATAAATTCTTCAAAAATTGGATATTTTGAATTTGATGATGCTGCAGATGATGATGCAACCTACCACTTTTTAAATAGCACAGGAAATGAAGATATAGTTGATGCAGATATAGATCTTGTAGCGAGCAATAATGGAAGAGTTGCAGTTGCATCTTTAGATAATAATAAACTTGTTCTTGTATGGCACAATAGTTCAAGTGTTAGATTTGCAATTAGAATGGCAAATAATGCTTCTCTTCTTGCAGCGACTAGCGTTTCAATTACAGGTTCTAATACTCTTTCTCAACTCGCAACAGCAACTGTAAAGAACTTATCTTCTAATCTCGATAATGTTGTCATTATATGGCATAATCAAACCAACACTCGTCTGCTTGGTAAAGTCTATAATGGTAGTGGAACAGTTGTTACAAATGAATTTGTCATTGATGAAGATCCGAATATGGATAGTCTTTTGTATGCTTTAGGAGAAGATGATGCGAGCACATTAAGTTTATGTAGTGGTAAATGGGTTGTTGCATATACTAATCTCACTAATGTTTCAATTGTAAAATCTTATAATTTGAACGGTTCAGTCTGGGATGGTGTTTGTGGTTCGTCTAACCAAGATATTACTTATCCTCTTTTCTTCCTTTATAATGAGACTCCAGCAAATGGTTCGGAATACAATATTTCAGTTATAAGTTCATTTAATGTAACAGTTAATAATACTAACGGCACGGTTTGGCTCCAAATTAATAATCGCAATTATACAGCCACTAATCTTTCAAATAATATTTATAATGTTTCTATTAATTTAGGTGCAGGAAATTATTCTTATAATTGGTCTTCCTATGGAAATGGAAGCACAAAACTATTCAATATAAGTTCACAAAGAGATTATTCTATAAATAAATCATCAAGTAATGTAAATCTTACTCTTAATAGCTCGAAAAACAATATTAGTATTTTTCGATATGAATCTATCGCTTTGAATGGAACGATAATCTCTGGAGATGCTAATTATACTTTACTTTTATATGCGAATAATACTTTAATAAATCAAGGCAATATTAGCTCAGGGAATTTAACAAACTTTACTACTACCGGACTTCAAAATATTACCTTGATTTACTTGAATACGCAGAATTATACGCAAAGTTCTGAAACTTATTATGTTAATGTTTCTGAAAAAACTTATAATCTAAATGCAACAGTTTCTGGTTCTAACAACACGGCTCTCAATGTTTCTATCTTAATCTACCCAATAAATCCTTTAGGATTTCAAAATGCAAATGCAAATTATAATTTCTCCAATCCATTTCATAATTTTGTTCAAGAAACTGGAAATTACAATATGGAATTTACATTTGAAAATAAGAAGATAAACAAGGTTGTTTTTGGAAATTATAGCCTTAATGGAAATATAAATAATATATTTAATTATGAAGACGATATTAACTCAACCTCATTTGATTCAACATTTGCAATTGATGTTGCATCTTCAAACTATACTAATGCTACACTTTATTTTAATGCAACTGCTGAAAGTATGTATAAATGTGCTAATTGGAACTTTACTGATGAACGATGTGTTGGAGGTTGGAAACTTCTCCTCAATAATCTGGTTATAGGGGAACAGTATAATATTACTTTGACTCCGGGTGACCCAGGATATGGGCAAATAAATATTACTGATGCTATTCATTTAGATGAGAATTATTCCTTTTTGAATAATCAGTATGTGGAAGTTGTTAATTTAGATGGGCTGTGGAGTGAACACATAAATCATAGAGAGTATATTAGAATAAGTTTTGTGCAGAATCTAACTTCAATTAATGATATTACTCTTTATTCCAGAAATACTCAAAATAGAAGCACTATTGTTGAAGTTTATTTGCCAAATACTACTACCAAATTAACTCAATTTCCTGTTATTAACACTACGCAATATTATAAAGTTTATCTGACTAATTTAAGTGCAGAAAATGAAACTGATACGTTTGATTTGCGCGTTTTGAGTCTTGATTCTTTAGCAGACTCTTATCTTGAATTTGACCATATTATTGATCCTAATGCTCCCCCTAATTTTTCTTTGAGAGCTCCAGCAAATGCAAGCTCTCAAACTACTCGAAGTATCAATATTAGTATGCTTGTTGACGACCAAGATAATAATGGCACAGGTGGTGTGGCTCATATATATGTTGACACTAATAGTCCTACTCTTACTAATGAACATATTGTTTATGTGCTGAATGGAACTACAGACCCTCAGATAGTTGAATTCAATTATTCAATACCTCCTTTGAAATATGTTGATTATCCGAGTATGTTTTTACTCTATCATTTTGATAACAATACTCTTTTTGGTGAAAATAAGACATATGTTAATGATTTTGCAACTGGATCTCAAGATGGAAATATAACTTTGAGTCCGTTTCCAGCTGTCCGAAGTATTATTGGGGGTGGATTTGATAATCGTGGGGCACGTATTATTCTTGGAGATAGTGCTTTGTTGAATTCTCCAAGTGCTACAGGAGAAATAACTATTATGTTTTGGATTAATATGACTAGAACAGATTTTGCTGTAACATTTCCTCCGATAGTAACTAAACAGGTCGATACAAATAATAGGGATTATCTAATCTATTTTTCAAACGCTTCAAAAGCTTGGACTTTATCTTTGGGTAATGGCTCTTTACAAAGAAGTATTGCAACACCTACTGGTTCATTTAATAATTCTAATAATACTTGGAATCATATTGCTTTTACTTTTAACAAAACTACTCAAAATGCCACAATTTATGTCAACGGCAAAGTTAATATAACTCAAATGCTTGACTTAGGAAATACGAGTTTAGTCAATACTGCTTCAAGTTTAACTATGTTTACTGCTGGAACTCTTAACACTTTGAATAATTCAATAATTGATGATTTAGCATTATTCAATAAGAGTCTTAATGCGACAGAGATATTAAACATTTATAGACTTCATGATGGAGCATATTATTGGAGAGTTAATGCCACAGATGCGGTCGGTGGATGGAATAATTCTGATACTTATTTGTTTTATATAGATAATGTTGTTCCTAATGTTACTCTTAACTGGCCAACTAATACGACTTCGTTTTTAGATAATGTTTCTTCTATCTCTCTGAATTGGACTGCTCTCGACTTTGTGGACAATTCATTACTTTGCAATGTAACAATTGGTAATTCAATTAATAAGAGCAATGTTGTTTCAGCAAATAATACTCTGATTAATGTTTCTGTTACTGGATTTACCGTCGGAACTTATCATTGGAATACTTCTTGTTTAGATGATGCTGGAAATATAAATTCCAGCACAACGTATACTTTTACAGTCACTTCTTCAAACACTGCACCCTATAATACTTCAGCTATAATAATCAACTCAACTACTGGTTTAAACAGAACAATAGATTCTATAAATGTGAAGGCAGATATAGTAGATAATGAAGCAAACTCAGTGAATGTCACAGTTAGATGGTATAATAACTCTGTGCTTCATGCAATAGATATGTATAACAATAGTTATTCTGGAGATGGGTTTGTTTTTATAGCTACTTTGCCTTTTGGAAATCTTACACGAGGACATAATTGGACAGCAGGATTAACTTTAAGTGATGGAATTACACAATCTGCACAACTTAATGCTACTATGAATGTGACTGTTGTGAATAGTATTCCTTACAATCTAAGTGCTTTGATTTTGAACGGAACCACTGTGAATAACAGAAGCAATGAAACCATTTTTGTCAGAACAACTTTGTTTGATTTAGATAGTAATGATAGATTAAATGTAACTGTAACTTGGATGAACTCAAGTTTACCGGTTTTCACTCTTATGTATAATGATAGTTACAGCAATGGTACAGTGTTTATTGCAAACCTTACTGCCGGTAACACGACACGAGGACATAATTGGAGTGTACAATTTCAGATAAATGATGGCGCGAGTAATTTTGTAGTTAATTCAACCAATATTACTATAAGAAATACACCTCCGAATATTACATTACTAACTCCGTTAAATGGAAATGTGACTAATCTTCGCAAACCAAGATTTACTTGGGGAATAAGTGACGAAGATACTACTAATAATAAAGAACTTGTTTCACAATTGAATCTAAGTTATAAAGCACAGAGTAATTGTGTTGATAGTTTATACAATGGCGATGCGACTAATATTATAGAGATTGGAGGAAATGAAACATGGACCCTTGTAAATGATTTGGCTTGCTTTATTGATGAAGGAGATTATTACAATTGGAGTATGCGTGCGTATGATGATTTTAATGAATTTGGTAGTTGGACTCTTGAGCGCAATATAAGTTTACAGGCTTTGATAGCTATTTCTCTGAATATAACTTCAGTTGATTTTGGAAATCTTAGAGAAGGACAATTTAATGATACTTCAGATAATTCTCCGAAACCTATAATTATTATAAATGATGGAAATGCCTTATCTAATATCACTATATTACCTGAACGAGGAATTTGGGAATCTTATGCACATATTTCATCACAATTTTATCAGTTTAAAGTAGATAATGTTTCAACTAACGGTATAAATGAGAATGGTTCATTTAAAGCCAGTCAGTCTCCATTGATTTATACTGATTTTAATTTTGTTACTCAAACAATGTGCGTAGCATATCTTAATTATACTGATGTTACAGATAGTGTTGAAGTTGATATCAATTTAACTGTTCCAACTAATGAACCTCCTGGTGCGCGTAATTCACTTATAGCCTTTACAGCATCATTTACTGAATAAAATGGTAAATCACAAACACATTTTAGCGATTGACGCGATTTTAATACTTGGGAGTTTATTGTTGATTGCAGGAATTGTGGGTTATTCGCGACCATTAGCAATTGCACCTCTTGACGAATCTGTGACAACTAACACTTCTATTTTGTTTGAATTCAAAAAAGCAGATTATATTTTGATAGATGATAATCTGGATTTTACATCTCCTGAACAGGTATATGTTAAGGATTTTGTAACTGTAAATCTTGAACCAGGAACCTACTACTGGAAGGCCGTAGGTGCATTATCAAGCGAAGTTCGACAATTAACAATTGAATCAGTTATAGATTTACAAATTCGTGAATCTGAAAATGGGGTATTGGTCGTCAATTCTGGGAACTTGGAATTAGAAGTTTCTGTTTATAATCAAGGAGTTTTAAGTGAAAAGTTTGTCGTTGATGTTTCTGAAAATTCCTTTGCTAAAGGAGATAAATTCATTGGAGTGAAAAATGTTCCATAAGTTCTTTCTTTTTATCTTTGTAATATTTTTTACACAGATACTTTTGGTTAGTTCTTTAGGAGTTACCCCTGCACAAAAAATTATTAGTTACATCCCTGGAACGACTTCAACTTTGTCGTTTGATATTGTAAATACTGAACATAAGAATTTGAATCTTGTAATTTTACTACAAGGTGAATTAAATAAAAGTATTTCTCTTTATAATGTTTCTGAGAAAATTGATGCAACTACCGGAAGTAAAACAATTAATTATCAGTTTACTATCCCTTCTGGATTGAAACCTGGCAGGCATCTTGGAGAAATTCTTGTTTTAGAGATACCTTCTGAAGAAGATAGGGATTCAACATTTGTAAGTGCAGTTGTTGGAGTAATTACTTCAGTTGTCGTAGATGTACCATATCCTGGGAAATATGCGGAAACGTCGCTAAATATTGCAGCGAATAAAGAAGGAGGATTCTCTTTTGTGATTCCTATTTTAAGTAAGGGAGATTTGAATATTGTGCATGCGAAAGCAATAATTGATATTTTCACTCCTTTAAATGAAAAAGTAGCTTCTTTGGTTAGCGAAGAGATTTCTGTTCCAAGTCATGAACGTAAAGAGTTGGCAATTAAATGGGATGCGGCTGGTGTCCAGAAAGGGAGATATCTTGCAATTGCGAATATTATTTATGATGAAACTTCTGTGAGGATTGAAAAAGAGTTTTCAGTAGGCGAACAGATGCTTGAATTAAAAAATGTGGAAGTAAATGATTTTGCACTCGGAGAGATTGCGAAGTTTGAATTTTTGCTGGAAAATACCTGGAGTGAGATAATCACTAGCGCATATATTCAGATGCAGGTTTTCAATGAAGATGGGGCTGTAATGACTGATTTCAAATCAGCTACTTATGATATTCCTTCTAATGAAAACAAACTTCTTGCCGCGTTCTGGGATACTGATGGAGTAAATAAAGGAAATTATGATGCGAGAGCATTTGTCAAATTTGCAGAACAATCTTTACAACATGATTTCAAACTTGAAGTTTCCGAAGACGAAATAAATGTAGTGGGTGTAGGTTATGTTATTAAAAATTCTTCAGCCAAATCTTCAAATTCCATTGTTGTTATTTTAGGAGTCGCTATTGCTGTGCTTGTTTTGCTTAATCTTGTATGGTTTCTCATTTTAAGAAAAAAATTGAAATGAAGTAGTATTCTAACATAAACTTTATAAACTAAATTATTTTAATGAATGTGGAGGTAATGATGAGCTCAACACAAAAATTTGTTTTAACTTTGATTATATTTGTATTAGTTTTCTCAGTTATTTCAATAGCTTTGAATGTTTATTTATCGAATAGGGGATTTTCCGAGAAAGACAATAATAAAGATAAAATTTCCGCAAGTAACTTTGGGAATGTAGGCTTGAATGTTGAAACAAGTTCATCTTCTGAAAATTATGGCAAATAGTTCTCTTTTTTTTAAAGGACTTGTGTTTTTTGCCATTGTTCTAACTGCTTTTTCTTTCTTTTTTGTTTATCAATCATTTAGCTCTCTAATTACTAAAATATCTGGCCATGTCATTACTGGTGAGGCAAATGTTACTGTAGAAACTGTTGCTTTAGTTAATTTTACTACTAGTGGCATTAATTGGGGTTCTGGTAGAGTTAATGTAGGTGCTGATGCAGCGTCACTTAATACCTTTGCTACTAATAATGTAACTGGAGGAAATTGGACTTTGCAAACTGCTGGAGGTTTGAGATTACAGAATCAAGGCAATGTTAATGTTACTCTTAATCTTAGTGGAACTAAAACTGCTGCACAGTTCATTGGAGGAACCTCTCCAGTATACAAGTGGAATATATCTAATGTTGAATCGAATAGTTGTCTTAATTCAAGTGGTGGAACTGGATCATTGGCTTTGGCTCTATTCTACGATGTTAATACAACGGCATCTGCTCAATTTTGTGGTCGTTTTCAATATATTGATACTGCAGATACTATTCGTATAGACTTTAACTTAACTATTCCTTCGGATTCTTTGACTGGCACTTTAAATGATGTTGTTACTGCCGTCGCTACCGCTACGTAGTTGCCATGTCTCGTTTATTTTTTCTTGTATTACTTCTTTTTTTTGTTTTACCCTTTGTTGATTCTTTGGGAATAACCCCTGCTATTAAAACAATAGATTTTTTTCCAGGTACAACTGTCAACTTAACATTTACTGCTATTTCGGAAGATCCTAATGGAATTTTAGATATCTCTATAGGTGGAGACTTGGCTCCATATGCTATTTCTTCAACAAAAACAATTATAGGATCTTCTTCGTTTATTGTTACGTTGCAATTTTCTGAAGTTATTCCTGAACCTGGAAAACATATAATCACTGTTTCTTTGAAAGAACGACCTTCAGAGAGTAATTTTATTGGAGCAATCGTTGAGATTGGAGCAGTCATTAATGTATTTATCCCGTATCCTGGTTTATATGGTGAAATGTCTCTTTCAATTCCTGATTCTAATTTAGGAGATAAAGTTCCTGTTGAGCTTCATGTTATTAATCGTGGAGAGGAAGATATTAATCTTTCACAAGTAGCTATTGATTTTATTAATCATGAAAATAATATATTTTATTCAATGAATTTTACTCCAGTTGTTATTTCAGCTCCAGGAGATAGATATTTTAGAAAATATATAGACACCGATGTTCTTAAAGCTGGGAATTATCTTGCTCGTGCTCATATAGGATATTCTAATATCACTAGAGAAGTAAATGAAACTTTTCGCGTAGGTTCTTTAAACATTAAAATCATAAATTTTACCGACACTCTTCCAGCGAAAGGCATTCAAAGATTTTATGTTACTTTAGAGAGTTCATGGAATTCTTTACTTTCTGGAGTATATGTGGATGTAAATCTTACTAATTTATTAGGTGAATCTATTAATTTTCGGACGTCCTCGATAGATATTGGTCCTTGGGAACAAAAAACTATTGAAAGTTATCTTGATACTGAAAAACTAAAAGGAATCTATACGATGCAATTAAAAAGTATTTATCCTGGTAACAATGAAAGTGTTTCGACTATTCTTACTATTATTCCAAAAAATAATATTGTTACTTATGTTATTATTGCTGGATTTTTAATACTCGTTATTTTTATATATCTTGTTGTTCGTCATTTTAGAACATCGAAAAAATGAAGCGTTTCTCTATAATGTTATTTTTTATAGCTCTTGTAACTTTTTTATTATCTCTCTGTCTATTCTTTACTGGTCCAGTTCCTTTACAAATTACAGAAATTCCAGCTTTTGTTTCTATAAGTAAAGATATTGTTGGGTTTGATTTGAATTCCTCTGCCCTTGCTTATGGGAGTGTTGTCAGAGGTAGTAGTTCTACAAAACAGATTTCTATACAAAATGATTTCCCCGTCCCTGTTAGAGTAATTGCTACGTTTTATGGGTCTATATCTCCTTTTCTCGAAGATTCTGTAGATATAGAACTTTTTCCTGGTGAAACAATCTCGATGCCATTTACGCTTATTACGCGATATGATTCTCCATTAGGAAAATATGATGGATTTGTGCGTATTTTATTTTATAGAGTTTCATAAGATATTTAAGAGGAGTTATGCTCTTAAAGGATATGGTGAATGCAAAATACTTGTTTTTTTTTATAGGTATATTTTTAGTTGCTTTTGTTTTATTTATTAGCTCTTTATTTACTGATTTAAGTACTTCAATTTCTACTCGTGCTTCTTCGAATGCAAATGTTGGTTTTTCTGTTGAAACTTCAGTTGCTATTTGCGGAGATTCTCTTTGCAATGGTGCTGAAACTTGTTCTACTTGCTCTACTGATTGTGGAACTTGTGCAGTCACTTCTACTGGCACAAGTGGAGGAGGCGCTGGAGGAGGAGCAGGCACAGCTGGAGGATATCAGGCACAACCTAGTTTTTTAATTGATAATGAGAACTTTAATGTTCAGTTAGTCTCTGGCGAGAGTGAATCTAAACAAGTTAATATATTGAATAATGGACCCACCACTATTAAAATATCTGTAAAAGTTACGGGAATTGATAAACATATTTCCTTTGAGAATACTTCAATTGTTATTCTTCCTGGTGAAAGCTTCCCTTTAATATTCACATTGAATGCTCCAGAACCTGGGATTTATGCTGGCAAAGTAATTCTCTCTTATCAAGGAATTACTAAGGAAATATTTGTATTGTTCAATGTTGTTAGTGAAGGAGTCTTGTTTGATGCGACAGTTACTATACCTGATTTATATCGCGTTCTAAAAATGGGTCAGCGTTTGCCTGTGTTGATAGAATTGTTGGAAGTTGGAGGAGAATCTGGAGTGGATGTCACTATGAATTATGTAATCAAAGATTTTGAAGGAAATACTAAATATTCTGAATCAGAAACTTTTTATGTTTTAGGCGCTAAAAGTTATAATAAGAAATTTTCTACTTCAGGTCTTAATCCAGATGATTACATATTAGGTATCGAACTTTCTTATCCGGGTGGTTTTGCAACATCGAGCGCACACTTTAGAATAACAGAAACTCCTGTTATCGCTTTACAAACTTGGATAGCTTTAGGAGGTTTAATTATCGCTATAATAGTTATAACTTTATTGGTTTTGTTCTATAGAAGAAAAAATTCAGATAATTTAAAATCAGATATTAAAAAGAAGGTTAAAAGAAAATGATTAAATTTCTTATTGTTTTAATTTTATTTATCCCTCTTTCCTTTGCTAAAGTTGATTTGGAAACGCCCCAGATTACCACATTTACAACTATTGATTCAAGAGTTATTGAAAATATAAATTTTTTTAATGATGGTCCTGGAAAATCTTTCACAGCAGTTTTACAAAATCCAGATTCTATAATCTCAATTATCTCTACCCTAACATATGTTGAAGAAAAATCTTATGGCTCATTTTCATTGAGCATCGATACTTCTTCTACAGAACCCGGAATTTATTTTAATAAGCTTAGTATTTTAGAGAATGAACTTCTTTTTGAGATTCCTGTTGTTCTAGTTATTGAAGATAAATCTTTCAATTTAAATCATGATGTCATTATAGATATTCAGTCTTATGATATATCCGATATTTCTGGAGAAATGTTGTTATCTCCAGGATTTAAGATTCATAAATTAGATTATGACAATTCAATTAATAATCTCCTTTTTGAAACATTTGTCTATTCTATTGATGGAAATTTGATTTATTCTTCAGAAGAAAGCATGTCTGTTTCTAGGACGACTGAATTTGAAAGATTCATCAATCTCGGATTAGATGTTCCCAAAGGAGTAGTTATAGTTGGAAAAACGAAAAGCAATGGATTTGTTGGATACGATATCGCCCAGTTGAATACTCAAACAGGAGAGATATTGTTAAGCCCTCAGATTATCGAAAAAGATTATTCTTACTGGATTTATCTTGGAATCTTTACTTTTCTTATTGCTTCTATAATTGTTTTGAGTTATTTCTGGAATCATAGAATTGTTACTCAAGCAAGCGAGTGGAAGACAAAACTTAACGATATAAAGAAATATCAATTTAGTGATTCAAGAAAAGCTATTAGAAAACTTGAGTATCAAAAAGAAATTCTTCAAAGAGCATATTCTATGCATTTTATCACTCAAACTTCTTATGTTCAGGGAATATCTGAAATAGAAAAGATGTCTGAGAATTTGAAGAAACGTTTATAAATACGCTTGTTTTGATTAATGTATAAGATGGTGAATACAAAATCTGCACTTTCTGGAGCTATAAAGGATTTAGAGTCAGAAATAAATGTGTTAAATAAACAGAGAAATTCTTTAAAGAGTTCTATCGGTAAAACTTCTGAAAGCATTTCTGAAACACGCAAGAAAGAAACAATGTTACAGAAACTTATATCTCAATTGACTGACAAAGAAGCTCAACTTGCTCACAGAAAGAAGGAAATGGAAAGTAAGTCAGACAAAATAACGGATAAACTGGGTAAGATGTCTAAGATTAAGTCAGAAATGAAAGATATCTGATATGAATTTTCGTTTTTTTAAAGATTATAAAATCTTCGATGTTGATGTTAAAAGAATGAATTTTTTTACGCAATTTATTGGACTTATGTTTACTTCTAAAAATGCTAAAATAAGATTATTCTCTTATTCTAAGGACTCAAAGATAATGATTCATTCTTGGTTTATTTATTATCCATTTTTGATTATATGGCTTAATCGCAAAAAAAGAATTGTTGGGTGGAAAAAAGTATTCCCTTTTAATTCTTGTGTTGTCCCTCCTAAAAAATTCAGACATTTTGTAGAAATTCCATTTAATTCGTCGAATAAAAAAATTCTTATGAATTTTCTTTCAAAAGACGAGCTTGAAAATATTTAACTTATTTTTTATTTTTTCGTCGCTGAAATATATTTATTTGTCTGTTTTCCGTCGGAAAAGCAAAGGTTTAAATATAAGCGACGATAATTTGAATTAACCCGACATAAAAGGAGGTGTTCATGGGAAAAATAATTGCAAAAAATATCGTAAAGCGACAACATGGTTATTTGTATTATGTTGATGCTCACGGTAATGTTTGCGAGGCTAAAATGTCTCGCGGCGGAAGAAAGAAGAAGAAATAATTAATTTTATTGAATCTTTTTTCCATTAGTTTTTTATATTCTATTTTTTATTGTTTTTTATGATTGTAGGTATTGAGACCACAGCACACACCTTTGGAATAGGTGTTGTTTCTAACGGAAAAATTCTTTCTAATTTGAAAGATATGTATAGGCCTGAAAAAGGAGGAATAATTCCGAATGCTAGTGCAAACCATCATAAGCTTGTTGCACAACAAATATGGGACGAATCTTTGTCTAAAGCAGGTTGTTGCGATAAGGATATAGAAGCAATTGCTGTTTCAAATGCTCCAGGTCTTGATCCTTGTTTGCACGCAGGACTTGAATTCGCAAAGAAGCAAGCTTCAAGATTAAATGTTCCTCTCGTTCCAGTCAATCATTGTATTGCACATTTAGAAATTGGTCAAAGTGTTGGAGCTAAGGATTCAGTTTTACTTTATGCTTCTGGAGCAAATACTCAAATTATTGCTTATGCATCTGGTAAATATAGGGTGTTTGGAGAAACTTTAGATAATGGCGTCGGTAATTTTATTGATTCTTTTGGCAGATATGTCGGAATTCCTTTTCCTGCTGGACCGGTTTTGGAAGGTAAGGCGAAAAATGGTAAATTTTTAGAATTACCTTATTCAATAAAGGGAATGGATGTTTCTTTTTCTGGTATGTTGACAAAGATGAAACAACTTTACGATAAAGGTGTTAAAATTGAAGATTTAGCTTATTCTATGCAAGAACACGCATTTGCTATGCTTGTTGAATCTGCTGAAAGGGCGATGGCGCATACTGGAAAAAAAGAGTTAGTTTTAGGAGGAGGCGTTGCTTGTAACGCACGTTTACAAGAAATGTGTCGTTTGATGTGCGAAGCGAGAGGAGCTAAAATGTTTTGTCCTGCTCGCGAATTTTTAGTAGATAATGGGGCAATGATTGCATATACGGGAGAGATTTTATTTAAATCTGGATTGAAAAAAAATTCGAATGAAGTTAATACATCTCCCAGAGAGAGGACAGATATGGTTGATGTAACTTGGAAATAAGTTTTGTTTTGTTTTAATTGAAGAGAAATTAGGATAGATAAAGTTTATAAAGGTAGTTTTTTGAATAGTTTAGCCAATGACTCTAGGAGGCAACTTCTTTTTGTCTAAGCATATAATAAAATGGATTACTACGCAATAATCGAAAAGGCTCGAAAAACTGGAAAAATTGATAAAGGAACTAATGAAGTTACTAAAGCAATTGAGAGGGGAGTAGCCAAAGCTGTTTTTTATGCAGCAGATGTTAATCCTAAAGAAATAGTTGCTCATTTATCTGCTATTGCTAAAGAAAAAAAGATTCCTTGTTTTGAAGTTGATTCTAAACAAAAATTAGGTGTAGCAGTTGGAATACCTGTTTCTACAAGTGCAGTTGCAATAATTGATGCTGGACAGGCTGATAAGGAAGTTCAAGCATTACATAAGGCAAGAGGCGAATAATGGGTGGAAATAAACCTAGACCTGTTAAGGACCAGTCTAATGCAGGACCTACTGCTTCTCCAGGCAAACTTTCTAATGAAAAACCAGTTTTAGCTATTGTTCAAAAATTACTTTTGAGAACTGGTGCGCGAGGAGAGATTACGCAGGTTGATTGTAAAATTCTTGAAGGAAAAAATTCGGATAAGGAGATGAGAAGAAATGTTAAAGGGCCTGTAAGAGTAGGAGATTATCTTATTTTAAGAGAAACTGAAATTGAAGCTCGTAGGGCGAAAGGAGCAACAAAAGGAGCACACTCTTAAGCATGAGCACAGCAAAATGTACTTTTTGTGGAACGGAACAGGAAGATTATAAGGGAACATATATGTTCAAAAATGATGGGAGCACTAATTATTATTGTGGTTCTAAATGTTATAAAAGCCATATAAAGTTACATAGAGATAGAAAAAGAGCAGCTTGGACCGAAGCATATAGGAATGTCCATAAGAAAGCTTTAACTAAAAAATAATCATCTTGGATTTTTTATATCTTATCTTTAAATATTTCTAAGATTACCGAATGAACTTTGTCTCTTTCTGTCGAGTTAAAGAATTTTTAAGAAATTTAAGAATGAATCATATTTTTCCTTATTTTCGGTTTCTTTCTTTTCATTGCGTCAAATACGCGATAGTATATCTCATATGACATTGCTTTATTATATAATCTTAATTTGTCTAAATCATCTATAAGGGACAAAACAATCAACACACTTGAAGATATTAAAATTATTAAAATATTTGAATAAATTTCGAAATTTCTCATGAGCAATAAGCTAAACACTATTGTTCCAGCTAATGTATACAGAACGGTTTTTAACCAGAAAACAGTTCTGTCTTTCCCTAATAAAAATAATTCTTCTCTATCCTTTAACATATCATGAATCATTGAAAACATGCCTCTTTTTATTTGTTCATTTTCTTTCGTTGTATGATATTCATGAATTTGATTGAATATTTGATAAAACTCTATTTCGGTTTTTTCGTGATATTCGTAAATCTCGTGTTCGAAACTTTTTATCAAATATTTTTCTATCGCATCTGCAATTTTTTCAGCATATTTATCATCTATCGCTTTTGCGTATTGATATAAAGCTATTAGCGAACCAGTTTCATTTGTAAGAAGTTCTCTGTATTTTGAATATCTCGTGAGACGACTCGCAATGACAAATCCAGCAAATATCCCAAATAAAAATGTTGCTGTCGTAGTTATAGTTTTTATTTCATCCTTTGAACCTATTATTGGGAAATAAATTACTAACCCTGCAAGCACAAACAAACCTATAAAAATCTCCTCTAATGTACTCAACTCTCTCATTTATTTAATTAGGATTTGCTGTTTTAATAGGTTTCTATGAAATAGTTTTATTCTTGTTCTTTATCTATTATATTTTATATTTTATTTTTCAATCTTTATTTGATATTTTATCGTCGGTAAACTGCTGTTTTTTAGCATAAGGTTTATAAAGGCATTTAGCCATTTTCTATAGTTATGGGTGAAAAAGGCCATACAGGCGAGAATATCAAAGTTAATAATTGGTCATGAAGGAATGGATTTTGCATATACTCAACATCCGTTAATTATTAGTGATAGAAGTAAAACTCAAAGAAAGGGTTTTCCTGAATTTAAACTTGTAGATGAAATTGTTGATAACTCTGTAAAAAGAAAATTACTATGGCTCCATTACTAAATCTGTAAATTTTGCTGACAAATTAGATAATAATCGGAAAATTTCAATTTTTAATTAAGTTATGTTTTAAATAAACATTTTTAGATTATGAATTGATCTAATATTATTTTAAATAGATAAGATTTATATATCCTCTAATTATTTTAGATGTGTGTGATGTATGGCTTTCTATAAATTTGTATTGTTAGCAGTTATTGCCTTGGGAATTTCATTTCTGATTATATTTGCTTTAAATAGAGGAGACATTAGCAAGGTTAGATTACTTGGACCACCTTTTTCCATGGTTGATAATTCTTTGAATGTTGAACCTGAAAGAGCTTTATTTGAAGCAGTTATTGAGAATTCAGGAGATACTCCCCTCGTAGTTGAAGGATATGGATTTATAGATCAAGAGGGAACTCCTTCTGCAGGTTGTATTTTTGTTTCGGGTGTAGAAATTATAGTTCCACCAGGAGAATCTTTTAATGTTCAAATTGAATGTGTTAATAGTCCGGATAATCTTGATTTTTATATCGTTAATTTACCTCAAGGTGCTTCCGAACCACAATTATCTGGAGAATTGGGTGTTATTCTTCCAAATTTGCCTGACTTAAATAATTGGATTAATAGTTATCTGAACCCTACAAATAGTAATCCTACTGGCACCTTTTCAAATTCAGGAGGAACTGGAACTGGAGGAACTGGAACTGGAGGAACTGGAACTGGAGGAACTGGAACTGGAGGAACTGGAACTGGAGGAACTGGAACTGGAGGAACTGGAACTGGAGGTCCTCGTCTTCTTCCGAACTTAGAGACCCCAATATTTGGAGAAATTAATACTCCTTTGAACGATGTTACTCCGACTATTTATTTTTCAACAGAAGGTTCTCAATGTAGGATGGGTCTACAAGATACTCACTTTTGGGGTATGTCTGTTTTGAATTCCTGTGTTGTAGATATTGGTGATAGTGTGGGGAATTGTACTCTCGCCAACAATTTTGCTTTATCTCATGGGCCTAACAATTTATACATCTCTTGCATTTCTCTTACTAGCTATAATACTCATTTGAATAATCTTGATATTCCTTTAATTATAGATATTCAGCCTCCAATTATTTCAAATGTTCATCCTTCTTATGGGACTTATCCTTCAAGCATAAATGGAGTAACAGTCTATGGAGCAGTTAGTGGAGCTTCTTCTTGTAGTGCGGGAGTTTATAATCTTCCTAATGTCGTTTTAAATCCCTATAATCCATTACCTCTTAAGTTAGATAATGTGCTTTTAGATAGTGGAAATAAATTATTAACTGCCCCATTAGTTCTGGGAGACAATTATTTAACAATTATTTGTCACGATGATAATGGTAATTATGTTCGTGTTGATTCAGGTAATTATTTTGTATCTTCTTCAATTATTGGTCCATCAAGCTCGAAGGTTATTGGTTCAGATAATTCAGTTCCTTCAAAATCTCCAATCATTAAAGTTCCAAGAAGAAGCTCATCTCAAAATAATGGTGCTTCTGATGTTTCGAAGCCCCCTATAGACACCCCTATAGACACCCCTATAGACACCCCTATAGACACCCCTATAGATAATCCTTCTGGAGATGTTTCTGGTGCAGTTGTTGAAAATATGACTTCCTCAACTAATCCTAATTTTATGAATATTTTTATTAATTGGTTCAAAAGACTTTTTGATTAATATCTGCTTCTATTAGCAAAGATTTAAAAAGGTCAGTTAAATGGTGAGATTATGCGAAAATTATTGGTATTTCTTTCAATATTTGTTCTGTTATCTTTAGTTTTAACAGGAGCTTTAACTTCTAAATCTGAAAATATGTTAAATAAGCTCATTAATAATCAAGAATTAAATCTTGACGAGGCTCAATCAAATATTGAGAATTTGATTGATTCAGTAGAACCTTCTCAAAATCAAATACCTTCAGAATTAAAACAAAGAGCTTATGAAGAATTGAATAGAGAGTTTGAAAAGTCGAATTCTGTCCCTATTATAGTTTGGTTGAAAAAAGAAGGTTCAATAAATAAAATTATTGAAAAAATGACTGATTTTGAAGTTAAATATGTGTATGAACAATTCAATGGTTTTGCCGGTTTGTCTAATCGAGCAAACTTTGAATTTTTACGTACTGATAAAAATGTAGATTATATTGTGTTGGACGTTCCTGTAAAAGCTAATTTATTTCAGAGTAGGGCTTTGATTCAGGCAAATGTTGTAGAATCAAACTATAGTTTGCGTGGAAATGGAGTCGGAGTTTGCGTGTTAGACACAGGAGTGAGATATAATCATACTGCGCTTATACAAGCTTATGTTGGAGGATATGATTTCGTAAATAATGACTCAGATCCATTTGACGATAATGGACATGGAACTGCAACTGCAGGAATTATTGCTTCAAATTCTACTACTTATAGAGGTGTTGCTCCAAAGGTAAATCTTCTTGCTGTCAAAGTTCTCGATTCTACAGCTCATGGTTTAGCAAGTCAAACTATTGCTGGAATAGACTGGTGCGTTGCAAATAAAAACCTATATAATATTTCGGTAATCTCTATGAGTTTAAGCACTGCGGGGACTTATAATCCTGGAACAAATCCTGGATATTTTGACATTGCTTTACAAACAGCTTATAATTCAAACATAGTTTCTGTTTCTAGTACTGGTAATGATGGTGTTCTTAATGCAATATCTTATCCTGCTGTTTCTCCTTATGTGATTTCTGTTGGTTCTTCTTATGATGCCAATCTATTGGGTCCGCAACAATATCTTTGGAGTTCTGTTATTTGCACAGATAATGTAGCTTATATAGATAAACTTCCTTGTTATGGAAATAGAGCTTCCTTTGTTGATTTAATGGCTCCAGGCTCCAGAATTACTACTCTGGGTTTGTCTTCAAACATTCTGACTTGGGATGGAACTTCTATGGCTGTTCCTCATGTTTCTGGAACTATCGCTTTGATGAAACAACGCAATCCACAAATGACTTTCTCACAAATTAAAAATATTCTCAAATCGACAGGAAATCTAATATATGATAATGTAACTGGACTTACTTTCCCAAGAGTTAATTCTTTAGAAGCTGTTAAAGCTGTTCCTTTTTTGAATAAGACTGGAACTATTGGACCTAATGCAAATATAACATTTCATTTAAATTCAAAACTTGAAGCAGGATTTACGACTATTTTGGCACTTTCATTGGGAAGAAGTCCCGGAATTCCTCTACCTGATGGAAGAGTTATCCCTCTAAATATAGATGATTTATTGCTTCTATCGATACAAAGCCCATCAACTGTGTTTTTAACAAATAATTTTGGATTTTTGAATTCTAATGGGCAGACTACTGCGACAATGAATCTACCAAATATTCCTGGAATTCAAAACCTCGAAGCTTATGCCGGATTTATCACAATAAATAATACTTCTGGTGCTTTATCTTCAGTATCTAATGCTGTTAGATTATAAATCGAGAAATAAAATTATCTATCTCTTAATAATTTAGGTCTTTCTTATTAATGAAATGGTTATAATGATTAAAAATCTTGTCAATATATTGTTTGAGATATTCAACTCTCCCAATTATTTAGTTAAGATTTGATATCTTAATATGTTTTTGTGAAATAATTTTATTCTTGTTCTTTATCTATTAAATTTTATTTTTCAATCTTTATTTGATATTTTATCGTCGGTAAACTGTTGTTTTTTAGCATAAGGTTTATAAAGGCATTTAGCCATTTTCTATCGTTATGGGTGAAAAAGGTTATACAGGCGAGAATATCAAAGTTTTAGAGGGTCTTGAAGGCGTGCGCTTGCGTCCAGCGATGTATATTGGAAGCACGAGCAAGTATGGGCTTCATAAACTTGTAGATGAAATTGTTGATAACTCTGTTGATGAAGCAATGGCAGGGTATTGCACAGATATTGATATCACTTTAAATGCCGATGGGAGCGTTACTGTTGAAGATAATGGTAGGGGAATTCCAGTTGACCCACATCCAGTTTATAAGATTCCTACAGTTGAAGTTGTAATAACTAAACTTCACGCAGGAGGAAAGTTTGACAAAGGAAGTTATAAGATTTCTGGAGGACTTCACGGGGTAGGTATAAGTGTCGTTGCAGCTTTGTCAAAACATTTCAAAGTTGTTGTTAGGCGTGAGGGTAAAATTTATCAGCAAGAATATGAAATTGGAAAACCTGTTTCCAAGTTAAAAGTTATTGGAGATATTGATAAAAAAATAACTGGAACTACGATTACTTTTACTCCCGATGAAACTATATTTTCAACAACTAAGTTTGATTTTTCAGTTTTGGAAACACGATTTAGAGAAATTGCTTTTTTGAATAAAGGTGTAAAGATTTCTTTAACAGATAAAATTTCTAATAAAGATGAAACTTTCAAATATGAAGGTGGAATAATTGATTTTGTAAAATGGGTAAACAAATCTCGTCAGGCGTTACACGCAAAACCTGTTTATTTTATGAAAGAACAGGATAAAATTCATGTTGAATGTGCTGTTCAGTATAATGATTCTTATCAGGAAAATGTTTTGAGTTTTGTAAATACTATTAACACTATTGAAGGTGGAACGCACGTTGTTGGATTTAAGACTGCTTTAACAAGAGCGATAAATGATTATGCTAACAAAAATAAATTGCTTAAAGATGGAAATGTAACTGGTGATGATGTTCGTGAAGGTTTGACTGCAATTGTTTCCGTTAAAGTTCCTGAACCTCAATTTGAAGGGCAGACAAAAACAAAATTAGGAAATAGTGATGTAAAAGGAATTGTTGATAGTGTTTGTATGATTGCTATGACTGAATTCTTTGAAGAGAATCCTCCTATTGCAAGACGTATTGTTGATAAAGCTCTTGAGGCACAGAAAGCTCGTGCAGCTGCTAAAAAAGCTAAAGAACTTGTTAGACGTAAGAACGCATTTTCTGTTGGAGGGTTACCTGGAAAATTGGCAGATTGTTCTTCAAATAAAACTGAAGAAACAGAATTGTATCTTGTGGAAGGCGACAGTGCAGGAGGCTCGGCCAAGACGGCACGTAATAAAGAATTCCAAGCTATTTTACCTTTGAAAGGAAAAATTCTAAATGTAGAGAAAGCACAACCTGTGAAAGTTTTATCAAATGAAGAAATTGCTAATATGATTACAGCGATTGGAGCAGGAATAACTGATCAATTTGATATAACTCGGTTAAGATATAATAAAATAATTATTATGACTGATGCTGATGTAGATGGAGCACACATACGCACTCTTTTGTTAACTTTCTTTTTCAGATTTATGCCTAAACTTATTGAGCAAGGAAATATTTACATCGCTGTTTCCCCACTTTATAGAATTAGAAAGCGTGGCGACCACTATGTTTATTCTGACAAAGAACTTAAAGAAATGTTGTCTAAACTTGGAGATAATGCAGATGTTAAGAGATTCAAATGTCTTTGAGAAATGAACGCAGAACAATTATGGGATACTACAATGAATCCTAAAACTCGTATGATGAAGAAAGTTACTATTGTGGATGCAGTTAAATCTGATGAGGTCTTCTCTAAATTAATGGGAGATGATGTTGACCCGAGAAAACAATTTATTGCTGAACATGCGTCGGAGGCGCAGATTGATATCTAATGGTAGAAAAAGAAAATGGAAATAATGAAAAAGAAAAACAGATTGATGTAGAAGTCGCTGCGATGGAACAGAAACGTAGAGAGAAAGAACAAATTGGAGATGAGAAAGGAGTCTATGGTGTGGAAATTGTTGAAGAAATGGAACAGGCATTTATCGATTATGCTATGTCTGTTATTGTTGATCGTGCATTGCCGTCAGTTGAAGATGGGTTGAAACCTGTTCATAGAAGAATTTTATATGCGATGAATATTATGGGTCTTGATCCAAACAAACCTACGAGGAAATGTGCTAAAATTGTTGGAGAAACAATGGGTAATTATCACCCTCACGGAAACTTGGCAATTTATGACGCCCTTGTAAGAATGGCGCAGGATTTTTCTTTACGTTATCCTTTAGTTCATGGTCAGGGAAATTTTGGAAATCAAGATGGAGACTCTCCTGCTGCTGATAGGTATACTGAAGCAAGATTAAGTAAGATTTCTGCTGAATTACTCGCAGATATTGAAAAAGAAACAGTCAAGATGAGACCTAACTTTTCAAATGACTTGAAAGAGCCTGAAACTTTACCTGGAAAATTACCTAATCTTTTACTTAATGGAGCTACAGGTATTGCTGTGGGAATGGCAACTAATATTCCTCCACACAATTTAAGAGAAATTTGTGATGCAGTTACAGAATATGTTAATAATCCAAATATCACTTCAGATGAACTTGCTAATTTTGTAAAGGGTCCGGACTTCCCAACTGGAGGAATGATTAGTGGTGCTATAAAAGATATGTATCGCACAGGTAAGGGCAGAATAATTATTCGTGCTCGCACAGAAATTGAAGAAGATAAAAAAGGAAAATCTTCTATTATCGTTACTGAAATTCCTTACATGGTTAACAAGGCTGACCTTGTTAAGAGTATTGCACAACTTGCAACAGATAAAAAACTACCCGACATTTCTGATTTGAGAGATGAATCTGCGAGAGGTAAAGTAAGGATAGTTATAGAATTAAAGAAAGGCGTTGAACCAAAATTCACTCTAAACTCTTTGTATAAATTGACGAATATAGAAACGAGTTTTGATGCTAATCTTTTAGCTCTTGTTGGGAAACAACCTCGTGTTTTGAATTTACGAGACATTATTATGGAGTATGTGAAATATAGACAGCTTGTTGTTCGTAGACGTAGCGAATTTGATTTAAAGAAAGCACAGGACCGACTTGAAATTGTTTTAGGATTATTAATTGCTCTGAAAGATATTGATGCAATTGTTACATTAATAAAAAAATCTGAAGATGCTAAATCAGCATTTGAATCTTTAATGAAGAAATTTGAAATGTCTGAGCGCCAGGCAAAGGCAGTTCTTGAAATTAGATTGCAACAGTTGACTCATTTAGAAATTGATAAACTTAAAGATGAAGAGAAAAAACTTCGTGAAATAATTTCTGAATTAGAAAATATTTTATCTAGCGAAAAGGAAATTCTTAAAGTAATCAAAAAAGAAATTACAGAGATTAAAGAGAAATATGGAGATGATAGACGCACTAAAGTATTGAAGAGAGTAGATGAGATTACTGAACAAGATTTGATTGAAAAGAAGGATGTCGTCGTAATGATTACTAATTCTGGATATATCAAGAGAGTAGATGTTAAAGCGTATAAGGAACAGAAACGCGGAGGCGTTGGAGTAACTGGAGCAGATTTGAAAGAAGAAGATTTCGTAAATAGATTGATTACTTGTTCCACACACGATAATCTTTTGTTCTTTACTTCTCGTGGTAGATTGTATTGGCTTAAGGCAAATGACGTTCCTGCAAGTGAAAGACAAAGTAAAGGTAAAGCAATGGTTAATTTGTTGAATTTACGAGATGAAGCAATTGCTAATGTTCTATCTGTTTCTGATTTTGAGAAAGGATATTTGATGTTTGTGACTAAACTTGGAATTGTGAAGAAACTTCCTTTGAAAGATGTCTCCAAACCTCGTAGCACAGGTGTTCGTGTGATGAATATGCCTATGGATAATTCAGATACTTTGATTAGTGTTATGAGAGTTGAGGACAATCAGGAAGTTTTACTTACTTCTAAAGATGGAAAAGCAATTAGATTTAACGCTGATGAAGTTCGTTCAATGGGACGTTCTTCTTATGGTGTTAAAGGAATTGAACTTAATACTAAAGATGTTGTTGTTTCATTAGTTCCGGTTGAGCAGAATAAGAAAATGTCTATACTTTCAATTACTGAAAAAGGTTATGGTAAACGTAGTGCGTTAGATGAATATCGTTTGACTGGTAGAGGAGGAAAAGGAGTTATTAATATTAGAACTGAAGATAGAAATGGCGACGTTATTCGTTCATTACCTGTGACTGATGATTCATCTATTATTGCTACAACAACAAAAGGAATGATTGTTCGTATATCTGTTGATGATTTACGTGAGATGGGTAGAGCTACTCAAGGCGTCCGTATAGTTAAGTTAAAGGAAGGCGATAAAGTAGCTGACGTCGTATTAGTTGCAGATGAAGAAGTAGTTGATGAAAGAGGAAAGTAGAAATATTTAAATATCTATAGATATCTCTAGATATTATGAGTGAAACTGAACAAATAAACTTGAAGATTTCTAAAGAACTTCTTGAAGCCGCTCAAAAGTATGTGAAGAACTTTGGGTATCGAAATGTTCAAGAGTTGGCTGCTGAAAGTATAAGGGAAAAAGTTTTTGAAAATAATGAATTTGATGAAAATTTTTCAAATAAAGAGATAGAATTGATTGATTCTCTGATAGAATTATCTGTTAAAAAAGGAGATTTGATTTCTGAAGAGAAATTAAAGAAATTATTAATTGGATGATTTATCAAATAAAAGCTTTAAAATTTTTCGTTGAACAAATTAAGGACTTGAATGAGCAATCAAAGAGGATAATTAATGATAAAATAGAGCTGATTAAACAAAATCCTTATCGTTATAAAAGAATTAATTCTAAACAATATTCTAAAGTATTTAGAATAAGATTTTCTATTGAAAAGAGAGAAACTCGATTAATTTATGTAGTTATTGAACCTCAAATAATTTTGGTTTGTTTGATTGATAGAAAAAATGATTATAAAGATTTGGAAAAATATCTAAATAAAATTAAAGAGGAAATTTGCATTTAGTTTATCGTCTTAATTTATAAGTTTTGGTGGATTATCTCTTTTAGAGACAATATTTTATGATTTAATTTATTTTCGCTCAATTATACTTCATTAAAGATATATTTAAAATAACCCTTTTCGTTTTTTAGTTATGCCTGTAATACATAGTCTAAATTATCTGAATGGCCAATCAAGACTGGCTGGACATGACATTTCTGTTGGGATGGTTGTTCGGAAAATAGCTCATGAAGGAATTGATTCATTTTGCGAGTCTCATGAATTTTCAAGAATAGAAGTAAGAGATGCTTTGAAGTATTGTATGAATGAAGGATGTGTATCATCGTTTGCTACTTTTTGCGAAGGGTGTAAGAAAAATCCTTACTATTCACAAAGAGAATCTGCAAGAAAATTTTGGGAAGTCGCTCGTAGTTGTTACAATAAAGAATTTAATGAAGAGTGATTGAAACAACGAATTTATTAACTTCTTTTTTATTTCTTATCTATGGTTTTAAGTAATATTATTATTGTTTTTCTTGCTATTGGATGTTTAATAATTGGATATTTAATTGGAAATATTATTGCTACGCGCAAGCGAGATAAGTATTGGTCTGGCGAAATTGAAGGACATCGTGCTGATGCAATTGCCCGTTCTCGTGCTGTTCTTGCAGGGCATTTTTCTGAACAACTTGCTCCTTACTTACCTAATTTTCCATTTAAGCCGACAGAATGTAAATTTATTGGAAAGCCTATTGACTTCTTAGTTTTTGAAGGTCTTGATGAGAAAAATGTTCAGAAAGTGCATTTTGTTGAAGTCAAGAGTGGAAAGTCTAATTTAAGTGGAACTGAAAAATCTTTGAAAGATTCAATTCTTAAGGGCAGAGTTGAATGGCACGAATATAGAGTTAGTGAAGATATTGGATAGAATTATTTTTTACCATAAACCCATTCTTCGCAAAATTCGCATCCTTTCTCTACAAGACAGGGTTTGAACCCTGTTTGACGTGCCTGAATGATTGCCTTTGCAGTATCTATTAATTCTTTTCTTACTTCTTGTAATGAAAATTGAGTTCTGGAGCTATGAATCTCTTTTGCTACTCCTTTTGAATCTATGTTGAATTCTAAGGGGTGGTCTTTTTGGAGCATTTCAAGAATCAAAGTTTTTGGAGTCCCAAATTCCCTTGATGCTAAAGCGTAAAGACCTAATTGCCAATTTCTATATTTTGGTTTAACGTCAGATTTACCAGTTTTATAATCCACAATGGTCACGTCTCCATTATCAGATATATCTATTCTATCTGTGTATCCTATGAAATGAATTCCTTCTAAAGTTATAGATATTTTCTGTTCAACTAATGAGTTTTGATTATAACGTCCTTTATTTCTTTCAACAAAGACTTTAATCATTTGCATAGCTTCATCAAGATTAGATTCTTTGAATTCTTCCATTTGTAAAGTTTTAGCACAATCTTCAAATTCTTTTATGCTTTTGAGTCTTTTTGAAACGCCTTCTTCTAAAACTTTATGTACAAAATTACCTAAAGTAATCGCTTCCCATGATTGAGGTGTAGGTTCTGGCATATGGTAAATATATTTGTATTCATATTTTTTCTGACATTCATCAAATTTTTGCAAAGAACTTGAAGAGAAGCTTAATTTTTGTAAGTCTATGGTGTCAGCTGTTTTTATTTCAAGTTTATCTTCTTTCTTTTTGTATAATTCTGCTTCATCTTTAATAAAATCAATATATTTATGTCGATCGTTCCTCTCGGAACGTCGATCATCCAAAAATCGAGCATCTGCATCGATTTTTTGATTTTCTTGATAATTTATTTCTTTTAAGAATTGGCTTGGTTCAAATTCTCTTTTTCCATATTCTTTAGCATAAGTCATATATAATCTTTTTTTAGCTCTTGTACAACCTACATAGAAAAGACGACGTTCTTCTGCAAGCTGACTTTCATCATCATTAGATTCATTTATTGAAATAATGTTTGTATTTTTATGTTCTAGAGGAAATTTCTTTTGTGCCAATGAACACATAATAACCGTAGTATACTCTAAACCTTTAGTTGCGTGATTTGTCATTATTCTTATCCCCCTTTTTGTAATTATTGGAGATTCAATTGAAACATTTAATGCATCAAGAGTTTCAAGATGATGAATGAAAATTCCCAATTCTTTAGATTCACTTTCACTAAATTCTTTAACTAGATTATTGAATTTTTCTAAAGATAGTATTTTTTCTTGACTTTCTTTTGTACTGATATTATGGAAGCCTAATAGCTGATATAATTTTGTTAATATTTCCGTAGTTTCACTTTTTTCTGAAACATCAGTTATTATTTTAGATATGGCTTTTAATTTTGTATTTGCTTCTTGCGATATTCCTTTGATTCCTCTGATTATTATTTCTTTAGTTATACACTCATTTCCTTGCAAATCTCTTAATGCCTTTGTGAATTGAATTTCATCATCTTTGTTTAATGATGCAGAATGCATCAATTCCCACCAAGAACCATCTCCTCCCTTCCCAGAATTTTTGTATTTATTTATTAAATTCAAGTATGCTCTGATTTGTTTGATTATTTGAGATTTGAGCAAGGATTCTTTATTTAAATTTATGAAAGGTATATTTTGATAATCTAATTCTTTTTTTAACGCATTTGCTTGCTGATGTGTTCTGAAAATAACGCATATTTCTTCAAAAGGGGTTTGTTTTTCTATTTCGTCTTTTATTAACTCAATTATTTTTCTAACTTCTTCATTTGCGTTCTTTAACTCATATACTAAAATGTTATTTCCAGACTCATTATACGCACTTTTCACTTCAAAACATTCTGTTTGGATTTTATAGTTATTCTTTATCAATTCATGAGCTATTGCAAGTATCTTGTTTGTGGACCTATAAGACTTATCTAATTTGAAAATGTCCGAATCTTCTATATCTAACTCTTTTCTTATTTGATTGAAATTGTCTTTGTAAGCTCCTCTGAATCGGTATATTGATTGATTCAAGTCCCCAACAATAGTCAAATTTCTATGTAGAGCGATTAATTTTATTAAATCACATTGTAGTTTATTAGTGTCTTGGAATTCATCAATTACAATATATTTGTATTCTTCAGCGATTTCTGGATGTTTTTCTAATAATTCTAGGGCTTTATGATTTAAGTCGGAATAATCTAGCCCATTTTTTATAGATTTTATCTTTTCATATGATTTCCAAGCCTGTATGAACTTTCTTTGTTTTACTTCTTCTTCTATTTGTTCTTTTTTTGATTTGAGAGTTTCTGATTCTTCAGTTTTTATTTTCTTTAAATGTGCTGTATTTACTTGAAATTTTAGTTCCTCTAATTCTTTAGAAAGTTCATCAATATCCTTTAAACTACTTTTGACATTTTTTTCTAATTTTTCCACAGAATATCCTAAGTCTTTTGCAATACTTATTTCTTCAATGTATTTTGTGCATAATTGGGGGTGTGTTTTAAAATATTTATGAAGAAGTATTTTTCCATCATCTGGAAGAATTATCTTAAACTCTTTTTTTATTCCTATTTTTTCTCCGTGCTTTCTTAATATGTCTGCACAAAAAGCGTGAAATGTTCTTATTATTGGTTCTTGATTATTTTTTAAGAAAGGAAATATTCTTTGTCTTATCGTATTTACTGCCTCATTTGAAAATGTAAGGCATACTATTTCTTCTGGTTTGTATATTTTCTTTTCAATCAAATATTTTATTTTTTCAACGATACTATATGTTTTTCCAGTTCCAGCTCCTGCAAGAATTACGCAAGGTCCTTTGAATTTTTTTATGTAATTTTCCATAAAATTTTATTGAAAATAAGTTTAATTATCTGCCTGTTTTATTATTGAATAAATCTGGATTTCTAATTCTTAAAATTTTTGCAGCGGCTGCTTTCATTGTGCCGTAATGTCTCTCGGTTTCTTTAAATGAGATATTTAATGCATAAGCGAAAGTATTTGATGAGTTTATTTCTCTCTTAAAATCTGCTCCAGATAAATATTCTATTAATGGTCCATCTCTTTTTGAATCTGAGCATATTCTTGTCGTTTCTCTCCAAAGTTTTTCTTTTTCTTCTTCAGATAAATTCTTTATTTCAAAATTATTTTCTCTTGCTTTTTGGGTTATCAAAAAAGCATAATCTTCTCTTATTGGATAAATAATCATCCGATTATTTCTCCTTGTCCTATTAAACGCCAGTGATTATTAATGTTTCTGGCTAGTCCTATCTTTGTATTTTTAAATGGCACAATTGGTATCTTTAAAGTTAATTCAGCTTCTTTCGAATTTAATTTATTAATCATACCTACGGTTACAGATGTATTTATTGAAAGCATTATGTTTTCGCTTGGTTTTAAAGGAGTTATTTGAGTCATTCCAGGTATGTCTTTGAATAATTCATAACTTATTTTGAGTTTTGTAGCGATTTCTGGCAATTTTCCATTTATAGAAACTATACATCCTGAAAATGCATCTGATTTGCCTAAACTCATATCTAATTCTGTTTCTATTGAAGCACTTCCTCCTGGTGTGAGCTCTTCTACTTTGTGAGAGCCTTTGAATATTGAAGCGATTTTTGTTTTGATTGGTTTGTATTTGAATTGATTTGCTTCTTTTATCATAAGTCCTGGTTTTATCTCCAAATAATCTCCTACTTTTAGAGAACCTGTTTTCAAAGTTCCTCCTAAAACTGTTCCGTGAAGATTTTTTGGTTTTGTTCCTGGTTTGTTTATATCAAAACTTCTAGCAATAAGGAATATGGGGGTTTCTTTCAAGTCTCTTCTTGGGACAGGAATTTCACATAAAGCTTCATAAATTTTTTCTATGTTTATTTCTTGTTGTGCAGATATCGGAATTATTGGAGAATTTTCTGCGATTGTTCCTTTGAATTCTTTACGAATCATATTATAATTCTCAATTGCTTTCTCTTTCGTTACCAAATCTATTTTATTTTGAATTATTATTATATTTTTGAGGTCCTTTGCTTGTAACGCCATCAAATGTTCTCTTGTTTGAGGTTTGATGCCTTCGTTTGCCGCTACTACTAAAATTGCTGCATCAACTATCGCTGCACCTGAAAGCATTGTAGCCATTAACATCTCGTGTCCAGGGGCGTCTATGAAGGAGATATATTTTTGAGGATTTCCTTTATTGTCTATATTGTATTCTTTATCTTTTGAGATAGTTATATCTGCATATCCTAATTTTATTGTGATTCCTCGTTTTAACTCTTCAGAATGTGTGTCTGTCCATTTCCTGCTTAATTTGTATAATAGCGTTGTTTTTCCGTGGTCTATGTGACCCGCTATGATGACGTTTAATGTTTCAAGTTCTTGCATATTTATTGAGGATTTTGTAGGTTTTTAAGTATTTACTAGCCCTTTTTTGTTAATATATCTCTTCAAAATCTATTTATTTTTATTTAATCTTTGTTGATATTCTTTTTGTTTTTCTCTTGCCTTAGTCATATTTTGCTCAAAACCCAACATTATTTCATTAAACTCTTTCTTGTTAATTTCTCCTTTTTTATAATATCTTTTCTCTGTTTCTATTTGTAGCTCTTTTATCTTTTTTTGCAATTCTATTGATTTCTTTAAATTTATTTTGCTCATTTTTCTGTCTACAAAAGGTTTATAGATTATAATTAGTGAGAGGATCATAATCATGGTGGCCCACCAATATTTTAAAAGATAATATTTAGTTATGGCTAAGTAGTTTCCTATTTTACTTCTTTGTTTTACTATTAAACTCTTGCTATATATTCCTTTGTTGTCGCTTGAATCTGTTGCTCTAATCTCTACGTTTAATGAACCTTGACTTTCTGATTCTATTAAATATTCATTACCATATACTCCATCTTTCTTTTCTATTAAACTTAATATCTTACCATTAGATAATATTGCATTTACTTGTGCTCCTCTGACTGGCGAACCATCTGTATATTCCAGATTTGTGCTGATTTTTAATTTTGAATTTGTAAATATAACTTCATCTAAACTATCTAATTTGAATTTTATTTCGGTAGAAGTTATTTCTATGGGCAAACTAGTTCCTCCTACTTTTATGACTTGATTTTGCTTGTTTTCTGCAAGCGCTTTTAGGTATCTCTTTCCCATTGGCTCGATTTGTTTTACCTTATATTCTCCTGAATATATTCCAGGTTGCACTTCTTTTAAGAAAATTGTTTCTTCGGAGGGCGTAGATATAGATACATTTGCTCCCTCTATAAGATATTCAGAGTCTTTAACTTCTATAGATATGGGAATAATCTCTCCTCTTTTGAAATTTCCTTCTGAAATAGGAGTCAGGAAATTTACAGAATAATAATTAGTCCCTGAAGATATTTGAATATGAGTAACACCTTTATTGAAACCAACTCTGCCATCTTCTGATATTGCTTCGACTTCTATATCCCAATCTCCCTCTGGATCCGAGAATTTTACAGGATAAACTGCTAAGAATTTACCTTCTTTATCAGTGGTTGTTTTGGTCTCGAATATTAGAATATCTTGTTTTTTGCCCTTTATTTTTATTAAATTATTATCTAATGCTTCATTTTCAGCAGATTTTACTGTTCCTGTTAAAAACATACTTTTACCCTTTGTGTGTTTATCTGTTAGATTAAAATTAACATTTAAGTCATAGGCTAAATTTACCAGTATTTGCGCTTCGTTATACTGTCCACCCAGGTTAGAGATAATAGTAATTCTATGTTGTCCAGGATTTATGTTGCTTTTTATATTTGCTTCTGATGAATACATTCCTTCAGAGTCTTCTTGATTATGTTTTAGAATTATATCTTCTTCAAAAAGATCAGATTTGGCTTTAATTGAAGCAGAATTTGTCTTTTCTCCTGCGAAATATATTTCTGTTTTTATTGTCCACTTACCATAGTTTATTTTATCCCCGCTTAATGGATATCTTGGGAATATTCCAATGACTGATTGAACTCCTCCGTCTCCTCCAATTATAGGAGTAGTACTTACTTGAGTTCCTGAAGTGGTATTTGTTTGGCCAAGTCCCGAAGTTCCTATCCCTGAAGATGAATTTGTGTCGCTACAATCAGATGGACAATTTGAAAATGTTTCTAATCCATTACATAAATTATCACCACATGATTCTGATGACGTGCAAATATTCCAGCTACAAGTTATACTACATGTTTGGGTTCCAGAATATCCATTAGAAGTGGTGCAAATTTGTGAGCCTCCATCACAAGCTTCTCCAGATTCTAAAACTCCGTTACCACAAATAGGGTTTTGGTTCCAAGTGCATTTATGAGTCTGACAGGCGCTTTTTGTAGAGTAGGTGTTACAAGCCAGATGGTTAGTTCCTTGACATTTTCCATTATTAGCTGTATAGATACAATTTGCTGAAACACACGCTGCTTGATTATCTTCGTGTTTTGAGCAAGAATGAACAATTCCTGAACAAGTTTGAGAAGACACGAAATTAAGACTTAAGATTATAGATATTAATCCTAAAATAAGAAAGAGATTTATTGTTTTATTCATTTTTCTTTAGCTCCGAGAATATTTCTTGTTCAGGATATATTTCTATTCCCCGTCTATTAATTTCCATAGCTACTATTTTCTTTTCATGAGCAACTCCTCTAAGTTTTAATATTTCTATAGCATTTTCTCGTATATTTTCGTGCCTCAAGTTATATAATACCAAGACTCCATCGGCTAAAAACTCTTCTACTCCTGTTTTGCTGTAAACTGTTGGCATTTGTTCAGTTTCTGAGATTAATAATGAGTTCACTCCTATTTTTTCCAAGTATCTGAATAATTGTTCTATATATATTCTATAATTTGTTGATGCATCTTCAAATGCAGCGGATAATGCTGTTAATGAGTCTATTACTACCCATTGTGGTTTGAATCCTTTAGGCATAAGTCCATTCATTTCATTAACATTCATTTTTAATTCTCCTTTTACATGAGCTAATCTTGCTTCAACTTGTCTGGCTATTTTAAATGGATCAATTCTTATTATTTTAATCTTCTCAGTTCTTTTTAGTTTTTTAACATCCCATCCAAATTCTTCCATGTGTTCTTCTAACCTTTCTTCAGATTCTTCAAGGGATATGTAAAGAGCCTTTTCTCCTTTGTTTGCAACATTGTTTAATATTTGAAGACATAATATCGTTTTTCCACTTCCTGCTCCTCCAGCAACTAACAATGAACTACCTTTAGGAATTCCTTCAAATGCTAATTTATCTAACCCTTCTATTCCGGTGTTCATTCTTTTTTTGTTTGGGTTTGTTATTTTATGATGGTTTTTGATTGAAACCTTAATTTTCTCTCTTTCTTCATTTATTTGTTTGGCTAATTCTTTTACATTAAGCATCCTATTTGGAAGATTTTCCTTTTTAATTATTTTAGGAGTTTTCTTTCTTCCAATTGCTTTCTTATTTTTTAATATTGACCTTTTTTGCATACTTTTGACTTTATTTAACAAACCCATCTAAATTTTATACCTCTCCATTATTTTTTTGTAAATCTTAAAATCTTCTGAATTTGAAAATTCGTTAATAACCTTATCTGGTAACTTTTCAAAAAGTCGATCTATAAATTTTAAAAACAACTCCATTTCTCTTTCTTTAGGATGTTCGTTGTCTTCATGAGCAATATTATTTCTTTTTATTATTTTTATAAATATCATTAAGATTGATATGAATAGAACTGCTCCAATTAGAATAAAATACATATTCTTCGTTTTTGGAATCTTATTTTCTAAGTATCCTTTTTCTATTATAAATATTACAGATATTAAAATTATTAAGATAGTCAATACTTTCAATTCAGGGAATCCTCTTTTCTCTTTTGTTTCGTTCATTTTTCTATTTTTTAGAACATTCAAATATATAAGGAAAATAATTCCTAATATTCCTCCAGCAACAAAAAGAAATCTTATTTGCGAGGTGTAAAAGGGCAGTTTTGGTAATTCAAACCATTTTGTTTCTATTTGCTCTCTTGTGTTTAATGGAATTTTTTTAATCTCTTCGTTAAACGCTTCAATCATAATAGAATCTTCTTTTGCAAAAGCGAATGTTAATTTGTCTGAAAAGCCAATAGGTGCTATAAAATAAATCTCTTTTAAATTATTATTTTTTATTGTTTGTGATGCACTTCCTATGTCGGATACTGCAAGATCTGTTTTTTTAGATAATAAACTATCTATCGCTTCAAAATCATTATTTACTACTATTAGTTCAATTCCCGGATAATTTGTTTTCAAATAATTTTGTACGTCATATCCTTCTCCCGTTGCTACCTTTAAGTTAGCGTTATTTGCATAATCTAGAGTCATCTTTTCTTTTTTATTAGAAAATAGTCCTATTGGTATTTCGATATAGCTCTCTGTAAAATCTAAGAAATCTGATAATTCTGATGAGGAAGTTAGGGAAGTTATCATGTCAATATCCTTCGATTTTATTCTGTCAAATAATTCCTGTGTTGAGTTCGAGGTTTCATATGCCCAAGTAATGCCAAGATTTTCAGTTATAATATTAAGATAATCTATTGAAATTCCTTCTACTTTTTCCGAATTATAAGACCCGAAAGGAGGATAATTAATTATACCTACTTTTATATTATATTCATTTGATTTTAGCCAGTCTTCTTGTTTTTCTGTAAACGCCGAGTTTAGAGATGCAAATAAAATTATTCCTATTATTAGCATCAAACATATTCGTTTAATCATCTCTTTTCCACTCCTTTAGATAACATATACTGCTTAAGCATATTCCTATATAAAAGATAACATAAATCAAATCTATTATGTGGCCCGTATAGTAAGACCCATTTAATATTAAATCTGCAAACAAATTATCATAAACTATTCTTGCCAATAGTCCGAATAGAATTATATAAAATCCTTTAAATGTTTTATCTTGGTTTACTATAAGTGGCCCAATAATTGTTAATAATATTCCGATTATAATAAAATCATAGATTGGATAAATTTCTTGAATTATAAATGAGATGCCATAAATTCCAAGATTGAAATATTCTCTTAAACTTATTATTGCATTTATTATAGCTGTTAAAATTCCAGCTGTTAAAATTCCAGCCTTCCAACGTAATGATTCTGAAAATATTGATTCACTGAAATGTAAAAATGACCATATCAATAAAATATGAGAAATATTCCAAGAAATATCTGGCCAGCCCCCTATAGGAACTAAATTTTCTAAGAATAATTCATTTAAAAACCACAAAAGGTCCCCTAAGAACATAAAAATCAAAGATAAGGTTAATATTTTGTTTCCTTTTGGATCTATTCCTTGCTTACCTGCTTCCGAATATAAAAAGGATATAAGTGAAATCACGGCTATTAAAGAGATTGAAGATGTGAAAAAATTTCCCCAAAGCACAGAATTGATGACCAATATCTTACCAGATAGAATTAAAATTGCATAAATTAGATACAATGTTATTTGTATTATAAATAAATATTTTGCAATTTTTTTTGCTAAATTAAGGTTTATCATGTTTTCAGAGTTTTATCTACAAGGTCTCCTATTATTTTGATGGCTGGTTTGGATTCATCTTCTGTTTCTATAAAAATTATTCCAGCAAGTTCGTAACTTTTTATTTTAGATATTAGGTATTGTAAAAATCTAATAGTCGTTTTTTCAGAATTATAATTAAGAACTCCAGATAAAGAGTCAAGTATTAAAAATCCCAATCTTCCATTTAAAGCCGCTTTAGTTATACATATTCCTAATTCTGTAAGTGACGTTGGACCTTGTAACTGCACACAATTATCTGTTTTGATATTTTCGTTCAAAACTCTTGAAATCGCATCTAAAAATAAAACTTTATCTTTTTCAAATCCTTTTAAATTTTTCAATATTTTTGAGTAAGGTTTACTTATTGAAATATATATCCCATCTTTCTTTTCTACTTTTGTCATTGTTGAAAGAATTTCACTTATCTTCTCAAAATAGTTTTCTTTTTTTGTAATTATTAGCATTGATTGGCCATCTTTTAATGAAGAAATCTCTTTTTTCAAACTCATGTTTATTTGAACCCTTCATAACGAACAATTTTTTTTAAATGTTCTATACGTTTTACTAAATCTATAAATATCATACATCACCTTTAATTTAGAGTTTAACTTTATTTATAAACTTAGTGAATTGTTATTTTTGGAGAAGATATGTAAGATAAATTTGATTGAGTTTTAGACCAAGTTTGATTACATTCATTTAATAAATTATATAGATTTGATGCCTTTCTTTTTGATATAAATTTATTGCGCAACTGCTTCTGCAGGTTTTTCCTTTGGTTTGTTCTGGTCTGGGAAGATTTCAGCAAGAGGTTTTACTCCGTGTTTTGTTACTATAAGATTTATTTGTGCAGTTTTTTCAGAAATTTGTGCTCCTCTAACTGTTTTTCTTAATCTTAATCCGTTTACATTTTGTCTTGGTTTTTTACCTGCTTTTCTTGGTCTTTTATGCATTCCCCATCCATATGTGAACATTACTCTTTTCATTTCTGGACCTTGAATATCTGATTTATGAGGGAATCCAGAACTATCTGTTGCTCCTGTGATTTTTAATGTGCATCCAGATAAAGATTCATCTAATTCCGAACCCTCTATTATTTCTCCTAATTTTTTTCCAATAAGAAGTTCACTTGAAGATTCTATCTTCCAAGATTTTCCTTTATCGGATATGTTTAATTTGAATGGCATGATTTGTATTAAAAATATAGGTTTTTAAGGTTATCTCTTAGTTTATCTTACTAACAGGATAAATATTGCTATGTTTATTATCCCTGCCAAAAAACAATATGAGCAGAATTTTTTCAGTATTATTATCTGCACCATCATAAGAAATACAGAATATAATGTAGCGATTGTGGATGTTATTTTGATTATATTCATTATTGGAGAATATCCTGAACTGATAACGAATATACCAACTATCAAAATTATGTAATATCCTAATCCAATTATTTCATTTCTTATTCCTAAGATATTTGACCATTTACTCTCTAGAACCTCATTACAAGACTCCGAATCTATAAGACAAATAACTCTTTTGTTTTTTATCCTAGACCTTGTTAGATAAATATATATTAAAATACCTATAATTGCGAATAGAATTAACCAAATTTTAGTTGCCACATTTTCTGAATACTTGCTTGTTTTTATTTGTTATGCTCTTGATGTATCAGACGTTAGACATTTAAACTTTGAATTGATTGTTATTGCATGGGCTCTACAAAGAAAATTAGAAAAATGAATTCTAAAATTAGTAGCAAAATTAAGAAAGTGGAAAAAATAACTCATGAAATAATAGATGATGTATCTTTACCTAAGGATATGTTGAACTTACCGACTTTTCTGAATGTCGCCAGAATTGTTCTAACATTTGTAATTTCTTATATGATTGTTGTTGACAGCAACATAAAATTGACTGTTTTTGTTTTTGTTATTGCGGCCATTACTGATTGGTTTGATGGATATTTTGCACGGAGGTATAAATTGACTAGTGATTTTGGACGTAAAGCAGATATGTTTGCAGACAGATTTTTATGGGTGGGAACCGCACTCACTCTAATTTTTGTTTTTGGTGTGAAAGGAAGACTTGAACCAATTCATGGGCTACAGATTTTGATGATTATGACTCGCGAAATAATTGCACTTCCATTCGCTATAGCTGGTTTGTTTAGCTATTCCCTATTTCCTCCTACAAGATATATCGCTAAACTGACCACATTTGTTCAGGGATTTGCTTTGCCTTCTTTGATGCTTAGTATATTTTATCCTGTTTGGACTTATGTTTCGTTACCCTTATCTTTGGTAATTGGTGTTGTAGGTGCTATTTCAGGACTACATTATATTCACGATTTAGAAGTTTTGAGAGAAAGAAAAAATAGAATATAATCTATTTCCCCCAATCTGATTTCTTTTTGCGTTTGATTTCTGCTATTTCCATTAATGTTTTTATTTCAGATTCTGATAGAAGATCTTTGTTTTTTTTGAAATCTTTAAATTGAGATTCTGAAACTTGAGAGTAAAGGTATTTTTTATTGGCTAATTGCCTTTCAAAATTAACTCCCGATAATGACATTGCTACTTCTTTTCCTTCTGTAACTTCTTCTAAAGACGTTTTGTCTTCTTGAAGAGCCTTCACTCGCGATATTTGTTCATCTGTTTCGTCTATCAAAGGTATGTTTTTCTTTACATCCCCAGCTAATACTTTGATACCAAAAATGGCTGGATTTGAATTTCTAAATTGATATTTATGAAGAATTTCAATCTTACATATCGTCGCTAATTGCATTAATCTTTCCTTCTCTATTTCATTGTTTCTTTTAGTTCTCCAAGATTGCAAATCTTCTATTAATTTGTATACTACTTCGTTTGTTAAAACTTTGACATGCTTTACTTTTGGTAATTCTTCTTCTTGTTCAACATTGAAACCGATTATTATAGCATTTAATGGATTCATCTCAAGGTTTGCTTTTGCTGTGCCTATGTCAGACTTGCCTATTGGACCAATCCCAGCTTTTACTACGGATATGTTTGATTGTTTTAACAAGACCAAAAGAGCTTCTAAACTTCCTAAGGAGTCCGCTTTTGCTATAATTCCTTCCTTTTCTGTCGTGATCGTATTTTGAAATTCTCTTTTGAATTTTTCTTTTATTTCTTTTAGATTGTTTTCTATTTTTTGAAATGGCATTCCTGAAAGAATTCCTTCTTTATTTGTCAATTGTAATCTCAAACCCGTTGCTGCTATGGCTTCTTTTGTTGCTTTGAATTTTAAACTTAAAGGCATTATTTCTTCAAGGCCTCTAATTTTTGTTATTATTGGCTCTCCGAAAAGTGTAGCTATTGCAATCTCATCTCCCTCCCTTAACACTCCATCATAAATAATTGATTCTGCTGTTTCCATTGATTTTTCTTTTTTAATTTCTAAAAGAACTCCTTTGGTTTCAGATGATAGTTCTAGTTTTTCAGCCAAAAATTTTTGAGATAAACCACATAGAACAAAAAGCAATTCAGATATCCCTTCTTTTGTTCTTGCAGAGCATGGCACAATCGCTATTTTTTTTGTGAAATCGGAGATATCATAAAATAATTCGGAGTCAAATCCGTGACTTTGTAAAGCTCCTTGAAATGTTCCTAATGAAACTTCAAATTCATCTTTTGTATGCGTAGCTAAACTTTCTATGGACTTTTTTATTGTTTCTTTTTTGTGCCAACCAGATAGGGTGTCTACTTTATTTAACGCCACTACAAATGGAGTCTTGTTTGATTTTAGAATTGAAATTACTTCGGCTGTTTGAGGTCTTATTCCATCTTTTATGTCTACTACTAGAATCGCTAAATCTGCTAAAGAACCTCCACGTTTTCTTAAGTTTGTAAATGCTGCGTGTCCAGGAGTATCTATGAAAAGAAAACCAGGTATTTTTAGACCTATTTTTGCTTTTTCAAGTAAAGGGCACATTTTTTGTATTTGTTCAAATGGATATTTTGTAAATGAAATTTTTTGAGTTATTCCTCCGGCTTCTAAACCTTGAAGGGAGCTACCTCTAAAACAATCTAATAAAGAGGTTTTTCCATGGTCTACATGACCTGCAACTGTTATGATTGGTTGACGTATCATATATTTTTCAGTTGAGAGATACTTTTAAAGGTTAAGTGTTTAGAGAATTTGTGAAATTTGTTTTGTTATTATTTTGCTTATTATTTATCTCGTTATTATTAACTAGTAATTTATTCGTGATGAGTGATGACTTGAATGTGGATGAGAAAGAAATAATTGATTTTGATAGAACTCACACTCGAGCGTTATGTTCTGGACAAACTTGTCGCGATTTTCTTGTTTCTTGTTCTGGTTCTAAAATTTTAGATTTAAAGCCAATAAGTGGTTTTGTTACTTTTGGAGATGATTGGGTTGATTTGAGAGAAGATAGAAACTTGTGTTAATTACATCTCGGTTTCTTCGTAATTCTTGCTTGACTTTTTTGCTGATGGCTTTTCCTTAACTGCTGTTGGTTTTTGTGATTCTTCTGTTTGTATTGGTTGTTGAATTACAGCTTCAGCCAATTCTTTTTCATCTATGCTATTGATTGCTTGTTTAAATGCTTTAAAATATTCTGCTGGGATTCTTGTTCCTGCTTTTGTAAATCCTGTATAACGTTCTGATTTTACGAACTCTCTGATTGTCAAACCTCTCTTTCCACCGAAATCATCTACTCTTATGACTATATCAGTTTCCTGATTTTTTGGTATTCTATCAATATCTTTTTCCATATTTTTTAGAACGATAATGCTTATATAAAGTTATTTGTGATTTTATTTATGCCAAATAATAATAAACAAATTGCTAGAGAACTTACGTATTTATTTAATGAGGAGTATTTTCCTAAAATCTATCATTCAAATGGCGAACCTAATTCAGAGACGCGCATTGAGGTTTATAGGCCTATTTCTTTTAATGGACTTAACGCTCCAATTTTAACTGGCAAAAGGGTAGCCGATTTTTCAGTTTATTCTAATAGCTCATCTGAACAAGATTATATTCATGAAGCAGATATTCATTGGTTAGATAGAGATTTCTCTACAAAATATGCTCCTAATATCATGGACTTTTTAATTAACCATAAGGTTAATATTATCCGTATTTCTACCATCAGATGATGAGTAGTTTGAAAATTGGTTCTATTAGTTTGAAGAATCGATTGTTCTTGGCTCCTATGGTCGATGTAACTGATTGTGCTTTTCGTTTACTTTGTAGAGAGCAAGGGGCTTCTATGGCCTATACAGAGATGATTTATGTTAATGCGATTTTACACGAAAATAAACCTACTTTGAAGTTGATGACTATTGGTGGTATGAAAGATAGACCATTAGGTTTACAGGTTACTGGAAATAACCTCAAGGAGTTTTCAAAATTTAGCAAATTGTCGCTATTGAAAGATTATGATTTAATTGATATAAATTGTGGATGTCCATCTGTTAAAATCGTTGGAAGTGAAGCAGGAAGTTATTTGTTAAACGATCCTGATAAAATCGCTTCTATGATTAAAGTGCTTAAAGATAGTGGATTGACTGTAACTGCTAAAATTCGTTTAGGTTATAAATTGAATAATGTTTTAGAAGTTTCACGAAAAATTGAGAAAGCTGGAGCTGATTTATTGACGATTCACGCAAGGACTGCTGAACAAAAAAATAGTGAACCAGCAGACTGGAAGTGGATTTCCAAAGTTAAACGCGAGATTGGAATTCCTATTGTTGGAAATGGCGGAATTGTAAATGGAAAAACTGCATCTGAAATGCTTGATATTGCTGATGGAGCTATGATTGCTTCTACTGCTATCGGAAATCCATTTGTTTTTCGCGAAATTTTGAGATATTTAAAAACTGGAAAAGAAAAAGAAATTACTAAATTAGATAGATTATCTGTATTCTCAGAATATTTGAAATTGACTGAAAAGTTCGATATATTTGATATTTCTCACGTTAAGTTTTTGGGCTCTGGATTTTTGAGAGGATTCGATGGAGCTTCTAACGCCCGAGCCGAAATGATGAAATTGAAGAGTTTTAACGAACTTGAGAGATTTGTTAAGGGAATTAGGAAAACTTAAAACCTCTTTTTATTTAGATAATTTATGGATATTCAATTGTATAATACATTAACGCGCAAAAAGGAGATTTTCAAACCTATCAAGAAAAATCAAGTAGGGGTTTACTCATGTGGGCCTACAGTTTATTGGTATCAACATATTGGAAACTTAAGGGCTTATTTGTTTTCGGATATTTTGAAAAGAGTTTTACTATATAATCAGTTTAAAGTAAATCAAATAATCAACGTAACTGATGTTGGGCACCTTACTTCTGATGCTGATGAGGGCGATGATAAAATGGAAATTGCAGTTTTAAAAGAAGGAAAAACTGCTACCGATATTGCAAACTACTACTTTAAAATATTTAAATCTGATTTTAAGAAATTAAATATTCTTGAGCCTACTGAATGGGTTTGGGCAACGAAACATATAGGTGAGCAGATAGAGTTAATTAAAAAATTAGAGAAAAAAGGATTCACTTATAAAACTGAAGATGGGATATATTTTGATTCTTCTAAATTTAAAGATTATTCAAAACTCGCTATGCTTAAAATTGAGGGATTAAAAGAAGGAAAAAGAATTTCTGCAGGCGATAAAAAAAATAAAACTGACTTTGCTTTATGGAAATTTTCATCTGAATCTGGAAAGCGACAACAAGAATGGACTTCTCCTTGGGGAGTTGGTTTCCCTGGATGGCATATTGAGTGTTCTGCAATGTCTATGAAATATTTGGGAGAACATTTTGATATTCATACTGGTGGAGAAGATCATATTCCAATACATCACACAAATGAGATTGCTCAAAGTGAGGCAGCAACTGGAAAAAAGTTTGTCAATTATTGGTTACATGGGGCTTTCTTAGTTGATAGCGATGGTAAGAAAGTGAGTAAGAGCACAGGTGGACTTTATACTATATCTGAATTAGAAGAACAAGGATATAATGCACTACACTATCGGTATTTATGTTTGCAAACTTCTTACCGAAAACAACTTCAGTTTAGTCTTGAATCTCTTGATGCTTCCAAAAATGCTTACGAAAAAATAAAAAGAAAAATCATCAGATTAAGAACTGAAAAAAATTCTGGAAATACAGATGTTGAACATCATAAAAAAGAATTTTTAGAGGCTATCAATGATGATTTGAATATGCCTCAAGCCCTTGAAGTAGTCTGGAATGTTATTGAGGAAACTGATATGAATACTCGGACAAGACTTGCTTTACTTGAAGATTTTGATAGGGTTCTTGGATTAGGAGTTAAAGATATGAAAGAAGAAAAATTGGTTGTGCCAAAAGATGTTCTTAAATTGCTTGAAGCACGTCAGGAAGCTAGAAAGAAAAAAATGTTCGCAGAGGCAGATATATTGCGTCAGAGAATAAAAGAAAGAGGATTTGCAATTGAAGATTTAGCAGAAGATGGACCGACTTTAAGAAAAATTTAAGTTATTGAGACTCTTTGAGATATTCCAAAAATTCTTTTCTGAATTCATCTTGATGTCCTTGATATTTTATTGGAATTCTATATTTGTTTTTGTGGCCATTAGGTATGTCACCGAGAACTCTTCTTAAAAATCTTGCAAGTCCAACTCTAACCTTTGCTTCTGCTTCGTCTAGATTATTACGCATTTTATCAACTTGATCTCCATAATCATAAAACTTAATTATTCTTGGCCCGACAGGTTTTTTCATACTTTCGACTACAGAATCATATTTAATTATTTTTCTCATTTCTTTTTCAGGCACTTCAAAAAATTCTCTTTGAGAAATTATCCTTCTTTCGATATGGTAAAAATCTTCAGGGTCCATGAAATTATCATTTTTCAAGGTTTTTAAGATTAATTGAGATTGTCAGGTGTATCTTCCTTCTAGAATTTTAATATTAAAATAATTTCTAAAATCGTCTTTTAATCTATCTAAATTATTCTGGTATTTTTCAGGAATTTTTAGTCGATGATCTTTTCTGCTTATTATACAGCTTGTCCCATATAACTCGTCCTTCAAGAAGCCATATAGGGCAGATCTCAATATTATCTCTTTTCTTTCTCTACTTACTCTACATTTTTTTAATAATGGATTATTTAATTCGGAATCCAATTCTATTGCTGAAACGAGGTCTTTTTCAGACATTCTAAAATAAGATCTGTTTTCTTGCTTTTCGTATGACTGGACGACTTTCAAACAAATTTGTTGAGTATCCTCAAATACATTTTCTTTGTTCATATTTTATTTTGCAGTTTCTTTACTGCATCTAAAACTCTTATATCTGGAGATAATATATAAACATGGTCATTTATTGAACGCACTGCGCGATAAATTCTTTGTAGAAATTCTCTATATGCTTTATCTCTATAAAAATCCCAAAATGAATCTGGATGTGTTTTTTGAAGTATTTTCCAGAATGTATCTGATACATTCGGATTGGGATATTTAGTAAAAACAACCGAATTACACATATTTCCTGGAAAATCCACTCCACGAGAACATTTTGTTGTGAAAAGTTTATCGTTTAAACCTTGCTTAAATATTGAAACCATTTTTCCTGTTTTGTCCTCTTCTTGCTGTTCTCTTAAACGCTCTTGAGAGGTCAAGTTAATTAAATGATGTCTTATTTTTTCTTCTTCTGTTGGTAAATCTTGGAAGGCATTCACATGAATTAGAGTTGGTCTTTTTGCTTTTTCTACTATTAAATTTAGAGAATTTAAATAATCTTCACGAGAATGTTGGCCACCTGTAAAATTAGCATAACGACAATCTCTTTCTTTTCCAGTCATTAAAATTTCTATTGCTCCTTGTTGAAGCGTTTCCGCTTCAACTTTTTTGAAATTTTCAATTCCAAATATTTTTTTCAGAACTTGTTGAGATTGCAGAGTTCCAGACATAAAAACTAATGCCTTATTTTTGTTAAGAAGTTCTTGTATTTTTGGTTGAAGATTTGTGCTAACTAGCTTGACAAATAAGTTTTCTTCTTCTTTTCTGAATGTAGCATAAACATCTTCTGTTAAATCTTCAAAATTTTTAGCAAGTTCAAGAGCTTTGTTTGCATAACTATTCTCATCCAATATTATTTCAGATTCTAGTTCTTTGTCTTTTTCCATTAATTTGAATATTTTTCCAAGATGAGTCTCATCAATATGGAATACTTGGTTTTCATTTATACCAAGAGCTTTCTTGTTTTTTTCTTCCAAATTAATCAAATCCAATATACTGCTTACTGTATCTCTTGTGTTCATTGATTCTGGAATTATGGTGTTCAAACTTGATGCGAATCTTGTAAGATTTATTTCTTCTTGTTGGAAAAGTCCATCAAGAAATTCGTCTGCTTCGTCTATTATTTCTACTTCTGTTGCAGGTTTTCTACCTATCGCTAATTCTGCTTTGTATTTTGCCGCATTAAATATTATTATGTCTGCGTGTTTATATGCGAGATATTGGTCATAATAAGAACAGCCTTGTTTTCTATGATAGAAAGTATATTCTCTACCATCACACCCATTATATTTTATTTTTTTAGCATCTTTTAATTGAGCTAATTCATATGTTGATGGAACTATTGGTCCCCAATAAGGATTTGATGGAGCTATCGACAAACGCTTTATGTGTTTGTAATCTGGAACATCGTGGCCTGAAACAAATGGATTATTTCTAAAAAATTCCGTTAATTTATTGTAATTTTTTTCGGTTATCTTTATGTTTTCTGGAAGTTCTGGATCTGCGCAAGATACTCCTGGCTCTATTATTGAATCGTGGTTTTCTCTTCCGGTTAGAACAGCTATTTTCATCCTTTGTCCATTTGTTTTATATAGAAATTTCTTTCCAGTATAATCTTCTTCATATTGTCTTTGCAAAGCCTTTACTGGAACTATTATTGATGCCTTTCCAAGTTTTCTTGCAATATTTAACGCAATCGCCGATTTTCCTGTTCCACACGCTCCGTGAAGAAATATAATTTTTGTTCCTTCTTTGATTAAATCGCTTATTTCTTTTACAATATCTGTTTGGGTTTTTCCATTTGAAAATCTTAATGGCTCTATTTTTCCTTTTTCGTCGTTTAAATCCCAGTATTCATTTTCAAATATTATTTCTGATTTTTTTGTTTCTTTTATTTCTTCTAAAAATTGAAGTTTATCAGATGTCTTTAGTTTCGTTTCTTTTATTTCTTCTAAAAATCCCTCTGGTAAAATCACTGTTTCTTTTGGTCTCCATTGATTTACTGAATTTGTGCTTAAACTTTGAAGTCTTCCTTGCCCTCCAATTTTTATCATCTCTTTTTATTGATAACTTTGTTTTAAAAGTATTTGTGCTTATTGAGTTTGCAAAGGTTTTAAAGGGATTTTATGTTTGAAAAAATAACTATTCTTGCGGGGATGCCAGAGTGGTCAAATGGGATACGTTAAGGCCGTATTAGCTTAGTGCTTTCCTAGGTTCGAATCCTAGTCCCCGCATTAGAAGGATTCGAACGTTCTTCGAAACTGATGTTTCTCGAAACTTCAAAACAAGAATATATCAAAATGTTTGAATTGAAGAATTACATTTTAAACATCCAAAATTTAAGGATTCAAAGATTTTCTGATTTTGAAGTAATCCTAGTCCCCGCATTTTTTTATTCCGTAGCGAGTCTCCGAGCATGTGAGGAGGGGTCGAGCAAGAGAAGAATGAGAAAATAATTTTCTTACTTTTTCTTAGATTTTTTTTCTTTTATTTCTGATTGAGTTTGATTTCTTGAACCAATAAATATTGAACTCGCAATTATTAATAATAAGTTTATGTAATATAAAGGTCTTGAATAAAATTCTATTAATGAAATTGTTCCGTTGGAAATTATTACAGGTATAAAAAATAACAAATCTATAATAAATCCTGTAACTATAAAGACTAACCCTAATTTTAGACCTTCTTTTATATTTCTTTTAATTCCGTTTTTGTTAAAATACCCTATTGAGGCCATACAAGTCAATAAGACTGGAATGCTTATTGTGATTATCCAATATGCTGTGGGATTATTTTGAAAGAAAAAAGAAGGATATATTTTCGCGAGAATGGTGGATATGACTCCAATTATAAAATTTACTAGGTAAAGTGCTAATGCAATAAGTATTCCCCTTTTGATATTCATATTATATAGGTATCTGATGGGTTTAAATGCTTTACTTTATTTTTATATTTATGAAAGGACTTTGGTTTAAGGCAAAGACTTATGGTTATGGATGGTATCCTTGTTCATGGCAAGGATGGGTTGTCACGGCTATTTATTTCTTGATTTTACTTTTTGCTTTTAGATTAGTTGATATAACCTCTCAATCTATCAGCGATACTCTTATAGAGATGATTTTTCCTTTCGTCATTTTAACTTTTCTTTTTATTTTGATATGTATTAAAACTGGTGAAAAATCCAAATGGCGTTGGGGAACTAATAAGCATAATCCTTAAAATGTCTTTTTAATTTAAATTTTGAAAGCCCTGATGGCACAATGGCACTGCGTCGGTCTCGAAAACCGATTTCCTCACGGATATCCCAGTTCGATTCTGGGTCAGGGCGTTACCAGAATCGAAGTGCTCGTCGCGTCAAAGACGCGTCGGCAACTTAAATTTTCGTTTCACTCAAATTAAAGTGCTCGCTAACTGTGGTTATCGGCAACTTCAAAACTAGTAAATTTTGAAGTATTCTGGGTCAGGGCGTTTTTCAGGAGTTTATGGAATTTTTCGTTTTGATAGACTGAGAAGCTCTTTACTCCAGAGTAGCGAAGGCATTTGTTTTTAAACTAATGATTCTTATACTATTAATGAAAAAACAGAAATGTTATAGTTGTAAAAAGGAATTTGAAACTACTTCTAATGCTCGCTTTCCTAGAAAATATTGTCCAAAATGTAGTGCTAAAAAGAAAAAAATGTGGGAAAATCAGTGGAAAGTCAAATATGAAGATTTAGATGATTGAAATTAATAATTAATCTTTCTTAGTTTATTAGTTAAATTTATATATTATTTATTTTTTTTATATTTATGAAGAAGATTTATTTTGCTTTGTTATTATTTGTTCTTGCGTTCGGAGTTTTTTCTTTTGTAAGACTTTCGGTTACTAACGGATTTGAAGACGATGATGAATTTGGAGAGGATGAATCTGACGATTTCTTTGGAGATAATGGCGATAAAGGATTTGGTGGAAATGCTGTATCTGTTAAAAATGTCTCACCAATTATAAATGGCAAAATTAGTTTGAGTTTATTATCTCCACATAATTCTGTAAATGATTGTTGGGTGTCTTATAATGGAAAAGTTTATGACGTAAGCTCTTATTTGCCAAAACATCCTGGTTCTACGGGTGCTATAAGTCCGTTTTGTGGAACTGCGGAAGGATTCAAAAATGCCTTTGAGAAAAAACACGGAACTAAAATGGTGTCAGCCCTTATGAAATTTGGAGTTCTAATGGGAGATTTTGATATTTTGGGAGAAATATGACTTACTCTAAAGATTTTGCACCCGTAATTTTGAGAATTTCTATGGCTCTGGTTTTCCTTTATTTTGGATTTTCACAGACAATAAATCCTGATGCTTGGGTTTCATTCGTTCCTGAATTTGTTATTCCCTCTTTTATGACAGCCAATAATTTAGTCATGTTAAATGCTCTTTTTGAAATAACTCTTGGATTTTTTATGATTTCTGGGTTATATACTTGTTTTTCTTCTTTATTATTGGGGTTGCATCTTTTTGGAATTACTTTATCTATTGGATTTAATCCATTAGGGATAAGAGACTTTGGATTGGCCTTTGCAACCCTTGTTGTATATTTTAATGGGCCTGATAAATATTGTTTAGATAATAAATACATTAATTTTTCTAGAGCTTAGTTAAATTTTCTATTCTTTCTACTAATTCTGGCTGAATATAATGGTGTATTGTGACTGTATAGCTGTCTTTCCATTCATTATTTTTTTTGTCAAACCTTTTATGTCCAAGTTGTTCTGCTATTTCTGTAAATAATTTTTTTATTTCATCTCTACTTGCTTTTTTATGTTCTTTTACGAATTCTTTCGCTTTGCTTGTAGCGTAAAAAGAGCGAACTATATGTGGATAAAATTTAATCCCACAATAGTTTTCAAATGCCTTCATAAAATCTGTGTCTTTCAAAAGTTTATTATTGTCTTTCACAAATATAAAATCTGACTTTTTCTTGATACTCAAATTTTTCTTTAACCTATTTATGTATTCTTTTGAAAATTCTTTTGAAATCTCCATTGGAACCCCATCTTTTGCAAGATATCTGAAAGTAACCTTATTTTTATTTATAGAGATATCATTTTTTGTTAGTGTTGTCAAACCTTTGTGCCCATTTTTATTATAATTTATTTCGTTGCCTACACGCATATAAGTTTTGAGAAGAGTATACATTGGAACTGCATAAATATCTTCTTTATCTTTCAAAGCTTGTTTTGTTTTTTCTTCTAATTTTTTATAAATCTTCTCAAAATTTGAAACTTTTTTGTATTTGTTTTTTGTTGCTTTTTCTTTTTTATCTAATGTGTAACAGTATGCGAATTTTCCGTTTGGATTTTGATATATCGCGTCCCAATGGTCGTGTGAAGATTCATCGTGAAATGTCAAATTAGGCGCGAAAATTGAGAAAGCTTTGTCTATTTTTTCTCCTGTTGGAAGAATAGATATTCTTGCTCCTTGAATTTTTCCTTCAGGAGAAATCTGCCCATTGATGAAGTTTGGATTTTTTGTATCTATTATTTCGTTTAATCTATTGTGTTTTTTGAAGGAATTTGCTATTTGTATTGCATTTTGAAAATTTTTATCAGATAAAATCCATTTATTTTTCCTTAATTCATACAATTGTAAATCCCTGCCTATACGAATTGTTCCATTCTGTTGATTTTTTTTAATCATTTTAAACTCTTATCTTAAGGAGCATTAATTTAAATATCTTGTTTTATTTTTTTTAGTATGGGATTTGATTTTATGCTTACATTAACGAATGGTTTTTCAAAACTACTTCCTCTTCTTGAAATTATTTTGATATCCATATTGATTATTTTTTTCTTTAATTTCATCGTTATTTTCATCAAAAGACGACTTCTCAAGAAAGCAAAATCTAAATCACAAGTTTCAACAATTAAAATATTCTCGAGAATGGTTAATCTTGTTTTTATGTGGGTTGTTATCTTGTTTGCTTTTTTGTCTTATTTCAAATCTTGGGCAGGAATAGGGGTCGTTGCAGGATTGCTTACTGCCGCAATAGGTTTCGCTCTTCAAAAACCAATTACTGGAATTGCAGCTTGGATTATGGTTGTTGTGAAAAGGCCGTTTCAAGTAGGTGATAGAATATCAATCGGTACGGTTAAAGGAGATGTTTATGATATTTCTTTAACTCATGTTTATATTGATGAAGTCGGTGGAACAATAGATTCCGAACAACATTCTGGTAGAAATGTTCTTGTCCCTAATTACAAACTTTTTGATGAAGTGCTTGTTAATCACACTTTAATGCACGATTTCGTTTTGGATGAAGTTTCTCTCGTAGTAAAATATGATAGCAATTTAGATAATGCTTTGAAAATAATCAAATCTCTTGCTGAAGAAATAACTGGAGAATATGCTAAAAAAATAAACAAAGAAGTAGTTACTAGAGTTGCTATAGTTGATAATGGTATGAAAATAAAAGTTTTATTTTTTGCTCCAGTTCAACAACTCTCAAAAGTCAAGAGCGATTTAAGTGAGAGAATCTATAAATCAATATTAAAGAATAAGAGTGTTGAACTAGCTTATAACAGATTAGACATAGCCGTTAGAAAAGATAAAGCTTTACTTTAAAAAGGAAGTTTTGTTGGAGAAATTATGGAGTCATTTAGAAAACTTGGTTTGAGTCACGATATGCTGAAAGTTTTACAAGAGGCAGGTTTTACAGACCCAAGTGACATTCAGGAGAAGGCAATTCCATTAGTTTTATCTGGAAGAGATGTTTTAGGCAGTTCTGCAACAGGTAGTGGCAAAACTCTTGCTTTCGGTGCCGGAATAATCGAGAATATTAAATCTGGAGAGGGTATAAAAGCATTAATTTTAACTCCTACTAGAGAATTGGCAGAACAAATTGGCAAAACTCTTCATAAATTTTCAAGATATAATAATTTGGAAATAGTTGAAATTTTTGGAGGAGTTTCGATTGAACCTCAAAAAAGAGTTTTGCGTCATGCCGATATTGTTGTTGGAACTCCTGGCAGAATTTTAGATCATTTAAGACAAACAACTCTAAATCTTTCACATTTAAAATATCTTGTTCTTGATGAAGCAGATAGAATGTTAGATATGGGATTTATAGATGATGTTGTTACAATAATTGACCAATGTCCTAAAGATAGACAAACCTTACTTTTCTCTGCGACACTTTCTCAAGATATTGAAAGAATTGCTAAACACTACATGAAAGATCCAGTTTTAGTTGAATCCGCATCTAAGGTTGACCCTTCGAAACTTAGACAAGTTTATTATGATGTTCCAAATAATCTGAAATTTTCTTTACTCGTTCATTTGCTTAAAGAAGAAAAATCTGGTTTAGTGATGGTATTTACAAATACAAGAAGAAATGCTGATTATATAGTTCATAATTTGCAGAGAAATAATTTTGATGCTATGGCTATTCATGGAGGTCTCGCTCAAAATAAAAGATCTAGCGTTTTAGAAACATTTCATTCAGCCAAAGCTCTTATCTTGGTGTGCACAGATGTAGCGGCTCGAGGACTCGATATAAAAAATGTTTCACATGTTTACAATTTTGATGTTCCAAAAACAAGCACAGAATATATCCATCGTATTGGTCGAACGGCTCGTGCTGGAAAAGAAGGAATTGCTATAACAATAGTTACTCAAAGAGACTATGAAAACTTTCAAAGAGTTATGTCTGACCCTTCTTTAACTATCGTTCAACAAGATTTGCCTCAAGTTGAATCTATCCCCGTTCGTTTTAGAGAGGAATCTTCTGATAGAGATAGTCGTGGCCGTTTGACTTTCGGAGGACGTGGTCGTGGATTTGGTGGAAGACGTGATTTTGGAGAAAGAAGGTCTTTTGGTGGTCAAAGTAGAGGTGGAGAAAGTCGTGGGGGTTCGAGATTCGGTGGTTCGCGTGGAGGAGATTCTCGTGGTGGAAGTAGTGGTGGAAGAAGTTTCGGAAGTTCAAGATTTGGACGAAGATAGTTTTAGAAAGATTTAAACACATTTGAGTTTTGAGAGAGTTATGAAGATAGGATGGCAAGATTACAATATAAATGGAGAATCAGTAAAAGCTCTTGTTTCTCAAATTGAAGAAGGAGATAGAGAAATTCTTAGAAAGATTTATTTTGATTGGAAAAGTCTTAGTGCTGGAATAAAAGCAATATCTACAAGGGGCTTAAACATTCCAGGAGTAGTTACTGAAAACGCTTTTTGTTTATTTTTTGAAGATTGTATAAGAATATCAAAGACAAAAAAAGGAAAATGTGCTTATGATTGTTTAAATACTAAAACTGGAGAGAAGATACAAATTAAGGCTGCTAGCATATATCCAGATGCTACTTCTTTCTCCCCAAGTTCAGATTATGATAAAGTTTTCTTTTTAGATTTTTCAACGGGAAATGGTTCTTTCAAAGTTTATGATATACCTTTAGAATTAATTAAAAAAACAATAGTAAATAAAAAGAAAAATGAAACATTTGAAGATCAGCAGAATCAAAGGAGAAGACCTAGATTTTCTCTAATTAAGGCAATAATTATTCCTAAACATCTAAAGCCGATTAAAATTTGCCAATTATAAATTTATTTCTTTTTTTTAGCTTCTTTATCCCAACGTGAAGATTTACATTTTGGGCAGATAAGGGGTTTTTCTAATCTTGAACGTGGTTGCCAGATATATTCACAATTATTACATTTGTAACCTCTGACTTTTATTTCTATTTCAGGCATAATCGGCAAAGTTTATTTTACTATATAAAGTTTAACTTTATGAACGAAAAATTTATATACTTTAAATTACTTTACAAAGTAATACTGTACTTAGTAGTGAGTAAATTAATTTAAAGAGGACTCAATCATGAAGATTATGAAAAAAGAGATGAAGACTATTGATTTATTTGCAGGAGTTGGAGGTATAAGGTTAGGATTTGAAAAAATAGGATTTAAGACGGTTTATGCAAATGATTTTAATAAATTATGCAAGGAAACTTATGACTTAAATCATGGAGAACCTAAGCTCCACATAGAAGATATAAACAAAGTTGAAATTAAAGAGCTACCTAAATTTGACATTCTTCTTGGAGGATTTCCTTGTCAGCCGTTTAGTATTGCAGGACATAGGAAGGGTTTCAAAGATGAAAAGGATAGGGGTAACTTGTTTTTTAGAATTGTAGATATACTTAAAGAAAGAAAACCAGAAGCTTTTCTTTTAGAAAATGTAAAGAATCTAAAAGGTCATGATAAAGGCAGAACATTCAAAATAATAAAACAAAATTTAGAGGAATTAGGTTATTCCATAAAATCTAAAGTTCTCAATAGTATGATTCATGGAAACATGCCTCAAAATAGAGAGAGGATATTTATCGCTGGTTTTCTAGATAAGCAAAAAGCAGAAGCATTTGATTTTCCTTCCGAAACAAAATTAACAAAAAGCTTTAGAGACTTTGTAAAAGAAGAAGTTGAAGATAAGTATTATTACAATAATAAACCTCTTTATGAAAAAATAAAACAAGATGTTAATTCTGAACAGACTGTTTATCAATGGAGACGAAAGTATGTTCGTTCAAATAAAAAATGTGTTGTTCCAACGTTAACTGCAAATATGGGTCGTGGAGGTCATAATGTTCCATTGATAAAAAATTCTAAAGGTATCAGAAAACTTACTCCCAAAGAGTGTTTTATGCTTCAAGGTTTTCCAGATAGTTTCAAGTTACCACCAAACTTATCAGATAGTGAACTTTATCATCAGGCAGGAAATAGCGTGACTGTTTCAGTTATTCAAAGAGTTGCTGAAAATATGAAGAAGGTCTTAGATGGTGAAAGAATAAACTCTCAACTCTCGTTAAATTAACTTTAAATATTGGTTAAATTTTAGGTAAACATGTTTGACATTAAATTCTTACGTGAGAATCCTGATGCTGTAAAGGAAAATATTAAGAAAAAGGGTAAGAAAGATAAATTGAAAATTGTTGATGAAGTGCTTTCTTTAGATAAAGAATGGCGCACCTTGAAGGGCCAAGTTGATGAAATTAGAGCTTCACGCAATAAAATTTCTAAAGAGATTGCAGATGCTAAAAAATCTGGAAAAGATGTTAAAAAGTTATTGAAACAGGCTGGAGAAATACCTGTGAAGATTGAAAATCTTGAAAAAGAAATGTATTCTCTTGAAGAGAAATTATCTGAGATGCTTTCTAAAATACCCAACCTAATTCATAAGGATGTCCCTATTGGAAAAGATGAGTCTGAAAATAAAGAATTGGAAGTTATTGGCAAACCTAAGAAATTTGATTTTTCTGTTTTAAGTCACGCTGAACTTGCTGAGAATTTAGGAGTTGCTGATTTTGATTCTTCTGCTAAAACTTCAGGTAATGGATTTTACTATCTTCAAGGAGATTTAGCTTTGCTTAATCAATCATTGATTAGATTCGCTTTAGATAAACTTGTTCAAAAAGGATTTACTTATGTTGAAACTCCTTTAATGATTCGTGGAAAAGTGATAAAAAATGTTACTGATTTGAATGATATGAATAATCAGATTTACAAAATGGAAAATGAAGATTTGTATTTGATTGGAACAAGTGAACATTCAATGATTGGAAGACATATAGACACAATTTTACAAGAGAAACAATTACCTCTGAAAAATTGTTCTTATTCTATGTGTTTTAGGAAAGAGATAGGTTCTCATGGGATTGATGAGAAGGGTCTTTATCGTTCGCATCAGTTCAATAAAGTTGAAATGGTCGTAATATGCAAGCCTTCTGAATCTATGAAATTCTTTGAAGAATTGAAAAAAACAACTGTTGAAATATTCAAAGAGTTAGGAGTTCCTATTCGTGTTTTAGGAATATGTTCTGGAGATTTGGGAGATTTGAAACATATTCAAGTAGATATTGAAGCATGGTCTCCTCGAAAAAATGGATATTTTGAAGTGGGCTCATGTTCTAATTTGACTGATGCGCAGGCTCGCAAATTAAAAATAAGAGTTGACCCTGGAACAGGAGAAAAGTATGTTCCCCATACTTTGAACAATACTGCTATTGCTACTTCTCGTGCGATGGTTGCCATATTGGAAAATTATCAACAAAAAGATGGGTCTGTAAAGATTCCTGATGTTCTTTTGCCGTACATGTATGGGAAGAAAGTTATCAGTAAGAATAATTGATTTTGATAACACTCATACTTAAAAACTGAAAAAACTGCCGAGTTGTTCAGGAGTTGGTGATGGGAATAATAATAGATGAAACTTTTTCTGATGATGATAATCTTATTCTTAACAAAGTTGAACAAAGACAATTTGATTCTGTGGATTCTGCAGAACTGAAAGCGAGTGCTGCTGTGTTGGAAACCAATTCAGAGATTTCGGGACTTGTTTCGTATGATTTGATTAAACATAATTTGACTTATCAATTACCTTATCAAACTATCGGGGCTTTACATATTTTAAAAGAAATGAATGGTTCAGCACTACTGGCTGATGAAGTAGGTTTAGGAAAAACAATCACTACTGGAATTTTATTGAAAGAATGTATTGTTAGAGGTTTTGTGACGCGTGCATTGATATTAACGCCTCCTTCTCTTGTTGATCAGTGGGTAGCTGAATTAAGGGATAAATTTAATTTAGATTTTAAAATAATTGAAAATGAAAGTGATTGGAATAATGTAAATTTCGCTATTGCTTCTGTTGATAGAGTTAAAACATTTGATAAAGAAAAAGGAGCTTTTAGGCATGAAAAAGCACATTCAATTCCTTGGGACATTCTGATTGTCGATGAGGCGCATAAAATGAAACAGCGAAATACTACTCGTTGGAGATTTGTTGATAGAATGCAGAAAAAAAGATTTTTACTTTTGACTGCGACTCCATTTCAGAATGATTTGGTGGAACTTTACAATTTATTACACTTATTAAAAAGAGGGCATTTAGGAACAATAAATGAATTTCGTGAGAAATTTCTGTTTAGGGGGAATAAAAGATATCCTTTGAATCCTATTGAACTTAGAAGACGATTACAAGAAGTAATGTTACGAAGACGTAGAGATGAGACGGGCATTGTGTATAAAAAAAGAATACCTAAAATTGAAGTAGTTTATTTGACTAAAGAGGAAAAGGGAATTTATGATTCTATCTGTGATTTACTTAAGACCAAATATTTTTCTGTAAATGGCGACGAATTGAGGGGTAAACTAATAGTCTATGCAATTTTGCCAAAGGTTACAAGTTCTTCTCGTTCTGCTGTTGAATCCTTGACTAAAATTGCAGAAGATGAAAAATATCATTCTGAGACAAGACAATTAGCCCAAGATATTATTGATAGATATAAATTGCTTAAAAAAGATTCAAAAATTGAAAAGTTAGTTGAAATAGTGGATAAAATTCTCAAAGAAGATGCTAATGCAAAGATTTTGATGTATACTCGTCATCCTACAACTTTGAAATATATTGTTGAAAAACTTGAACCTTACAAACTAAAAATAGTGGAGTTTATTGGTGGACTTGATAGAGAAGAAAAAACTTTGCGAATTAATCAATTCAAAAAAGATGCGCAAATAATGATTAGTACCGAAACTGGAGCTGAAGGATTGAACTTTCAATTTTGCAACTATTTGATTAATTATGACTTGCCCTGGAATCCGATGTCAGTTGAACAGAGAATCGGACGTCTGGACAGAATAGGCCAAACTAAAGATATGTACATTTACAGTTTGGCTACAAAAGACACTATGGAAGAACATGTCGTTGATTTGATTATAAATAAGATGTGTTGTATTGGATTAGTTATAGGTGAGTTGCCTACAATATTGTTTAATTTAGGTCTTGATGGGCCTGGAAAATATGGAGTGAGCAAAATAGAAGAAATGTTAATGGACTCATTTATTGATTCTAAAAATAATCTTGAAATATTTGCTCAAGATGTTAGTAAAATAAGTGAAATTATCTCCCAAGGTTTGAAAGAATATAATTCTTCTAAAGAAGCCACTGCTAAAGTTTTTGATGGGGAGATTAAATGACTAATAACGATTTACGCAATTTCACAATTAAATTTTTCAAAGAGCTTGGAGCCGTTGTTAAAGAATCCGAAGATGTTCTTTTGATTACGCAAGTTCCTCTAAAGTTTCAAAAATTTTATGGTAAAAATGAACCATACACTATAGGATTTGATGGGTCTAAATCCTCACTTTCTGTTGAAATAGTAACCAGCGAGAGTTATTTGTTAAAAACTATGAGGGGTTATCTTGATAATACTGGAGAATCTGTTCTTCAAAAATTATCTTATTCTTTACAAGCAGACTCTTTGGTTAAATCCAAACTTCTTCTTAGAAATTGCTCTATCTCAAAAATAAATCATAGTATGATGTACAGACCAATAATTAAATTTACATTTCAAACGTCTTACAAATATCTTAATGACGAAGATAGATTAGTTAATGAGATTTATACAGAAAATAATAAAATTATCTGTCCAGACATTAACAAATTTAAAATTGATTCTCTGAAAAACAAAGATTTTGATACACCTGATTTAAGAGTCAATTATGAACTTGCAAAAAACAAAATAAAAGATTTGATTTCTCCAAAAACAAATTTAATAGCGAATCAACTCGAAGATACCCTCTCCAAAGAAGTGCAAAGAATAAAAGACCATAATTCACAACAAATTAAAGAAATTGAAAACCAAATAAACAGGGCATTGATAAAAAATCCTAACTTAGATCTTTCTATCTATGAATCTCAAAAGAATCAGTTCATTTCTGAAAGAGATTTACAAATTACTAATGAAGAAAAGAAATACGCTTTAAGGATAAATACAAAACTTCTTACTACTTCAGTTATTCTCATTCCCATTTATAATTTTGAAGTTTTTTTCAAAAATGAAAATATAATTAGACTTGTGCTGTTATCCTATAATCCTCTTTATGATAAATTTGATTTTCCTAATTGTGATTTATGTAAAAAAATGTTGAATGAAATAATTCTTTGTAATGGAAACCACCTTGTTTGTCGTGATTGTGGAGCAGAATGTTCAGATTGTGGAAAAGTTTCCTGTAATCAATGTCTGAAGCAAGAATGCGCAGTTACAAAACGAAAGATATGCAAACAATGTGGAGCTGTATGCTCTAAATGCCGATTGTTCAAAAATAAAAGATTTATGGTTAAAGATAGTTTGGGACGATATGTTGTTTGTAGAAATTGTGGTTAGAAATCTTTTTTATTTTTGATATATGTGACTAACTCTTTACTTATTCTGGGTTTTTTGTTTATTAGAGGATAATAATATGGGAGGTCTATTGACTCTATTTCATTAATCTTGATTGTTAGTTTATCTTGAAACTTCATCTTGTTTAGATTTTTTCCTTGAATTATTTGTTTTAATACGTATACTGCATTATCTGTGCTGAATTGTTTTTTACCAAGATTTCTTGTTTCCATTCCTCTTATTTTATCAGTTATTTCTTCCTTCGTTCTTTTTTTTGGAGGATAATCTCCTAAAATTCCTCCGATTATAAAATAATTAAATTCTTTTGAATCGTTATGTGTTAAAGTTTTTCTTGCATTTGGGTCAAGAATGCACGCATTTTTTAGAGGCATATTTTTTATTGAACTTTTAGAAACTTTTCCAAATTCTTTCAAAAATTTGCTATTTGTATTTGTGAACCAAAGATTTTTTTTAGGAATCATTTTTGAGATACTTTCGTATTCTATTTTACACCAAGGCCATAGTTTTGGTTCTAAATGCTCTATAATTATTATCTGTTTCATTCTATTTGAAGTTATCAAACTATTTATATAGCTGATTGTTTTTTAGGTTTTATGAAGAACAAACAGATAATTATAATTCTTGCTGTTTTAGTTATACTAATCGTTGGGACTTTTTTTATTTTTAATAGCAATAGCGGGACTAATTCAACATCCGTTTCTGTCAAACGAACTTTTTATGATTCTATAACTGGAGAACCTACTAAAATAATTTACGATACTACTGGTGATGGAGACTTGACCGCTTATCAAAATGATTGTGATAAACTTGGCGGTTTTTTTGAACCTTGCGGACATATTTGTGAGCCTAACGCTACTGCCTGTGTTGAAGTGTGTGGAGTTACCTGCACGTTTTCTAACAAAGACTAGTTTTAACCTTAGATTTATATAATATCTTTATGTTTTGTTTTTATGAAAAAAACATTTTGGTGGGGCGTAGGATTTTTGATAGTTATTGGTTTGATATTTTATGTTTCTTTGAAACCTGGAAAACTTGATGATTTTGCTAAATGCTTGACTGAAAAAGGAGCTATTATGTATGGAGCATATTGGTGTCCACATTGTCAAGAACAAAAAGCTTTGTTTGGTAAAAGCTGGAATTTTGTAAATTATGTTGAATGTTCTTTACCTAATGCTGCTGGACAGACTCAAGAATGTCTTGAAAAGGAGATAAAAAGTTATCCAGTTTGGGAATTTTCTGATGAAAATAGGGTCTCTAGTGCTTTGGGTCTTGAACAACTTGCTGGTTTTACTGGATGTCAATTACCTAGTGCGTAATCAAACTCTTCTCGTTCGATTCTAATAATGGACCTATCGACATCGCCACGCAAAGCGTTGCGAATGAATTCAATTCTTACGAATTGTATTTAATCAAACTCTTCTCGTTCGATTCTAATAATGGACCTATCGAGAATCGAACTCGAATCTTTCGACTGCCAGCCGAACATTCTACCATTGAACCATGGGCCCTTAATTCTTAATGTTTAATAAGGTATTTTAAACTCTTGGATTATTCTTTTTATATGCGAAAGAAAATACAAAAAATACCTAAAAATGTAATGTTAAAATGTCCATTTTGTTCTGAGAAGAGCAAGGCAATAGTTTCTATTGAAACAAGTCCTCAAAATTATGTTTGTCCAAAATGTTCTTCTGAAGTCAGAAATCCTTTGACTCAATGTTGTGTGGTATGTGCTTTTTCTGGTAAGAAATGTCCTCGCACCCTTTTTATGGAAGCGAAAGTCAAAGGATTAGAAATTAGATAAAATTTAGTTAGCTTTTTAAATGATTTTTTTCTAAGTATGCTTCTATGATAAAACATCCGTGGCATGAAATATCTGCTGGGAAAAACGTTCCAGAATTAGTAAACGCAGTAATTGAAATTCCAAAAGATTGCCAATTGAAATATGAATTGGATAAAGATACTGGGATGCTTAAACTGGATAGAGTTTTGTATTCTGCTGTGCATTATCCTGGAGACTATGGGTTTGTTCCTCAAACTCTATGGAGTGATGGAGATCCGTTAGATATTATTATTCTCACAGGTAGACCTGTTGTTCCTATGACTCTTGCTGAAGCTAGACCAATAGGAGTTTTCAAAATGATTGATGGAAATGAAGAAGATGACAAAATACTCGCAGTTTATGAATGTGACCCGCGTTTTAAAGAGTTTAGGGACATATCGGATGTTCCTAAACATATAATTGAAGAAATAAAACATTTTTTTGAAAGTTATAAACAATTACAAGGAAAAACTTGCAAGATTTTAGATATTCAAGGCGTATCTTCAGCTAAAAATGTTATTGAAGAGTCTATTGAAATTTACAAAAAAAAGTATTCTATCTAATCTTTTCTTGAGCAACTGAAATTAATTCATTTATTTCTTCAAGGGTGAATTTCATGTTTCGTCTATATCTTCCTTTCAATTCTATTGCTCTTGATTTATATGCGACATATAACCAGTTTATTATATCATGAACTTTTTTTGTTTTTGGTTCTGTATAAATATCTCTTATTGAAATTAAAGCCGCATAAGGGTTTGTGCAAAATCTTGTTATCTTACCTATTTCTGACAAATTTTTTCTTACACGATTATTTTCTACATTTCTTTCCATTTCATCTTCGATTATCTCTTTAAATAAATCCAGAAATCTGCTTCGCCCAATTTTTTGATACGATGCTTCTTTTTCGGCTAATTCTTCAATTGTTTCCATAAACTTATAAGTTTGGAGAAATTACCATTTTTATGTTTATTGATGTTCATTGTCATTTAGATATGCTTGAAAAAGAAGGCGTTTCTGTTAAAAAAGCAATTGCTAATGCTGTGAAAAAAGAAGTTAATGTGATTGTGGTCAATGGCGTTAATCCCAAACATAATAGAGATATTATTACTCTATCTGAAGATTTTTCAGAAATTAAACCTGCTTTAGGAATGTATCCTACTGATGCTTTATCTATAACTGATAATGTAATTAATGAAGAAATTGATTTTATTATCCAAAATAAAAATAAAATTTCCGCTATTGGAGAAATAGGCTTAGATTTGAAAGAAGATGAGTCACATAAAGAATTTGACCGACAGAAAAAAGTTTTCTCTAAATTTGTTAATCTTGGAATTAAACTGAACAAACCAGTCATTGTTCATTCTCGTAAAGCTGAACTACAAACGATTGAATTACTTGAAGAGTTAGGGGCTAAAAAAGTTATAATGCATTGTTTTTCAGGAAAGATGAAACTTGTTGAGAGAATTGTTAAAAATAATTGGTGTTTATCGATTCCTGCAAATTGCAAATATAGTCATCAATTTCAAGATGTAATTAAAATAACCCCAATTGAAAATTTGTTTTGTGAAACTGACTCGCCTTATTTACATCCGGACAAAAAATGGCCAAATGAACCAGTAAATGTAATTGAAAGTTATAAGAAAATTGCAGAGATTAAAGAGCTTAAACTGAAGGATGTTGAGAAAAAAATAGAAAATAATTTTGTAAGGTTATTTGGTTAGATTTATTAATCTGGAGATTTTTCTGTTATTATGGATGTGATGGATATTATTGGTTGGATTGGTGCAGGGCTTTTGCTTCTCGGATATTTTTTATTGATTCATAAAGATTTGACTTCGCGTTCTAGATTGTATCAATGGATGAATATTCTTGGCTCTTTACTTTTGGCTTTTCATACACTCGATGCTAAAGTATATCCCTCATTTGTTACAAATATTTTATGGTTTTTGGTCGGACTTTATGGAATGTTTCACGCTGTTAAACATTTTAAGAAGATGAAGAATATTAGAAGTAAAGATAACATTAAAAGAAAATAATTTCTTTGACTAACCATTTTATTGGCACAAAAGGATTTATAATCTCATTTTAATTGATTGATTCGAGGTAAGATGGTCAATTCGCTTATTGGTATTCACGCTATTCTTGGTGAGCTTGGAATTGCCTCTTTTTTATGGGTTTTTATTGAAATGCTAAATCCAATGCCTTCACGCTTGAAGCGAGCAAAATTAGTCGCTCTTTTGGGAGTCGTTTTCTTTTTTGCTTCTTGGATTATCGGAGGATATTATTATGCTACTGATTATGGGACGTTAGTAAAACCGATTATAAAAGAAGGACCTCAACCTTGGGCTCATCTCGTATTTACCGAAGCTAAAGAACATATTTTCTTATTTTTACCATTTTTGTCCATATTTGCTTACGCTCTTATTCGGAAATATCAAGCTCCATTAAATGGAGATAAAAATCCAGTTGTTAAAAAAGCAATTTTAATTTTATGTATTGCTATTTTAGTTATTGGGGCAATGATGGCTGTGATGGGATATATAATTTCAAGTGGATATAGGGTAGCTTTGGAGGCAGGAATATGAAAAAAATAAAGTCTATGAGTTTTGCGACTATTTTTGTAATTACTTTCGTTACAGCTATTACTATATTTGCTGAATTGTCTGAAGGTTTCAAAAATATTTTGAAATCAATTACAGGACACCATTGGATTACTAAAAGTGTTTTTTCGTTTATTTTATTCTTTGGAATTTATTTTTTCTCTAAATTTTCTGATGAAAAAATTGATATTTTGAAAGAAGTTCGAAAGATTATCCGGATTACATTATTATGCTCTTTGGCTCTTTTCTTTTTCTTCTTGTGGCATTATCTTAATAGATGATTTTGTAAATAGTTATCTTTTTATAGGCATTTTTTAACTCCCTCTTGCATGAATCGCACTTTTCCATTAGAAGGTAGAATTATATCTGGAGAAACTAAATGGCTAGAGAACGATGGACATTGTATCGTGAGGACTGATTTATATGATCGTAAAAATTCAATATTAGTTTATGGTGTGCCTTCAAATGTTAAAAATTGTTTAGAGCAAAATGCTCCTTTTTACATGTATGTTCGTCCTAACTCTGGAAGAAGCCGTTGGGGAGAAGATAAACGAAAGTTTGATTCATATGTGGCTTCTTTTCTTGCTCCTTCTCCCACGAGAGAGTTTGATTTCGCTGCGAGAGATGTTGTTTTATACAGCCCATTTGACTTGAAGCAGGATTCCAATGTTAAAAATGTCACTTTTAATTTACCTGCCAAATCCGAAGTTAGAGATTCTTTCAATCTTAGATTTTCAAGATTATTATCTTTATCTAAATCAGAAAACAATAGTGATTTTGTAGGTATCGAGGTGCTTGTTCCTCCAAATGATAGCTACCTTGAAGCAAATAGTTATTTCTCTAGCAAAAATATCCATGATATTATTTGGTCATTTTTTGAAACTTATTCATCAAAAAATCGTTCGGAACTGATTTTGTTTTCTTCGGATGTTGATCGTGTAGATATTATTGGAGCTATTAGTTGCGCTGAAAGACAACCTATTGAAATTATGAGAGTTCGTCAATCTCCTCCTACAGATAGAGGCGTTATTCCGTCCAAATTATAAACTCTCCTTGCTTTTGTATCTTATGAAATTTGATGCTGTTTTTTTTATTGGTTTGATATTTTTTGTATTTGGAATTGCGGCGATTTCCAATACATTATTTCATATAGATGAAGGACTCGCGCCCATTTTATGGTTTAGCTATATTGGGCTGATTCTTCTTGCTGTTGGTTGTTTTCGTCGAAACGGAGAACTTATCGCCTCACAACTTTGCATTTTAACAATTCCCTATCTTTTTTGGAATGTTGATTTTTTCACTTATTTATTTTCAGGAGCGAGTGTCTGGGGAACGGCAGATTATATTTTTTTAGAAGGCGCTTTAATTGGCAAGATAATTAGCTTACAGCATGTTTTCAATATTCCTCTTTCTCTTTTAGCTTTAAGCTTAATTGGTTTGAAACGCCTTGATTTTTGGAAAATTAGCTTTGCTGAAATGGTAATTTTGTTTTTTGTTTCTCGTTTTTTTACCAGTTATGATCAAAATGTCAATTGTGTTTATCACAACTGTGCCACTTTTGATTTAGGCCTATGGTATCCCTTGCAATGGTTTTTAGTATATGGAATTACGATTTTTATTACTTGGTTTGTTTTGATTAAGATTTTTTATAAAAATAGAAATAATAAAAAGGCATAGTAATGTTTATTAAAGCTAAAATTAAACAAAATTATGGTAACTGAAGTGAAAGGAGGTTCTAATATGGAAACAGAAAAAAATGATGTCTTAACTATAAGTAAGCACGCTTTATGGAAATATTCTACCTTCGTTCTTGTAGGAGTGGTAGTTCTTCTTGTAGCATTCTTTGTCATTCCTGACAAGAGTCCAACAGGTAATGTTATACAACAGCCTGGTCAAGTTTTACCAACAGAGCCTACGGAAAAAATCACAGTTAAGGTGGATGGAGATCCAATAAAAGGAGATAAAAATGCAAAAATAACTTTAGTTGAATTTACAGATTATGAGTGTCCATTCTGTCAAAGAGCGGCACAACAATCAATTCCAGTTTTAAACAAATATGTTGAATCTGGAGATTTGAGAATGATAACTAAAGATTATCCTCTTCCTTTCCATACTCAAGCGCAAAAAGCTGCTGAATCTGCACATTGCGCAAGAGATCAGGGAGGAGATGCAAAATATTATCTTATGCACGATCTTCTTTTCAGTGATGGAGTTGTTGGAGGAATTGAAACTTTCAAGAACTATGCTAAACAAATAGGTTTAGATGTTAGCAAATTCAGCACATGTTTGAGTTCAAACAAATTTGAAGGTGAAATCAAAGCTGATTTAGACTATGGTCAAACAATTGGAGTTCAAGGAACTCCTGCATTCTTCTTGAATGGAAGAATGATAAGTGGAGCATGTCCTCCACAGACCTTTGAATCTGCATATCTTGCTGAAAAAGATGGAGACGACTGGGCAGTCACAAACTGTCAATTTGTCAAACTCTAAATAAAAATAATTTTTTTATTCTTAAAAATATTAAGACTAAAGGAATTATTATACAAATGGATAGAACTATTGGATTGTGGAGAATTATAATCCCTAATAATGAATCTTGAACTTCGTAATTTGAGCCTGATTCAACATTTATTTTTATAAAATAACTTATTATCAATAAAGTTAGTATTGTTATTCCCGTGAAGAATTTTGTTTTACTTGCTAATTCCATATTTCCGTCAAGAAAATAGAGTATTTATTCTTTTTTGATAAATTTACTGTAATTGATGGAGCGTTCTGTCCTTATAACTTTTTCACGTGCAACGTTCAGTATTTTTATTTCAATTGCTTCTTCGTTTTGCCGATATTCCCTATCTGTGTAAAGGACATTGGATGGAGTACAGTCGTCAAAATCTTTTGCGCATATATGAGATTCGTATCGCGATATTAATGCACAGATAGTATCTCCAGCTCTAACGGCTGTTGAACCTTTGAAATTCAGAGTCTTTACAGATATTCGCAAGTCTATAGGTTTTACATTTAATCTTGCATTTACACTATATCCTGCAGCATAACCTCCAGAGCCGCTTCCTGCTCTCCATTCTGACATTGGATAAACTGTATTTTCATAAGATTCCTGAATTACCTCTTCAACTTCAAAAGTTTCTTCGTGAGTTAGTTCATAAAGCGGTTTCGCTCTGGCTTCTAAATCTTTTCGTATTTCTTCTTCTTCTTTTTGTATCCTTGCTAATGCTTTATCAATTTCGCTTTTTGATTGTAGTTTTATTTCACTTGGTAAATTTTTATTTTTTTTCATGATTTATTTATAATTATTATATTTTTATTGAGTAGATTACCAACCCCAGCGATAATTTTGATATCCGTAACCATAACCTCCGTATCTGTGTCTTGAATTGGCGTTTTGAGATTCTAATTGGTATTGTTGTCTTGAACTTTGTTGATATGTTCTAAACGCTTCACTGATTGTTTTATCTATATTGTAAGGATTCTTGAGATTATTTTCAGTATATCCGTTGTATTTTGCTGTTTGTTTGCATTTTCTGAAATTTGATGTCCAATCGTAATAATCACATCCCTTTATTACTTCATTTCTTGGAATTGTTGATGTGTGTTTTATATTGAATCCTCTATTGTTTCCTGCTACATTTTCATTATAAGAAAATGTGTCAGATATGTCTGTGTATGAACTTGATGCTGGGGAGTAAGTATAAGATTGAATGATTGCACTGGTTTGGGAAGAAATGAAAATTGTTAAAAAGATTATTGTTGAAAATAGAGTTATTTTTAGATAACTTTTCATATCTTATAAAGTTCGTTTTAATATTTAAATGTTTTCGTTTTAGAAAAGGTTTATAACCTTTCATTTTTTCTGTTTTTTATGAATAGAGAAACTTTCGTTATTCAAGGACAACCTTGTTATGTTAGATTAATGAGCTGCTCTGATAGCCAAGTTAATTACTTAGTTGGCACTTATAATTCCCCTGAAAGTCCTGTTTCTGTTAAATTAAACGGACAAGACTCTTTTGATTTGAGAATGAAGGCAGTTGAAAAAGGACTTTCTGAAATTTTAGCTGGCGAAACTTATAATTAGTTTCTCATAACTGCTAACTTATATCCAAATATTTTTGATAGAGTTCTATTAAATAGCTCTTTTCTTTTTTCTATTCTATTTTTTGTTGAATTTGATATTTTAAAACCTGCCTTTTTGTAATATTGCACGAGATTTTTTTTGCAAATCAAACCTACTTTTTTGTGTTTTTTTATTGCATATTTTATTAATTTTTTTGCTAAACCTTTGTTTCTAAATTCAGGATATGTATAAACCGTCCCTATTTCTACAGAATCTTTCCATTTTTTTATTGTTAGGAATGAAACTATTTTTCCTCTATTTTTTAGACAATATATTTTTGAATTTAATAGTATAACTAAGGGGTCTAAACTTGGCGTGTTCTTTATAATTGTCCACGCTATTGAAGGATTTAATAAAACTCTTGATTCTTTTATCATTTATTGCTTGAAAACTACTATGTTTGTAAGACCTCTGCGTTTTCTTTCGATAATATTTTTATTTTCTAATTTATCTAAAATTCTGGTAATTTTTGCTTTGCTCATTTGCGTTTTTTCTATTAAATCTGCTTGGAACATTGTTTTTTCTTTCGATAATAAAATTATAATATTTTTTTCTTCTTTTGAAAATTCTTTTGTGTCTATTTCTACTTTTTTGTCTTTTACTTTCTTTATTACAATTATTTTCTCTGGTTTAATTATTGCAAGTATGAGTCCTATTATAGCTATAACTGAAACTAAAAAATATGCTAAATATGCTTGCTGATTTAGAGTTCTTGTCGCAGGACATTCGGTCGCATCTGTATTGTGCAAAAGAGGACAAGTAGTATAAATATAATCCTCTAAAGAAGTTTTGAAAAGAAAAACTATTCCTATTAGTACTATTGAAATTCCAATCATTATTAATCCGATGTGTCTGATTTGCATATTATTCTTCTAAAATAACCCTATTTAAAATGTGTGAAACTAGTTTCAGCTAAATCTTTATAAGTTAGTGGTAGTTGTTAAACTTATGGAATTAAATGTGAAAAGTTTCATAAATGAAATGATTAGAGGAAAGGGAACAGAAGGAAATCTGATAAAAGTAGTTTTTACTTCTCTTATAACTTCATTTATTGTTTTAGGATTATTATATTTTACCAAATTTAAAGATATAGACAACTTTTTTAATAGTTATGGATTTTTCTTATTTTTTGGAATTGTTATCTACGCATTTATCTCAGGAGTAGTATATCAGGTTAGGGCTTTCGGAATCTTTCCATGTATGTCTGGTATGATGATTGGAATGACTCTTGGAATGATTGCAGGATTTATTCCTGGATTTATCATCGCCTCTACTAATGGTATGTTTGTAGGAGTGGTTTTTGGAATGATCTTTGGAATTTCTACAGGAATGGTTGCTGGTTCTCGTTGCTGTGGAGTGATGGGTTTTCTTGAAGGAATTATGGCTGGATTCATGGGAGGACTTATGGGGGCAATGACAGCATTTATGTTACTCAATGATAATTTACGTGCATCAACAGTTATTGTTTCATTTATTTCTATGATTATTTTATTTGCTTTGAATTATATGTTATATATTGAAGGCAAACAACTTGAAAATAAAAGAAATAACGAAGGAATGTTATTTACGATAGGATTTACATTTATTTCTATAGTTATAACGACTTGGTTAATGATTTATGGTCCAAAGTCAGGAGTTTTCGGATGAATAATACAGCTATTCTTTTTGGAGTAATAATTCTTATAGTTGTGGCTGGATTTTTTGTTTTTTCCAATATGAAAAACACAGATGCTGATTTTCAGGATCCTGTGAATCTTGAAGATATTCAAAAAGTTGTTTTGAGTCAAGATGATTTGAATTACAAAGATGTTTATGCAGAAGCAGACAAGCCTATCTCAATTAGTGCAGACTCTTCAGTTAGAGGGTGCTTGAGAGCTGTGGCTTTCAATATAGATGGTAAGAAATATGTCAAATACTTAAAATCAAGTTCAGATACATTAGTATTGCCTGCTCTTAAAAAAGGAACATATCCTTTCTCTTGTTCAATGGGGATGGGTTTCGGAAAACTGGTGATCAATTAATGGAACACAAAACTAATTGGTGGATGGTTGCGACCATAACTTTTTTGGCTTTACTTTTTTTTAATGGATTTGGAATGGGGGGTTTTGGAGGATTTGGGTGTGGAAGTTATAGAAATGATTATGGTGGTATGATGTCGTGGATGTTCGGTAATCCTTTCGGATGGGTTTTAGGCCTTGTTTCGATGATTATCCTCTGGGCATTAGCGATAGTTATATTGATTTACTTCATAAAAATGATTAGTGGGTCGATGAATCAACAGAAATTATCTCACGGAGTAAAAAATGGTAAGAGCAAAAATCATTAATGGGTGTAAGTGCTATCTTTGTGAAGAATGTCATATGAATTACTCTCTTAAGAAACTTGCTTGTGAATGTGAAACGTGGTGCAAGAAACATAAGAGCTGTAATCTTGAAATTATTAAACAATCAATAAAACTTAAAGGAACAAAATGAAAAAAATAAAAATTGATATTTTTAAATTTCCATTTTGTATGGAAGAAACAAAATGAAAAAAATTAAATTAACTATTTCAGGAATGCATTGTGGAAGTTGTGCTGGGAATATTGAACGAAGCATTGGAAAAGTTTCAGGCGTGAAGAGTGTTTCAGTCAGGATGATGGCTAATTCAGGAATTGTTGAAACAGAGGATAATGTTTCTGATGCAGATTTGGAGAAAGCCGTTTCTCGCGCAGGATATAAAGTTTTGAAAGTGGAGAAAGTATGAAAGAACACGAACATAAACACGAAGCGATTGTGACTAAAGTGCAGATGTCTGTTGAAGAAATGGAACTTAATTCTTGGAGAAAAAAGATGCTTTTGAGCTGGATTTTTACAACCCCTATTGCCTTTCTTATGTTGTCCGGAAGATTATCTGGAATTGAAATTTTACCTGAAGAATTTATGATTCCTGTGATTTTGATTTTAGGTTTTCCTGTCGTTTTTATTTTAGGATTTGATACTATAAAAAATGGAATGCGCGGGTTTTTTACATTTTATTTTTCTATGGATTCTCTTATTGCTTTGGGAACAATTATAGCTTATTTGACTGGAATATTCAGTTATTTTGAATTTATTGCTGATTATTCTGGAGTTTCGGCAATGATTATGGTTATATTTACTACCGGAAAATTTATTGAATCCAAAGCTCGCGGACAGGCATCACAAGAAATTAAAAAACTTTTAGAATTAGGTGCCAAAAAAGCTCTTATTTTAAGAGGGAACAAGGAAATTGAAATTGATATTTCTGAAGTTCAAATTGGTGATGTGATGATAGTCAAACCTGGGGAAAAAATTCCCACCGATGGAGTTGTTGTTAAAGGAGAAAGTGCTGTTGATGAATCAATGGTTACAGGTGAAAGTTTACCAGTTGAGAAAAAAGCAAAAAGTCTAGTGATTGGTGCGACGATAAATCAAGATGGAATTTTATATGTTAAAGCCACCAAAATTGGAAAAGATACATTTCTTGCTCATATTGTTCAACTTGTTGAAGAAGCACAAGGAACAAAAGTACCCATTCAAAAATTGGCTGATAAAATTACAGGGGTTTTTGTTCCAATTATATTAATTTTGACTATTTTGACTTTTGCTAATTGGTGGATTTTCACTGGAGAATTGAGCAAAGCTTTAGGCGTTTCAATTGCAGTCTTAGTTATAGCTTGTCCTTGCTCTCTTGGTTTGGCGGTTCCTATTTCTTTAATGGTTGGGAGTGGAATTGGTGCGAAAAACGGAATTTTAATTAGAAAAGGAGAAGCAATTCAAACGATGAAGCAAGTGAAGATAGTTGTTTTTGATAAAACTGGCACAATAACGAAAGGAAAACCAGAAGTTACGAATTTTTATTCTAAAATAGATGAAAAATATGTTTGGGATATTGCAGCATCTGTTGAAAAGTTGAGCGAACATCCACTTTCAAAAGCGATTGTTTCTTATGCTAATTTGAAAAAATATAAGTCTGTGAAAAATTTCAAAATTCTAAGAGGCAGAGGAATTGAAGGTGTTGTTGGAAGTAAAAAAGTTGTTATAGGAAACAGAACTTTGATGAGCGAGAAAAAAATAAAATTAAACAGTTATATAGATAAGATTGAGGAGTTTGAAAATCAGGGCAAGACGACAATGATTGTTTCTGAAAATTCTAAAATCATCGGAGTAATCGCTGTTGCTGATGCGGTTAAAGAAGATTCTCTTGAAGCGTTGAAGAAATTGAACGCTGAAGGATTTAGGACTGTGATGATAACGGGAGATAATGAGAGAACTGCTTCTGCAATCGCAAAACATGTTGGAATTTCTGAAGTCATCGCTAATGTTCTGCCTGGAGACAAAGCGAAGAAAGTTGAGGAATTGCAAAAATCTGGGTTTGTCGCTTTTGTTGGTGATGGAATAAATGATGCTCCTGCTTTGAAACAAGCGAATGTCGCAATTGCTATGGGTTCTGGAACTGACATAGCTATTGAATCTGGTGATTTGGTTTTAGCTAAAAGCTCATTGATAGGAGTTGTGCAGGCGATTAATTTGTCACGTGCGACTTTTAGTAAAATTAAGCAAAATCTGTTCTGGGCATTTGCTTATAATGTCGTAGCTATTCCTTTGGCTGTTGCGGGAGTTTTGCATCCTGTAATCGCTGAATTGGCCATGGCTTTGTCTTCAATTACTGTCGTTACAAATGCGAATTTGCTTAGAAGAAAGAGGATTTAGACTAAGATTCTTAGGTTGATTTATAAGTTAGACACTTGTAAGTAGTAACAAATAGAAAGGTTTAAAAAGTTCGTTTTTTGAAGATTATTATGAAAAACACTGAACTTATGAATGAGCTTGACTCGGGAGAGTATGTTTCAATTTTCGATCGTAAACCTACAAACTTGGAGTGGGTTCTGAACGGAGGTAAGCCAGAAGTAACTCCTGAAAAATTTGGTCAAAATATGAATGTAGAGGATTTAGTCGCGGTTCATCTTACTAAATATTTTCCTGAAAATGAAACAATAAGGCCTCTTAATGCGAGTTGCCCAGATTATCTAAGAACTACGGTTCATTTTGCTATGAATCATCCTGTAAGTAATATTGCTGCTTTGGGTAATTGGGATGACACAAAATATGCTATTATTGCACCTCTTGAAAAATTATGTAATCAAAAGAATAACCAAGCGATTAATTTCAATGTTGTAGACACCTATTTTGCCGGTGAAGTTAAGCTTCCTGCTGAAACAACCATTCTTGTTTCTTCACACGCATACGATGAAGCAATAAAAAAAGAGTTAATTAGTAGGGATTTGCTTATGGCTAATCTCCATTCAACTATTTTTCCATTTGATAAATTATCTATACAAAAAGATAATATCAACTATGTTCTTTTAGGTCCTAACGACAATTTAAGAGAAGAAACATATAATGAAATTGCTCGGCAAGGTTATTTATGTATGCGTGGAGGTTCGTGGAATTGGGATGGAAGCGATGGAGCAAAAATGAAGGACCAACGAAGAATCGCTGACAAAATTAAGGCAGAGACTATTGGGGCACATAGTGGTAATGATATATTTAGTTTAGAAATTAGAGGAGGTAATATCGTTGCAGATAGAGATACTGAAAAAGGTGCTTTAAGCTTGTTGTTGCGACAACCTGACGAATATGGCCAATACGCTGGACGTGAATATAATGCGTTTGAGCGTCTTGAAATATTTAAGAAAAAGTTGCCTACAAATTGTCATTCGGCAATAGATAAATTCATTGTTAGAAATATGGAAATAGCGAAAAATCAATTGTCTCAAGAATCAATTGAAGAACATAATTTAGGTTATCTTTTTAATGGTGACAATGTTGTTGAAAATGCAAATTTAGGATAAGGGTTAGCTAGAAAATTCAACGTCTAAGCAAGTTAGTTACGTCTTGTATTTTCTTTTTAATTTTTCTGGAATTTCTAATGTCAGTCTTCTATCATTATCTACTATTTTTTCTAAAGGCAATCTATATAATGCATGAGCTCTTTCATCAGATATATTCACTAATTGATTTCTTCTATCTAAGTGGCCTCCACTAATTAAGTTTATATCTCTTTCTTTTATTTTTCTATCATTTCTTAATCTTTGATATATTTCTTCTATTTTTTTAAGATTCATTTCTCCATCTATTAACAAATTAAATGGAATCGTTAAATCCTCTTTCTCCAAAGCGTAACCTACAAATGAAGAAACTACAGAGCCTAAAAGGACTTCTTCAGATATTAAATTTAATATTGTTTTATCAGCTATAATAAATCTGTAATCTCTTCCTTTTAATCTTGAACCTCTTTCCCAATGTCTGTTTCTATATTTCGGAAAACTTAGTTTTGAAGTTATAAATCCGTCAGCATCTGATTTTGAGTATGATGCTACAAATATCTCTGGAGACCTGCCGTGATTTGACTCATCAATCGCAATATATTTCCACATATATCTTATAATTAGTAAATATGTTTTTAATGATATTGGTATTAATTGTGCTTTTTGGAAACCAAGAATAATTTATAAATATCTCCTTTCTCTTTCTAAAATGGATAAAAATGGAGGATTTTTTTCTGTTTTGTTTTTGATGATTCTTCTTGTAAGCTTGTGCTATTCAGGATATTATCTTTATCAGTATTGGCCACGCGAACCTGTCACACTTAATAGAATTAGTGTAGATGAACAAACAATTAATATTGAAAACAATATTCCAAGCAAACAATTTTATGAACGAATGAGATATTCTGATAAGATTATAAGTTATTTTATTGCTTCTTCATGTTCATCTAAAAACTCAGAGTCTATAATTAGAGCTATGCGAAATTTAGAAAATTTAACAATTTTAAGTTTCAAAGAAAAAATAGAATCTAAAGCAGAACTGAAAATTTTGTGTTCAAATGTAGCTCCTAAAGCGGGCGAAGAAAATCATTTTGTAGCTGGTGAAGGAGGACCCTCAAAAATTCTTAATTCAACATTATATTCTGTTATTTTAGAAGGAAAGATAGCTTTGTATCGTGAAGAATCTTGCCCAGAATCAAAGGTGGCCACACATGAACTATTACACGCGTTAGGATTTAATCACAATAATAACTCTGGTAGTATAATGTACCCCATACTTAAATGTAATCAACAGATAGATGAAGAAATAATAAATAGTATAAACAAACTTTATGCTGTGAAAAGTTTACCTGACTTAGTAATCTATACCTCAAATGCTACGAAATCTGGAAGATATTTGAATTTCCATATTGAAGTATTGAATCAAGGACTTATTTTTTCTGGTCCTGTTGAAATAGAAATTTATGCAAACGATAAATTTGTTGAAAGGTTTGATATGGGAGCCATTAGCATCGGGTCGAGAAAGCTGTTAGATGTAGAAAATTTAAAGATTCCGAATTACGCAAATAAAATTGATTTTAGAGTAGATGTACAAAATTTAATTGAAGAAATAGATGAGCAAAATAATGAAGTTGTTTTACAGATTAATCCCTAAATATTGAATTGTTATTTTTTGAATTGATTTATCATTTAAAAACAATAAGCATTAAAAACTAAGTTGATTTGATTTTTTTGATGAATTTTGGTAAGAAAAGAGTTGTTGCGTTTTTAATTCTTTTAGCAGTTTTTACTTTGGTTTTTTTTATTTCAAAAGATTCTTCAGATAAAAGAATTACTGGGTATCAAGTTTTAGGGAGTGGTTTGGGAGTTGCCAATACTATGACTCTTAAAAATGATGATTCTGTTGTATTTACGAATTATCCTGTTCAATTTGGAAGAGCATTTGTCAAAGGAGAAATTCCTTCAGGGAATAGACCTCAAGTTCTTATTAACAGCGTTCCTGTAAATACTCAAGCAGACATAAAGAATTATTGGGAAGATGGAAGCGTTAAATTCGCAATTATTTCTTTTGTTTTATCTTCTTTGAATCCGGGGCAACAAACAACTTTAACTTTTCAGCCAATTTCTGAAACGCAATATCAAACTTCAGTAGGGAGTGTTCCTATTTCCTCAATAGATATTTTAAATAATTATGACTTTGATGCTACAATGGAACTAACTGTTCCTGGATTAAACACTCATTCCATTTCTGCGAGAACTATGCTTCAAAATGGGCATGTTCCTAAAACTTGGCTTTCTGGACCAATTGTTACTTCAGCAATTCTTGTAGACCATAGTGCGACAAAAACTTATGATTATGGAGCAGAGCAACAAAAAACCACTCTAACAAAATGCACTTCTTTTTCAAATTCTGGTTGTACCTCATCTAATGTCCTTGAAGTTGCAGATGCTTCTTGGGCGAGTATTGGGATGATTTTGAATCTGAATGATGAACTTGTTTTAGTTCAAGGAATTAATACTGTTGGGCAAGATACGATAACTGTTCAAAGAGATTATGGAGGTCTTCCTCATTTAGATACTATTTCTTCAGGAAATTTTGTTACGAGTAATACTTGGCAAACAACTACTCAAGCAAATCATAAGAGTTTTAGACCAGTTTTCATAGCTGACTTTTGGGGAGCTCCTGTAAATAATGTTAGAATTAGAATGATTGGAGAGAATACAAATACTGAAGCCTTACAAGATTTGAGTTATGGATTAGTTTTGAAAACCGGATTTTCAAATCCAATTGTCCAATATATTGATTCCGATGTTACTCATCATATTGGTGCTATTTGGTCCAAACAATTTTGGATTACTCCTGTTTCTAAAAAACTTTCAAAAGATCATAATAAAAATTATCTTGCCCAAACAGGTTTTATTGATTATTATGATCCTTTGGTTCAATCTTCTTCTTCAACAGTTTCAAATTGGTATAATTGTTATGAAACTGGAACTTCTTGTGGACCTATTTCTTTAAACAATGGAGGAAATGGAATATTTCAAAGAAGTATTAATGTTTATACAGCTATGGGTCCTGGTGGAGGAAGATGGGAACTTGGACCTATACAACAAACAAATGCTCTTTGGATAAATAATCCTGACTGGAGAATGGAACATGTTGCTTTAGCGATGGCTGATTTAGCTGGTGCTTGGCCAGTCCATTTTAGAGAAGGAGATACAAACAAAATTTATAATAGAGATTCTTTGACTGGAGCAGTTTATTCTTCTTCTAATCCTTTTGCTGAGCTGGCTCTTGGAAGACCCATATCTGTAAACTCAAGACCCACTCTCGCGATATCCACACCATTATGGTCAGGCACCACTTCGAATGATAAACTCGATTTAATTTCCAGATTTACTTTTGGAGAAGCCAATAATCCTTTGTCTGGAAGTTCAAGACAAGAATGGGCAGTAAGCATGGGACATTATTATGGTAATTTTCCTTATGAGCCATATTTATTTACTGGAGATTATTATTATTATGAAGATTTGGATTTTTGGACTTCTTATTCGACTATGGGAGACTCTGAATCTCGTGGCCCTACTCCAAATTCTCTTGCTGGACGTGGAATGGCTTTGACGTCTCCATGGGGTTCACGTTATCAATTTAGGCCATTTTATTCAAGAGACGAGATGGCAACTGTTGCTGTGGATGGAAGTCCCGAAAAAGAACATTATACGAATTCGGTTTTAGATGCTCTTATTGCTTGGATGGGGATGCAAAATATTCCTTTATCCCAAGAGCCAAGTATTCCTCAAACTTCTTCCCATACTTGGAATCTTAATATGTGGAATTTCGGAAGACAACAATGGACTAATCCAGGAAATGCTCACGGCAATCCAGATTTGCCTTCTCCATTACACTTTTGGATTTATGGTAGTGGTTGTGTTGGTTACCCTGTGATTACTGGTGTGAATCAACCAGACTTTTGTGAGGCATCTTGGATGATTGCTATTGGAGCAGAAGCTCTTGGTTCCGCACAAAGACTTGGATATCCTGTAAGTTCTTTAATGAGTTTCATTTCTGATTTTTACAAATGGCATTTCACGACACCAGGATTTGATTATCGTTATTTGGGAGCTTATAGACATCCAACGACAGATTCTAATGGTGTTCCATTATTAACACCTCAACAGGTCGCGTCTTATTTTGAGCCGAGTTATCAAGCTGACCCTTGCTTACAATCTAGTATCTTCCTTCCTTCCTTCTGCACTATTAGTAATGGAGAAAATTATCTTTCGTATCATACGAGTGCTTCAGCAAGACTTTATAGTTTTGACCAAACAGCTTACAATTCACTTAGAAATTCTCTTGGTGTTGTGAATGCTTATGTTTCTGGAGTTTATACTCTTGATCCGAGATACGCTGTTGCTCCATCACCTACTCAAACTCCTCCTGCAAATTCGCCACCTTCTGCGCCAACTAATCTTGTGGTAAACTAAATGAAATTAGTTTATTTTATTTTATTTTTAATATTTATTTTTATTAATTTTGCTTATGCTCAATCAAGTGTTGTTTTGAATTGGATAGACACTTCTAATTCTGAAACAGGTTTCGGAATTGAAAGAGCTTTGAATTATGGAAATTTTTCTTATTTAAATGGTGTTTCTGCAAATGTTCAAACTTATATTGATTCAACGGTTCAGAATTCTAATAATTACTCTTATCGTATTTATGCGTGGAATTCTTATGGTAATAGCAATTATTCTAACATATTTACGGTCGCTATCAATTCTCAAGGACAGGGAAATTCTATAGCTTCTTCGGGTTCTGGAGGAGGTTCTTCTGCTGGAGTTTCAGGAAGTTCCAGTAATTCAGGAGGATTAACTGCAGCAGTTATTCCAAATCAAAATAATGAATCTGTTTCTCAAAATTCTGGAGAAAACAGAATAACTGGAAATTCTGTGAATTCTAATAATGAAAAAATAAATAATCCTAAAACTATTGCTGGACGAATAGTGGATGGAGATTTGAATGCTCTAAGAGAACTAAGCCCTTTAGCAGTCTATTCTGTCCTTGGACTTTTGATAGGAATTGTTTTCTTTATCATTGTATGGAAAAATATAATCTAATTAATTATTGTTTTAATTTGACAAAAAGATTATAAATCTTTATTTTAGAGGAATTATATGGCTCTTGAGGATATAGGAGATTATGAATTTTCAACGCCATTTAGCGAAACTAATCCTGATAGTCTTTGTTATAGAAATATGTTAGAGGATATTGATTTTTTGACTGAGATCGTTAAATCGGATCCTGAGAAAGTTTTAAGATTTCATTTAATTTTTGAAACTGAAGATGGTGAGGGAAGCCGAGCTAAGTGCCCACCAGCTTTAGGAAGAATATTTGTCAAAATTTATGGGCAAAGTAAAGATTATGGTCCAACTTGTGAGCGAATAAATAAAACAGTTATAGAATACTATTCAAAGCATACATAAACCTTTAAAAGTCGTTTTTGTTTTCTAATTCAAGCCCCCCATAGCTCAACGGTAGAGCACGCGGCTGTAGCAATCCACAGACATACTCCTTTGAGGAGTTAGGATGAAGTGGTATCGGATTAATTCCGTTAGGAATTAGTAGTTTGTAGAACCCGCGGAACCCAAGTTCAAC
>SXGU01041288.1_pt1 | contig 79128 bp, 50 predicted proteins | sample 3174531 | NCBI WGS metagenome assembly SXGU01 (sample SAMN11356863, study PRJNA531348) | freshwater metagenome | isolation source: freshwater sample F1-140 | place: China: Fuxian Lake, Yuxi | collected 2017-12-25
CAACGCGCGCCGGGAGTTGGAAAGGCAAACCGAGCGGGCGCTGCGGGGCAAGCGGGCGAAGGCAGTGCGGTTCCCGCTGTGGACGTTTGGCGCGGTCGCGCCTTTAGGGCGGTTGGCGCGCCAAGCCGGCAAGCTCGCATCGTTGAACGATTTCGGCTAGCCGCAGCAGAAATGGCGCCGGCGCGCCAGGTGGGAACTTAATGTAGTCAGATACTTGAACAATGGGGGGAAGCGTCCAACCACCGCAACTGCAGCACAAGGAGATCTAGGCCGTCGAGCGCCGGGCCGTAGTGCTGCGGTGTGCGCGGGTCGCGGTCGGCCGTGGCTGCGCAGGCCAAAGCCAGACCGTAGGCCAGCCGACAGGCCGCGATGAGGGCCCAGAAGTCTTTGCTCGCTATCGGCAACTTGCCGACTCTGCCTTCGTAACCGCGGATGAGTGCTGCGGCCAGTTCCATGCGTGGTGAGGGGTCGCGCACGGTGGCGAGGCGCTTCCAATCAAACGCTGTGCGTGCAACGGCTTGCGCGAGATCTACCAGCGGAAAGTCCCAAGCCGCGTAGTCGAAATCGACGATGCCGACGACGTCGGTGCCGGACCAGGTAGCGTTGTGCCAACCGAAGTCGCCGTGAACGATGCCGGGCGGCAAGGCGGCGCAGATCGAGGCCAGCCGTGGCACCAGGGTCTCGATGTGGCGCTCGAGGGCATCGCCGACGGCCTCGCCGGGCCCGATGAGGCCCAGTTGCGCGCGCAATCGCGGCCACACCGCCGAATCGCGTTCAAGCTCGACCAAAGGACCGACTGCGCTCGACAGGCCGTGGGGCGCGCGTCGCCAATCGAGGACTTGGGTACTAGCCTGGTGCAGCGCACCGAGCGCGCGGCCCAGCGACGCGGCATGGTCTGGCGTCATCGTCGCTCTTGGATCGGCAAGCGACCGCCGTAGCGAAACACCCGGGATTGCCGCCGCAACAGACATCCAACCGCCCGCAAGCCCCACCGTGTACGCGCCGTCAAAAGCGCAAGCCGGCGTCGGCACCGCCGGAGCGCTGGCACAAATTCGGCTCAGCTTTGCCTCCAGGTCCGCGGTCGCTTGGACGTGGTCGCGGTCGCGTCGTCCGGGCAACGTGACCTTGGCAAAACTGTCGGCTCCGTCTGGCGCAACCATTTGAACCAAAAGCGCATTGTGCCCCATGCGCAGCCGCACGATTTGCCGTTCGCCACCCACGCCGAGAGACGACAGCGCCGCCGGCAAGCCATCCAGGGCCGCGCGCAAAAACTGGCTACTCCGGCCCGCCTGCGCGTCAACGCGTGCATCGAGTGCCATCGCGCGGACAATCGCCGACTGGCCTTCCTCGTCGCGCCCGAGATCGGCGTACAGACGGCCAAGCTCAAGCCAGGCGCCGGCATCCTCCGGGTGACGGTCGCGGACGGTTTCAGCGACCCGCACAGCCGCGGTCAGTTCGCCACGCTGGCGGCGCGCGTCTGCCACGGCAAGTAACGTCGTCGCCGGCAATGTCGTCCGCTCATCGGCCTGCCACAAAGCCGCCTCAGCGCCGTCCAAGTTGCCCGCCAGCAGCCGTGTTTCGCCAAGCAAGCGCAGGGCATCGCCGTTTTCGGAATCGAGTTCGACCGCGCGCTCAGCCCATGCAACCGCCGCCTTCGGGTCACGCGCCGCAAGCTGCCGCTGCGCTCGCCACTGGCACACCAGCGCCACTGGTACGTCGGCTTCGGCGAGACGTTCCACCAAAGCATCCAGCGCTGGGCAGTCGCGCAACAGCGGTGCCACTTGCGGGACCACGACCGCCATGACCAAAGGGTCGGCCGGCGGCTGCAGCGCCTCAAAGTGGCCAAGCGTATCCGCGACCAGTTCCAAGTCACCACTTTGGACGCCAATGTCTGCCGCCAGCGCCAGGGCCTCGGCCGCGCTGGCCACGTCGTCTGCCGCACGCGACAGCCACGGCAACGCATCGTCCGACCGGCCTGCGTCGCGATACGCCCGCGCAAGCGCCAACGCGTGTTCGCCAGTGCCGCGGGGATGTGCGGCAGCGCGCGCCAACAACTGGATGCGGCGATCGGGGCGCCGCACTTGCAAGTCGGCCAGCAGCGCCCAAGTCGTCGGGTCATCAACGCCCCGGTCCACGGCTGCTTCGAGGTGTGCGCCGGCCTCGTCGCGGTCTCCCAATTGCCACGCTATTTTGCCTATCAGCGCGTGCAAATGCGCCCGGTTGACGTCGGGCCTCGCCAGCGCCTGAAGCGCGAGAAGTCGCGCCTCGGACCAGTCGCCGCGGCGGCACGCCGCAGTAATCTGCTCGCCGGTGTCCGCCATCTACGCAACCGCCGGAATCTGTGCGCGAAGTGCGGCGATTGCCTGCGCGAACCGACTCTCACCGTCCGCCCAAGCCGCACGGTCACACAGTTCCGCTGCCATTGCGGGGTCTTCGTCCAATCGCAAAGCCCTCGTGGCCAGCGCGAGCGCCAGGGTGGCCAGCAGCGGCGACGGCGCTACCTGCGACCAGGCCTGCAGCACCTCGACGGGGCGACTCTGCAAACCATCGCGGACCGGCAAGGTCTCCAGTACCGCGGCCAACAGCGCCGCCTGAACCGATGCGGCATGTGCACCCACCCGATCGGCCACCAAGGTCGCCTGATCCAGCTCAGCAATCGCTTCGACTGGCAAATCAAGCTGCGCGAGGGCAAACGCGACCTGCGTCCGCGCGGTCGCGTGGTGTAGCGGCAAGTGCCGCGCCTGTGCCAGCTCAGCAGCACGGCGGGCATCCTGGCGACACGACTCAAAGTCGCCCAACTTGGCCAGGACTGGCCCGCGGGCCAGACGCACTTGCAACTCGCTGGCGCCGTCGCCGCCGTCGATGGCGCGTTGCAGGTGCACATCGAGCAGGCCCAAGGCCTCCAAAGGCTTGCCGTCCATGCGCAGCGCTTGGGCCAGCACCAACTGCACGCCCAAGTCGTCGGCGGCTGCGCGAGCCAGGTCGTGTAGTAGGGGTAGCGCTTCCGCGGACCGACCGCGCGCCAACAGCAAGCGGGCACGGATAGCCTTGGCGTCGTCGCCCTGCAGGCCGCGCGCCGTTTCTTCCGCAAGTTGCGAATCGCCGGCCGCCAAGTGGTGCAGGGCCAGTGCGCGCCGGGCCCGCGCCGCGACCGCAGGATCCTCAGCTGCCGTGCACCGTTCGAGGTCCGCTGCCGCGCGTGCAGGATCCAAGCCCAGCGCCAGCGCTGCGAGCGCACGCTCGACGCGGGTGTGGTCGTCCGGTTCTGGTTGGGCAAGTAGTGCCTGATCGAGGCACTCGACCGCCTCAAGCGCTTCACCATTGTGGCGCGCCAGCGTGCCGCGCATGGCTGCGGCCTCTGCAGTCAACGCAGCGTGATCGGAACCCAGCAGCGCCGCGACGGCATGAGCCTTGCGCGCCACATCCAGCGCCTGATCCGCTCGGCCATGGGCCCGGTCCCACAAGGCGACCCGCAGCAGGCCACGGACTTCGGCGGGGCGATCCCCAGCCGCGCGCGCCTGCACCGCAAGGCCATCCGCCACCTCACGAATACCCGAGTCGGCGCCATGGCGGTCCAGCAAGTGCAGCAGCATCTCGATGGTCTGCACCCGCGGGCCGGGGTCATCCAAGGTCGCCGCCAGCCGATCTGCCTCGGCAGCAAGCTGCACCCCAAATTCAGTGTCGGGGTGCATTGGCGCGGCTTGCATCAACAGTCGGGCGCGAATATCGGCGTATTCTGGGGCGCGAACGCGGGCGGCGTCTTCGCCCAGCACCTGCACGGCTCTGCCGCGTTGACCGGCGGCGATCAGCGCCTCAGCCAGGTGGCTGCCGCCGAGCGCGCCAAGCCCCGGATCGAGCGCGTGCAATTCGTCGCGCAGCGCCTCAAGCTCGGGCACCACCGACCGGGCCTGTCCAGCGTGCACCAACGCCAACGCACCGCGCAGCCGCGCTGCCAGATCGGCCGGAAGCTGTTCGCCCTTGGCCTCGTCGCCTGCCATGCTGTCCTCACTGCCCGGCCGGCCCGTGTGGCGTGGCCCACCTTGCACACGTCCGCGGCGTGCGCGCAACTTGCCCCCGCGCCTCGCCTGTGTCAATAAGCCAGCCGCACCCCAAGGTGCCTGGACCGCCAATGGCCTCGCCCGAAACTGCTGGTACTGAACGCCCGTTTGCCGCACAGGCGTTGGCAGACCTCAAGGCGCTCGGGGCGGGTCCGGGCGCGCTGTGGATCATCTTTCTGGTCAAGTTCTTGGAGAGCGTGGCCCACTTTGCCATCTACAACGTGCTTGCCGTCTACCTGACCGAGGACCTCAAGTACGGCGACGTAGCGGCCGGCACGATCGCCGGCACGTGGCTCACGGCCGTGTCGGTGGTCATGTTCTTTTCGGGCTTCATCGCCGACGCGGTCGGCATACGCAAGGCGATGCTGCTGGCTGTCGGCTCCTGCTTGCTCGGCCGCCTGGTCATGACCGTCGGTCGCAGCGACCCCATCATTCCGGTGGTCGGCCTGTTCATCACCACCTGGGGCGTGGCTGCGCTGTTGCCAACCATGACCGGCGCCGTCCGCCGATACACCACGCCGCAAACCGTTGCGTTCGGGTTCTCGCTGTTCTACGTCATCATGAACGTTGGGGCGCTCGTGGCGCCGCAGACCGTCAGCTTCATGCGCACGCGGGTCAAAGGCGGCGTCGACCTGGATGTATTCGGCGGCGTGCACCTGACCTCGAGCCAGACTCTGTTTGCCGTAGCCACGGGCGTCACGCTGCTGGCCGCGCTGGCCTCACTGCTGTTGCCGCACGACGAGGCGGTCCCGACCTCGGGCCCGCCGATCGCGCCGCGCAGTCCAGTGCAGATCTTCAAGGAGGTCTTTCGCGACCCGCAGTTCTTTGGCTTCTTGCTGTTCGTTTCTCTGCTGGTCTTGGTCCGCCTGATTTTCCAACACGCCCACCTGACCTGGCCGAAGTACACCTTGCGCGAGGTAGACAAAGACTTTGATTTCGCTGGGTTGTGGTCGCTCAATCCAGCGCTAGTCATTGTGCTCACGCCGTTCGTCACCGCGTTCACCAAAAAGCTCAGCGCCTTTTGGTGCATCGTCGCTGGTAGCTTCATTTCCGCATCTTCGGTGTTCTTTCTGGTGTTTTCGTCGGCGCTCGAGGCGCAGATCGCGTTCGTTGCCGTGCTCTCGGTCGGCGAGTGCCTGTGGTCGCCCCGACTCTACGAGTACACCGCCACAGTCGCTGCCCCTGGACGCGAGGCCAGCTACATGGGACTGTCGCAAGTGCCGATGTTCTTTGCCAAGCCGGTTGTCGGCTGGATGAGCGGTTGGATGCTCGCAACGTGGTGCCCCGAGACCGGTATTCGCGACACCTCGACGATGTGGCTCATCATCGGTTGCACTACATTGGCTGGCCCCTTGGCAATTCTGGGTTTGCGCAAGGTCATTGAAGGCGGCAACCCGAAGCCGGCCGCTGCTGCGGCATGAAGCACCTGCAGAAGCTGACGGTCGACGAAGTCGCCACGCTGCTCGCGGCGCACCGGGCCTGGTCCCTCGACGCCGAGGGTCACCTGACTCGCGCGTGGGCGCTGCCAGACTTTGCTGTAGCATTGGCGCTGGCCAACCGCATCGGCGCGGTCGCGGATGCGCAAGACCACCATCCCGACCTCGCTCTGGGCTGGGGCCGCTTGCGGGCCACTGTCTGGTCGCACGATGCGGGTGGCCTCACGGCGCGCGACGTGCGGTTTGTCGTCGCGGTGGATGCCCTCTCTCCAAGCTGACCACAACCCCGAGACCAACTGGCTCGCCCAGGTCGCGACCGCCAGCACCATCGTGCGATGGCTCGCCCGTCAGGATGGAGCAGCGCAAGTCTTGTGGAGCACTGGCGCACCGCCAGCAATTCGAGCGCAACCGGAGTAACCTTGGGGCGCGGTCGACTTCTGATCGCACGGAGCGGCACATGCCCTGGCAAATCGCAGTCGGTCTCGTCGTCGGGTTCGTGCTGCTTGGCCTGCGGGTAGCGCAAGAGTATGAGCGCGCAGTGGTTTTTCGGCTCGGGCGTTTCGCCGGCGTGCGCGGTCCGGGGCTGTACTGGAACATCCCGTTTTTCGAATGGCAGACCAAGGTCGACATCCGCACCGTGACCGTCGACGTCGAACCGCAGGAGACCATCACCAAAGACAGCGTTACCGTCCGCGTCAACGCCGTGCTGTGGTATCGCGTTGCCAACCCCGAGCGCGCCATTATCGCGGTCGAGCGCTACGACCGTGCGACCTACCAAGTCGCGCTGACGACCTTGCGCAACATCATTGGCCAGCACGACCTCGACGAGGTGCTGCGCAGCCGCGATGCCATCAATACCACCATCAAGGGCATTGTCGACCAGTTGACTGATCCCTGGGGCATCGTGGTCGAGATGGTCGAAATGAAAGACGTCGAAATCCCCGAGGCGATGCAGCGCGCGATGGCCCGCGAAGCCGAAGCCGTCCGCGAAAAACGCGCGCGTATCATCAAGGCCGAAGCCGAACGCGATTCGTCGGTCAAGTTGGCCGAGGCCGCGGCGGCCATGGCGGCCAACCCCGCAGCGCTTGAACTGCGCCGCCTGCAGACCATTGCCGAGGTCGGCGCTGAGCACAATTCGACGACGCTGCTAGTGATGCCCGCGGAGTTCATTCAGGCCGCCAAGGCTGTGGCAGATCGCGCAGGTGTCACGGGCAAGTCGACGTAGCGTTGCATTTGTCGGGACGCCGCGGCACAATGGGCGACGGCAAGTCGAAAGTGATCAACAACGCTTAAGTATCGATAGCAATTTCATGCACCTGAACAATGGGGGGGATCATCCAAGTCCTTGGAAAAGTCTACGCCGACCGCTATCGGGTGGTCGGCCACATCGGCTCCGGTGGCATGGGCGACGTGTTCGCGGTCGAGCACACCGTGCTGGGCCGGCGATTTGCTTTGAAGCGCATGCAGGTCCACGGGGCAGAGCATCGCGTGGCCGTCGAGCGCTTCTTGCGCGAGGCTCGCGCAGCAGCGGCGACTGGCCACCCGGGCGTGGTCGAAGTGTTCGACCTGGGCTTTGATGGCGACGGAAATCCGTTTCTGGTCATGGAGTTGCTTCAAGGCCAAAGTCTGCGTGAACGTCTGCGGGTCGGGCCGCTGCTGCCGCAGGCGCTGCTGCCGCTAGCCGAGGGCATTCTTGAGCCGCTTGGTGCCGTCCACGCAGCCGGTATCGTGCACCGCGACCTTAAGCCCGACAACGTGTTCCTGGTGCCGCAGGGCAGCCGCGGTTTTCGAGTCAAGCTGCTCGACTTTGGCCTGGCGCGCACCGACGACGGGGCCGATCAGCAGCTGACGCAAGCCGGTGCGGTGCTCGGCACGCCGCTCTACATGGCGCCGGAGCAGGCGCGCGGCGAGACCGTGGACTCACGCACCGACCTCTACGCCGTGGGCGCGATGCTGTACGAAGCGGCGTGCGGCAAGCCGCCGTTTCGCGGCGCCACCTACGCGGCGATCCTCGGCCAGATGTTGACCACCCCGGCCGACCCACTGCCGCTGGGGCCGCTGTCGCAAGCGTGGCGTGCGACTATCCTGCGGGCCTTGGCCAAAAAGCCCGCCGACCGGTTTGCGACCGCCGAGGCCATGGCGGCGGCGTTGCGCGGCGACGGGTTCGCGGAAATAGAGCCCTACCTGGCTGCGCCGAGCGGTGCTCAAGTGGTGGTCATCCGCGGCGCGGACCCGACGACTGCGGTTGACGTCACGCTGGATGGCAACACGCCGGCGCCGCCGACTGCCGACTTCGCGCCGACGCTGGATTCGTCGGTCGGCGTTGCGGCGCAGCCGAGCAGCCTGCCCGGAGCGCTTCCCGACGTCGAATCACTGGTCCAGTCCGGTCAAATCGATGCGGCGCAAGAGCGAATGCGGCGAGCTGCGCTGCGCGCCAAGGGCGACTTCGACGTACAGGCACGGGCTTGTCTGCTCGAACTGCTGGGCAAACGCGATCGCGCCTACAAGTCGGCGGCCGCGCTGGACCAGGAGCAACTTGGTCCGTGCGCTCGTGCAGCCATCGACGGGCTGCTCGCGCTGCGCAACGGGGTGCCAGCCTTGGGAATTGCTCCGGTCGCCGCCGCCTGTGCGCGTTGGCCAGACGATGCAATGCTCGGCTATTTGCACGGTCGACTCTGCCTCGAAAGCGACCAGTTCGAGCGGTCCCGCCAGGTCTACGAAGTGCTGCTGACACGCTGGCCGGCATTTGAGCCTGCCGTCAATCGCCTGCTTGAGCCCCTGCTGCTCCGCGACGAAGTTCAGGCGGCAGAGGATCTCGTCGACGCGTACATCGCAAACGCTCCCGATGGCGCCGAGCTCGACATGCTCGAAATCGAGCTCTGGGTCGGTCAGCACCGCTACACCGAGGCTCTAGACCGCATCCGGCGCGACATGACGGCCAATCCGGCGCGCGAAAAGGAGTTTTTTCGCTTGCTGGGCGACGTCCTCGTCCTGGTCGGCGATCCGGCCGGGGCGATTGCGGCCTATGACCGCATCGAAAAGCGCGAACGGCGCGACAATTGCGTGCTGGGTGCGCTCTGGCAATTGGGGCGCCATGACGAGGCCCGGGCGCTGCTGGCGGACGCCATCGCCAGCTACGACGCCGACAACGACGCGCGTGTCTCGCGGCTGGGAACGCTTTGCCTGGATGCCGCGCTGTGGGCGCTTGAGACTGGCGACGCGGGCCTCGCGGCACTGGTCGCGGAGCGGTTGCGAGGCGTGACTTCGGCGGCGACTGAGATGCGCTTTTCGGGCGACCGGGCGTTTTGCCTCGCGGCGGCAGCGCAATTTGCGGGCCGTAACCCGGATTTCGGGCTCTTGCGAGACGATAAAGGGCACCCCTTGGTGGCACTACTAGACGCGCGGCGGGATCCATCGCGTGCGGTCGCGCTGCTTGGGCCTGTCTGCGCTCCGGCAGCCATTCGCGACGGCACCGTCTCCAGCCATGTCCTACCGGTGTTGTGGGCCGACTACGGGTGTGCGCTGGTCGCATATGGGCGTCCCAGGGAAGCGCTTGCCTGGCTGGATCGGGCGCTGCGGCCACGCCACTTCGAGCCCACGCGCGGCATCGTCTGGCGGCGGGCGACTCAGGCCAAGGTCGCCGCGCTGCAAGCTTTGGGACGACCCGGTGAGGCCGCGGCAGTCGCACGAGCGCTTGCCGCCGGTGCATAACGGCAGCGGCGAAATTGCCAGTAGTTTTAGACTCCTGAACATTGCGGGGATAGATCCGCCTCCCCCCGCGGCCGCCGCGCGGAATTCGGCAACACGCCAGGCGATTAACCGTGTGTTTAAGCAGGCTTGAACAATGGGGGGGATCGTGTAACTGCGCAAAAAGCGCCTTCCGCGCCACCGACTTGCGTGGTATCTTGCCCGCCCACCGAGGCCCCCATGCATGACCGCGCTGCCCACCTTCGCCATCACGCTCCGACGCGCACCGTCCTTGCCCTACTACTGGCGGCGTGCGGCACGGACCCGGTCAGCAAGCCGGCGCCAGCCAGCGACGCTGCAACAGCCCAAGTCGATACGGACGTCGCAGCGGCAGACCTTGCCAGCCCCGAGGTCGCGTCGCCCGATGTCGCCGTCGACGTGCCCGACCAGACGGCCCGTGCGCCGGACGACAGCGTGTCGGCTACCGACGTAGCAGTAGACGGGCCGGCAATCCAGGACCTTGGGTCCGACGTCCCACCGCCGCCCGACATCGACGCTGGACCGCCGTGCAAATCCAACGCCGACTGCCCGTCGGCCACCGAGCCCTGCACGGAGTCGCGCTGCGAGGCCAAGCTCGGCTACTGCAAGTTCGTCCAGGCGCTGGACGGCGTGCCATGCGATGACGGCGAGTCGTGCACGCTGGGCGACAAGTGCAAAGCCGGCCAGTGCCTCGCAGGCAAGCCCGGCTGCAACTGCGCCAAAGACGCCGACTGCGCGGCGTTTGACGACGGCGACCTGTGCAACGGCGCTTGGGTCTGCAACAAAGCCCAAACGCCCAGCGTGTGTGCCGCTGCTCTGGGCACCAAGGTTGTGTGCGCGGCGAGCGACTCGCCGTGTAGCGCCAACGTCTGCAACCCGGTGTCCGGCGCCTGCGAAGCCACACCCACCAACGACGGCGCGGCGTGCGAAGACGGCAAGATCTGCACCAGTGGCGACCTGTGCAAGGGCGGCAGCTGCGTGGCCGGCAAAGACGACTGCCCGTGCAAGAAGAACGCCGACTGCGACGACGACGGCGACGCCTGCAACGGCATCCCCTACTGCGACAAGAGCGAACTGCCTTGGTCGTGCAAGATTAACGCCGGCACCATCGTGTCGTGCAACAAGGGCAGCGACACCGCCTGCGTCGCCAACAAGTGCAACCCCAAGACCGGCACCTGCGCGCTCACGCCCATCAACGAAAGCGGCAAATGCGAAGACGGCGACCCGTGCAGTGGCAGCGACTTCTGCAAGGCCGGCACCTGCGCAGCGGGCGTCAACCTGTGCGGCTGCAACACCGACGCCCAGTGCAAGCAGTACGACGACGCCGACCTGTGCAACGGCACGCTGTTCTGCAACCTGACCACCAAGCCGCACCAGTGCCAGGTCAACCCCAAGACCGTAGTCGTGTGCCCCAGCGTCGACGACACCGCCTGCACCAAGAACCAGTGCGAGAAGTCGACGGGCAAGTGCGGATTCGTACTCGCCAAAGATAGCAGCCCCTGCAACGACGACAACCCGTGCACCACCGACGACTACTGCAAGGCTGGCGTGTGCACCGCGGCGACCAACATCTGTCCCTGCAACGCCAACGGCGACTGCTCGACCAAAGACGACGGCAACCTGTGCAACGGCACCCTGTATTGCGACAAAAGCAAGGTGCCATACACCTGCGCCGTCAACCCGGCCACCGTCAAGACCTGCCCAAATGTGGACAACACGGCGTGCCTCGCCAACCTGTGCCAGCCAAAGACCGGCGCCTGCACCATGACCTCAGTCAACCAGGGCGCAGTGTGCGAGGCCGACGGCAATCCCTGCACGGTCGGCGATGTCTGCGAAGCCGGGGCGTGCAAGACCGGACCCAACAACTGCCCCTGCAACCAGGACAGCGACTGCAAGGCCCAGGAAGACGGCAACCCGTGCAACGGCACGCTCTATTGCCAGAAATCGACCAACACCTGCGTGCTGAACCCCAACACCATCGTGCAGTGCGGCACGCTCGGCGACACCTTCTGCGCCTCAAATCAGTGTGACCCCCAAAGTGGCAAGTGCGCCTTGGCGCCGCGCAACCAGGGCCTCGCTTGCGACGCGGACGGCAATGCCTGCACCCAAGGTGACGTCTGCGACAAGGGCAAGTGCCTGGTCGGCACCAACACCTGCGGCTGCCAGGCCAACGCCGACTGCAGCAAGTACGAAGACGGCAACCCCTGCAATGGCACGCTCTATTGCGACAAGGCAACGCTGCCTTTCCAGTGCAAAGTCAACCCGGCCAGCATCAAGGACTGCGGAACCGGCGTGCCCAAGCCGTGTCAGGTCTGGCAGTGCAACCCCAAAACCAATGCCTGCGAGTATTTCCCGGGCACCGACGGCGTGCCCTGCGAAGACGGCGTGGCGTGTACCGTAGGCGACGTCTGCCTCGGCGGCAGCTGCAACAAGGGCAGCAACCTGTGCGGTTGCCAAAAAGACGCTGACTGCGCGAACGGCGAAGACGGCAACCTGTGCAACGGCCAGCTGTACTGCGACAAGAGCAAGGTGCCGTATCAGTGCAAGGTCAACCCGTATTCGGTGGTGGTGTGCCCAACTGTCGCCGACACAGACTGCTTGTTCAGCCAGTGCGAGCCCAAGACTGGCCTGTGCCTGCCGACCGCGGCCACCGAGACGGGCCCCTGCAACGACGGCGACGCGTGCACGGCCAACGACAATTGCAAGAAAGCCGAGTGTGTCGGCGCGCCGCTCAAGTGCGACGACGGCATCGTTTGCACGTTTGACGCATGCGATCCGGGCTTGGGGTGCGTAGCCATTGCCAATGCCGCGGCTGCCTGCAACGACGGCAACGTGTGCACCACCGACACCTGCGACATCAAGGCGGGCTGCGCCCACACTGCGGCCCAGGGAACGCTCACTTGCGACGACGGCGACCCATGCAGCGGCCCCGACGTCTGCAATGCCGGCAAGTGCGGCGGCGCGAAGAGCGGCGGCTGCGACGACGGCAACCCCTGCACCGACGACGCGTGCGCGCCAGGTGGCGGCGCGTGCTTGTTCACGCCGAACACCAAGTCGTGCGAGGGCGACTTGCGCTGCTCCGGCGGTGTATGTGGCGGCTGTCGTGCGTTCGGCCGGCCGCTGCGCGTCGGTTGCGACCTGGTCGAGCCCTGGCCGTATTATCCAGAGAATGCGCTGCCGCCGCACCCGCCGCTGGCCAGTCAATGCGAGCTCCCGGGCAACAAGGGCCTCGAAGAGGGCGAAGACGCGACGGAACTGTCTGATGGGCGTTTGCTGGCCGTCGGGGCTGCAGCGCTCGATGGCGGCACGGCAACCTTGGGTTGGGTGCAGTGGTTTCTGCCGGGAGGCAAGTGGCTGCAAGACCAAACGTACGGCAAGGCTGGCGTTGCCCGCTTTCTGGGGGCTGTCGCTGCCCCGGCTGGCGGCGCCTGGCTGGCAGGCATCCATGCGGATACCGCGAAGGTGCCGCGGCCTTGGTTGGTCAAGGTCGATGCACAGGGCAAGGTCGCCGCCGAGGTCGTGCTGCCGGCCAGCGCGACCGATGCTGGGGCGGTGGCCCAATTCGAAGCGGTCACGTCCACCTTGGACGGTGGCTGCATCGCAGTCGGCTGGACGCAGGGCGCCAAGAACACGACCACCGATGCCTTGGCCGTGCGGTTCGATGCCACTGGGACCGTCGTTTGGACCACAGTCATCAACACGACGACCGCCAATCAGACACCGCAGAGCGAGAAGTGGCACGCCATTGCGGGCAGCGCCGACGGCCAGTCCTTCGCGCTTGCCGGCCAGCGCGGCAACGCCCTAAAACCCGCGAGCGGCACTGAGGGCTGGCTGGTGGCGCTCGACGTCAAAGGCCAGTGGTTGTGGCAACGCGATCACGGCGGTTCGGGGCACGACGTCCTGTACGCTGTGGCGCGCAGTCCGACGGGCGGCTGGATCGCAGCCGGCACCCGCGACAAGCCGACCATGAACCAGCCTGGCGATGGCTGGATCCTGCGGACTGACACCCACGGATTGTGGGTAGACGAACTGACCTTGACCGGCCCCGGCGACGACGTTTTGCGGGTTATCGGCTGGCACCCAAAGAACGGCTGGCTGGCGGCCGGGTCGCAAGCCATGAACCTCGGACCGAACGACAAAACCTGGTCCCCGGGTTACGACCGCGGCAAGGCTTGGTTCGTGCGGCTCAAACCTGACCTCACGCTATTGGGCCAGACCCACAGCGACTACTACGGCACGGAGACGATCCGCGGCGGCACTGTTCTCCGCGAGGGCGACCTGTGGGTTGCCGGCGACACGCGCACCCACGAGACTGCGGGTCCGACACCCATCGACAAGCCCGATGGGCTCGCCTTGCGGGTCGACGGCGACACCGGCATCGACAGCTGTCCGTGCAACACATTTGAGCGCATCGACGCCACCGCCAGCGGTCCGTCGCGGCTCGAGGGCGTTGTCGTCAGCGCAGCTGGCCAGGCTGGCGTCGTTGGCTGGCAGACAGCAAGCAACGGACTTGCAGACGCGTGGGTGCAAACCATGGACGCCGTGGGCAAGGTGCTGAGCAATCAGGTCTTCGGCAAGCTCGGCGACGACCGTCTGTACCACGTCGCGCCCAACGGCGCAGGCTTTGTCGCTGTTGGCTCGACGGATTCAACCGGTGCTGGCCTCAAAGACGGCTGGGTGGTGCGCCTGGACGCCAACGGCAAGGTGTTGAGCGAGCACACCTTCGGCGGCAACCTCGACGACGAGCTGTTGCGCGTACATGGCTTGCCCGACGGCAACTGGCTGGCGGTAGGCCGCAGCAAGTCGCAGGCAAAGGGCGGCTTTGACGGTTGGGCTGTCGCGCTCAAGCCCGACTTCACCATCGCCTGGGAAAAGCGCATCGGCGCCAAGTTTGACGACGGACTGCGCGGAATTGCGCTTTTGGGTGGCAGCAATGACTGGCGGATTCTCGTCGTCGGCCACTTTGGCTTCGAGCCCAACGCCAACGGCTATCTGGCAGTATGGAAGCCCGACAGCTCGCCCGCGCTCGACGCCACGGGCAAGAGCTTGGAAACTCAACTTGCTGCCAATGGCACCAAACTTAACACCCATCATCAGCTGCTGCATGATGTTGCTCGCCTTGGCGACGGCACCGCTGTCGCAACGGGCCACGTTGGTAACGGCGTCATCCTCGGCGGCGCGCCTTGGTACGTACGCATCGATGCCGCAGGAAAGGTGACCAAAGACTACGTGCTTCCAACCAGCAACGGCGGCGATGTCGGTCGACAGGTTCTGCCGGAAGGCGCCGACGGCTTCGCGGTCGTCGGAGAATGGGCTGGACCCGGCTACCTGGACGGCGGCGGAGCAGCGTTCGCGGTGCGCTTCAACGGCGCCGACATCTTGCAGGGTTACGTGAACCAGTACGCCACGCCAGCGGGCAAGTTCGCATATGCAATGGCATTTTCTTCGTTCGCCCGCTTGCCGAACGGCCATTATCTCGCCGTCGGCCACGCCGACAAGGTCAAGGGCGGTACCCGCTATGGCTGGGCGATGCGCATGGATGCCTACTTGCAGGGTCCAGGCATGCGCTTCAACACGCAGCTGCCCGCAGACGGGAACTGCAGCTCTGTGCGGTGCGGTCAGTGGTTCCCGGCGCGCTCGCGCAACCATGGCGACGACTGTACGGACGACAACGAATGCACGGTCGGCGACCAGTGCACCGCGGCCAAATGCCAGTCGCACCAACCCAACCCCTGCGACGACGGCAATCCGTGCACTGCAGACGCCTGTTACGCTGGCCCCGGTTGCACTTCAGAGCCAACCAACGACGGCAAGACCTGTGGTACAGACTTGCTGTGTGGCACTGGCAATTGCGGCGGCAAGTGCCTGAACTTACTCAGCGCGACCGCGCCGCTACCCAAACACGAGCAATACGTCCGCGCCGTGCCAGCGCAAGGGGGCGGTTGGTGGGTAACCGGCCAGTCGCGCGCCATCAACATCGACGCCGTCCACCCTTTCGATGCCTGGGCCGGCAAAGTCGACGCCACTGGCAAGCTGGCGCCGTTGTTCGAGTCTGGCCTTGGCAGCTACAACGACTCGCTCGATGCCGTTGTGCCAATGCCCGACGGCAGCGTTTGGCTGGGCGGCTGGGTCGAGCCGACGCCCGGCGACCGCGACGTGTGGCTGGTCAAGCTCGGCGCCGATGGCAAAGTCGTCTCTGACACCAAGACCGCGGCGCCCAAAAGCCAGGCGATCCACCGCGGCTACCCAAGTCCGGCCGGTTGGATTTTCTGCGGCAGCAAGGACGGCCAGGCCTGGTTCGGCGAGCGCGACGCCACCGGCAAGGTGCTGTGGGACTTGACCTTCACATGCAAGAACGGCATTGGGGCAGACACAGGCTACTGTGCGGTCAGCGACGTCGCTACCGGACCGGGCGGAATTTACTGGCTGCAAGCACATGGCGGCGAAGGCGAGCATCTGACGGCGGTGGCGCAGCCCGGCAAGCTGGTGGCCCAGGCACTGCACTATCAGGGTACCCCGAATTTCGGCGGCCGACTGGTCGTCCTTGCCGACAACACCGCGCTATCGGTCCGTAGCTACTGGGACGGCAGCCGCTGGGTGCTGCGCTGGGACAAAGTCGACGCCGGCGGCAAGTCGGTAGCGACCGTCACGGTGCCCAACGCCACCAGCCAGTACGCCCGCGACGCCGTGTTGCAGGCCAATGGCGACTTGCTGATTGCCGGCGCCGCGAACCGCAACGTCTTCATTGGCGTCGGCGCTGTGATCTGGCGCGTCACCCAAGCCGGCAAGGTGGTCTGGGACGAGTCGCCGCAGGTAACCACCCAAGGCCAAAGCTGGTTCGACGCCCTGCTGCCCGGCCCCAAGCCCGGCGAAGTCACGGCCTTTGGCTGGTCCTACGTCAACGCGACGACCAAGCATGACCCGTGGCTGCGCGTCGTCCAAACCGGCGGCAAGGCCTTTTGCAACGGCACCGAATAGGAGGACTGCCATGAAACCCTGGCTCATTGCGGCGATCGTCCTCGCCAGCGCGTGTACCTACAAGATCAACTTTTCAGCGTCCGGCCTCGCCGGTGACGGCAACCTCAAGGCCGAAAGCCGCCCGCCGGAGGCCTTCTCGGCGGTCGAGTCGTCGGGGGCGTTCGAAATTGCGCTGTCCGCTGGCGAAGGCCCGCCCAAGCTCGAGTTGCGCGGCGACGCCAATCTGCTACCGCACGTGCGGACCCGCTTTGAGGGCGGCGTGCTCAAGGTCGACAGCGACCAGGACCTGTCGCCCAACCATCCCCTGGTCGTCACCGCCCACACCACCAAGCTGGAGAAGGTGACGCTCTCCGGCGCGGGCAAGGTGCAGGTCTTGGGGCTGCACGGTCAGAGCTTTGCGCTCAACCTGTCGGGCGCGGCGCATGCACGGCTCGCGGGCGACGTGTCGTCGACCACTTTCGACATCTCGGGTGCGGGCAAGATCGACGCGGCCGAGCTCGTCGCCACCGACGTGCAAGTACAGGTCTCCGGTGCGGGCAAGGCGAGCGTTTACTGTACCGGCAAGCTCAAAGTGGGCATCAGCGGCGCCGGCAAGGTCACCTACGCCGGCAAACCCAAAGCCATCGAGAAGTCGATTTCGGGCGTTGGCGTATTGCGGGCCGAAGAGGAAAAGTAGCCTGCGCCAGCCCAAGCGGCCGGTCAGGCACGGCCTGTACCCAGCGCTGCTCGTGCGACATCGGCGTTGGCATGGCCCCGCAACTCGGCCAAGAGCGCGGCATCGTCGGCACGCTCAGCTAGCGAGGCCGTCGCCGCAGCCAGGTCAGCCGCGGCTGATTCGCCGCGCAAGTCGCTACACGCAGCGGCATCGAGGGGATGCGTCCAGCCTGTCGTCAGGTACTCGGCCCGGCTCGCCAGCTCCGCCAATTGCCGGCGCTGGGTGACCAGGTTGGCGCCGGCCTCGACTGCGCGGCACAGACCCTTGATGGCCGCGTAGCGCACTGCGCCGGCACCATCTTCTGCGGCGACCAGCAGAATCGGCACGGCCTGCCGCTGGCTGCGCCCTGCGGTCAGCGCTTCGGCCCAGGCGCCGGCAGCAGCTTCGCGCACCGACGGGTGATCGTGGGTCGCCAGGCCTTGTGCCAACGCTTCATCGCCGGTTTGTAGCGCCGCCCGGCACAGCAGCCCCGCGGCCTGAAAGCGCACGTCGTCATAGCGCCAGTCGGGTTCTTCGGCCTGCATCCACGCGCGCAGACGGCCAGCCCGGACCAGCACCTGTTTGGCGTCGGTACGCTGTAGCGCCGCAAGCCACAGCCCGCCGAGCGCCGTCTGCGGCTGCGGATCATGGCGCTCGATGGTCGGCAATGCCGCCGAAAGGTCTGCGCCTTGACCACCCAGTCGCTGCAGTGCCTCAGCCGTCCGCGGCAGTCCGTGTGCCAGCAGTGGCACCAACACCGCGCCCGCCTTGCGCACATCGGCCCGCAAAGCTGCCGCGGTCGTTAGCGCCGCCCGCGCCGCGCCCGCACCGCCGCCGTCGGTCAGGTGCCGCAGCTCGTCGACCACCGGCAACAGACCGGCAAAGCGCCAACTGTCGACAAGCAGGGCAAGCGCGGCGTCGATTTGCACCTGCGGCGCCGGATCTTCCAGGGCGGCAAGCAGCACATCTTGGACAGGCAGCAGGCTCGCCCGTTCGCGCGCCATCTGGTGCAAGTCTGCCGCTGCTTGCAGGCGCACCGCCGGGACCGGGTCGAGCAGCAACTGGCCGGCCGCCAGGACTTGTTCGCGCGTCGCCATCGGGACCTCCAGTCAGGGGGGCCAGGGTAGTCCAGCGTTGACCAGGCGGCAAATCACTGCTGGCCGCAATGCAGCGCCAGCAGTTCCCGCCTGCCGCCAACCCGACTACACTGCGCGGCCCCGCGGCCGTCCTCTGCCGCAGCTGTGCGCCATGCTCGACCTTCGCTATGTCGTCGCCCATGCAGATCAAATCGCCGAAAACGTCGCCCGCCGCAACGTGCAGGCCGACGTGTCGGGGCTTGTCGCCGCCGTGCAAGAGCGCAGCGGTGCCTTGGTGCGTCTGGAAGAGGTGCGGCGGGTGGCCAACGTCGTCGCGCGCCAGACCGGCAAGCCGACGCTGGATGCCGCCGGTCTGTTTGCGGCGCTGCCAGAGTTCTTGCGCGTGGCGTTCGGACTTGCGACCGACGCCGAGGTGCGCGCGACCGACCGGCCGTGGCTGGTGCAGATCGGCAAGGCGCTCAAAACCATGGAGCCGGCGCTGGCCGCCGACGTTGACCGGCTGGAAAAGGACATCGACGCCAAGGCCCGCTTGCTCCCCAATCTGACCCACCCCGACGTGCCCGGTGGTGCCACGGATGACGATCACCGCGTGCTGCGCGAGGTCGGCAGCCGGCGCGACTTCGCCGCCGAGGGCTTAGCGCCACTCGATCACGTGCAGCTATCCGAAAAACTGGGGCTCATCGACTTCGAAGCCGGGGCCAAGGTCGCCGGTCAGAAGTTCTACTTCCTGCAGCGTGAGCTGGTGCTGCTCGACCTGGCGCTGCAGCGCTTTGCTATCGACTTGCTGGTCCGCCGCGGCTTCACGCCGATGGTCACGCCGGACCTCGCCCGTCCGGACATCTTGGAGGGCATCGGCTTTAACCCGCGCGGCAGCGAGTCGCAGGTATACAGCGTCGCCGGCCACGACCTGTGCCTGGTCGGCACGGCCGAGATCACCATCGGCGGCATGCTGGCCGACACCATCTTGGAAGCCGAGCAGTTGCCGATCCGCATCGCCGGTATCTCGCATTGCTTTCGGACCGAAGCCGGCGCTGGCGGTCGCGAGTCGCGCGGGCTGTACCGCGTGCACCAGTTCACCAAGGTCGAGATGTTCGTGTTTTGCGAAGGCGATCTCGCCAGCTCCGAGGCGCACCACCAGGAGCTACTAGCGATTGAAGAGGAGCTGTTCACGGCGCTTGAGGTGCCGTACCGCGTGCTCGACATTTGTGCGGGAGACTTGGGCGCCCCGGCCTACCGCAAGTTCGACCTCGAAGCCTGGATGCCCGGTCGCGGCGCGTGGGGCGAAATCACCAGCACCTCCAACTGCACCGACTTCCAGGCCCGCCGCCTGCAGATTCGCGCTCGTCCCGAGGCCGGAGCCAAGCCCAAGCTGGTGCACACGCTCAACGGCACCGCGATTGCCTTGTCGCGCGGGCTGATTGCGGTCCTGGAGAATCACCAGCAGGCCGATGGGTCGATCGCGATGCCGAAAGCGCTTTTGCCGTACCTGCCGTTCGAGCGGATTGGGCCGCGTTAAATCCGAGCTGTACGCCACAACTACTTGGTAACCTTTCTTGGCCCATCCACCCGCAATTGCAACAGAAAATACGGCGGCATGCAGGTGCTCTGGCCATCCGGCCCCGGCGTGCATACGTAGTCGTCGCGGCATGGCGCACCGGGTGAGCACACCGGCATCGCTTTCTTGTTGTGGTTTTCGGCCGCGCAGCGCGAAAAAGGCAGACCGCGCGCGAGGCACGCATTGAAGCTGGAGAAGATCGGGATTGCCGCACAGGCCGCCGCGGGGTTGCTGGCGTCACAAGACCCAGCGCAAATCCCGCCTGGAAAGCCGGCGAATGCCGACTCGCAAAAGCCGCCAGCCTGGCACACCGTTTTGCCTTTGGTGGTGCGGCCGTCGCGGTGGGCGTCGGGGTCGGCGCTCAGCGGACCCGCATCGCAAGGGCTGCCCAGGCGCGGCTTTTCCGGCGCACAGGTGCCGACTTCCGGGTCGCCGACGCTGACGCAACGCAGGCCCGGCCCGCAGCCCCAACCCGCAAACGCAGGGTCGCCGAGACCGCAGTGGTCGCCCATCCGACCGATTGTTGTGGGCAACTCGGCGTGCGGAACTGCGGGCGACGGGGTCGTCATCGCACCCGTCAGCCACTGCGACGCCTGCGCGCGAAACGGCAACAGTCCGTGCAAGTGCGGCGACACGGCAATGTCCAGCCCATCCGGCGTGCCCGACGGTTGGCGTCCAGTGATGTGAAAGCCCGCGACACTGCGGCTTTGGTGGCAGCCCTGGCAGGTCAGGCTGTCCAGGCGGCGCAGCAAGCCGGCTGGCGTCCGCAGGTTCTCCAGCTTTTGCAGGGGCACGCCAGCAAAGTCTCCGACACCGAACACTTGCCGCCATGGCCGATTGGTCAGGCGGCCAAAGCCGTGCGGCGTCACCGAAGTCGCCTGCGTCGCCAAGAATTTGTCGGGTACGCGAACTACACCTCGGTCGATGGCCGCGAGGTTGGCCGGGTCGCGCAGCCACTGCAACAGCACACCCTTGCCAGACGGGAGGTGGCGCATCGCCTCGACGTCCGGGGTGTTTTCCAGCAGAGCCTTTCGCAGCGGCCCCGCCGCGTCCGAGTGAAACGCCCGCAGGCTGTACTCGGCATGGCCACCTAGATCGCCGCGTACGCTCGACGGCCAGCGCACGGTTTGCACGTTGGTTTCCAGCGACTTGAGCCTTACCCGGATTGCCCGACCCAACACGGCGGTGGTCACCGCGGCCTTGGCGCGTTCGGCGGTCGCAAGGTTCCCAGACGCGAGCCACCGCCTGGCCACGTCGGCGCAGGTCTGGCCCGCGTCAGGGTCTTGCCAGAACACGGCGTTCCAGGTCATCGGCAGCAAGAACGTGCCGTACTGCAAACGGTACACCAGGCGCGTTTCGCCACAGTGACTGCTGGCGAACGGCTGACGGTCTGGGCGATTGACGATAGCCACCAGCACCAGGGTCGACTCGGCGCTGGTCAGCCAGGCGGGGTCGAAGCGACGGTGGCTGTACCGCAGGCCGATGCCGGATTTCGGGTCCTTCTTCGCAGCGGCCTCCAGGTCGGCGCGCACCGCGTCCAGCACCAGTTTCATATCGGGTCGCACTGCCAGCGCGGCCAGGTTGCGGTCTGCGGCGGCCTCGGGGCCGAGCGCAACTTTGGCGAAGGCGAGGTCGCTGGCATTCCACGCGGCAAGGAGCGCCGGGTCATCGACGACGAGCACGGGCGCAAGCGCCGTTGGCAGCGCTGGGGCTGGCGCGGCTGCCGTCGGCGCCACCACCGGCGGCGCTGCAGCGGGCGAGGTTGGTCTTGCACAAGCCCATTGCAGGGCTAGTGCCACCGCAAGCAGGCTCGCGGGTTGGAGAAAGCGGTGCACGTGCGAGCCTTGGCGGCACTGGCCGAGCCTTGCGGCAGTGTCGGTGTGGCGGGCGCAGCGGTCAACCTGGAACGGTGTCGGTGCGCACGCGTGCGGTTGTCTGTATCCGTGTGCTTGATGTCCAATCGCCATCCTGGGATCTTTTGGTGCGGACGCCCGCCCTGCCGATGCAGTCGCCGCAGTCGCCCAATTCCGCAGCCGTCTGCTCGCGCGACCGTTGTTGCCGCATCGGATGCCGGCCGGTAGGATATTGCATGACCCACCGCTGTGTTCAATGTCACCGCGTCTACGCTCAAGGCTTCTCAAAGTGCCTGGACGACGGCGCACCCGTTTTGCCTGACGTCAAGCAGGGCGATGCGCTGGTTGGCACTGTTTTGGACAACCGCTTTCGCATCGACGCCATGCTTGGTCAGGGCGGCATGGGTACCGTGTATCGCGGCACCCAGAAATCGATCGGCCGCACCTTTGCGATCAAGACGTTGCGCGCGGAACTGACCCAAAGCGAAGACGCCGTCAGGCGTTTCTATCGCGAAGCGCGCCTGGTGTCGCAACTCAACCACCCGAACATCGTGACCGTCTTCGATTTCGGCGCGACCGCGGACGGATTGCTGTATTTGGTCATGGAGTTTGTGGCCGGACCCACGTTGTACCGCGCGCTTCGCCGCGGTCGCATGGCGTTGCCGCGCGTCGTGCACATTGTCGGCCAGGTATGCGATGCGCTGAGCGAGGCGCATACGATCGGCATCATTCACCGCGATCTGAAACCGGAGAACATTGTCCTCACCGAGAACGCAGCCCAGCGCGACATCGTCAAAGTGCTGGATTTCGGCGTTGCCACGGTGGTGCGGGACGGCGGCCCGTCGGGCACGCGGATTACTCGCCTTGGCGCGGCTGTCGGGACGCCAAGGTACATGAGTCCCGAGCAGGTCAACGGCGTCGCTGCCCTGACGCCAGCTTCAGACTTGTACGCGCTCACGCTTATCCTGCTGGAGATGTTCAGCGGCAGACAGGCCTTTGCCGACAGCAACGCTGCGCAAGTCTTGGTTTCGCAAGTGTCGGCTCCGCCACCGACGCTGGGCGAGTTGGCCCCAGACCTGGCGTGGCCTGAGCAAATGGACGCCTTTGTCGCCAGGGGCCTGGCCAAGACCGAGTCGCATCGCGCGCAAGATGCCCAAACTTACAAGCGGATGCTGCAAGCCGCGGCCAGCGGTCAACCGTTTGAGCCGGCTGTCGCCGCATCTTTTGACCGACCTCTGGCGATGGCAGCCGCCGATGACGCCGGCAGGGTTGGGACCGGCAATACCGACCTCATCAGCGCAGCGACCCAAGACCACACCGGTGGCCATTCGTCAGAAATGGCCACAGAAATTCGGCGGCAGCCACCGCGATGGGTTGCCCCCCTCTCCAACCTGACCGCGGCAGCTGATCTCGGCAGCCAGGCGCAGACCGCGAGGGCGTTGCCCGACGTGGCGGCAGAAGTTCGTCCGGATGCCTCAGAACTGCCGGCTGCGTACACCGAGATGTACAGCGTGTCGTCACCAGAACCGCACGCCGCCAGCCCAGCCGCGGTCCAGGCCAGCGCATCGCCTGACCACCCACCGGACGGCCCGACGCCGCAGACAAACGCGGTGGCACCCATCGCCCAACCACAGCCAGCAATGACCGGGACGGCCTCTGACGGCACCACAGCAGCGGTGCCAGCGCGGGTCGCAACTGCGCCACCGCGAGACACGGCTACCGCGCATTCGCCTGACCCAGCGCAGCCGTCGAGCCGTCGAACTGCCGGCATTGTTCTGATCGGGCTGCTCGCCATTGCCGCCGGAGTGGCCTGGCAGGTCGCACATGTGCGCCAACAGCCGGTCGCTAGGGCCAGCGCTGCCCCGACTGTTCCGGTGCAGCCGCCGCTTGGTTTGCCTGCGACGGAACGGCCGGACACCAACGCGACCGCTGTCAGCGGGGCAACCGCTTCGCCGACATCGGGCGGAGGGCTGCCACAAGCGGCCACACCTGCTGCAGCCGCACCGCCGACCAAACCCGACGCTACGGTACGCAAGAAGGCCAGGGTGAACCGATTCGGCCTGGAGTAGCGCGCAGCCGTGCGCCCGTCTTGCTCGCACTCAACCAACCTGACTGTCTGCTGCTGCTAGAGATCGATTTTCGGCGTCTGAAGCACGTCGATCTCGCCAATCACGGCGTCACTGGGCGTCGTGCCGGCCCCGTCGCCCTTGGCGGCGGCGGTGTCGCTGGTATCGGAGCGCGCGAAAGCGTCGGCTCCCGAGGCGTCCGGTTGCGCGAGTGCGTCGCTCACGTCTGGCGCAAGGCACGAAGGCAGCCCGGCGACAGCACATGTGGCCAGGACAAGGGCGAAATTGCAGCGAAAACGAGAAGTTATGCACACTCTCAGAACGTCCATTGCACCACCACCGCGCCGCCATCGGTCGGGATCACCACAACTGCGGGTCCCGCCGTTGATGCTGGCCGAAGCCAAAGCCACGTCGCCAACGCGGTCCCGAGTCCGCCGAGCGCAACGCCGGCTGCGCCGATCTGGTAGCGCGTTTTCAAGTCTCGCCGCTGACTTTGGTAGGCGGTCAGGCTGAGGTTGCCGGCCAGATACGCGCTGTTGTCGGCCGCAGAGTCGCTTGCGGCGGAACTCATGGCGCCTGCGCCGGCAAGCAGTGCAACCACGCCGGCGGCACCGACCGTCGCGGCGACCCAGTTGCTGCCCCCTGTCGACGGGTCGGGGCGCGCACCTGCGGGACCGCCTGAAGGTGCTACTGGCGTCGTCGGGACGGTTCGGCCGGTCGTTTCCGCTGGCACATGGGCATCGCTGACTGGCTTTGCGGCGGGCGCGGGTGCTGGCAACACCCCTTCCTTTACCTTGGGCGCTGGCGGGTCTGGCGTACCGCTGGCGCACGGGTTGCAGGCCAACTCGCGGTCGTCTTGCGGTGCCAGCACGACATCAAGACCGACACCGGAACAACCGGCAACATCGACGCGCAACTTGCGCCGCCCAGCCCTGGTCCACAGCACCCACGCAGTGTCGCGCGCCTGCATCGGTTCGCTGTCCACAGTCACAACCGCGGTGGCCACCGCAGGGGCGACGCGAACCGTGAGCCGTGCAAACCCTCGCGCCACCAGTTGTTTTTCAGTCACAAGTCGCTCGGACTGCGTCTTGGCCACTTCGCTGGCAACTGTTGCATGTTGCGCTGCGCGCCATAGCCAGAGTTCGGACGCAACCAGGTCGTTGTCCAGCGCGGCGGTCTTGCCGGCATTGAATGCGTAGCGCCACTGTGGCGCGATAGCGTACGCGCGCTCAAACATGGCTCTGGCGGCGCGCAAATCACCTGCGTTTGCCAACTCCATTGCGGTCTTGTACGCCTGATCTGCCGGTTCGGCCGCCTCGGCGGCTTGGGGCGCGACCAGCGCAACCGCCAAATACCCCATCGCGCTCATCGCGCACGCAAGGCTGAACCGAAGCCATGGACTCCTGCAGTTCCGCGTCTTGCACGGAGACGGCTGCCGCCCATGTCGGCAGGCGGCTTTGTGAATTGTCGAGCTAACCCACTGTGGTTCCACGAATTCTCGTTGGCCGGAGGCGGCGATTGCCCGCATCGTGGCGGGCGGCCGAACTGCGGGCAGACAGGTTAGTCGACACCGATCGCCCAAACAAGGCCGCTCCGGCTCAGTCATGGCAAGGCTACCATAGGCTGCTGCAGTTTTCTGCCGCTGGCGATGATGCCCTGGCGCGAGGTCCGGGCATCGAGAATAACCGTGCAATCATATTTGCGCAGACATTGCGCACATTTACGGCCCCCAGCCTGGGTATTCGCCGACGCCAGCCGCATAATCCTTTACAGGACCAAATTGGTCCGATTTCAACGCATGCCCCTCACCAGGGTGGCGCAAACGGACAACTTTTGCCTGCGGGCGGAGGCACTTCATGATCCAATCATTTGAATTTCATCTGGTTTATCGTCGGTCCGCCGTGGCGCCGCTGCTGCTAGCAGCCGCCTTGGTCTGCGCGGTCGGCTGCGTCGAAGCCAAGCCAAAAGCAACGGCTGATGCCGCTGCCACAGTCGACGGTAAGGACGGCGCCGCAACCGACGCGGTGGCTTGCGAGGCGGCAAAAACGGCTTGCAACGGTACGTGTGCAGACCTGCAAGCCGACCCGGCGAACTGCGGCGCGTGCGGCAAGAGCTGTTCCGCAAAGGAAGTCTGCAATGCCGGCAAGTGCGCCGCAGGGTGCCCGAGCGGAACCACCAATTGCAGCGGGGCATGCGTCGACCTTAAGACCAGCGCCGACCACTGCTCGGCATGCGGCAAAGCCTGCAGCTCAGCGGCCAATGGCAGTCCCCTCTGCGCCGACGGCCAATGCGGCATCGAGTGCAAGTCGGGATTCGCCAAATGCAACGGCGTCTGCGTGGACACCACGGGCGATGCCAAGAACTGCGGGGGATGCGACAAGGCCTGCGCGGCGGTCGCCAATGGTGACGTCACCTGCGCGCAATCCAAGTGCAACACGGTGTGTAAGGCCAGTTTTGATTTGTGCGGCAACAAGTGTGTCTCAACCCAAAGTGAACCCCTGCATTGCGGCGGCTGCGACAAGCCCTGCGGCAAAGACACCGTCTGCGCGGGCGGCAAGTGCACCACGAGTTGCCCAGACGGTACGACCAACTGCGGCGGAGCGTGCGTAAACATGCAATCTGACACCGCCAATTGTGGAGCGTGCGCGCAGACGTGCACCTTTCCAACTAACGCGTCGCCCATCTGCAAAGGCGCGGCTTGTGCGTTCCAGTGCAAGGACGGCTTCGCTCAGTGCGGCATCGAATGCCTCGATACCAAAGGCGATCTGGAAAACTGCGGCGGATGTGGCAACAAGTGCGCGAACCCGGCCAACGGTTCGGCTACGTGCAAAGAAGGCAAATGCGGCGTCGTCTGTCTGCCCTCCCATACCGAATGCAACGGCAAATGCATCGACAAAGGCTCTGACTTCAACAATTGCGGCGAGTGCGGCAAGGTCTGTAGCCCAAATCAAGTGTGTTCAGGCGGCAAGTGCACGACAAGTTGCCCGAGCGGAACCACCAACTGCAGCGGGTCCTGCGTCGATCTCAAAGCTGATCCGAGCAACTGCGACGTGTGCGGCGCCAAATGCAGTGCGCCCAGCTACGGCAAACCGGTTTGCTTGTCGGGCAAATGCGGCTTCGACTGTGACGCCAGCTTCGCCAAGTGCGGCGACTTGTGCATCGATACCGCCACGGACCTCGACAACTGTGGGAAATGTGGGACGAAGTGTGCAGTGCCCAACTTTGGCCAGCCGACCTGCGCTGCGGGCAAGTGTGGCGTCCAGTGCAACACCGGGTACACCGCCTGCGGTACGCAGTGCATCGACACCAAAAGCGACAAGGTCAACTGCGGCGGCTGCGGCAAGGCCTGCGGGTCGGATCAGGTCTGCTCGGGCGGCCAGTGCATCACGTCCTGCCCGGCGGCAACCACCAATTGCGGTGGCTCTTGCGTGGATCTCAAGACTGATGTGAAAAACTGCAACGGATGCGAAAACTTGTGCACTGCGCCCGCCGACGGCGTGGCGAGCTGCGCCGCAGGAGCCTGTGGCTTCGATTGCTTGCCAGGAACCGCGAAATGTGGCGACAAGTGCCTGTCCCTAGCTGCCGACGTCAAGAACTGCGGCAAATGCGGGCAGGTCTGTGCGGCGCCAGGCGGGGGCGCGGCCACGTGCGCGGCCGGCGCTTGTGGCGTGACGTGCAACACGGGCCTGACTTTGTGCAATGGCGCCTGCGTGAACCTGCAGTCCGACGCCGCCAATTGTGGCGGTTGCGCAAAAGCCTGCGGTTCTAATCAGGTGTGCTCGGGCGGTGCCTGTGTGACAAGTTGCCCGAACGGCACCACGCAGTGCTCCGGCGCTTGCATCAACACGCAGGGCGACGTCAAGAACTGCGGCGCTTGCGGCAAAGCGTGCTCGGCACCCGCAAATGGCGAACCCATTTGCAACACCAGCGCCTGCGACTTTTCGTGCGGCGCCGGGTTCACCAAGTGCAGCGACAAGTGCCTGGATACCAAGGCTGACGCCAGCAATTGCGGCGGCTGCGGCAAGACCTGCGTTGCACCTGCTAATGCCGACGCAGCCTGCGCCAAGGGTGTGTGCGATTTTACCTGCAAGTCTGGATTCTCGCTGTGCAACGGCAAGTGCGTGGACACCAAGACCGACGGCGCCAACTGCGGATCCTGCGGCAAGGCCTGTCTGACGCCCACCGTCTGCAAAGCAGGCAGTTGCGGCTTGTAGCCGCGGAGAACGCAGTGCGCTCCCGGCGTGAGCAGTCCGCGACGATATCGCTGCGGCTGGTCGCGCCGGGGCGCCCTATTTGCCCGAGATTGTCCCCGTGACGTTGACGTCGACGCGCAGCGTCACGGTCGCCTCGACGGTGGTGTCCTGGGGCGGCGAGTGGCCGTCGACCTTGGTGGTCAGGCTCATATTCGGCGCCGTGACGTACGGCTTGAGGTCCACTTCGAGCAACTGCAAGTCTACCTGGCTTTGGTTGGCTGCAAAGGGCCCGCCTTTGGCGACCAGCTTCTTTTCGAGGCCACTGGATTCGGCAAAGAACTCAATGCTCTTGAAAAACGACAGATCCTGGCCACTCGGCGGTTTGACGACCCGCATGCGCAGCATTTTGAGCTTGATGGTGTCGATTTGGTTGGGCTTGACCCCCTGGTTCTGCATTTCCGTGGAATTGCTGAGTTGCATGTCGCTGAGCGCCGCAAACCCAAGCGGCGTCAAGACCTGCGTAAGCAGCGACCCCGGCACGACTGTCTGGGCACTGCGCGTGATGTCAAAATCGTCCAGGCTGGTTCCGCTGGTGCACGCGGCCGCGAACGCGAACACCAACCACCGCGCGCTAAGGACCGGGAAAGCGTGATGGCGGAATTTTGTGGGCATGATGTTCCTTGGTGCGATTTTGGCACCCCTGGCGTGCGGCAAAGACTGGCACGCAGCGCAAGCAAGTACAACCGCCTTTGCGTGCCAACGGCGGCCTGCACCGCTTCGGCACTACACCGCATCCTGCCCGGCGTGACGCCAACGGCTTCTCAAGGTGCCCGCGCCCGACTCGGGCCGCTGCCTGCCAACGATTTGGTTGGGGTGTTCCGAATCGACCCTGCTCCCATTGCAGACGGTGAACAATGCGCTACCACAGACTGACTGGCGAGATGCCGCGCGTGGTTGATCTGGCCCTCAGCGAAGATCACTACGCCCAGATGCTCAGCATGTCATCGGAATTACATTGTATTATTGACGAGGACGGGTGCTTTTTGTTTCTCAACGCCGCTTGGAGCAAGGCGCTGGGTTACTCTCTGGAAGAAGTGCGGCAGCAACCCCTGCTCTATTGGGTGCATCCCGAGGATCGCGATGCCACGGCCAAAGCGCTGACGCGCGCGCACGGCGGCGAGGTGCAAAATGGGGTCGAACAGCGTCTTGTTGCGCTAGACGGCCGCCCGGTGTTGGTGCGCTGGACATGGCAACGCACCGCAACACCACAGCAGGTTCTCGGCGTCGGACTGGACATTACCGCGGCGATGGCCGAAGCAAAGCTCTACCAAAGCGCGGTGGATGCGATAGAAACTGGCGTCATGATGATCAACGCAGCAGGGCAAATTGTGTTGGTTAATCGAAAGTTTGAGTCGATGTTCGGCCACTCCCGTGAACACATCATCGGCAAATCCATGCAAACTGTTGTGCCCGCTGCCGTAAGTCTGGCCCGCACCAGCCAATCGGTCAGGCTGCCGAATTCACCGGCCGCGCAGCCGGCCGCTGGGCAAGGAGATCAGTTTGGCGTTCGCAAAGACGGCAGTCAGGTACAGGTCGAGCTTCACATCAACTCAGTCGACACGAGCACCGAAAAATATTTGCTCGCGTCGATCGTGGACATTACCGATCGGATGCGCCAAGAGGAGCAACTGCGCGCCAACTTGGCGGAATTGCGCCGGCACCGCCACGAAATGCTGCTGTTGACCGAAATGTCTTCGCTGCTGCAGCACGCCGTTGCTGCGCCAGAGGCCTACGCCATTGTCTCGGCGTTTGCACCGCGACTGTTTCCTGATTTGCCGGTTTCCGTCTACGCCCTGGATCCCGACCAGCTTTTGCTGCAGCGCGTCGTCGTCGTCGGTGAGCACGGCGACGATGCCGGTCTGGATCCCAATGATTGCTGGGCGCTGCGCCGTGGCCAGGTGCATCGGTCGGCACTTGGTTTGCCGCCACAATGCAGCCATCGGCGTATGACGGCAAACGAGATCACGGTGTGCGTGCCAATGGCGGCCCACGGACGCAACCAGGGTCTGCTGGCCATTACCGCAGATCGCGGACAGCTCGACCCGCAAGCCTCAGGTCCGCTCGAGTCGCTGGGCAAATCGGTTGCCGACCAACTGGCATTGGCACTGAGCAGCCTTGACCTCCGGGCGAAGCTGCATCGGCTGTCGGTGCGTGATCCGCTCACGGACTTGTACAATCGCCGGTTTCTCGACGAAGCCGGCGAGCGGGAGTTGTCGCGCGCGCGCCGCCATGGCCAAAACGTCAGCGTGCTCTTGCTCGACTGCGACAACTTCAAGACCTACAACGACACGCATGGGCACATGGCCGGCGACGCCGCATTGCGCGAATTGGCGGAATTGTTACGGGCTAACGCGCGAAAAGAAGATGTTGTTTGCCGCTTTGGCGGCGAAGAATTCATGATCATCCTTTCTGCGACGGATTGCGCCAGGGCCGCCCAGCAAGCAGAGCGGTTGCGGGTGGCCTGCCAAACTGCAACCCAAGGTCGGTTGACCGTGTCGATCGGCGTCGCCGTGTTTCCAGACGATGCCACAGGTTGGACCGGGTTGGTGGCACATGCCGATGCAGCGTTGTATCAGGCCAAAGCGGCAGGCCGTAACTGCGTAAGGATATTTGCGATAGCCAACGCTCAGCCTGGCGAATAGGGTTGCGCCAAACACCGGACGCGCCGTCGCTTCACGGCCCGGCGTCTGCCGCCATTGCCGCCCCTTCGACCAGCGACCAGCGCTTGCCCGCCACAACCCCCGAAAACACCTCGGTCTTGCCGCCCAGCCAGCGAGCCTCGACCTTGTCTATCGCCGGGTCCGGGCCGAGCCCGGAATGCACGCGCTTGGGCCCCTGCACGTTCCAGTGGCCGCCGCCCAGCCGTACGTCGCGCATCTGCACTTTGCCGCCCGCATGGACGTACAAGCGTACGCCAACCGCATCGCGGCTGCTTTGGGTTCCACGCAGGTCAAATTGCACCCAGTGGCCCTCGCCGCCCAGGCGGTTGTCCAACTGGGGCACGTGCGGCTTCTCCGGCGCGCTCGCAAACATCAGGTCCAGGTCGCCATCGCGATCGGCGTCGAGCCACACCACCCTGCCGGCCCGGTGCAAGGCCGCGCCGGCCTCGTAGGTCACGTCGACGAAGCCATTTGGGTGGTCGTTGCGGTAGAGGCGCGTGTTGTGGCCGGGATAGACGCCGGCGATGACCAGATCCAGGTCGCCGTCGTTGTCGTAGTCGCCCCAGGCGGCGTCGATGTCGCCTTCGTCGTAGAGGATGCCCGAGGCCTGCCGCACGTCTTGAAACTGCCAGCCCGGTGGGCCCAGGTTGTTGCCGAGCACGCTGGTGTCGCTCCACGGCTGCGTGCGTGGGTGGGCGAGGTTGCACACGAACACGTCCATGTCGCCGTCGTTGTCGTAATCGGCGAACTCGGCGCCGTAGGTGTGGCCACCTGTCAGGCCCAACGCCTTGACGTCGGCTGGCGGCATGATTTCGACCTGGTGCAGCCCGACCAGTGGCGCCACATCGGTGAACGCGCCCTTGCCGTCGCCCGGTAGATTGAAGGTCTGCCAGGTCTACGCCGACGGCGCCGTGACCTCTGCCTCGATCGGCGGCATCACGTCGCGCGACAAGTCGGCCATTTTTGCCACGGCCCCGGGTAGCTGCGGCCACAGGTGTCCATCACGCGCAACCGCACCTTGCCGGCACCCCTTAGCGCACATGCCCCCGCGTTGCTTCACGTCCCGTTGCCCCACGGATCGAGCGCCAGCACCCAGGCGTTGGGCACAGTAAACCCGGTCGCCGTGTTGCCACCGATTAGAATCGAACCATTGGGCGACACCGCGATGGCAGCGAATGCGTCATTGGCCGCACCGCCGAAGCTTTTGTCCCATTGAATGTTGCCCAACTTGTCGACCACGAAAAGCCAGGCGTCGTCGCTGGTTTTGCCCTCGGTGCCGGACCAACCGGCAATCGCGACATCGCAGCCCTCCAGTACCGCGAGCGCACGAGCGTAGTCTGCTCCGACGCCGCTATAGGTCAATTCGTAGAGCTGCCCGCCGTCTTTGTTGAGCACTATGATCCAGGCATCAAGCGCCCCAGCGCCCTTGCTCGCCCTCGCGCCGACGACGACAAAACCGCCCGCCGGCAAGGGCTCAATCGCATACAGATAGTCATTGGCGTCCCCACCGTAGTCCCAGTTGTACGAGGCCTGACCGGCTGAGGTCCAAAGCACATCTTGTCCTGCAGCCCATGCGAGGTCGGGTGCGTGTAGAACCCGGCGGTGAAGTAGTCATTTTGTTGGCCGACGACGACGCCCTTGCCAAAGGTATTGTTGCCACCTCCGCCGCCCCAGGCCGTTTGCGACAGCGGCGAAAGGTCGCCTGACAGCCGAAAAAGGCCCATGTTGCTCAATCCCTGGCTGACGTAGCCGGTGGCCACAAAGCCTGCTGTGCCTGCGTCGGCGCGCAGGTCATAGACGCCGGAGTAGTCGCCAAAGTTGTTGGTCTTGGTCGCAATCGCATTGCCTGTGCCGTCAAAGCGCACGTAGAGTTGACTCGGCACGCCGCCCACTGGCGTACGTACCCCCGCAACCACCAACGTCTGGTCCGGCGCCACCACCGCGGCGTTTAGCCCGTCGCTGGTATTGCCGGTGATGAAGGTCTTCCACAGTTCCTTGCCGGTCGCGTCGTACTTGGCGGCAAAGCCATCGTAGTCCGCGACTTTGGCGTAGCCGACCACGCCGACGCTGCCGTCTTGAAACGCTACGACGTCGGTCACCCACTGGTTGCTGGCACCCATCGCGGCGAATTTGCTCTCGAACAGCTTGCCTTTCTGACCCGACGTACAAACCCCGTTCTGGCACTTGTCGCCGATGGTGCATGCGCCGGCGTCGCAAACGGCCCCTGTTGCGGGCGCGGTGGCGCAGCCCTTGGCCTTGTCGCAGCTGTCGGTGGTGCAGTCGTTGCCGTCGTCGCACAGGGTCGGCTTGCCGCCGATGCACTTGCCCTTGTCGCAGCTGTCGCCGCTCGTGCAGGGGTTGTTGTCGCTGCACGCGGCCTTGTTTTGGGTCGCGGTGCAGGTACCGCCGGGCTTGATGCAGCTGTCGTCGGTGCAGGCGTCGCCGTCGTCGCACTTGGCGGTGTTGGGCAGGTGGGCGCAGCCTTTCTTGGGGTTGCAACTGTCGGCGGTGCACTCGTTGTTGTCGTCGCATGCCAGCGTGGTGCCGGGCTTGCACACGCCGCCCTCGCAGCCGTCGCCGTCGGTACAGACGTCGGCGTCGCTGCAGGTGGCCTTGTTGTTGGCGGTCGTGCAGCCCTTGACGCCGTTGCAGCCGTCGGTCGTGCACGGGTTGCCGTCGTTGCAGTCCTGCAGGCTGCCGCCCGAGCAGAAGCCGCCGGTGCACAAGTCGTCTTTGGTGCGCGCGTTGCCGTCGTCGCATGCCTGGCCGAGCACGGCGTTGTGCTCGCAACCGATCTTGATGTCGCACGGGTCGGCGGTGCACGGGTTGCCGTCGTCGCAGTCTTGCGTGGCGGTTCCTGGCAGGCATGTGCCCTTGCTGCACACATCGCCGACCGTGCAGACGTTGTCGTCGCTGCACGGCGCCGTGTTCAGGGCATGGACGCACACACCGTTTTGGGTGCAGCCTTCGGTGGTGCACAGGATGCCGTCGTCGCAGGCGCCGGGTGCGTTGGGCAGGCACTCGGCGGCTTTGCAGTCCACGCCGCAACTGGCTGCATTTTCAGAGTTCTGCGCGCAGGTGCTGCAGATGCCGTCGCCGCAGTAGCCGCAGTCGGTCGGGCAGTTGCTCCAGTCTTCGTCCTTGTCGCAGGTGCAGTTGCCGCAGCCGGGCTTACAGTCCTCCGGGCAGCCCTTGGGGCCGCCGTCGTCAGGCTCGCAAAAGCTGTTGCCGCAGGTCTTGAACTTGCAGTCTTCCTTGCAGGTGACCGGCGACTCGCCGGGCTCGCACTTGCCGTTGCCGCACGCGGTCGAGCAGTCCTTGGCGCACGACGTGGCCGATTCGCCGCACGCAAAGCCCTTGCACTGCCCGTCGCCGCAGGTGCCGCAGCACTCGGTCGGGCACACCGTCGGGCCCTCGCCGGCCGAGCAGGTGCCGTCGCCGCACGCCGCGCAGTCCAGTGGGCAGGTCGTCACGTTCTCGGCGCATGCGGCGTTGCAGTTCTTGTCGCCGCAGGCGCATTGCGCGGGTAGTTGTGCTACGTCGATCTTGGCTGCGTCCGTGGCCGGTGTGGTTAGGTTTTCGTCGCCGCCGCAACCGGCGACGGCGAGAGAAGTGGCCACAGGTGGCAGGGCGGTCAGGCGCATAGAAGCCTCCGGTCGAGGCAGCCAGCGTACCGCGCACGTGCGGCCACCTGCAGGCCGGCACTTGCACGTAGGGGGGGGTATGTTCAACGTGTTGATCCTGCTGTGTAATTGGCCGTAGGTTTGATCGCGGCAGGCTCTGACCCATTGCACGCCGCCTGCAACGTCGCCAGAATCGCCGTGCGCCGCACCAGCGGCCGCGGATCGCATGGCCAAGCCAGCCCCAAAGCCCAGTCTGCCGGCGGCAACCAAGCCAACTGACACGCCCCCAAGCTGGCTTGCGCGCAACCGCGACCTGGCGCTTGCTGCGGCATTGGTCGTGTGCGCGCACCAGTTCTACGCGCAGTGGCGCAACCACGAAATCACCGACTCGAGCTATACGCTGCTTGCCGCCGAGTTGCTGTGGCGCGATGGCTCGCTGGCCCTGGACCGCGCACTGCCCGCGGTTCTCGCCGCGGCCGACCGGCGCGCACCCACCGCTGCAGAACGCGAAGCCGGTGCCGCCGGCGCCGTTCCCTACCAGCTGCAGCCGCTGGCGCGCAGCGTTGCCCCCGACCCGAGTCGCCGGCTTTGGCTGTGGTATCCGCGCTCGCCGGTAGTTCTGGCCGCCCCGTTCGTGCCTGTGCTGCACGCACTGGGTCATTCGGCGCTGACCGCCGACGGACACTACGACCCAGCGGGCGAAGCGGCGATGCAGGTGCGCTTGGCGGCGTGGCTGTGTGCGCTGTCCGTTGGATTGGCCTACCTGCTTGCGCGGCTGTGGTTGGGGCCCTGGTCGGCGGTGCTGCTGGCCGTCGGGTTCGCGGTGGCATCGCCTTTGTGGTCGGTCGCCGGTCGGGCGCTCTGGACCCACGACTGGGGGGTGGTATTCGGCCTGGGCGTGTGCCTGCACTTGGGCCGCACGCTCATCGCCGGTTCGCGCGTCAACCCGTGGTTGACCGGGTCGCTGCTGGCGCTGCTGTACTTGTGCCGGCCGGCGTTTGCCGTCGAAATCCTGACCACCATGGCGTATCTGGTGTGGCGCGAGCGCAAGGCTGCTTTGCAAGTCGCGGCCGTTGGCGCCAGTTGGGCCGTCGCGTTTGCGTTGTGGTCGCACGCGCAAGAGGGCGCCTGGCTGCCCGACTACTACCGCCACGCGCGCCTTGCGCCCGGCCACTTTTGGGTCGGCCTCTACGGGGTGCTGTTGTCGCCGAGTCGCGGGCTGCTGGTCTACACGCCCATGTTGCTGCCGTGCCTCGCGCCGCTGGTCATCTGGCGGGCGCGAATCGGCCATCGACCGCTAGTGCTGTCCGCCACGGCGACGGTGGCGGGTCACGCGGTTCTGCTCGCGCTCTACCCCAACTGGTGGGGCGGCCACTCGTTTGGCGCGCGCCTGATGCTCGACACGCTGCCGTGGACAGTGGTGCTCGCCGCCGCTGGGTGGGCGACGGCGCAGGCCGCGCTGGTTGGCCGCTCGATGCTACAAGCCGCGTTTGTCGGGGCTCTCGCGGCGGCAGTTGGCCTCGGCGCGTTTGCGCACCACCGCGGCGTCACCGACCCCGAGCCGTTTCGCTGGAACGCCTGGCCCAGGCCTATCAACGACGACCCGTTGCGCGCCCTGGATTGGCGACTGCCGCAATTCATGGCGGGGCTGTGGCCGCAGCCGCTGCCGGATCCGGTGCCGCCGTTGGGGGTTGGCCAGACCCTGCAGGCTGGTAATCCCATCAACGACTTGCACTTTCTCGAGGGCTGGGGCAACGGCGAGGGCAACCACCGCTGGACCATCGCCCAGCGCGCCCGGGTCGTCTGGCAAGGCAGCGGCACCGGCAGCAAACTCTCCATTGGCGTTCGGCCGTACCTGGACTTGCGGGTCGGCAGCAAAGGGCCCAAGTCGCAGCGACTGCGCTACGGTTTGCACGGTCAGCCGCTACGCGAAGTTGTGCTGGCGTCTCCTGCCGGCGAGGTCCTGCACTTGAAGCTACCGCACGCAGCGCAGCCCACGGTGCTGGTGCTGGAGACACCCGACGCCGCAGTGCCGCGGCAGCACGGCGATGGCGACGACACGCGGCGCTTGGGCGTGTCCCTGCACGGGCTACGCTTGGAGCCGTGATGGCGGCACGCCGCGCCCCTGGCCGACCGGCGCCACAACCAGCGCTGGCAGCGCGCGCGGCGGCTACAGCGGCACGAACGAAAAATCCGCCTGCGCCGAGCCGACTTTCAACTGCCCGCTGACAGCTGTGCCCGCGACCGGGATCGGCTTGACGACGACGCGCACACGGTTGTGGCCGTCTTTGACCGCCACGCCAAGTCCGTTGAACACCCCTTGCAGCGCCTGGGCATTGGTCGCCGCCGCGTAGGTGCAGTTGCCCGTCGTCGCCAGGGCGCGCAGGTCCGCGACTGCCTGTGGGTTGGGGTTTGCCGACAGCTCGGACCCTTCGCCCAGGCCGACGGTGCAGACGCGCAGCGCGTTGGCCTTGATGCACGCTTCGGCGGCCTGGCGCTCAGTCTTGAGGTTGGTGAAATTGATGCCATCTGACATCACCACCATCGCCAGCGACGGTCCGGCCAGCACTCCGCCTGTCGCACGATTGGCCGCCATCTGCTGGCAAGTCTCCAGAACTGACTGAAAAAGTGGCGTGTCCCCAACGGGTTGAACGTACTTGGCCAGCGCCTGATCGGCGACCTGCAAGTTGGCCTGCGCGCAGGGCACCCACGGCGGCGGTCCGGTGAGCTTGCTCGCGTCGGCCGCCAGCAGGTCGCGCGTGGCCGTCGCACCGGGTTGACAGGCGACCTGACCGCCGGTCGACTGGCCGCAGGCCCCAAAATCGAAGACCCCAAACAGGTTGGTGGGCGCAGCGCACACCACTTTGAGCAGGGCCCGCGTGGCTTCGGCGCGCAACGCGCTCGGGTCGTTGTCTTTCATGCTGCCGCTTTCGTCGAGCAAGGTCGTGACTGCCAACTTGCCTGCCGCTGCCTGCGGCCGTTGCAAGTCCAGACCCGCTTGCGTGCAGGCGTGGCCCTTTGCAGTCACTACAATAGCAGCGTCGGGCTTCGCCTCCTGTGCCAGCCAGCCCTGCTCGGCTTTGGTCGGCGCGGAGTCCATCGGGGTGGCAAACAACGGTTGGTTGCTGGCGTCCAACGCAGTAAACGCGATGGTCAACTCTCCGGTTGTGGCAAAGCCCGGGCTGATGGTCACGCCGACCAGAGTCACCGTCTTGGCTGTCCCCAGCTTGGATGGCGACGCGCCGCCGCTCGCCGTCCCGGAGCTGATGAGATCAGTTTGCTGTCCGTCGCAGCTTGCGCAGACCCAAATCGTCACCAAGCCCAGCAAATGCAAACTGCAAGCCGATCCTGTCCTCTGCATACAGTCCTCCGGTCAACCTGACGCCCATCTCGCATCGTACACCGCTGGCGCGACTACGCAATCGGCAAAAATAGCGGCGCGCGCCGCCCCGGTGTTCCGAGACAGCGCGCACCAGCTGTTTGTTGCCTGCTCTATACAGAATCGCCTTGAGGTGAGATCAAACCTGCCGCAAGGAAGGAGCGACGAGTCGGCTTGCACAGCCGCGAGTTTGCGACACACTGAGCAAGCAAGAACAGCGATCGCAGATGACCTCGGGTCATCGCGATCCTGTATAGCTACGGAGTTGCGCAGAAATCGCCGCCGGTACCACCGGCAGTCGCGGGAGCGTCGATGACGGCCGCGCCCTCGTCGATCGACAGCAGGAAGTGCACCAGCTTTTGCACGATGGCCGCCTTCTTGGCCGGATCGGACTCTTGCAAGAAGTTGGCAGCAAGCGCTGTGTGGTGCTTGTCGAAGGTCGCGCTGAACAACGACTCCAGCGTCCGCGCGTTGCCCGCGTGCAGGTACGGGCCACCGGTCGCCACGCCCAGCAGACTCGGCGGGTTGTAGCCGTTGCCGTCCACTTCGGCGCCCTGACCCGGCGTCTTCATGTCTGCGCGCAGCTCCGCAATGCCTACGCCCGGCTCCGCAACCTTAAAAGTGCCAACCGGGCGCAGAATGCACTGGACCTGGTCCAGCGCCGCCGGGTTGCCCCCGCCAAAGCGCATGAAGCGATTGGCCACGGTAGCTGCGGGCAGTAGCGACGCCGGAAAGTACTGCGGCGCCGTCCAGGCCTTGGCCAGCAGCTTCTTGTTGGTGTCGACCGACGGCGCGTAGAACATCTTGCTGATGGTCCACTTGGGCCCGCCGTGGCAGCCAGCGCAATTGGCGTCCTTGTAGATAGCTTTGCCTTCCGCGACCTTGGTGGCGTCGACGCTGCTGACGCCGCGCGGAGAGCGCAGACCCTGGACGTACTTGGTGATCTCGGCCCAGTCGTTGAGCACGCTTGGCGGCGTGACCACGCCGGACTTGGGGTCCGCTGCGGCGGCGGCTGAGCCATTGAGGCCCGCGTGGCCCAGCGCGGCGATGTCGATGCGGTCGGCGGCGCCAATCGGCGGCGTGTTCTTGTGCACAATGGCGCCGACGCCGCCGGAGGTGCCGCGGGTGTTCAGCTCGAAGTCGGCGATTTCGTCGAAGACGGCGGTCCAGTTGAAGATGCGCTGGTCCTTGGGGTCCTTGCTGTTGAACGAGCCGTCCAGGCTGGTCGACTGGCGCGGGCCGCGGCCGAAGTACCAGGTGATGTTGTCGGTCAAGCCGTCGACGTGACAGGTCTGGCACGCATTCCAGGCCTGGCCCTTGAGCGACCAGCGAGCCAGACCGGTGTTGAAGAAGCGCTTGCCCAGGAGGACGTTGGCCTCTTCGGACCCCGCGGCGGGCAGGTCGGCGGTCTTGGCGACGCTCGGCGCCTGTGGGCCGCCTGCGATTTCCTGGGTGGCGAAGTCAGCGACTGTGATGTTGCGGGTGATGTCGTTGTTGACGAATGCCGCCTTCTTGTTGACGTAGGGGATGGCGATGCCGGTGGGGCCGCGGCCGCCGACCTTGGCGTCATAGGCGGGGTTGGCGAGATCGATGAAGGGCTGCACGCCCGAGCCGACCTCGGCCAGCGTGCCATCGGCGTTCATCTTGAAGCGGAACACTGCGTCGGCGCCATTGGCCGTCACGTAGCCGATGTCGGTGTCGGGCACGAAGTCGATGTCGGTCATGACCAGTGGCAGGCGCCGGGTGTTGTCGTCGGCCAGCTTCTTGTCGTCAAAGAAGGCCACGAACTTGGCGTTGAGGTTGAAGGCGTGCGCCTGTTTGTCAGTCTTGAGGTCCACGATCGACAGCACGTTGCCCATGGCGGTCTTGGTGCTGGCCTGGTTGGGGTCGCACTTATTGGCGTTGCACTTGCCGCCAAACGCGCCGCAGTCGGTGTCGGCCGCGCAGTTGGTGGTGCACTTGCTGCTCGCGCACGACCCGGCGACCTTGCCGGGGCAGTCGTCGTCTTTGGTGCAGGCTGCCGCGGCAGGGCCAGTGAAGGGGCCAATCGGACCCTTGGGCGAGGCGCAGATGCTCGATACCAGCGCCCAGGTGCCGTGCACCGTCACCGCTTGCAGCTGGTTCGGGTAGCAGCCGGCGACGTTGCCGAGCTGATCCTTGAAGCCCATGTCGGCCAATGCCGGCAGGTCGATGACCTTGACCGACATATCCTTGCCGCTGATGCGGTAGAGCATGCCCTTGCGCGACACGTCGGCATTGCTGCCGTCAGCCTTCTCTTCTTGCGCCTGCTGGCTGAAGAACTCGGTGACCAGCAGCGATTCGTCCTCGTCTACGGCGTCGCCGTTGTTGGTGATCGCAATGCTGCGCGGGTGCGCCAGGCCAGGGCGAGCCTGGACGTCGCCAAGGGTTTTGGTGGCAACCAGCGCGGCGTTGAGGTCCACGGTTGCGACGACCGTTGCGGCCGCGGTGACGACCATCGACACGGTGCCGTCGACCCAGTTGGCGACTGCCAGGTATTTGCCAGTCGGGCTGAGCGCGAGGCCGGTCGGCTCTGAACCCACGGCGACCGTCGCCCCCACTTTTGGCATCGACTTCAACCCGTCGATGCGGACGGCCTTCTGGTCGGCGCGCAGGATGACCCACGCCGACTCGCTGTCGGGCATGATGGCGACCTGCCACGGTTCTTTGCCGACCGCGACGTCGTAGGTCTTGGTCAGCACGGTCGGCGCGCCGGCAACATAGGTCGCCTTGAACACGCTGACGGAGCCGGAGTCGCGGTTGCACGCAACGACGATGCTGTCGTCCGCAGACACGGCAATCGACGACCCGCGGCTGGGTCCGGGTAGGATCTTGGGCGCAACGGCAGTGTCTGCCGGCGGTGTGTCGGTGGGTGCGACGTCGGTCGCGACCACGTCAGCAACCGCCGTGTCAGGCACCGCGGTGTCGGCTGCCGTGGTGTCTGCCACGGTATCCGCTGCGGTCTCAGCACCTGTCGCGGTGTCGCCCGCCGCACCGGTGTCACCGCCGCCTGCGGTCTCTGCTGCGGCGGTTTCTGCAGCCGCATCGGTTGCCGTCGCGCCCGCATCGGTCGCCGCGTTTTCCGTTCCACATGCCGCGAGCGAAGCAAACGCCGCTGCGGCCCACCAGCCGTAACCCTTCATAGTCCCCCCTGCGCGCCACATGAAGTGGCCCAAGCAAGCCGCGCGCGCCCCAGCACTGCGCCCGAAATCGCATCGCACCAAGCGGTGCACCAGCTGGCGCCGACGGTAACAGGGCCGGGGTGCGTTCGCAAACCTTTACAGTCGCCGTCTAGATAATATGCTGATTATATTCGCTGTTTCAGTGGACGCCGCAGGGGCACGCCGCGGGTTGATCGATGCCCCCCATTGTTCAGGCTCATGAAATAACGATGGATCCTAGAAAACGCGCTGCTCGCCGGTCGCCGGTCCTCAAGCACCGCTTTATCCTTGACGCCCTGGCCGCCAAGGCGCACGCTGGCCGCACTGGCCTGTGCTTTCCGAGCCTTTTTTGGGTCGCGCGCGCGCCGTCGCCACCCAAGGTCGCCGTGCAGCCCGAGACGGTGCATTTCAACGGGTTTGGGTCCAAGTCACAGGCTCAAGCCATTGTCGTGCGCAACCTCGGCGGGTCGCCTCTGCGCATCGAGCGCGTCGAACTGATGCTGCCCAGCCACTACAAGCTGGCAGACAACTGGTCATTTCAGCTGACCGGCGGCAATGTCGATTACGCGCCATTGGTCGTCATTCCTCCCGGTGGCGTTTGGAACCTCAAGTTGTCTCGGACCGGCGGCGACTGGACCGATGCGGGTGGCACGATCCGACTGTTCACCGACGATCCGCTTGCCCCAGGCCCGGTCAAAATCGACGTTGTGGCGACGCCCTTTGCCAACGCCACGCAGTGCCTGACTTCGCAAGCCGGGTCGATCATCGACTTCGGCCCGGCGGTTCCCGGGGCGGCGCAAAAGAACTACGTCGTTCACCTCAAGAATTGCGGCGCGGCGCCACTAGTCGTTACCGGCGTCGCCCTTGTCCAAGATCCCAGCGGATCCGGGCTGTTCGCCATCGATTGGGAACACAGCACCAAAGCCGACGGATCGTCACCGCTCGGTCCCACGCCAACGACCCCGATTGTGGTGCCAGGCGGTGGTTACGTTGCGCTGACCGTGACTTACGCAGCCCTGAACTTGACACCCGAGACCAATGGCAAGCTGCTCGTCGAGGTCGGCGGTGAGACCTACACGTTCACTTTGACCGCTCAAAACGTCAAAGTCACCTGCCCGATCCCCATGGTCACGGTCACGGAAGGCGAACAAGTCGTTCCGCAGACGACCATCCACCTCAAGGGCGACCAGTCCAAGTCGGCCGGCGGTGCGATTACCAAGTACAAGTGGTACGTCAAACAGCCGGCAGGATCGAACCAGGCACTCACGCCCAACGCGAGCTTTATCAGCCCGTCCCTGCTTGCCAATGCCTCCGGCGAGTACGAGTTTTGCCTCGATGTCTGGGACGCCAGCGGCGTCAAAAGCTGCGCCCCCGCCTGCGCCTTAGTCCTGGTCATCCCCAACAACGCCATTCACATCGAACTGCTGTGGAACACGCCGGCCGACGCCGACCAGACCGACAGCGGCCCCGCTGCCGGCGCCGACTTGGACCTGCACTTTGCCCACCCGATTGCCGGGACCGCGGACCTGGACTGCGATGGCAAGCCTGACCCATGGTTCAGCAACCCGTGGGACACCTTCTGGTTCAACGCAGCGCCCGAGTGGGGCGGCAGCGGCAACACCAAGGACAATCCGACCATGGACTTGGACGATACCGACGGCGCCGGCCCGGAGAACTTGAACCTCGTGGACCCAGAGGGCACGGACGACGACCCGGTGGCCTACCGTGTCGGCGTCCACTACTGGAATGACCACGGCTTTAGTACGTCGTTTGCCACGGTGAACATCTACGTCCAGGGCGGCCTGGCCGTGCAGTTTTCCGGCGCCGAACTGCAGGCCCTGGACATGTGGTACGTCGGCGATCTCAACTGGCCCAACGTGACCAACGGCGGCACCAAGCCGGTCTTTCAGACGTGCTATCAGTCGGGGCAGTCGTGCGCGGCGGGCAAGAACTTGATGTGGGAACCCAAGGGCGAGCGGTGCATCACCAAGTGCTACAAGAACAAGGTGTTCAACGGCTCGGTGGGCGGGGCGGCGAAGCCGCCGGGGTGTTGAGCGCTGGGCAGCACGCGTGGTCCCGGGCAGGATTTGGGCTCGCTAAGCCGTAAGTTCGCGCTCCCCTATGCAAGCAAGCACAGCAAGCGCGGTCCACGACCAGTCACTGCCATCCCGGCATGGGCTACAGCGCTGCGGGTCAACGGGCGGAACAATCGCCCCAACACCACTCTTGCTCGTCAGCCCGGCACTGACCATCGCCGCAGGTGCCCGCGCACGGCCCCGTCGCCGCAAACCGAAACAGCACCAATTGCCCTGAAATGACTTCCGGCAGGCCAGGCACCTGCTCCTCAGTTGACGTCCTCGCAAGCAGGGCCATGCCGCCCCCTGGCAAATCGACCGCTTGCAGGTGGGGCAAGTAGAACGCATCGGGCCAACCACAGGGGGCGCGATCGCGCTTGATTTTGTCGATGAAGTAGTAGAAGCCGCGAATCTCTGCCGGTGGCCACGGCCAATTGCCGAGCCGATGCGACGCGCTACCTTCGGGCACCAGCACCCTGTCGACCCCGCGAGACTCGGAGGACGGCCCCCCACTTGAGGCGGTTCGCAGCAAACCCAAGCGATCCAGCAGCGGCTGGCGAACGGCTGACAGTCGCTCACGACTCGAAATAAGCGCACCGCCAGGGCTGCCCTGGCTCCACTGCCAGAAGGGGCCACGCTGATGGATTGCGTCAGCGTCCCGCACCAGAAACTCGGCCACACCTTGCTCTGTCTCGGTGGATCCTTGGGCGACGACGACCAGCCACACACCGCGCGGGTTGGCCTCGAGGTCCAGGTGCAGGACCCCGAAGCCTCCCTTGGGCTCGCGCGGCAGCATTGTGGTTGCGCCCTGCGCGGAGACGTGGCCGATGACCGCGCGCCAGCCGTACTCTACGAACTTGCCCATGTGCCCGGCTACCCACCAGCCGCCGTGCAGGTCCGCGGCGGCGCTCAGCCATTGGATCTTGCCGCTCGTTCCGGTCGTCGGATCCCAGGCGATGGTTGGCAATGCGAGGTCCTTGTGACCGTCGCGACCCAGGACCCGCAGGTTCGGTTGGTGTCGATCGACCAGACCGCAGTTGCCTTGGCCGTCGGGCGCGGCTGTCGCCGCAGTCCAGTCCGCTGCCAGGTCATGGCCCCACATCAGGGTACCGTCATCAGTCCGCAATTCCACGAACGGCGCAGGCGGTACCCGGCGGCAGTTTTCGCCAGCAAGCGCTCGCACCTGCACCTCGCAACTATACCAAGAGCAAGGTGGACCTGGCCTGAGAGGCACTTCACGCACGTCGCCGCCGGCCATGGGAATCGTCAGCACCCGGTCGCGCGTCCACACGGCCAGGTCGCCTGCCGCGGTGCGCGTCAACGTTGCCGCTTCGGTCGGCGGCAGGGCGGCAAAACCAGCGGGCTGCAACCCCATGCAGGTCGGCACCAGTGCCTCCTGGGTCGCACAGGTGGTCTGGCGCCATGGCGACACGACCGGCTCGTCGGGCGAGCATGCGCTGACACAGGCAAGCAGCGCGGGAGCCCCGGCAGCCGCCAACAACACAGGCCAAGCGCGGCGCCGCCGTGCGCAGCATTGCCGTGTTTCGTTGCATAGCGCCAAGGGTATCCTGGTCGACCGCCCTACCAGCAGCTACCCGGCAGACACTACGCCTTGCCGTGCAACCTCGCAATCGCAATGGACGGTCCAAGTTTCAGATGCCACCTACCCCGGCACCTCGGCCTCGACCAGCGCCGCCAGCATCGCCAGTGACTCTTGCCAGCCCAGGTAGCACATCTGCACCGGGATGACCTCAGGGATGCCTTCTTGCAGCACCCGCAGCTCCGTTCCGCAAATTGCCTTGTGGAACTCGATGGTCACCATTAGCTCGCCCGGCAGGTTGGGGTCGTCAAACTGGTCGGTGTAGCGCAGGCGCTCGCCCGGTACCATCTCGACGTAGGTGCCGCCAAACGAGTGGCTATTGCCCGACGCGAAGTTGGTGAAGCTCATCTTATAGCTGCCGCCAACGCGCGCATCGAGTTCGTGCACGGTCCCGGTAAAGCCGTGTGGAGGCAGCCACTTGCACATCGCGGCCGGGTCAATGAAGGCCTTGTACACCCGTTCGGGCGGGGCGCGCAGCACGCGGTGCAGGGTCACAGTTCCGGTCGGCATTGGAAACTCCTTGTTCTGTTAGTGGATTGCCGCCAAGTGCGATCGGCGGGGTTGGCAAGTCTGCCCAAGCCGATCGCAGCAGGCAACACCACAGCGCGCAATTCACACAGCTGCAAACGGTTGCCCGAACCTGCGCAAAACCGCTAGACTTCGCCCCCGTTTGCCACGCCGCCCATGGTCGGCGCTCTGGAGGCCTCATGTTCCCGGTGTTCCGTTCCCCCGCAGCCCGCGTCCTTTGCTGCGCCGCGCTGACCTGCATGGCCCTGCCCACGCTGGCTGCTGTGTCGACCACGACCAACGTCAGCGGCCTCGTGCTCGCCCAAAGTGGCGGCCCAGTGGCCGATGGCGACTATGCGCTGACCTTCCGTATCTACGGCGGCGAAAAAGAGGCCAAGCCCGCCTGGAAAGAGGGGCCGCTGGTGGTCACAGTCAAGGGTGGCCAGTTCTCGCTGGCACTTGGCGCCGAAGTGGCGTTGACGGCGGCCGTGCTGGGCGCTCTGCCGGAGGCGTGGCTGGGCGTGACGGTCGGCAACGACCCGGAGCTGCCGCGCAAGCCCATGCTTGCCGCGCCGAGCGCGATTCGCGCCGCCGTCGCCGAAGGCCTGGAGTGCTCCGGTTGCATCGGCGCCGGGCACCTGGATCCCAAGGCGCTGGCGGGCTACGTCAAGGCGGGCGACTTGCAGGCGTTCGCCAAGACGGCGGACCTGAGCGACTACGTCAAGGCCGCCTCGCTCTCGCCCGTCGCGGCTTCGGGCAACTACAGCGACCTCACGGGCACGCCAGCATTGAGCGATGTCGCCAAGACTGGCGCGTTCGCCGACCTCACCGCGATTCCGGCGATGGCCAAGGTCGGCGTCGCTTGCGGCACCGGGCTGGTGGTCAAGGGCATCAAGGCCGATGGGTCGCTCGATTGCGTGGCCGGCGGCGTCACCGCGGCCAGCCTGCCGGCCGATGGGCTGAACGAGGTGTCCAACGGCTTGCTCACCACGCAGTTCACCGACAGTGCGGCTTCGGCAAGCGCGCCGATAGCCATCGCGGACTTCAACGGCGCAGGCACGCTCGACAAAATCGACGTACCCGATTTTGGCCTTGCCACGGGCCTCACCGTCAACATCGCCATCAGCAATAGCGACGTCGCCAAGGTTCGTGTCGACCTCTACGACCCGACTGGCGCCAAGACCACCGTCTACGACGGCGAAAAGACCGGCAAGCAGTTGACGCTCAAGCTCGACGGCCCCGGCCAAAAGGCGCTCGACCCCTGGGTCGGCAAGAACCCCAAGGGTACCTGGCAGATCGTCGTCGCCGATCTCAGCAACAACGGTGGTGGCAAAGATGGCGCCGTCGACAGTTGGTCGGTACAAGTGCAGACGCTTTCGAGCAAAAAGGTCGCGGCCAGCGGAGCGCTGCAGTTGATGGTGACAGATGCAGCGCCTATCGCGTGCAATCCTGGCCACTTCGGCGCCATGTACGCCAGCCCCAAAGAGGCGGCGATCCTGGTGTGCAATGGCAAAGAGTGGGTGCCGATCGTGCTCGCGCAAGTCGGGTCACAAGACAACCCAGCCGCGTCGTGCAAAGACGTGCTGACCAAAGCGCCGCTCAGCAAAGACGGCGACTACTGGCTCAAATCGAGCGGCGGCCCGGCCAAGTACTTCTGCGACATGACCACCGACGGCGGCGGCTGGACGCGCATCGCGCTCGAAAACACCGCCGACGCCACCGGCTGGAGCGACGGGACGCTGACCGACGCCAACGTCGGCGGCGCCGCGACCAAGGTCCACGGCGTGTGGGGTACAGGCGGCGGCAGCGCCAAGACCTTTGATTTCAAGGCAATTCCGCACACCCAGGCGCGGGTCAAGGGCCGCTACTATGCCATCGACAGCTGGGACAACGAGGGCAATGGGGCCCAAGTGCACGTGGATGGTGCGCTCAAGTTTGCGGCCACCAAGGCGTACAGCAGTGCGGGCAGTGGCGCCGGCTGGGTCACCGCCAGCTTCAGCCCGGCGCCCTGGGGCAACAACAGCGGACCCAACGGCTACTGGAACATCGAGGCGGCGATGGGCCTGCTCGACCACCAGGCCGGGTCACTCACGCTCGACTTCAAGACCGGCATCGACCAGGACAAAAGCGACGAGTCGTTTGCGTTCAGCCATGTGCAGGTGTGGATTCGGTAGGCGAATTGGCATCATTCGGGCGCAGTCTACTCTCTCAACCAGCCGCTCACTGCCGTGGCCAGAAACCGTTCGATCGGTACGCCCCCTGTCCCCACCACCAGCGGACGCGCCCGCGGATACGCCGTGCAGAACGCGGACAGACCCGGCAATGCCCGCGGCCGGGCCCCCGACTTAACCTCGATGGCCACCAACTGGCGACCGCGCTGCAACACGTAATCCACCTCCTGGTCGCGTTCGCGCCACCACGACAACGCAATGTCGGTGCCCGCGGTCCCATTGAGAAGGTGCGTTGCGACCGCCACTTCGACCTGGTGGCCCCACGCCTCGGGGTCTGCCCGCAAGGTTGACAGGCGCTCACCGAGCACGGCGGTGCGCAGACCGGGCGCAAACACCGCCAGCTTGGGACTGCTCGCACGTTGCCGCACCGGTTCGCCCGCGAATTTCTGCAAGCCGGTCGCCATGCCTGCGTGGCTGAGCAGCTCCAGATACCAGGCCAACGTCGTGGCGTTGCCGCGGTCCTGTAATTGGCCGAGCATCTTGGTGTAGGACAGTTCCTGGCCCGCGTAGGCGCACGCGAGGTCAAACAGGCGGCGAAGCAGTGCCGGGTTGTCCACCCGCTCCAGTTGCAGCACGTCACGGCTCACCGTCGCTTCAATCAGCGCGTCGCGCACGTATTGAATCCACCGCGGCGGATCGCCAATCAAGTGCGCCGACCCTGGATAGCCGCCATAGGCAATGAACTCCTCGCAGCTGTGGCCAAACGCGGCCTGGGTCTCTGTCAGCGACCAGTGGGGCAGCACGATCCGCTCGAAGCGCCCGGCGAGGCTCTCTCCCAGACCGCGACCGACCAGCAACGGCGACGAGCCTGAGAACACGACCTTGAGCGGGATGCCGCGCCGGGTGTCCTCATCCCACAGCGACTTGACGGCCTCGGCCCACCCGGACAGACGCTGGATCTCGTCCAGGGCGAACACCGCGCCCGTTTGCCCGCACAGATCGCGCGCGAGGTGCCATTGCTGGCGCAGCCAGGTCGCATCGGCCAGCACCGCGTCGTCGGCGCTGGCGTAGTGGGCGCGCGGCGCCAACTCTGCGAGCACCTGGCGGATGAGTGTGGTCTTGCCCACTTGGCGCGGCCCGGCAACGACCTGAATCAAGCGGCGAGGTTCGGCCAGCCGCGCGCGAAAGTGCTCGGCCTGTGGTCGGATGATTTGGGTGTGTTGCGGCGGAGTTGGCAATTCGTTCTGCATAGCGCGCTATTTTACTAGCTATCGCTCGCAAAATGTCAAGCCGGCAGTTCTACTAGACTTTCGCACGCCCGCACCGTGCTACAACGGCACCCGAAAGCTATCGGTCCACGCCGGCGGCAGCGGCGCCTTGCCGTCTTTGAGCATCGTCTCCCACTCCTTGTCGTCCAGGCGCTTGATCTCCTTGACGTCCACCTCGTGGTAGCGGAACACCGGGCCGACGAACGCCTCGCCGCCGCCCGCGCAGTTGTCAATCGTGATGACCATCAGGCTGACGTTGCCCGTCGCCACGTGCAGCACATTCGGCCCCGGCAGCGGCCCCGTGTTGGGGTTGGTGTGCACGTCGGCGATGGTCGGCTTCCACTTGTCGACGTTGTCGGGCTGGAAGAACAGCTTGGGATACCAACCGGTATACACCGGCTCGCCGCAGCCGGGCGTGGACGAGATGATTTGCTTCAAGAACGCCTGGTCGTCGGCCGTGCCCTTGCCGTCGAGCTCCCGCTGCGCGATGGCTTGCAGCTTCTCCATGGTCGACTGCCACTCGCCAAAGAAATTGGTCAGTTGCTGCTTGACGTACGGCTGCTTGGGCGTCGCGTTGACGAGCGTCTGCTTGGCGACCGCCGAAATCTTGGCCATTTTGGCGAAAAACGCCGGATAGGGCTCGACCCACGCGCTTGGGTGCTCGCAAGCCACCGAGCCCGTGTAGCTCTGCTTGGCGTAGAGCAGCGTGTCGTGCCGCAGCTGCGCCCACGAACCGAGTTGCGTGTTTAGCACCTTGTCGCGCCAGGCCGGCGTGCGCAGCGCAAACGGGTAGGTGTTGTCGGTGGTCGGCGGATTCATCGCGCGCAGGCCGTCGAGCCACAGGTTGTACAGATTGCCCTGCCAGAACGTCGCGTCGTGCTGGTCCACCAACCACCGCACCGTATGCAGCGCGCCCTGGTAGGGGTATTGGCCAAAGCCCTTCTCCAAGTGCACCGCCGCCTGCGAATTGCCAAGCGCAAACGCCACATCGAGCGGGTCCGGCAGCACGCGCTGCACCTTTTGGCCCTTGTGCATCACCCGGTCGTACACCACGTTGCTGAACACCTGGCTGTCGATGATGAAGCGCTGGCCCAGCAACGCAAACGACGGCGGCAGCGGCGTCGGCACTTCACTGTGCGGATTGGTCTCCAGATAGTGGCTGGCGATTTTCTGAGTTCCGTAGGCACCGCCTGCGAGTTTGTTGACCAGCGCATCGGCTTGCGCGGGGGTCAGCTTGCCGACGTCGCTCGCCGTCTCCCACTTCTGGTCCTTGATGAGCGCCGCTACGCCTTGCAGCGTGATGTAGTCGATGGGGCCCACCATCAGGCTGAGCAGGTCGTCAGCGGTCTGGACGTGCTGCGCCGCCGCGCCGGCATCCACTGCTTGCTGCAAGACCACTGCCGCCATCACCTGACGTGGCCGATAGACCCACACGCCTTTGTTGGCATCGGGCTCAGCGAAGCGCAGGTCCACCCGGCCCAGCCACATCACCGCACGGAAGTAGCGCTTCAGCGCCTCAGTGTCGTTGTAGTGCCCGCGCGGCTTGAACTGGCTGAAGTCCATCACGCGTTCCGACCCGAAAATCGTGGTGCCGGCCATCTGCTCTTTGGCCACCAGGGCCAGCAGTTTGCTCGCCGCCTCGTCGATCGCCGCGCCGCCCTGAGCCTTGACCGCGTTGCCGGCCAAAAGCGACCGCGCGACGGTCAGGTACAGGTCCGCATCGCCCCTGGCCTGCGCCGCCATCGGGTCGGTTCCCACTGCGACTTTGGCTGTGGCCGCATGGGCTTTGGCGAGTGCGTTGTCGATTTCGTCCAAGAGCACGTGCTCTTCCAGGGTCTTGAGGATATCGTCGTACGAAGCGTGCAGCGCCTGCAGGATCGCGTCGGTCGTCACTGCTACCGGCAGGTCTTTCTTGAAGATCTCGTGGAGCGCCTTGCCCATGGTGTCGCGTTGCAGGCGGTCGCTGACCATGAAACCAGTGCTGTCCAGCCGGGCTTTCTCGGCCGGGGTCAACGCCAGTTCTTTGTCGATGAGGTCCATGTACTTGGATCCCGTCGGCTTGTAGGTCGGCACGATCGGCTTGGCGGCGTCCTTGGGCAGCCACTTGGCCATGAACTCGGCCACCGAGAGGTCGGCCGCGGCCTGCACCACCGGCGCGAACGCGGCGATGAACTGCGGGTCGCCGCTGGGTTTGGGGCCGGCGATGTCGGCAGTGGTCGAGCTGCTGTCCTTCGACACGGCGCCGGAATCACTGGTGGCATCGGCTGTTGCGGCGGGGGGAGCACCGTCGGCGCAGGCGGCAAGCGCGAGCAGGAGAGCGGTGGCGGTCAATCGGGACACAGGCAATCGAGACAGGGTCGGGCGCATGGGATCCTCCGGGCTGCGGCGAGGGCGTGAGTCGCCCGACTGACCGTGGCGCGCAGACTGGGTGCAAGGACCGTGCCAAGGGCATGGCGCTGGGGGGATGTTTATGATTTCAGTGTGTTGATGAAGCGCCGCGCGTGCTTGAGCGCCGTCGCCGTGTTGCTTTTCTCAACATGCCGCAATCTAGGACACGGCGCGGTGGCCGGTCCTTGCGCGCGACGACTTAGGCCACCGCCGCCGGAGCCGGAGCGCCAGCCGGATTGGGCGCAGGCGCGGGCGGCGGCGTCACAGCCGCCACCTTGCTGCCGGCCGGCGCCTCGCTGGTCTTGCCGCGCAGCTTGCTCGGATCGCCAATGCCAGGAATCTCCGCGTACTTCGGGTCGTCGAAAAGCCCTTTGACCTCGGCAATCCCTTCCACCCCATACTTCAAGATGCTGCGGTAGTTGCCGGGCTCGTAGCTCACGCCCGTGTTGAGCGCCGCCGCCGCCATGATTTCGTGAAAGCTGTGCGCGCCCGCCGAGCCCAAGTGCGCCAGACACGCCAGTTGGTACTTGAACTGCTCTTCGGGGCTCTGCACGCCGAACATCTTGGCGACTTCGTGCAAATCGGTGGTCGTGCCGCTGATGCCCGCCGCCATCGGCATGTTGAAAGTGGTGCGCGCCTGCTGCACGAACGTCTGCGATTCGTCGAGCGTGTAAGTCTCGACGCCGCGGCTATGCACCTGGTTCAGGCCCAAGCGCTCGCCGTCGGCCGGCATCTGCTGCGGCGAATTGTCGTCAGCGATGCCCTGCGAGTGCTGGACCTTGCTGCCGTCTTTCATGCGGTCGTCGTAGCGGACGCCATCGGGCATCGGCCCTTTGGGATCCAAGCCGCCCTTTGCGGCGTTGAATCCCTTGCGCATGTCGAGCCGCCCGCGGGTATCGCGGCCGCTGACGCCTTTGCCGCGCTCGCCAAACGGGTCGGCTTCGCCGGCGTCGGTCTTGCGCAGGTGCTTCAGATCCGGCGCCTGGCTGTCCGCTAACTGCGCGTCCTTCTGGGCCTTGCGCTCGGCCGCCGTTTTTTTCATCTGGTCCAGATACGCCGCTGCCGGCGCCGTGCCGCCCACGCCCTTGGCCGCGTCTTTGGCCGCGTCGAGCACTTTGTCCAAGAAGCACTGGTGCGCCAGCATGTGGTTCTGCACGGTGCCACTGCCGTTGAGCAGCAGATCCGTCATCGCCTGGAAGTAGTCGCCCTTGTCGGCCATGTTGTCGCGGATGCGGCCGTAGAACACGCCGCCCGCCTGCTTGCCGGGCTCAAAGGCGTCGTACATGAAGCTGAACGACTCAAACGCCGATTCCATCAGCTTTTTTTCGTCTTCCTTGAGCACCTCGGCCTTGGCTTGCAGATACCGATAGACGCCGTAGGAGACGTTGTCGACCACCGGCCGGTAGAACTGCTGCGCCCGCAACAGTGCGATGCCGAGCTTGCCCTCGAACTCGACCTTGATCGCCGGGTTGAAGTTGTCGTCGCGCTCGCCGGCCGGACCGCCGCCAAAGTTCTTGTCGACCTGCTCGCGTACGGTACCGGGCCCGCTGGTGGTCGCGGTATCGACGTTGCCGGCGTAGGCCTGAACGGCGTCCGACTTTTCGCCGCCTTCTTTCTTGGACCCGAGCAGATCGACCGCCGACTGGCCCGCTACCACGCGGTCGGCCACGGCATCGGCTTCGCGTTCCAGCGGATCGCCGGGTGCGCTTTTGCCGCCCGGTGGCAAGCGACCCTGACGCTGCTGGATGAGGTGCGCCGCCTCGTGCGCCGCCATGTGCAGGTCGGGCTTCTTCTGGAACACCACCTTGTCGCCTTGGGTGAACGCCGGAGCGCCCATCTCCTCGGCCGTCTTGCCCGCCGCACCGCCTACATACGAGCGCACGCCCGACAAACTATGGGATCCAAAGGCCTTCTCGATCTGCGCGCGGTAGGGCAGGTCGCCGCCCGGGCCCTCGTCCTTGCCGGCGTCGGCGGCCTGTTTCTTGGCGTCGGCGCCGCTCATCGTCAGTTCGCCGCCCGGTTTGACGTACTCGGCGCCCTGCTCGTAGTCCTTGCCCTTGAGGTCCTCGCGCACGGCGGCATCGCTGCCTGGCTTGGCTTTTTGCGGCCCCGCTTGCGGACCACCGCGGCCGGCTGCGGCTGGGCCTTTCTTGGCTCCCGCGGCTCCAGCCCCCGGGGCGGCACCGGGGATAGGCGCCGCGTTGGGGGCGGGCGCCGAGCTGCCGGGCTTGCCTTCTGCCGGGTTGCGGCCGGCGGGGGTCGGGGTCTGCGCTGCGTTCATCGGGTGGCCTCCGGGGCGTCCAGGGTCCACATCCTACGCCGCAATGGCCGCGGATCGCCACACGGTTGTGCGGCCTTGTCCGCCGCTTGGGGCTTGGGCTCCCCGCTTTGGCGCGACGCAAACGGCGAAAACCGGGGTCCCGCGACACAGAGGGGGGCTTTGTTCAAGTGTCTAATTTGCTTTGCCTTGGCGACGGCCCGCTCACATGTTCTACACTGGCGACCCGCCTTGGAGCGTCGCCCATGCCCGCCTTGCACCCCGCCCTGGAACTGCTGCCGCGCCTCGACCCAGCGCTCGCGCTCGACGACCTCGATTGGGCAGTTGGCGGCGCGGTCGCCATGGCCTTTCACGGCTACAGCCGCCACACCGACGACCTGGACGTGTTTTTTCACGGCGACGACGTCAACCGCGTGCTGTTCGCGTTGCGCAAGGCCGGCGTGGTGTTCGCCACCATCGCCGACCCCTATCACTACGCGATTTTTCCCGACCTGACCCAACCAGACCGCCGCATCGACTTGCTGTTCGCCTGGGACGACGCCGAATCCGACGCGATTGCCTTTCCCGACGAGCGCACCGTCGAGGTCGCGGGCGCGCAACGAACGGTCAAGTACTTTCCGTTGCTGTTGCTGGTGGCGTGTAAGCTCCAGTCCAACCGGCCGCGCGACAACGACGATGTCGCCCGCATGTACGAACGCGGCCTGTTCGACCCCGGCCAGGCCCGCGTAATCCTGGACCGCCTGGGCGGCGACCCAGAGGCTATCGCGCGGCTGTCGCGCATACAGTCCGGTTCCACGCTACCGCCACCCAATCGGCGGCCGCGCGGCCGGTAGGCCCTCGTTTGGCCTTGGCAGCGGAACAAGACCCAGACCCTGACCCTGTGCCTGTGCCTGTGCCTGTCCCTGTCCCCGCCGCCCGCCGCCCTTGCCACCCGACCCGCCACCGGCGCACGCTACGCCCATGGCCGTCTCCGCCCTCGCTGAATTGTGGACCGCGCTCACCGCCGGGCCCCGACCGCCCGTCGTCCATCACCCGGACTATCGCCTGCCGCTGACCTCGCTGCTTGCGCGCACCGGCCTCGATCCGCGCCGACCTGACCTCGCCCTGTGGTGGTTGCTGGAGCACGGTGGCCTGCGCAAAGCCGACGTGGCGCTGCCCGATCCGGCGACGTGGGCCGATTTGCTGCGGGTTCACACCGCCGCTTGGCTGCAGGCTCTGCACGAACCGGACACCGTCGCCCAGGTGCTCGCGGTCGAAGCCTGGGACGTCGACGTGGACGCGCTGTGGCGCTCGCTGCGGCGGATCGTCGGCGGCACGGTCCACGCTGCGCGGCTGGCGGTCGAGCGCCGTGGGCCGGTGGTCCAGCTTGCCGGCGGCATGCACCACGCCCATCCGGGCAAAGGTGCTGGCTTTTGCCCGGTCAACGACCTGGCCGTGGCGGTCGCTGCGTTGCGGCACGATGGCTTCGCGGGCCGGATCGGCATCCTGGATCTGGACGCGCACCCACCCGACGGCACGCTGGCCTGCATGCGCCACTTGGGCGAACGCATCGGCGCGGCGCAATCCGACACCGCATGGCTAGGTTCGCTGTCCGGCTGCGACTGGGGACCGCTGCCTGGCGCCGACGAGACCGTGTTGCCGGTCGGTTGCGGCGACCAGGCCTATCTGGCTGCCCTGGATGGCCTACTGGACCGCATGCCGGCCTGCGAATTTGCGCTGGTGGTGGCCGGCGGCGACGTGGTGCGCGGTGACCCGCTGGGGCGCCTGGGACTGTCGCTCGCGGGATGTCGTCAACGAGACGCGCGGGTTGCGAGCCGGCTGCGTGAGATCGGCAGCGTGTGGCTGCCGGCCGGCGGCTACGGCCAGCAAGCCTGGCAGGTGCTGGCGCAGTCGTGGCTGGCGGTGGCGCGGCGCGACCGCCTGCAGGTTGACCCCAACGCCGATCCGCTTGCCGAGCACGCCCGGCTGATTTCCGAGTCGCTCGACCCCGAACGCCTGGGCCAATGGTCGCTGGATCTGGCGGACGTCGAGGCGGAGCTGACCGGTCGCGCGCCGCAGTCGCCGCGGCTGCTGGGCTACTACACCGCCGCGGGTCTGGAGTTCGGGCTGTCCGAGCAAGGCCTTTTCGGTCTGCTAGAACGGCTGGGCTACCGCGACCTGCGCGCCGACATCGCGCCGGCGCAACCCGGCGACCGGCTGCGCATCAGTGGCCGAGTGGGGGACGACGCCATCCGGCATGTGCTGGTCGAGCTGGTGGTCGAACGCGCGCGCCGACCCGAGGGCGATTTGCTGTTCGTGCACTGGCTCGAACTGCGCCACCCCAAAGGCGCTTTCCACCACGGTCGGCCGCCGCTGCCCGGTCAGTCGGTGCCCGGCTTGGGCATGGCCCGCGAGGCCAGTGAGCTGCTGGTCCGCATGGCGGCGCGGCTGGGCCTGCACGGGGTGGCGCTGCGGCCGGCCTGGTTTCACGTCGCGTATACCGGGCGGCAGCGGATGCGGTTCGCGGACCCGGCCCGCCAGGGGCGCTTTGTGGCGCTGGTGCGCGACTTGACGGCCATGCCGCAGTTCGCGGATCCCATGCGCGGCTTCGCGCTTGCGGCAGCGTCGCGGGCGGTGGCCGAGGGTCAGATTGGGTTGTCGCGAGACCGCGCGGCGGCCGAGGTGTACCGTTGGGAGCCAGACGAATTCGTCCAGTCGGTCGCCGAGGTGCCCGAGCCGCCGGAGGTGGCGCTTGAGGCGGCAAGTGTGCGGTTCGTGCCGTTGTAGGCCCCGGCCCTACTGCACCTGCAAAATGACCTTGGCATCCTTGGTGGTGCCGTCGCCGAGCTGCCCCAGGTTGTTGGCCCCCCAGGCCAAGAGCTTACCGGTCGGTGTCCGCGCCAGCGTGTGCTGACCGCCCAGCGCCAGTTGGACCAGATCCGCGTCCCCAGACACTTCGGCTGGCGCGGTGATGTACAAAGACTTGCTCGTCGGCACCGCCTGCAGCTTGCCGTTGTCGCCCCAGCACAGCAGCTTGCCGCCCGCCAGCGCGCAGGTGTGCGCTCCGCCCGCGGCCAGATGGGTAACGCTGGTCAGGGTTGTGATCTTGCCAGGGGTTGCCATCGTAGACGGCCCCTGTAGCCCCGTCTGACCGTAGTTGTTGGCGCCCCAGCACATCACGTTGCCGCCTTCCAGCAAAGCGCAAGCGTGCTCCGCACCTGCAGCGATGCCCTTGGCGGCGGTAACGCCCTTTGCGGGCTTGGGAACAAGCGACTCCGCGGCCGACCCGCCGGTCATGCCCAGGCCAAGCTGACCCGAGCCGTTGTAACCCCAACACGCCACGGTCGCATCGGCCAGCACGGCGCAGCAGTAGGTATTGCCGCAGTCGACCTCTTTGGCCTTCTGGGTCAACTGCACCGGCTTCGCCGCCTGGCCTACCGGATTGCCGCCCGAACCGAGCTGCCCAGTGCTACCCAAGCCCCAACATTGCACGGCGCCGCCCGTGTCGCGTGCGCAGCTGTGGTATTGCCCGATGGCCAGTTGCACCGCCGGCACCAGTACCTGAACTGGCGACGGCTTGGCCTTGCCGGCCTGCCCGTCGGCGGTGACTTGGGCGTACTGGTTGTACCCCCAACAGAAAAGGCCCTTGGCCGTCGCGGCGCAGCAGTGGTACTCGCCGCAATCGACCTGCGTCGCGCCCGACAGCGTGCCGACCACCTGGGGCGTGGTGAACCACTTGCCGTCGCTGGACCCGGCGCCAACCTGGCCCTCTTTGTCGTCGCCCCAACACAGGACCTGACCGCTGGTGCTGGCGATGGCGCAGCTCAAGTACGTGGCCGCCGCGATGTGCGAGACGCCGGCGCCGATGCCGCCCGAGCACACCCCGTTGGCGCAGGCTTTGGCGGGTCCGCAGGCTGCTCCGTCGGCTTGGGTCTTGTGGTCGCAGCCCTTGCCGGGGACACAGCTGTCTTGAGTGCACGTGTTGCCGTCGTCGCAGACCTTGGGCTTGCCGGCCTGGCAGGTGCCGGCAAGGCAGACGTCGCCCTCGGTGCAGGCGTTGCCGTCGTCGCAAGTGATGGCAGTCTGCGGCAATGGGTAGCAGAAGGTGATGCACTGCCAGCCCTGGCAGATGCTCGGTGCCGGGCCGCAGTCGGCGGCGGTGGTGCAGGGGGCGGGCCGCCGTCTTTGGCGGCGACGTCAGGCTTGGTGTCGGCAGCAGCGGCGGCGTCGGCGCCATCGAGCGGCGGCGCGCTGTCGGCGTTCACCGGCGCATCGGCGTCGCCCTGGCCGTCGGACGGATTGGCGTCCTGTGGCGTGATCAGGGTGTCTGCGGCTTGCACATCGGCGACCGTCGTATCGGTAGCGGTAGCGGCGCTCGCAAAGCTGTCAGCCGCCGGCACCGCCTGCGGGCAGCCGGGTAGAGTGCTTGCTACAAGCGCGGCGAGGAGCAAAAGCGCCGAAGTACGGGCGAACATGCGCGGGTCTCCACGTTTGGCACAGGTTGGCCCCTGGCCGCCGCGCGCAGCTTGCTTCGGGGCGGCGGCGGGGTCAATCCAGGCGGGCGCTTTGCCATTTTGCACTTGTGCCCGTTTGCTTTGTGCGTCTGCTTCTGCGTCTACATATGCGCTCCGGGCTCTGTCCGTGTGCCTGTGCGGCCGCGCGTGCTACGCTTGCGCCAGGAGCGCCGATGTCCCGATCTGTCCCCCGCGTTTCTCCCGCCCAGCTCTCACTTTTCGCGGCGGAACCCCCTGCGGCACTGCCCAACCCTGCTCAGGAACTGCCCGACGTCCGCGACGGCCTGACCCGCACCGAGCGGGTGGTCCTGTGGCAACTGCACGAGCTGCAAAAACGCTGGGGCGACCGCCGCGTGCCGACCGCGACGCTCTACGGCTACGTCGTCGACGCCGGCGTCAACATCAGCCCGCGCGAACTCGAGAACCTGCTGGTGCGCTTGGGCGGCACCAACGAAGACCGCCGCGGCCAGCGCGATTGACGGCCCTGCAACGCTTGCGCCGCCAAGCGGTTGCGACTATCTAGCACCCGGCGGTCACGCCGGCCGCCGCCGGAAGACCCGTGCGTTCCCTGTGTCGCTCATCCCATGCCCTGCTCGCTGCCGTGCTCGCTGCGCCCGTTGTCTGCGCGTGCCCGGCCCAAACTCCACCGGCAAGCCAATTCGCAGGCGCGACGGCTGCAGCCGATGCGATCAGTCCCGACTTGGGCGCGGCAACCACGGCGGACGCCGCAACCGTCGACACCTCTGCCCCTGACGCGCCGCCAAGTTCAGACGCCATCAGCGCCAAGGACGTGGCCCTTGCCGACGCTGCACCAGCCGACGGTGCGCCCGTAGGCCCGATCCACGTTTGCGCCGCGACCGCCGGCCTCGGCCTGTACGCCAAACAGCTCGACAACGGCGCCCATGACCAGATCGCTGCGATGGCCGGGACCGGCGACGGTGGTGCAGTCGTCGTCGGCAAGACCGGCAACGGCGCCAGCCAGACCGATCTGTGGGTGGCACGAGCCAGTTCGCTCGGCGCCAAGGTCTGGTCCAAGGCTTTTGGCGGCACGGCTGAAGACGACGGCCGCGCCGTGCTCGCGACTGGTGGCGGCTTTGCGTTGGCCGGCATGACCAAAAGCAAGGGCGCCGGCAGCGCCGACGGCTGGCTTCTGCGCTTGGACGCAGACGGAAAGCTGTTGTGGGACAAGACCTACGGCGCCGCCGGCTTGGACGAGTTCTTCGCGCTTACGCCCGCCAAAGACGGCGGTCTGGTAGCGGCCGGCCTGACCCGTTCGTTTGGCAGCGGACTTCCCGATGGTTGGATTGTGCGCGTCGACGCGGACGGCGGCATCTTGTTCGATCAGCACTACGGCGGCTCGCAGATCGACGAACTTTATGCCATCGCGGCGCTGCCCGACGGGCGCTTTGCCGCAACCGGGAGCCTGTCGTCCAATTCCAACGGCGGATCGGACCTGTGGCTGCTGATTATCGACGCCAAAGGCAAGCAAGAGCTGTCCAAGCCGTTTGGCAAGGTCGACACCGACGACGGCCGCGCCATCGCCGCGCTGCAGGACGGAACGCTGCTGCTGACCGGCACCGCTGGCATCAAAGGCAACCCTGAACTGTGGACGCTGCGCATGGACACCAGCGGCGCCGTGCTCTGGCAACACATCGCCCCTGGCAACCAGGGCGAGGTCGGTCGCGCGGTGGCCGCGCTGCCCGATGGCGGCGCTGTCGTTGTCGGCGAGACCAACTCATCGATTGCGGCCGGCGGGTCGCAGGGTTACGACGGCTGGCTGTTGCGGTACGACAGCTGGGGCAACTTGCTGTGGGAGCAACGCCTCGGCGGTCCCGGCAACGAGTGGCTGACTGGCGTCCTACCCCTGGCAGATGGTGGCTTTTTTGCCGCCGGCCGACTGTTTGACAGTGCCAGCGCGGCCTTCAACGGCTGGCTAGTTCGCCTGGATCCTTGGGGCTATGCGGACTGCGCGAAGCTCGGCGCTTGCAAGAACAAGGTCGCGACCGACTGTGACGACGGCAAGCCTTGCACGACCGACCGCTGTGAAACGGTAGACGGCTGCGCGCACACTGCTCTGCCCGACCAAAGCGTCTGTGGCAAGACCGGGCTGTGCGCCAACGGCACCTGCGTGGGCAACTGATGGCCGCCTCCGACCCGCAAGACGCCACCGTGCCCGACGCGACCGCGGTCGACGGCCTGCCGATGCGCTATTGCCCGGTCTGCGGCACAGCCGTTGGCGCGCGCTTTTGCCCCACCGACGGTACGGCGACCGTGGTCCGACGCGCACTTGCGCCAGGCGACCTCGAGTACCAGCCCGGCCGGGTTGTGGACGGCCGCTACCGCATCGGCCGTCGCTTGGGTCACGGCGGTTTTGGCGCGGTGTACTCCGCGACGCACACGGGCACCGGTCAACCGGTTGCGCTCAAGGTGCTCAATGTCGCCCTTAGCGCCGACAACGCGCCGATCGTCCGGCGCTTCTGGCAAGAGGCCCAGGTTACCGCGCGGCTGCGCCACGCCAACACGGTGCGGGTGTTCGACGTCGGCCAGACCGAAGAAGGCGCCTTCTACCTGACCATGGAGTTGCTCGAGGGCCGGACCTTGCAGCAATACCTGGACGACCTGGGGCCACTGGACGAAGAGGCGGCGGTGCGGCTGGGCGTCGAGGTGCTCAAGAGCCTGCAAGAAGCGCACGCGGCAGGCCTCGTCCACCGCGATCTCAAGCCGGCGAACATCATGCTGTGCGCGGGCGACACGCCGGGGCAGCCGCAGGTCAAGGTCGTTGACTTCGGCATCGCGCGCACGGTTGACTCGTCGCTGACCAAGACAGGCGCGGCGCTCGGCACGCCGGCGTACATGAGTCCCGAGCAGTGCCGCGGCTTGCCCGTCGACGGCCGCAGCGACTTGTACGCGCTCGGCGCGCTGCTGTATCGCTGTGTCGCCGACCGGCCGCCGTTCGTGGACGAAAACCCTCTGACTGTGCTGTTTCAGCACGCAGACACGCCTCCGCCCGACCTGATGACCGTTGCCCCGCAATGCCTGTCGCCCGAGTTTTGCGCGGTGGTGACGCGGGCGCTCGCCAAGGATCCCGGTGGCCGCTACGCCGACGCCAAGGCCATGCGCGACGCGCTGGAGGCCCCGCGCAGTGCACTGTTGCCTTCGGTTGCGCCGACCCGCGCGGGTTCCAGCAGCAAGATCGCCGCGCCGACCGTGCTGCAGGCCCTGCCGGCAGTTGCGGGTCCTGCACCTGGCCCAGTGGCCAGCCTGCCAAGAGCCGCCGCCTTGCACGCGGAACCTGTGCGCAAGTTGCCTGCGTGGCTGGTGCCGGCGGCGACGCTGGGCGCAGTGGCGGTCGCATTAGCGGCCTGGCTGGCGACGCGCGGCGGACCCGAGCCGTCGGCTACGACTACCGCAGCGCACACTCCGCAGCTCCAAGCTGCGCCTGCGCCAGAAGCGACGCCTGCGCCTGCTGCCGTCGCTCTGGTCGCGGCCCGGCCCGTCGTGGAACCTGCGCCCGCGGCTGCTGCTGCCCCTGTTGAGGCGACGCCTGCAGTGGCGAAACCCAAACCACTGCCATCGCCAGCCGCGGAAAAACCTGCAGCTGCGCCGCCAAAGGCTGCCATAACCATCAGGCCAACGCCCAAGGCCAAGCCCGTCGTCGAAGCCGCTGCCCCGGCGCCGCCACCGGCAAAGCCTGCAGTATCTGAACCCGAAAAGCCCAAGCCCAAAGCGCACGACAAGCCGGTGGCCTTGGATTGACAGATAGCGGCGTTCAGAACCGAGCGGCCAAGGTCAGCCCATTGCCGCCCGGCCACGGTGCCACAGCCACCTGCGCCTTGGGCGTAGTCGCCAGCAACACGCCCCCGATGACCCCTGCGACCGCGCCGCCAGCCACCAACGCCCAGCCCGTGTAGATGCGCCCGTTGATGGCGGCCTGTTCGCTGGCGGCCGTCGCGTGATCGATGCCGACGATGCCGCCGTCCTTGACCTGGGCCAGCTTGCCATCCAGCACCGACTGGTCGCCGGCCGCGCCGGCTAGCAGCACACCGCCGCCAATGGCGAGCCCGACCCCGCCAACCAGCAACACCACTGCGCCGGTGCTGCGGGCAGAGCTTGCGCCGGCAGCCGGTGGTTGGGGTTTGGGCACCGCGGGGTCAACGCGCGGCGCAGGCGGTGGCTTGGTGGTTGTCGGGGCCGTCGCTCTTGGCGTCGTCATTGCAGCCTTGCGGGCAGCGCGCACCTCCGCCAGGTGCGCACGCGCCTTCTCGAGTTCGACGTGGTCGGGCGGCGCCTCGTCGACGAATTGCTGGTAGTCGCGCTCCGCCGCCTCCAGTTGGCCGGCCCGCTGTTCGGCTCGCGCGGCGTTGTACAGGTACAACAGCTCGCCGGGCCAGGTGCGAAAGGCCTGGGCGTAGAGCAGGGCGGCGCGGGCAAAATCGCCAGCCAGGTAGGCGTCCAGCGCGCGTTGCGACAGGCCCAGCGCCTCTTGTTGGCGCGCCGGCGGTTCGGCGCGGGCAGGCCGCGCAGGCAGCGACCAGGCCGTCAGCGCCAGCACCGTCAACCAAGCAGAAATCGGAGCAATTCGCATAGAAATCGCGTATTTTTAAGGGGTTTGGTCTTGGTGTCAAGCCTTCGCGACCTCATGAGCCCTCGCCCACCTTGACGCGCCCGACCCGCGAGGCGGACCATCCGCCGCCCCAGCGGCACTGCCCGCGCTTGAGTCACCGATGCCCACTCGCGAATTCGACCTTGTCCTTTGCGGTGCCACCGGCTTTACCGGTGCCCTGGTCGCCCAATACCTCACCCGCCACGAGAGCGTTGGTCGCGACCTGCGCTGGGCGTTGCACGGCCGCAATCGCGCCAAGCTTGAGGCGGTCCGCGCCGAACTGGCCGGCATCGACCCGGCCGCAGCGCAGCTGCCGTTGCTGGTCGGCGACGCCTTGGACCCGGCTGCGATGGCCGAACTCGCGCCGCGCGCCACCGCCATTGCGACCACTGTCGGCCCCTATGCGCGCTATGGGCGGCCACTGGCTGCCGCTTGCGCAAAGGCCGGCACCCATTACTGCGACCTGACCGGCGAAGCGCACTTCGTCCGCGACCTCATCGACCAGCATCACGACACCTGCCGGGCGAGCGGCGCCAAATTGGTGCCCGCCTGTGGCTTTGACTCGATCCCGTCCGACATCGGGGCGTTGGTTGCCATCGATCGCTTCGCGCAGGCCCACGGCCGGGCGCCGACCCGCGTCGACACCTACGTGCGCGTGGTCAAAGGCGGCTTCTCAGGCGGCACCATGGCGAGCCAGCTGTCGATCTCCGAGCTGTCTGCCGATCCCGCGGTGCGCAAGGTCTGGGCCGACCCGCGCAGCCTGTGCGCCGACCGCGGTGCGCCGCGCACCGACGAGGCGGACATCTTTCCGGTCGCAATCGACAAGCGCATCGACAAGTGGACTGGGACCTTTTTGATGGCCCCCTTCAACGGCAAGGTCGTGCGCCGCGGGCTGTCGCTGCGCTATCCGGATGCCGCAGGTCGGCCGCGCTACCGCGAGCAGATGGTGTTCGGCAGCTGGGCGCAAGGGCAGGCGTACACCACTGGCCTATGGAGCATGAACGCCTCGCTGTCGGTCGGCTGGTTCCGCCGCCTGGTGACGCCAATGCTGCCGCAGCCCGGCGAGGGCCCGGTCGAGGCGGCCCGCAAGGCCGGTCGGTTCGTGTTCCAGGTGGTGGCGTCGGACGGCGACGCGCAGGCCGAGGTGTGGGTGCGCGGCGACCAGGATCCGGGTTATGGCTCGACCAGCGGTATGTTGAGCGAGGCGGCGCTGTGCCTCGCCCGCAACGAGCACCCGTGCGAGGGTGGCGTACTGACACCAGCGACCGCGATGGGGCAGGCGCTGGTCAAGCGGCTGCCGCGCGCTGGGGTGACATTTGGCGAGCGTGGCGGGGGGCGTTGACCGCGACGCCGTCCGCCCAATAGGCTGCCGTGCGGGCAGCGCTAAGCTGCCGTCCTGGATCTCGCCATGCGCATCGTCGCCGCTGCCTTTGCCGCGTTTTCCTTCGCGCTCCTGACCCTGCCTGCCCACGCAGGCGAAACCGAAGTCCCCATCGACCTCGGCTTCGGCCCCGCCGGCCACTGGTTCACCGGGCCGTTGGGCGACAACCAGCCGCTCCACTCCGGGCTCAAACTGTCGCTCGCCGCCGTGCTCGACCGCCAGTTCATCCGCGACCACGCCGACCGCGTGCCGCCCAAGTACCGCGCGATGGCCGAGCGCATGGAAGAGGTGCGCTACCGACCCAGCATCTTCATCCCCGACAGCCTGTGGCTTGCGCCGCGGATCAAAGACGTTGGCGCGTATGGCGTGACCTGGCGGCCGATAGGGCTCGCCATCCCGTTGGCAAGGGGCGATTCACGGTTGGATCTCGGCGCCGGATTGCTGCTGACCGCTGCCTACCTGCACGGCAACGCGTCGGTGCTGCCCACCGGGTCGATGGTGTTCCTGCGGCCGGGGCTGGACCTCATGCTGCGCTGGGAAATCCCGGTGTTGCCTGATGCGTTCCTCGTCGCGGTCGGCTGGGCGTCGCAGTTGTATCTGCCGCAGAAGCTGGGTGGCGGCGTGTTGGAACCCGGCGCATTCGACCGCGGGTCCATCTGGCACGTAGGGCAGGTGTTTGTGAGCTTGCACTGGCGGATTCTGTATTCGGTGCAGCTGTAGCCCTGGCGCACCGCTCAGGCTTTCCACCCCGCCAACCACCGCGACGCCAGCGCGTGCCCCACGCTCAAGATTGGCGTCATGGTGTGCGTCGAGCTCGTGCTCGGAAACACGCCGCCATCGCACACGTAGACACCGGGCGCGCCCCAGACCTGTCCGTCTGGCGCACAAACGCCCTGGTCCGCGCTGACTGCCACCCGCGTTCCCCCTTGCTGGTGCGCCGAAATCAAGCCGATGGTCGCCGGCGCAAACGACAAGTTCTCCACAAGCCCCAGGTCGCGCTCGCTTTTGACCACGATGGGCGGCGCACTGGCCACCAGCACCTGCGTCGCCCCGGCTGCGAGGTAGCAGCGCATCGCCGTCCGCACGCCTTCGCGGGCTCGCGTCTTCCACTCGTCGGTCAGCGTGTACTCGATCTTCCGGCCGCCCGACCACGGGTGCACGATCTCACCCACCGGGTCGTCCGGCACCAGCACCAGACAGGCCGCCACCTGCGGCAGCGCCGCCATCGCTTCCTTGCCTGCTACGCCCGCCTGCGTCACCAGCGACCCAAGAATGCCCGGTGTGCCAAAGATGCCTTCGATGCGGTAGCCGTGCAGACCCTTGGCGTCGTCGTTACGCTCAAACGCCGTGACCGCGTAGCTCTGCGGAATGCCGTCGAACGCGTTGACGCGCTCTTTGAACTGCGCCACCACCGCGACTTGCGGCTGCAGCGACAGCCCGCGGCCCAGCCAGCCGTTGCCCAAGCTCGACGCGCGCAGGATCGACACCGTGCCGACCGGCCCCGCTGCCAGCACCACGCGCTTGCAGTGGACCTGGAAGTTGCCGTTCTCTCGGTAGCCTTTGGGGTCGAGCGTTCGCACCAGCAGGGTCTTTTCGGCGCCTTTGCCGTTGACGATTTGCAGCACCCGCGCCCGCACCAGCACCCGCGCCCCGGCCGTCATCGCCTTGGGAATCGCCACCATCCGCGGGTTGCGCTTGGCGCCTGCCGGACAGCCAATGAGACACGTGCCCAAGCCCAGGCACTGTACGCGGTTGTGGTGCATGACCTCGCCGGCAAAGCCCAAGGCCTTGGCACCCTCGCGCAGCAGCTGATTGTTGCGGTTGACCATGTTCTCGGGGATGGGCGACGCCTCCAGGTCTTGCAGCGCTTTGGCCACGAACGGCGCCATCGTCTCGGGTGACCAGTCCGCGAGCCCGTGGACCTTTTGCCAATAGCGCCAGGTCGCCTCGTGGACTGGCACCACGTCGCAGGCGTTGATGACCCCGCCGCCGCCGAGCACCCGCCCGGAGAGCACGGCAATCGTGCGGTCGGCGTTGGTGCGCGAGCCGCGGTCCGCATACAGCTGGTCGTACATGGGCAGGTCGCGCTGCGTCAGGCGCTCAGGGCCGACGTAGTCGCCGCCTTCTTCCAGCACCAACACATCGCGCCCCGCTTCGGCGAGCACCCGGGCCACGGTAGCGCCGCCGCAGCCAGAGCCAACGACGGCGACCTCACAGCGTAGGTCCTGGAGGGCCTGGCCTGGCATGCTGCAGTCGACAATTGCCATGGCTCAGCCTTTGCGCCGGGCCAACGACGGCCCGAGATAGCCAATGCTTGGCCACGCACCCGCCTGGTCGTAGACCGCCATGCCGACAAACCGCGCCAGCGACCACCAGATCTCGCGCCGCGTCGCCTGCGGGGCAACCGCCCATTGATTCCAGTGGGCCAGCCGGCCGGCCTCATCCAGCGCGGAAAACGTGGTCCAGCGCCGCTCGAACAGCAGCGGCCCCAGGTCCACCAGATCCAAGGCCAGCCCTGCGTCGCGTTGGTCGGCCTCGGGCTGGTCAGCCAGGAACCCGTCGAACAGCCCGGCCACGTCGACGTCGGCAGCGCTCCAGGCAAACGGCCCACCCGGCGGAACGTGCGTCTGCGCCACCAGTTGCATGGTGCGGTGCTGGGCAGGCGACAACACTCGCAGGCCAGCCACCGCTGGTGCCGGCTCGCGCACTGCGACCAGACCCAATGCCGCCGCGCCGACCGCGCCACCGGTCAAGAGTCCCGCGCCCAGCAGCCGCCGACGGGTGAACAAGGCCATGCCTAGGCCTGCAGCTTCCAGCCGGTGTTGCTGGCGATCGCAGGCGTGGCAAAGGCACGCAGCAGGTCCTCGCCCGCGGCCGTGCGCTTTTCGAGCTCGACTTTGCGCGCAAGGAGCCGTTCGTCGCGTACCTTGCCGATTTCTTTGGCGGTCGCGATGCCCTTGTCCCACACCGCGGCCAGCGACACCCGCAGCTTGGTGCCGCGGTAGAACTGGCTGCCGTGCCGCCACAGCTGCCCGCCGTCGATTTCGAAGCCCAGTCCGGGCGCGGTCGGCAGGTCCAGCCAGCCCTTGTCGTGGTGCCAGGGCCTTTGCAGCAGACCATCGCGGAACTCCGGGATCCAACCCGGCTCGCTCAGCGGGTATTCAAGCACGGTGTCGTCACGCCACGGCGAGGCCGCAAACAGCGCCAGGTTGATGGCAAAGCCGATGCCGTTGGTCCAGGTGTGCGGCGTGTAGCGCGCGCCGTGACGGGCGACGGCCTGCACGATGCGCCAGGTCTCGCTAATGCCACCGGCAAACACTGCGTCCGGCTGGTACACGTCCAGGCAGCGCTTTTGCAGCATGACCTCGATCTCGGGCAAGCCGTGGTGGTTGAGTTCGGCGCCAGCGATCGGGATGTCGACCTGCTGGCGCAGCTCGGCCATGCCGTCGTAGTCGTCGTTGGCCAGCGGCTCTTCCAGCCACTTGTAGCCCAACTCGCCCGCCCGCCGCGCGAACGCCACCGCCCGCGGCACATCCCAGGTCGGCGCGTCGCCAACGACCGCCACCCGCCAGCCCTGGTTGGCGTCGATCCCCATCTTGAAGTCGCTGCCCATGGCCTGGGCGCACACCTCGATCTGTTCCAGGTCTTCGGCCAATGTAGGTTTGTGAACCCGCAGCTTGGCCGAGGTGAACCCCTCTGCGCGGCGCTTTTCCAGTTCAGCGACGCGGGACTTGCCGTCTTTGACGTCGCCCGTCGAGGCATAAAGCTGCACGCGGCCTGGCTTTCCGCCGAGCAGCTGCCACACCGGAACGCCGCGCGCGCGGCCGACCGCGTCCCAGCACGCGGCCTCCAGCCAGCCCAGGTGCCAGCCGAGGTAGCTCATTTCGCGCAGCCGCTGGCGAATCGACTCCAGGTCGTCGGCGCGCTCACCGAGCAGGTAGGGCCCAAGCAGCGACCCCATGCCCTGGCGCTCTTTGGCCATCGCCGGCCCTGCCGACCAGCCAGCGGCGCCGCACGCAAGGCCAATCCGCACCAGCGTAAAGCGGTTCTCAGATTGCGGAAGGCCGGGGATCCAGCTCGGGTAGAACGGCGCCGGCAACGGCACCGAAACGTGCCACAGGGTCACGTCGTCGATTCGCATGGATCCTCCGCGTCGGGCCGCCCGCGGCAACGGTAGTCCCGGGTGCGGCGGGGGGTCAAGCGCGTTGTCGGCGCTGGGTGGCTTTGGCATTCTCGGGGGGCCGCGGGCTGGGCTACCGCGGGCCGACATGGCCCTGACCGGGTAGGGGCGGACCTCCGTGTCCGCCCGTTGGCAGCACCGAGGGGTTGTTCCGGCCGCCCAGCGGAGATCTCCCGGCGGCTAAAGCCGCGGGCTTACTCAACAAAGCCCCGCAAGCGCGGGGCTGGGTCCTGAGCTTGGGGCGGGGGCCTGGGACCGCGGACGTCCTCGTCCGCCTGCCGGGGACTGGAGAGGACCATTGAAATCAAAAGCAATTGCCGCCTTCTGCATCGCTCTTGGCCTGTCGCCGGCGCCCGCCGGCGCCGACGAACCAAGCGCCGACCCCTGCGCCGCCCTGGCCAAGGCCGAGGCCTGGTCGCGCGCGGCAGTTTGCGTCGCCCAGCGCACTGCCCAAGCACCCAAACTCTGCGGCGACAACGACCACGAGCTGCGCGCCCGCATTTTCGAGCAGGACGGTCGCATTGAGGCCGCCGCCGCCAGCTGGCACAAGGCGGCGATGGTCTGCAAAGATGAGGCGCAGCTGCTGCGGACGCGCAGGAGCAACGCGCTGGCCCAGGTCGAAGCCGCCATTGACCTGTTGCTCACCGGCAAGCGCCAGCCTGCCGCCACGGCGCTGCAGTCCGCGCGGCGCGACTTCGAACTGCAGCAAGACGCGCTGGGCGCATCGGTGCCACGGTCGTTGCAATTCGTCCAGAACCTGGCGATTACCGGCAAGGGCGCCATCGTGCGGCGTTTCGGCGGCGACGTACCCGAGAGCATCGTGGCGGTCCAGCGCACCCCAGACGGCGGCGCTTGGTTGCTAACGCGCGCCGATTTTGGCCCGGTCGGGGGCAAGGTGCGGCTGCGCAAGCTCGACAGCGGCATGCGCGAGCGGCGGTCGCTGACCGTCGGCCAGACCGGTGACGACCGGCCGCTGGCCTTTGACGTCGACCCGACTGGACAGGTCAACGCTGTCGGCACCACCACCGCCAAAGACGGCACGACAACGACCTGGCTGTGCCGGCCGCCGATGTACGCGGGGACGACGACCGTGGTTGCCCTGCCAAGTCTCGACAAACCAGTGGCGGTGGCGCAGGCCGGCAACGACATTTGGGTGGCCGCGGCCGACGGCGCGGGCAAGCCGGTGCTGGCGCTGGTGACGCCAAGTGGCCAGGAGCTTGCCCGCCACGGCCTCGACGTGCGCGGGTTTGCGCGGACCAAGAAGGGCTTGTTGGCCGTGGATGGCGCGGGTCGGCAGATTCCGTTGACGGTCAAGGGGCCAGGTAAGCCGGGCAAGCCGCCCAAAGTGGCGCCGGTGGTGGCCGACGCGAGCCAGTTTGCCGGGCCGGGCGGGCTGTGGCGGGCTAGCGTCGAGCCGGTCGATGAGGCGACGGTGGTGGTTTTGGCGCTCTTGCGGTGAGGTAGGGCGCGTTGGAGCTGTTTGTGGGTGAGCGCCCGGCGCCACCGACCGAGAAGACCTGCTTTGATCATCGAGGCTCTGCTCGCTCGTTCATGGGCGCCAGTGCTTGGCGAAAGCCCGCAATAGATGCGCACTAAATAAACCATTTGACAATCCCGGCTGGCGCGGCTGTTGTCGCCGCTATTCCCTTCGCCGGCCCGCGAGTCCGCGATGGCGTTCGGCTTTTCGGTTCAACCGCTACGTTTTGTCCCCGGCGAGGTGCTGACAGTGCAGGCTGGCCAGGCATTTGAACTCGTCCTCACCGATTTCATAGGGTTGCCGCCGCGCATCGCCTCGCTTGATGCCATGTGGGATCTCGGCGATGGGACATTGGAATCGGGTGCCACCGGCACGGCGCCAACTACCGTCAGCCACGTTTGGTCACCCGGACGCTACACTTTGGGACTTCAGGCCTCACTCAATGGCGAAGTGATCACGATGCAGTGGCAGTTGGAGGCTGCCGCGACGCCCGCGTGGTTTGCGGCCAGCGGTGCGACCTCGCTCGCTTACCTTGCCGCCGCGCAGGCGACGCTCGATCTGGGCGGCAAGGGCGCGCGCCACGCGATCCTGCTGCTGCCGCAGGTGTCGTCCGTTGGTTCAGGTTCGTACTATGGCAACTGGGGCAGCGATAACCAGCCCAATGTGTCGCTCGACGACATCGCCAAGGCGCTCGACAAGGCGGTGCTGCGCTGGCAGTCCGCGTATGCCCATGGTTTTGGGCGCATGCCGATGCCGCCAGATCCCATCGCCCGCGCCGTTTATGCCCACACCGAAAACGATGTTGTGGCCTACGGCACCAACAACGCTTGCATACAGCCAAAGCGACATTGGGTACAGTATTCAACGATGAGGCCCCGCAGGTCCTCTTCCCGGCAGACAAAGCTGAGCCGTCGGATTGGGCGCTTGACGGTGCCGCGTGGGAGTATTTGGCGCAGGAAATCTTGACGGTTGCGTATGACGGCGAGGTCTCACTGGCTGCAGTGTTGAACAGCCCTGAGTTGTCAAGCAAGCTTGTCAAGCTCGGAATGACTTACCCAGAGAAGAAGTTGGTTGAGAAAGTGCATGGCATCGCATCAGGTGCGGCTGGAGGCGGGGCCGGTGCGCCGATTGGCGCCGCTGGCGCGGCGGTTACGTATCCGAGTGGATTAGTCGTAGCGGCAGAGGCTGTTTCAGCGGTTGCCGATCTGCAAGTGCCCGACATGTTCAGTGGCAGCTTCGTTGGCGCAGACACACCATGAAGGTGGTTCATCGTGAACGTCTTGCGTGCGACCGGGGCCATGAGTGCCAGCCTCGGTCGACAATTTCGCCGGCCATAGCTGGCTTCCCGGCGCGAGAATCACGGGGCGCACGTACACACCTTACAGGGCCGAGTGCTTTCGGCTACTTTGCGTCAGTAGGTGCACAAGTTTTTGGTGGTTTCATTGGGTGTGGGTCTATCGCGCCCAGTGTCGATGTGCCAAAGATGGCCAGTGCAGACGGCGCGCCAATGCTGGCTGACGTACCGTCGAGTGATGTGGCCATCGCCGGGGAAACGGTCGTCGACGCTCCCGTGACAAATGCCAAATGGAAACCGTTACGCTGGCCGCCGCTGGGTGTATGGCAGAGGTCAATGCTGGGGCCCAACGGTGCAGTGACTGAGTGGATTGGGTTGTCGGGATCGGATCTCCTGGCCTACGCCCAGGTACCGAATGGGGATGCTGGCAAAGGGCCTGGACTGCTTGGGACTGGGACTTGGTCGGCACAAGGCGAGATGCAGCTGTGGAGTCTAAAGTTGGACATACCCGGCATACTCTACCGCGACAAGTCGTCCGGCGTTGTGCGACTGCCCGCCGACTGGCTGCCCGAAGACCAAAAATTCTCGCGACTTCAACTTGCAATTGGCGCGTGGGTTTTGGCCGAAGGCACAGCCTCTTCAGCGGAGTCGTTTCGGAAGCAGGTTTGGCACACCAAGGTTGGCCAGTATTTTTGCGCCTATGGCGATTTCAGCGTAAGCATCGATCCGCCGCTCCTGATTCGAGAGCCAGGCAAGTCTGCAGGCGGGGCATGCACAATGCGCTTGAGCGGCGTCGTTGACCTCGTACCACAGGCAACGCAGTTTCATGGCTTACAACGCAAGCTCCCGTGTACCATACGGGTCGATCGGAGCTCGGGTTGGATCCGCATCGCGCCCGAGGAGTTTAATGACCACGCTGACGAGCTGTTGGCGGCGCTGGAGGACGAATCGGATTGGCAGGCTTTGTCGCCGGGCGAACAGTTCATTGTGCTACAAGAACTCAACCCGGTTTTGTGGCTGCCCCCTTCCGATGCGCACGTGGCTGTGAACCGGTTCAGTGATTTCTACTACGCCACTACTTTGCCGATGCCGAAGCCCTGAGGTTCTTATTAGTCCCGTCTGCGACTTGAGGAATTCCTGAATGAACGTCGACTTGTTTCACTGCCCGGTCCCTAGGCGCCACTGCCAAGACGGCGCGGCCACTGCAACTGCACCGCGACGCCCACAAAGCATCTCCTTGCAAGCGCAAGCCGCAGACCCGGCCAATCCCATTGGCTGAAAACATATGCCCACCCTCGCCCTCCAAACCCCCACCGGCACCCACGACAGCATCGGCTACGTCGGCCACTCGCTGCTCCGCGCGCTGACCGACCTCGGCCACCAGCCCGGCCTGTTCCCCGCCATCGGCACGCCCTTCGACAACCTGCAGCCCGTGCACCACCGCGCCCTGGTCCGCGCTCGCAACCAGCGCCTGCGCAGCCCCCACCGCGTCGACCGCCTGCTGGTGTAGAATGGCTACACCACAGCGCAGCCCATCCTCGCGCGCTCCCGCGAAGCCATCGTCTACTGGGACTCGGACACCCTGTCCGAACAGGCCGCGCGAACGCTGCGCGGCTACGACCGCGTCTGGGGCGTCAGCACCTTCGTTGCCCAGACCATCGCCAAATCCGGCATTGCCGCTGAAGTGCTGGCCCACGGCGTCTGGCCCGACGAGGTCCCACCTTGGGCACCGCCACCAGACGGCCCAGTGACGTTCCTACATCTCGGCCAGGTCTGTTCCCGCAAGGGCACGGACCTGCTGCTGCGCGCCTTCCACGCGGCCTTTGGTGCCACACAGGCAGATGTGCGCCTGGTCATCAAGTGCTGGCCGGCGCACGCCGATCTCGCTTACCGCTGGATTGCCGAACACGCGCTGCGTGATCGGCGCATTGAGGTCGACTGCCGTGCTGTGCCGCGGACGCAACTCGCCAGCTACTTTCAGAGCGCCCACGCCGTGGTCTTGCCCTCGCGGTGCGAGGCGTTCGGCCTGGTCGGACTGGAGGCGCTGGCACACGGGCGCTGCCTCATCGCCAGCGACTACAGTGGGCCACGCGATTACCTGGCAGACGACTGCATTCGGGTGTCGGCGCAGAAGGCGGTGCCAGCGGAGTTGTATCCAGGCAATGCCGCCGAATGCGAAGTCGCGGACCTTGCCGAGGCGCTGCGGCAGGTGGCGCGCGACCCCGATGCGGCTGTCGAACGTGGGCGCACGGCTCGGACGCGGGTCGTGCGCGATTGGACCTGGGTTGCGGGGCTGACAAGGGCGGGGTTTGGCGCCACTGTACCGACCCAAGCGCCGATGCATGCCTTCGTGGCCGCTGGGTGAGGCGTTGGCCCACGACTTTTCAGTCTACGTCATGACCAATCACGGGCGCCCGGATTTGCTCGCGCGAACTTTGGACTCTTTGCGTCAATCCGACGTCGGCACGGATTTCTCGGTGTTTTCGCACCCGCCCCGCATGGCCTTTCTGGACTTCTTCGTCGCTTGCTTTGAGGCTGTTGGCACGGACCGTCGCTATGTCGTACAAATCGAGGACGATGTCGTCGTCAATCGACACCTGCTGCACAACTTGCGGAACTGGACTGCCCGCCGAGATCCCCAGTTTGGCGTCGGCTACGGATTCGTTTCGCAGGGCGTCGCTGGCGATCGGGGTCGCCAGGCGCGCTCGGCATTGGGCATTTATCGGAGCTGTGAGTTCACGCATGGTAGTTGCCTTGCGCTGGTCCCGGCCGCCGAGGTGCCGGCGCTGTGTGCAGCAATGCGCGCCAGGATGGTGCCGAAAACTCCGCCGCAGTTTGGTGGCGATCTGTTGCTGAGTGGCGCAGTTTGGGACTGGTCGAAGCGGGTGTACCTGCATGAGCCAGCGCTCGCAGAAACCGACATCGGGACCAGCAGTATTCGGTGCCACCCGGTCACGCCCGATCATGCCGCGCAGGACAACTTTCACCCACGGTGGCGGTCGCCTGGTTGCATCGTGCCCGTGCGCAACGCGACCGGCGACTGGCTCATACGGTCTGGCACGATCGATGAGCACCTGATCCTGGCCAACGACGAGTACGGCCTCGATTCGCTCCCGGCCCGGCCGACCGTCGTGGATGCCGGCGCGCACATCGGCACGGTAGCGCGCCGAGTCCTGCGCCTGCGGCCCAACGCAACCGTGGCAGCCGTTGAGATGGACCCGGTGAACGTGGATCTGCTGCGGTCGAACACATGGAGCGTTCGCGACCGCGTGACAGTGGTCGAGGCGGCGCTTGTCGGCAAGCCGCGGGAGCTGCGCGTTGGCTGTTTGCACGGACCCTACAATACCGTGGGCCATTTCGTGGAACAGGCGGGCGCTGCTGGTCGCGGTTCGGTTTTTGACCAACGCCAGAATCGTCCCGCATTGTTGGCGCAGCTCACGCTGGCAGACATCGTAGAACGATGCGGCGACATTGACCTGTTGAAACTGGACATCGAGGGCTGTGAGTTTGACGTTTTGACCAACGCGGGCCGTCGGCTGTTCGGGCGCATCGGCGCGGTTGCAATGGAAGTCCATCCTTGGGCCATGCCAGGCGGTGGTGTGCAAGCCCCTGTCGCGATGCTCCGTGCTTGCTATCAACACGTCGAGATCCAAAAGCATGACCCTGCAAACCTGCGCGAACAGTTCATGATCAGGGCCGCTCATCGCACGCTGTAGCGCGCACAGGCGTCGCGCGCTTGATGCGTGGCCAGTGTTGGCTTGCGGCCACTGTGGTACGGACCGCTGCGGCGCGTTCGCAAGAGCAGTCTGCGGCATGCCAGGCCGCCTTCGCGACCGCTGGCTCTTGTGCCTACCCCGCCCGCCCATGCCGCCAGATGGTCGCCCGAAACCACCCGGCCTCGCGGTCATCGACCAACTCAATGTGCGGCCATGCGGCAACGGCTCGCGCCACGCCGGAACCCAAACCGCGGTACGGCAGCACACCTTTGGCGGCGAACGAGGTCAGCACGGGATTGCGTATGTTGGTGTTGCCGGCCAGGATCTTGGGCACTGTCAGGTTGTTGGGCAAGTTGCCCGGACTCGACAGCACCAGCTTGTCGTCGTCGATGACCAACCGCACCGGCGCGCTGACCAGGTAGTCGCGGTGCAGTAGCGCATTGACCAACAGCTCCTCAAACACGATGCGCGGGACCTCGGGGACACCAGTCGAGTTCACGCTCTGGCCGGCTTGCACGCGCCGGAGGTTGCGCATCGCAAACGCAAAGGCGTCGTCGTAGACCTGCCGTAGAGCTCCCTCGCAGTCGAGCGAATCACCGTACTCGTCCTCACCGGTAAAGCCACCCATGGTGGTCACGGCGCGGACGATGCACAACGGCTCAGTACGTGGCTGAAACTCAACTGCAATGCGCACCCTGACCAGTTCGGCCCAAGCCTGTGCGCCTGCGCCAAACCCTGAGCCCGACCCTGACCATGACCCTGCACCTGAGTCTGTCCCTGTCTTCGTGCTCCTGCCGCAGCCCCCGAATTGTCGCCCCAAAGCCCCCGCGCTATCCTGCGCGCCCGCACCGGCCCCCGCCGGCCAAGGCCCGCACCATGCCCGACGACGCCAAGCTGCCGCCGCCCGCCCTGCCGTACGTGGGCAAAAGCCCCGAACGCACCGACGGCGCCGCCAAAGTTACCGGCCAGACCCGCTACGTCGACGACCTGCCGTTCGACGGCTGGTACGGCGCCACCGTGCGCACGCCCATCGCCCGCGGCCGCGTCACCGCGGTTCGCTTCGGCGAAGGCCCGGACTGGCGCCAGTTCGTCATCGTCACCGCCAAAGACATCCCGGCGGCGGTGCGCAGCGTCCACGCGCCCGACACCTCTCACGGTCCAGGCGGCGATGCGGCCGCCGACACCGTGGATCTCGGCATCGTCCAGCTTATCGCCCGCGACCAGCCGTATCTGGTGCGCGATGTGTTCCGCCACAAGCACGAGCCGGTGGTGTTGCTGGCGCACCCCGACCGCGAAGTCGTGCAGTGGGCCGCCAGGTGTGTGACCGTGGTGTGCGAGCCGCTGCCGGCGATTTTCGACCACCGTGTCGACCCGGCCGCCGACCAGGTGCAACACGGCGTCGACAACGTGCTCAAGGCCATCACCTTGCGCAAAGGCGCTGGGGAGGACGACGCGACTCTGCAAGCCGTGTTCGACGCGGCTCCGGTCGTGGTTACTGGCGAATACGACACCGGTGCGCAAGAGCAGGCCTATATCGAGCCGCAAGGGGTCATCGCCCAGGCCTGGCTCGACCCGCATGACGAGGCCCACGGCGGCTGGCCCAAGCGGCCGTTCCGGGTGCGCGTTGAGGGCTCGCTGCAGTGCCCGTACTACGTCCACACCGCCATCAAGCACTTGACCAACCTGCCCGACCACGCGGTGCAAATCGTGCAGACGGCGACCGGCGGCGGCTTTGGCGGCAAAGAAGACTACCCGTCGATCATCGCCGGGCACGCCGTGCTGCTCGCGATGAAAGCGCGCCGGCCGGTCAAGATCATCTACGACCGCGTCGAAGACATGCAGGCGACCACCAAGCGCCACCCGTGCACGGTGTGGCTGCGCACGGCGCTCGACAACGACGGCAAACTGCTGGCCTTCGACGCCCGCGTGCGCATGGACGGCGGTGCCTACGTGACGCTATCGCCGGTTGTGCTTTCGCGCGGCACCATCCACGCCGCGGGGCCGTACGTCATCCCGCACGTGCGGGTGTCGTCGCAGGCAATGCTGACCAATACCCCGCCCAACGGCGCCTTTCGCGGCTTCGGCGCGCCACAGACCATCTTCGCGATGGAGCGGCACCTGGACGTCTGCGCCGACCGCTTGGGCTTGGACCCGGCGGAGTTGCGTCGCCGCAACCTGGTGCGCCCGGGCGGCATCCTGGCCACCGGCCAACGCATCGACGAACCCGTTGACCTGCACCGCTGGCTCGACCGCGCCGGGCAGGCCATCGGGTGGGACGCCAAGCGCAAGGACTACAAGGCCTTCAACGCCGATCAGGCGAGTCGCGGCTTGCCTTTGCGGCGCGGCATTGGCCTCGCCACCTTCATGCACGGCTGCGGCTTTACCGGTTCGGGCGAGGTCAACCTCGCCAGCAAATGCCTGGTCCGCGTGGCGCCCGACGGCATCGTCGAGGTCTGCACCGCCAACACCGAAATCGGTCAGGGCGCCATCACCATCTTCTCGCAGGTCGCCGCCGACGCGCTGGGGCTGACGCTGGACGACATTCGGGTGGTCCAGCCCGACACCGATCAGGTACCGAACTCGGGTCCGACGGTGGCTTCGCGCACCGCGATGGTGGTCGGCCATCTGGTCGCCAAGGCCTGCGACGACCTGGTCACCAACTTGGAAAAGGCCAACCTGCTGGCGAACGCGTCCCGCCGCGCTGCCGCTGTCGTGGCGCCCTCGCGGCAGGCCAGCGGTCGCGGTGCCGCTTATCAGCCTGACGACTTGCGCGCTGCTCTACGCACGGCCGGGCAGGGCGAGAAGGCCAGCCGCGAGGGCTGGAGCCAGTACGAGCCGCCACCCGGCGTGGTGTGGGACGATAGCTCTTACAAAGGCGTCGCCTACGGCACCTACGGCTGGGCCGTCTACATCGCCGATCTGCAAGTGGATACCACCACCATGCAAGTCGAGGTCCGCGATTTCGTGGCGCTGCAAGAGATCGGCCGCGTGCTGCACCCCATCTTGGCCACGGGGCAGATTGCGGGCGGCGTGGTCCAGGGCTTGGGCTGGGCGTTGCTCGAAGAGGTTGTGCTCGACGCCCAAGGCGGTATGCGCAATGCCAACCTGACCAGCTACGTGTTGCCGACTATGGCCGATGTGCCGACGATTCGCGTGCTATTCGAAGAGACACCCTATGGCTGGGGGCCATACGGCGCCAAGGGCATCGGCGAACTGCCGATGGACGGCCCTGGCCCAGCGGTCGCCAATGCGCTGGCTATGGCGCTCGGTTGCTCGGTGCCGGCGATTCCGGCTACCCCGGAGCGGCTTTTGCGTTGGGCGGCGGCCCGTGCGTAGGACCACTCAGAGCGGAGCATTGCGTTGAGGTTCGCGCGACTGGACCACCACCAGGTCTCCACGCTGGCGGCGCGCTATCCGCTGGCCTCGGCGGCCGTTGTCGGGGCCCTGTACTTTGCCACCGGCAAAATCTCCGCGCTGCTCGCCATCCCGCCAGGTTACGCCACTGCGGTGTGGCCACCCGCCGGTTTGGCGCTGGCCGCGGCGCTGCTGTGTGGGCCGCGCGTTGCGTTGGGCGTCGTCGCCGGTTCGATGCTGGGCAACGCCCTGACAGCGGTTGGCAGCGGCAGTCAAATGCCGATCGCTCCAGCACTCGCCATGACCGCGACCATGGGCATCGGGGCGTGGTTGCAAGCCGTTGTCGGTGCGCGGTTGCTGCTGCGGCGCATGCCAGCCGACCTGTCGTTGGTCCACGAGCGCGACATCGCCTCTTTCATGCTGGTCGGCGGGCCGCTGAGTTGCCTCATCAGCGCCACCATTGGCGTGACGGCGCTGGTCGCGGCCGGCACAACTCCGCTGGCAGAGTTCGCCTTCTCGTGGTGGACCTGGTGGGTTGGTGACACCATTGGCGTGCTGATTTTCGCGCCGCTGTTGCTGATTATCTTGGGCGGCGAGGTGCCGACATGGAGACGCCGACGCACCGTTGTTGCGCTGCCGCTGGCATTTGGCTTTGCAATCGTCACCGTGCTGTTCGTGCAGGTGTCGATGTGGGAAAGCGCGCGGCTGGGCGTAGACTTCGATCGGCGCGCCGCGGCGTTAGGCCACGTATTGAGTGAGCGCTTCACCCAAAACGGCGAGGTTGCGCAGGCAGTAGTCGGACTGTTCCACACCGCCACTGAGGTTTCGCGCGCGGATTTCGATGCGTTCGCCGGTCAACTGATGGTGCGCCACCCGGAAATTCAGGCGCTGTCGTTCGTATCGGTAGTGGACGACGCCGAGCGTGTGGCCTATGAGGCTCGGATTCGTGCCCAGGGCCACCCGCAATTCAGTATTACCGAGGAGGGCCCGAATGCCGAGCTGCGCCCGGCAGGCAGGCGCCCGCACTACACGCCCGTCACGTACCTGCAACCCAGGGCGACCAACGCTGAAGCGTTCGGCTACGACCTGTCGAGCGAACCCAGTCGCAAGGCAACACTGCAGCGGGCCGGCGACAGTGGTGAAATTCAGGCGACGCCACCCCTGCGCTTGGTGCAGCAGCCGCGCGGCGAACTTGGCTTCTTGCTGGTGGCTCCGGTCTTCCAAAAAGGACCACGGCCGACGACGTCGGTCCAGCGGCAGAGCCGGCTGCGTGGCTACGTCACCGTCGTGTTCTTAGCCCAAGGCGCGGTCGAGTCCAAGCTGGCCGGATTTGATACGGCTGACGTGACGCTGTGCATCGTCGACAAAACCGGCGATCGGCCGCCTCAGGTGCTTTTTGCCGGTTTTGGCGCCTACCCGCGGCAATGCTCGCTGGCTCAGAGTCCAGCGGGCGACCGGTCGACATGGTCCACGACCTTTGAAGCAGCCGGCCGCACGCTGCGCGCGGAGTTCGCCCCAAGCGCCGCCTACGCTCGCCATCGGCGCAGCTGGCAGCCCTGGGTCGTGCTCGCGCTCGGGTTGTTCTTCGTGGCCCTACTGGGCGCGATGCTGTTGACCCTAACCGGCCGCGAGAATCAGCTCGCCACGGCGGGGCGCAAATCCAAACCCGAGCGCCCATTCTTTTTTAGGTTTGTAATTTCAAGCCATTGGCTAGCGGCCTTGGCGGCGCATCGACCGCCTGGCGGAAACTTTCATCCCAGGTATCCGACGCCCATGCACAACGCAG
>SXGU01107311.1_pt1 | contig 78662 bp, 19 predicted proteins | sample 3174531 | NCBI WGS metagenome assembly SXGU01 (sample SAMN11356863, study PRJNA531348) | freshwater metagenome | isolation source: freshwater sample F1-140 | place: China: Fuxian Lake, Yuxi | collected 2017-12-25
ATTATTGCACGCCATCCATGGCATGTTGAAAGCCGATAAAGAATTTGAAGGTTCCCGTTTTTATACGATACCTGTCGAAGCGACAAGCTAATTTTTTAAATTTTTAGCAAATAGGACTTGTGGTTTAAGAGAGTATCTACGCCCTTGTTTTCATTTATATCCCACTATCCATGAGCACATATCGCCGTTTTTATATTCCTGGGGAGTCTATGCAACCGCGTACCGTGCGCTCCGACGTAGCGTGTGGTGAGGTACGAACCGCACGACAGAGCGCCTCCTATGTGTAGGAGTCCCCCCGGTGCGGTTCGTGCCTCACCGCACCCTACGCCCTTGTTTTCATTTATATGCCGCTATCCATGAGCCCGGTAGCCCCATTTCGGAACTCAATCGTACTGAGATTTTAATAACGAAAATAGATTGTCCATTGCAATGTTTAAAATAACCCAACCATTTATACATTTGTAAATAGGGCGCGATGCGCTCCTTGCTGTCATGTTGCTCAATCAATTCAGTGCTCTATATAAAGCAAAAATTCGAAAAGCTTGCTTAAAAATCCGCTTAAAGATAAAGTCAATCTTCCCCTCAGTTGCTAAATCAACTGAGTTAAAAAATCGAATAAAGGACATTACTTATGAGAAAAATAAATAAAATCACTGTCTTATTATCTTTAATCGGCTTTAGCGCTCTTTGTAACGCTCAACAAACGTCAATGTCCGGCGGTATGGATATGAAACAATGCATGAAAATGGAACAATGCAAGGGGATGATGGATCACTCAAAAATGTCCGGCGGTATGGACATGAAACAATGTATGAAGATGGAACACTGTAAGGGGATGATGGATCACTCAAAGACGGCCGACGGCATGGCGACGAAAAAACAAAAAACTAAAACAAATAATGTTTTTGAATAAACGGATAGCCGTGGGGGCGCATCGCGCCCCATTTCGGAGCTCAATCGTACTGAGATTTTAATAACGGAAATGGATTGTCCATTGCAATGTTTAAAATAACCCGACCATTTATACATTTGTAAATGGGGCGCGATGCGCCCCTACTGCGTCTACGTTTTCGGCTTTTGATACAGCAGAAACCCGCAAAGCACGGCTGTTATCGCGCCGATAATGCCGATTATCCGGTAAACCGTGGTTTTGATTGCTGAGGTCGGCGCATCAGGTAAACATGCGGTGTTGGTTGTGGATCGGGTCGCTTGGCATGCCACGGAAAAATTGCGGATTTCGGGTAATCTGTCAATTCTACCTTTGCTGCCTTACTCGCCCCTGTCGAACAAATCCGGCGGCAGCTGCGACAATCGCATTATTAGCCACGCCCACCGCCCGGTTGCTAGGGGCGGCATTCTTCGGCTACAGGTTCTTCTTCCTGATACTTGACCAAGGGCAATAACGAATTTCCCAAGCCGGCAAAACAGCCCAGATACGAAAGTCCCATTGCCGCGGCGATGCCAAAATGCAGGAAATAAATACCGCCGATGCTGATAATGCCCGGCACAAGGCTGGTAGCTAGGTTTTTGCTCATGGTCTCTTCAAATTCATCCATAAACCGGAAGAGCTGCTCCAGGTGGTTTAAGGTCCCGTCCATAAAAATAATCTGGGCGGTATCTGTCGCCGCGGTGGAAGCGCCTTTGAGTGAAATGGAAGTTTGCGCCGATTTCAGCGCGATGGCGTCATTGATGCCGTCTCCGATAAAGCAGACGAAATCGCCGTCGTCGCGCAGTTGCCGGACCAGTGCGGCTTTGTTTTCGGGCAGGGTTTCGGCGAAATAATGCTCGATGCCCAGGGTTTCGGCCATCTGCCGCGTGGGTTCTTTATGGTCTCCGGAGATGATGACCAGTTTAAAACCCCGTTGTTTCAAATAACGGATAATACCTTTGGCTTCCGGACGAATAGACGGCTGCATTTCCAGAATGCCGGCGAGTTGGCGGTTGATGCCGACATAAATCAGCGAGTGACTGTTTGCTTCGGCCAACTGTTGGATAGGCCGTATGCTTGCAGGCCATTCGACACCTTCGCGTTGCAGAAATCGGGCGCTGCCCACGCGCACGACCTTTCCTTCGATGATGACCTTGATGCCGTAACCGACTTGATAGCTGGCTTCGTCCAGTTCGGGCAATTCCAGTTGCAGCTCCGCGGCCTTGGCTAATATAGCTTTGGCAATTGGATGCGGCTGCCGGTATTCCGCCGCCGCGGCATAGCTCAAGACGGTGTCGGCAGAGAAACCGCTCATGTTATAGATGGTCGCCACTGTGGGCTGTTCCAGGGTCAGTGTGCCGGTTTTATCGAAAACAATGGTATCGACCTGTTTCAGCGACTCCAGTACCCGCCCGTCTTTAATCAAAATGCCTTGTCGCGCCAAAATTTGCGAATAAATCAATACGCTGACCGGCCCCAGCATACCCATGGTTGAGCCCAGGCCCGACCAGAGCACCGCCGTAGCCGAATTCAGGCCGAGCAAGGGTAAGGTTACCGCACTGATGCCCAGGGTAACCGGTATGAAGCGATCGGATATGCGCCGCCCTCGCGTGATTAAGGTGTCTTTATAACTTTGCGTGTAGTTCAGTACGTTGCCGATCCGGGCGGCGGCCGTGGTTTCGCCGGAGGTTTCAACACGGATATAAATACGCCCGGACAGCAGCAAGGTCGAGGCAAAGACCTTATCGCCCACCGACTTTTCAGCCGGGTGGCTTTCTCCGGTTAATATATGCTGATCGATGTTGGCTACGCCGGACTGAATGGTGCCGTCAACCGGGATAATCTCTCCGGCATTGACGACGACAATATCGTTGACTCGAACACTCTGAAAATCGGTTTGGATTTCGACATTGCCTTTTAACACCCAGACTTTTTCAGGGTACTGGGTGAAGGTATTGATTAACTGCTGCTGGGTGCTGCCTTCCACCCGGTCGATAATTTTTGCAAAAAAACTGCCCATCACCCCGGCACCGGCCGCCAGCAGCAAATGGCCTGTCGCCAGCATGCCGATCGTCATAATCAAGCCGACCAGGTTGCTGCTGATATAGTGTTTTAGTTTAAAGTCTTTCCAAACCCGGACAAACATACGGCGCGATAAATAAAGCACGCCGATGGCCCCGAACACGGAAAAAATAGGGTAGACACTGCCTAACAGGGCCAGACCGGTGGCGCTTAACGCCAGCTTCATGCGTTGGTTGGCTCTTAGGCGTTCTTTTTCGATAGTTTCAAGAATTTTAGGGTCGATGTCCGCCAACAGCTGCTGACGACCATCGGCGGCCATGGCTTTGTTAATGTCCCGCAGAAACTGACCGGTATTGAAAGGACGCGTAGGTATCCGGTTGTCTTGGCCGCTTGCCGATGATTTATCTGTTATCGATTGTATTTGCTCGGCTTTACGCTGCTGTTTCCGGAAAAAATAGCCCACTCCACTGAACAGCGCCAGTTCAATCAACATAATAAATCCTTCCGGTGTGTATAAGACGATTGATTTTACGCGTTGTGCTTGAGTCCATCAATGCAAAACCGACTCGCTTTAGCTGTGACAATTGCGCACCGGCTTTTAGATAGTGTAATTTTTTAGCAACTGGTTTTGAGGGCTTCCATCTTAAACGCCAGGCTGAGTTGTTTTTGCGCTAACGCGGCTACTTTTGTGTTTTTTTCTCTTGATATATGACAGAATTAAGAAAATTTATAAGTATTTGACTCTGCTAAACTATTTTTCATTTTGCGTAATTTGCAAAGGTTTGTGAATCCATATCTTAAGGTTTTTTGTCGTGTATCGACGTTTTTTCGGTATATACTTTCAAAAAAATGAAGTGGATTTATCAGCCTGAAATTGGGCGGTCGGCATTTTTCAATACTTTTAAAGATGTTCATAACTGGCCTAATTAATTCGCATCGGTTAATAATTAGCGTTAGCCGCCGGTAACGCTTAACCTGAGCGATGTCGGTGGGCGGTAATGCTTAGGCTGCGCCAATGCCGGTTTAAGAGGTGCATACCGGCTCTAAAATTGAACCGTTTATTGAAGACAATGCTTCGGGTAGCTACACAGGAACAACCTACAACACATTTTCGGATACACCTGAGTTTATGAGTAATACCCGCGTAAAGAATAATGCAATTGCCGTAGTCGGTATGGCGTGCCGGTTTCCGGAAGCTAATCATTATGCGGATTTTTGGAATAATCTTAAAAACGCTAAAAACAGTATTCGCGAAATTCCCGCATCCCGTTGGCCGCAGGATGTCTATTCTTCCGAGTTTCAAAGCCCTAATAAAAGCACCGGTAAATGGTGCGGGCTGTTAGACGATATTGATCGCTTCGATGCGGCGTTTTTCGGAATTTCGGCCCGTGAAAGCAAAAGTATGGATCCGCAACAGCGGCTGTTATTACAGGAAACGCTACATTGCATTGAAGATTCCGCAATCCCGTTGGCAACGTTGCAACACTATAAGACCGGCGTTTATATGGGGGTTATGGCGCTAGACTATTTAATCGAATCTACCGCCAACACTGTAGTCACCGACAGCTACGCCTGTCTGGGCAACTATGAATGCATTCTTGCTAATCGCTTGTCTTATTTTTTCGGCCTTCAAGGTCCCAGCTTTGCTATCGATGCGGCCTGCGCTTCGTCTTTGGTCGCCATGCATCAAGCCAAGCTCTCGTTGCTGTCGGGCGAGACCGACTACGCCATCGCAGGCGGGGTGAGCCTGAACCTGCATCCTTGGAAATATATCTCTTTTTCTAAATCCCGGATGCTGAGCCCTGACGGCCAGTGCAAAACCTTCGATCAGGATGCGAACGGCTATGTGCCGGGCGAAGGCGTCGGCGTGGTTTTGCTGCAAAGACTGGAAGACGCGGTGCAACAGAAAAACCATATTTACGGCGTCATACTAGGGTCGGCGGTTCATCATAGCGGCAACAGCCCATCCATTACTTCGCCCAGCGTGCAATCCCAGCAAGACCTTATTGCAGAAGTGTTGCAACAAAGCGGCGTCAACCCGGAAACGATTTCTTACGTTGAAGCCCACGGAACCGGAACTTCGTTAGGCGATCCGATTGAAGTGGCGGCATTGTCTCGGGCATTCGAACAGTACACGGTCAAAAAGCATTTTTGCCGTTTGGGTTCGGTCAAAAGCAACATCGGACACCTGGAAGCCGCAGCGGGTGTAGCCAGTCTGATCAAGGTGCTGTTGATGATGCAACACCGGCAAATTCCGCCAACGCTCAATGTGGTGCGGGCTAACCCGCTGCTTTTTCTGGACGATTCGGCTTTCAGGCTGCCGTTGCAAGTCGAGCAATGGCAAGCTGAAACAGGCGGGGAACGGTTACGGGCGGGCATCAGTTCTTTCGGTTTTGGCGGAACTATTGCCCATCTTATCCTTGAGTCCCCTCCCGCTGCTGAACCCGGACGCTCCCCGGTCGGCGCTTATCCTTTTCTGCTATCGGCAAAAACAGCGTATTCGTTGCAACAGCTTCGGGATAAATGGCTGACATTTAGCCAACAGGAGGACTTCAGTAAAGTTTCCGTATTGGATTATTGCGGTAGCTTGTCGACGGGCAGGGAGCATTATCCTTACCGATGGAGCTGCCGTATCAAGACCCACCAGGATTTAAAGACGCAGCTTCGGAACCCCAAAAATACCGCCTCCCCAAATACAAATGCAGCTTGGCTGCTGAGCATAGGCGATTCCTTATGGAGCGGATTCAACGAGGTCAAACCCTTTTTCCGGCAAGCCTCCTTGATACGGGAAAAGTGGAACGCATTAAAACAGGAGATGACGCTTTCGCCCTGGTTCCAGCCGGAAGATCGGTTGTCGCTGCAATCGGGTTGGACCGAAGCAGCGAGACCGGCGCAGACGTTTTTAGTCGATTATCTTTATCTTGCTAGTTTGATCGAACTGGGCTTTTCTCCTGCCTTGATCGCCGGTAGCGGTTCGGGCATCTGGCAAAGCCTCGCATTGAGCGGCATGATTTCCCCGCTTGAGGCGTTTGCTGTTTTACAGGGCAAAATGCCGCTGGAAGAGGTCAGGCTATCGTCGCCCCACATGCCTTTTTATGATGCGCTCAGCGAGCGGATCATTGCCCCTGTTCGTTTCCAGCCCGCCTATTTCATCGAGCTGGTGCAAAACCTGGAGATTGACGCTCAGGATTGGAGCGATTATCTGGAAGACGCGCGCGTTTTGGCAAAAAGCCAGTACACCTTTAAAAGCTATTTGAACGAATGGGCTCCCGATCTGGAAACCAGAGCATTGACGATTGAAAAGCTGTTTTGCCATCAAGGGCTTTCCGATACCGAAAAAAAACTAAGCATCATCGTCATTCAAACATCGTTGTTAAAACTGTACCGCAAATGGAATCTCTCGCCGAAAGGCAAAATAAACGACGCTCATCTGCGCGAACTGAGCCGGTTAATCGTCAACATAAATATAGATAAGAAGTGTATTGCCGATCTGGTTTTTGGCGATGCGTCAGGCCTAGACGGTGTCATCGAAGTTCTGAACCAAGGCTCTTTAACCGATTTTTCCCGGCAGGATTTTCCCGTTTTATATCGGCAAAATACTTTGCCTGGGCTGCAGGCGGATTTTCCCTCATGGTTTAACCAAGTCCGGCATAAGGCATTTTCGTTGCCTGCTTCGAAAACCTTTGCTTGCGTACAGTTTGGTGCAAGTGATCCGGGCGATGCGCCTTTTGCTAGCGTGCAACTGTCCACGCCTATTCCGTTGCTTGATGCCTGCTTAGCGCTGTGGCAAGCAGGCGTAAATATCAAGTGGGAAGATTATTTTTTGCACAAGCCATTTTATAAAGCATCTTTGCCTGTTTATGAATTCGGCGGCGACAGCTATTGGATAAGCAAGCAAAACGATCCGGCCGGAAACCGGATGAATGTTGATCATGATGAACTCAGTATGAGTACAAAAAAGACTATAGAGATGAACAGCCGCTTAATTCAGGACCCCGAAAACCTCAATAAATTTACTCGCCGGCTGTCGCCTGCCGAAGACGCCGTGATTCGGGATACTGTTGTCGAAGGACATTGTATTACGCCCAGCCCGCTTAGATTGGCATTGGCGCTGCAAGCCGGAAAACAAAGGTTTTTCGCCGATGTTAACCGCTTGAGCGACGTTTATTTTCCCAAACCGGGCATTATCGATAAACAGGTAAGCCTGGTTGTGGATATTAACGACAGCGGCAACTTCCAGTTGATCAAGTGCGCTGTTAACGATACCGAAGAAGCGGACGAAATATTGGCAAAGGGACGGGTCGAACAGGTTGGCGGTATTGAATGTCCGGGTTTTGATGCGGCTGCGCTGACGCTGGAAAGCACCGTCGCCGAAGATGCAATTTACGCGCTTTTCGCACAATGGGGATACCGGTACGGCCCCGGCATGAAGCTGATTACAAAGATCGAGCAAAGCCAAAGCGCCTTCCTGGTTCATATTCGGGCCAAGCCGACGGACGAAGCCGAGGATACGGGCTTGGACCCTTTCGTTCTGGATTGCATGTTTCAGGGCGTTTTTTACGTAGCGCATGCCTTAGGCGATTTATTGCAAAACCGCTTTTTGTACGTTCCTATCAGCATCAAACATTTGACCTTGCTCGCCGGCTTGGATCGGGATTGCTATGCGGTCATAGAAAAATCGGATTTTCATATCACCGAACAGGGCGATATCCGCTTGAGTTTCAACGCTTACGATCTTCAGGGAAAAGCTATTTTGACGGTAGACAGCATCTATTTCCGCCGAGTTCAGCGCAATTTTCTGTCTTCTTCCGCGCCAATAATCCCGGAACCGACCCGCTACGATACGGCGTTGCTGTCCGCCAAAACGACACAGTATTTAAAGCAAGCTTTTGCCGACGTGCTTGGCCAGTCAGGCAGCGATATTGACGACGATGCAAGATTCCAAGGCATCGGGGTCGATTCGCTGATCAATCAGGAGATTGTGGATAGACTGGCGCGTATTTTTCCCGAGCTGCCGAGCACCATCCTGTTCGAATACACCACTATCAGGCAGTTGTCCGCGTACTTTATTAAAACTTATGAAACAACGCTGTGTGAGGTTTTAGCTTTACCTCTGTTGAAAACTGTCGAAACGACGGCAGAGGAAGTCAAGCCGTCCCCGGTTTCTCAGTCCGTACCGGCCACCGCATCCGGCGATTCCCCGGCCGCAAACGACGAACCTATAGCCATCATCGGATGCAGCGGCCGCTTTCCGCAATCCCCGGACATTGAAGCGCTCTGGGAAAACTTAAAACAAGGCAATAACTGCATTAGCCAAGTGCCGGAAGAGCGGTGGAATTATCGGGATTACTACGATGCGGCCGGAAAACAAAAAGGCAAAAGCTACACCAAATGGGGCGGCTTCTTGGAAGGTTTCGATCAATTCGATCCGTTGTTTTTCAATATCACACCGAAACAGGCGCAATTCATGGACCCGCAACAGCGGATTTTCCTCGAAGCCGCCTGGAGCAGTATCGAAGATGCCGGTTATACCCGGCTCAACCTGCCCAAAAATACCGGCGTTTTCGTCGGCGCAACTACCAATACCTATGGGCTGTGGGCCGCGCAACAAGGCAGCTCGCAATACCCGGATACCGATAGTTACGACATCGCCAACCGCGTTTCGTACTTTTGCGATTTCCAAGGGCCGAGCATGACCGTCGATACGGCCTGTTCGTCGTCGCTGAGCAGCGTTCATCTGGCCGTGCAAAGCCTGCAACGAAAAGAATGCGAAATGGCTATTGCGGGAGGCGTTAGCCTTACGCTGCACCCTAGCCGTGTGGTCCAGTTCTGCCAGAAAAACATGCTGTCCGGCGAAAACTATTGCCACCCGTTCGGCGAAGGGAAAGGCGGCTTTGTCGATGCGGAAGGCGTCGCTGCGATTGTATTGAAGCCTTTATCGCAGGCGATTAAAGACCGCGATTGCATTTACGGCGTGATTCGCGGCACGGCGATCAACAGCGGCGGCAGAACCGGAGGCTACACGGTGCCGAGCCCGCGCGCGCAAGCCCAACTGGTCTTGAAAGCGATTAACAATGCGGGAGTCTCGCCGCGCACGATCAGTTATGTCGAAACTCACGGTACCGGCACTACGCTGGGCGACCCTATCGAAATCGAAGGGCTTACCCAGGCTTTTCAGCAATACACCGACGCAACCGGGTTTTGCGCGATAGGTTCGGTAAAATCCAATATAGGCCACTTGATTGCCGCTGCCGGTATTTCCGGTTTAATTAAGGTGCTGTTGCAGATGAAATACCGGACTTTAGTGCCGTCGCTGCATTCGACGCCGCCAAATCCCCGGATTCCGTTTGCCAAAACGCCTTTTTACGTGCAACAGCAACTGGCCGAGTGGAACGCCGAATATCCGCGCCGGGCGGGCGTCAGTTCATTCGGCGTCGGCGGTTCCAATGCCCATGTGATTTTGGAGGAATATCTTCCCCCGGTTGCAAGCGGTTTGCCTGACGGCCCCTGTTTGATCGTGCTTTCCGCCAAGAATAAGGACCGCTTGCTTGCGTCTGTACAAAAGCTGCTTGATTTCTTGCGCCCACGCCTGGAACAACTGAATCTTCATAATATTGCCTATACGCTGCAAGTCGGCCGGGAAGCGATGGAACAACGGCTGGCCTTTGTAGTAAGCAACTTGCGGGAGCTGGTACAAGCGCTGGAACGGATTTCCGCAGGCAATGAACTCCAGATTGCCGACTATTTTCAGGGCAACACCGAAACCAACAAAAAGAACCGCTTGCTGCCGTTGGAAGGAGAGGCGGGCGCGGCTTATATCAATGTGTTGATTGAGCAAAAGCAGTTAGCGCAACTGGGCCAACTGTGGGCGCAGGGCGCGGATATCGATTGGCGTGGCTTGTATTCGGAATCGGGTAATGCCTCCGCCGGACCGCGAAGAATTTCCTTGCCGGGTTATGCTTACGCGAAACAACGCTACTGGTTGCCGGAAGCAGAACAGCAGTCGGCAACCGCGGCTTTGCATCCTTTACTGGATCGGGTGGATTCGGCGCGGAGCTTTACGCTTGAATCGAGCATGGCTTTTCAAAAGACGCTGTCCCGGTCGCACTGGCTGCTCAAAGATCACCGGGTCAATGCACAGCCGGTATTGCCGGGCGTAGCCTATCTGGAACTGGCTTGGGCCGCAGCCGCGCAAATCGGCCAGATTCCGCGCAAAATTGTCGACATGGTTTGGCAGGAAGCCTTGGCCTTGCCTGCATCGCAGACGCAGGCCGAAATTTGCGTGCTGTTAACGAAGCAAGGCGACAGCATGGCTTTCGAGGTGCAAAGCATTGCACCCGGCATGCCGCCCCAAAAAAATGCTTACGGCAAATTCGGCCCGTTAGCAACGGCTTCTCCGGAGCCGTTTTCATGGCAAGACATTCAGGCGCGCTGCCCGGAAACGATGGATAAGCAAACTCTGTACGCCGGTTTTAGCGAAGCGGGCATACAGTACGGCCAAGCTTTTCAGTGCATTACCCGGTTGCACAAAAACGAGCGCGAAGCCTTGGCTTTTTTAACCTTGCCGGACTGCTTAAGCCGGGATTTTTCCCGTTACCGGCAACATCCGGCACTGATGGATGCAGCCTTACAAACAGCGCTTGCCTTGGGAGATAGGGATGCGGCGCCGCAACTTCCGTTCATGGTTGAGGAAGTTGCCGCCTATCATCCGTTAACAACGAACATGATTGTTTATGCACGGAAAATCGACGCGCAACGTGCGGACGTTTACTTGCTGGATGAAACCGGCAAGGTCTGTGTGCAATTTAAAAATGCTGTATTCCAACAGGCTAAAGATCCTTTAGCCGAGTTTTGTTACATACCGCAATGGCTGCTTGATGCTCCCGGCCCGGTACCTGCAAAGGCTGGTGTTTCTCCGCAGACCATCCTGGTTTTCCTGCCGCCGCAGGACGATGCGCAAGCGGCTATGCACGTTGTTGAAGCGTTGCAAAGACACTATGCCCAAGACCGAGTCATCCCCGTGCGCGAGGATAATTTCGACGTAAACGCTTTCCCGGAAATACACCGGATTTACTTTTTGGCAGGCTTGATCAGCCGTAGTCCAGACCCGCAACATCCGCAACAGCTGGAAGCGATACAAGCGTTTGGCGTACATGCCTTGCACAGAATAGTGAAAGCTTTGTCGCGCAGCGTTCATGCCGAAAAACATTTATGGCTTACTGTGCTGACTTCCCAGATCCACGATATTGACGCCGGCGTCGAGATTTTTCCTTGGGTTGCGGGGCTGGCGGGCTTGACTAAAACGCTGATCAGGGAATACCCGCATTGGCATATTAACCGCTTGTCGCTGAATCCGGCCGAAGTCATCCGGGGCGAAATCTCTTTGGCAACTATCCTTGCCGAACCGCGCCATGCGGGTGCTGAGGAAGTCGCTTTGCATCAAGGACAACGCTATATCCGGCAAATGATTCCGGCGCGGCTCGCTCCCGTTGCCAAGACGCCTCTACGCCAGCGCGGCGTATATCTGATTGCGGGCGGCCTTGGCGGCGTAGGCCGACAACTCGGCGAATACCTTGCCGAAAACGTGCAAGCGCGGTTGATCCTGCTGGGCAGGAAGCCCTTGGATGCGGCGCGTATTGCGCAAATTGCCGATATTGAAAAAAAGGGCGGCGAAGTTCTTTATTTGCCCACCGACCTGACTTCCCCGGTACAAACGCAAGCCGCTATTGCCCAAGGCAAAGCGCGTTTCGGCGAGATTCACGGCGTGTTCAACTCCGCCGTTATTTTGCAGGACAAGGCGCTGGAAAACATGGACGAAGCGGCTTTCCGCAGCGTATACGACACCAAGGCGCAAGCCGGCGTCAACCTTTGCTCTGCGCTCGAAGGGCAGAGCCTTGATTTCATCCTGTTCTTCTCGTCGATCCTGTCGATTATCGGCAATCCCGGACAAGGCAATTATGTCGCCGGAGGCACTTTCCAGGACGCTTTTTCCCGTTACCTGAATCAGCGCCGGCCTTATCCGGTCCAGGTTATCAATTGGGGCTACTGGGGTACCGTCGGCATTGTCGCGACCGAGGATTATCAGCGCCGCATGGGCAACCAGGGCATGAGTTCGATCCGTCCCGATGAGGGCATGGAAGTGATCAAACGCGTACTGGCCCAGCGTAAGGAACAAGTCGTGGCGGTAAAAGCGACTCTCCAATTGCAACAAAGAATGTTTGTGACTCAGGCAGAACAGCATGAAGAACAAACGCGGGAGCTTCCCGCCTCGTTAGAAAAACTGAGCGCCGTGTTGAATCCGTCTACGCTGGTTCAGGCCGATCTTTTCCGGTTCCAGGACGGCTATCTGGCGTTGCAACGCTTCGCCCATCAATTGCTTGCTGCCGCTTTCCGGGACATGGGCATTCTGAATGCCGAGCCATCCGCAGCCGTACCGCCGCGCTTTACCCGGTTTTACCATGCGGCCCGGCGGCTGTTGGCAGGTTCCGAGCCGATCGGTACCGCGCCGGTCGATGCCAACCGGCAGCAAGCGCTGCTTGCCGAACAATATCCTGAAATTCGGGCGCATCTGGAGTTATTGACCCATTGCGTCGAACATTACCCGCAATTATTCCGGGAACAGATCCAACCCACGCAAGTCATGTTTCCGAATTCCTCAATGGCGAAAGTGGAGGGTATTTATAAAAACAATCCGGTAGCCGACTACTTCAATGCGCTGGCGGCGAATAGTATCTTGGCTTTTATCGAAGCGCGCGGCAAAACTCTAAAGGACGGTGAAAAAATACGCATCCTGGAAATCGGCGCAGGCACCGGCGGCACTTCCGCCGACGTTTTGCAAGCGATTGCGGCTTACGGCAATAAACTGGACTATGTTTATACCGATGTTTCCAGCTTCTTCCTGATGCACGGCAGAAAACAATTTGCCGAACGTTATCCGTTCGTGACTTTCCAATTGCTGGATATAACCAAAGACCTGCCCGCTCAGAAGTTTCAGCCGGACAGCTTCGAATTGATTGTCGCCACCAACGTACTTCATGCGACGCCTGCTATCAAAAACACCTTGAGCAACGTCCGCTTGCTGCTGAAAACGCATGGCTGGCTGGTTTTGAACGAAATGACCAAGGCCCAGGATTTGTTAACCTTAACTTTCGGCTTGCTTGACGGCTGGTGGCTGTATGAAGACCGTCAATACCGGATTCAGGACAGTCCGCTATTGACGCCGGAAACCTGGACCCGGTTGTTCCGGGAAGTCGGCTTCCGGCAGGTCGAAATACTGGGACCGTCGGCGACAGTCGGCCTGGATTTGGCGCAGCATGTGCTGGTGGCCGAAAAATCGGCGGTCATAGCCAAATCTACCGATCAAGCTCCCGACGAAAATATAGAACCTGTCCCCGATACCGGCGTGAAACCGGTCAACGAGGCAAATTGCAAGTTTCAAAACGAGACCAAGCACATGGCGTATAAGCACGACGAAGACCTTGAACAACGACTGCTGGACATCGTATTAAAAAGCGTGGAAACCGCCTCGGGTATCGCGGCCGAGGAGATTGACGAGGATCGGCCTTTCTCCGAATACGGCATCGACTCGATTACCGGTATTGAATTAATCAATGAGCTTAATCAAACCCTGTCGGTATTCCTGAGTAAAACGGCGCTGTTCGATTACACCACGGTTGCCGCGCTGGCGGCATATATCGGCGAAGAATACGGCGGCGACATCGCAGCGGTCGGGGAGAAAGCGGCGGCAACTCATCAGGCAACTGCCGTGGCGCATAATATAGGGGCCGAAGTGAATGAAGCGACATCGTTCCCACGCTCCGGCGTGGGAGTGCCGGAAACTGCCGTAGCGCCTAATAATGAAGACCTTGAACAAAGACTGCTGGACATTGTTTTAAAAAGCGTGGAAACCGCTTCGGGCATTTCGGCGCAGGAGATTGACGAGGACCGGCCTTTTTCCGAATACGGCATCGATTCGATTACCGGCATCGAGCTGATCAACGAGCTTAACCAGACCCTGTCCGTGTTCCTGAGTAAAACCGCGCTGTTCGATTACACCACGGTTGCCGCGTTGGCTGCGTATATCGGCGAACAATACGGCGACGGCATCGCTTTGCCTGCAAGGATGGCGGTCGAAACGCCTTCCGTTCAAACGCAAAATCCTATTGCCGAACAAGCGCAGCCTAGCGCGATAGGTCCGCATTGCCTGCATTACGGCTTTCAACAGCAGGGCGACTGGTTGCGGGGCGAAGAGGTGGTTCAGCACTACCGGATTACCGTCGAAGATAACAATTGTATCCGCGATCATGTGATTTACGGCCAGTACATCATGCCGTCCGATGCCTATCTTGAAATGCTCTATATCGGAACGCGGAAATTGCTGGGTTTTACCGCCGGATTGCAAGTGGAAAATTTCAATCTGCAATTTCCGATGATCACCTTCCCCGGCACCGCGCTCGATTGCCGGTTGAAATTAACGCCCAACGCCAAAGGCGACCGCTTTGCGATTCAGAGCAAAAAGGCCGGTCAGCCGGACGCTTATAAGGTCAGTGTCGACGGCAGGTTTAAGCAGATTACCGAGGTGGCGTCGGTTAACCGGGATTTCATGCAGGTTTGGGACCGCTTTGAAATAAAAGTGCATCCCACGGAAATCTATACGCCGGACGCCATTTTGAAAGTCGGCCCTTCCTACCAAACCATCAGGGAAATCCGCATCCAACAGCAAACCGCGGTAAGCCAATTGAGCCGAAGTCCTGAAGGCGCGTTGCTGAAAGACCGGTTTGTGCTGGAGCCTTCCATTGTCGACGGGCTTTTCGCTACCGGGCTTTATTTTGCAAGCTTCCTGTCCGGCGACCGGAAAAACTTTTTCATCCCGGTATTGTTCGACAAGATAAAAGTCTTCCGCGAATTGCACGATGAAACGTATTACGGCGTGGTTAAAGCCGTTTCGGTTAAAGCCGAGCATATCACCCTGGATTTGACGCTGGTCGACCGGCAAGGCAACGAGGCCTTATCGTTCCAAGGTTTTCATTTGCAAAAAATTCTCGCCGAAGACTTGAAGAAGAACGCGCAAACACCGGCAGATACTGCTACTGACGCCAAGCAGCCTAGTTCCAGTGAAGTTAGCGACAAGGGCATGAACATAGCCATTATCGGCATGGCGGGCCGCTTCCCGATGGCGGACGGGGTCGAAGAATACTGGCAAAACCTGGAGCAGGGAAAAAACTGCGTCATTGAAATCCCTCAGGATCGCTGGAGCATCGACGAGCATTACGATCCCGATCCCGCTAAAAGAGACAAAACTTACTCCAAATGGGGCGGCTTCCTAAAAGACGTCGACCGCTTCGACTCGCTGTTTTTCCAGATCTCAGGCAAGGAAGGCGAGCTTAGCGATCCCCAGCAGCGTATCTTCCTTGAGGATTGCTGGCATACATTGGAAGATGCCGGCTATTCGGACGTGGCGCTTTCAGGTCTTAAACTGGGCGTTTTTGCCGGTGCGACCAAAGGCGACTACCAGACCAAAATGCATCATGAACAAGGCGCGGCGATTGAAGGCTTTTCGTTTGCCGGTAATGAACCTTCGGTGATGGCGGCGCGAATTTCGTATTTCCTGAACCTGAAAGGTCCCAGCATTGCGATTAACACCGCCTGTTCCTCGTCGTTGGTCGCCATTAATCTTGCTTGCCAGAGTCTTAACGCGGGCGAAAGCGACATGGCCCTGGCAGGCGGCATTCATATCTGCACGACGCCGTTGTTTTACAAACTGACCAGCAAGTCGGGCATGTTGTCCGCTACCGGCCAATGCCGGGCTTTCGATAACGACGCCAACGGTTTCGTTCCCGGCGAAGCATCGGCGGCGATACTGTTGAAGCCTTTGGCTAAAGCGCTTGCCGACAGCGATCATATATACGGCGTGATTCGCGGCATCGGCGTTAACCAGGACGGCAAAACCAACGGCATGACCGCGCCCAGCGCGATTTCGCAAGCCGAACTGGAGGCTTCGGTTTACCAAAAATACGGCATTCCGCCGGACAGCATCGGCTACATCGAAACCCACGGCACCGGCACCAAATTGGGCGATCCGATAGAAGTCGAAGCCTTGACCAACGCGTTTCGCAAGTTTACCGATAAAAAACAGTTTTGCCCGATAGGTTCGGTAAAAACCAATATCGGCCATACCGCGTATGCGGCGGGCGTTTCCAGCGTAATCAAAGTGCTGCTGTCGATGAAGAACCGGAAAATCGCGCCTTCGCTGCACTGCGAACAGTCGAATGAATATATCAATTTCCAGGACAGTCCGTTCTACGTCAACCGCGAGCTGCAAGATTGGACTGTGCATGGCGGCGGCGTCCGCCGGGCGGCCGTCAGCTCGTTCGGCATCAGCGGCACCAATTGCCATTTGGTGATTGACGAAGCGCCCACGCTTCCGCTGACTAATCCTTTACCGTCCCGGACTTGTTTCCTGATTCCTATTTCGGCGAAAACGGCCTCCGCGTTCGCGCAAAAATGCGTGGAATTGCTCCAGTGGTTAACGCAAGAGGGCAATGAGGCCAAACTTGGCGACATTGCTTACACCTTGCAAGTCGGACGCAGTCATTTTGCCTACCGTGCGGCTTTCCCGGTACGCAACAAACAGGAATTGATCGATCATCTGAGTTCGAAGCCGCTTGAGCCGGAACGCAACAGCGCAAGCCGGGACCTGAAAAAACAGGGAGAGCAATTGTTGCAGCAAATCTCCGGTAACGGTTCTAGCGGAGGGCAAGCTTACAGCGAACAATTGGAGCGGTTGGCAAAACTGTACGAACAGGGCTACACCCCCGATTGGAATCTGTTAAACCCGGCCGGCGAAGGTTGGCGGCGCGTATCGATGCCGACTTATCCTTTCGAACGGGAGCGTTTATGGATTCCACAGACGGCTGTTGACGAAGCCAGCGGCCATGTCGCGAACGCCGTTCTTCACCCGTTGCTGGACAGGATTGACCCGCTCTTGAGCTTGAAGCAGGGGCTGACTTATGAAAAAACTTTCGCCGCCTCCGACTGGCTGTTGCAACAGCACCAGGTCGGAGGTAAAGGCGTCCTGCCCGGCGTTGTTTACCTGGAAATGGCGCGCGCCGCGTTTGCTTTATCGGTAGATCGGCCGTTCGAACTGTCCCGTATCGTTTGGTCGAAACCGTTGACAGTCGAACGGCAAACACAGGTTCGGATAGCTCTTGAACAGCAGGAAGGCCGGTATTCTTTTACCGTGCAAAGTAGCGATGGCGGCATTCACGGCAGCGGCGAGTTGGCGTTCGTAAATCCGTCCGTTACTGCGCCTATGTTGGATAGAATCGAGGCATTGCGGCTGGCGGGCTTGCCTCACATTTCCGGCGACAAACTTTATTCGCAACTGCAAAACATCGGCGTTCATCATGGCAGCGGCTTCCAGTGCGTGCAGCGGATTTATCTCGGCGACAATGAGGCCTTGGCGGAATTGGCCTTCAATCCCGGACACCGGCAATGTCAGGCTTATGCTTATTCGCCCGCGCTATTGGACGGCTGTTTACAACTGGGTGCGGCTTTCATATTGAACCGGGCCGGCGGTCAGGCTATCAGCAGCCTGCTTCCGCATTCGCTCGAAAAAGCGGAGTTTTTGGCGCCGTTGTCCGAGACCGGCTACGTCCATCTGCAAAGCGTCGGCCCGATGCGTTTCCATCTTTCGCTATTGAACGAGCAGGGGCAGGTTTGTGTGCGTTTGCGCGACGTCTTTTACCAAGCGCAAAAAGATGTGTTTGGCGACTTCTTTTACAGGCCGCGATGGGAAGCTAAAGCGTTGAGCGAAAGCAAGCCGGTTCAGGCGGGCAGGAAGGTGTTGTTCGTTTCTGTCGAGCAACAAACCGCGCTCGGTTTGCAAGATAAGCTAAAGCGACTACACGCTGCCGATAGCGTTTGGGAAATTAAGTTGGCGACGCGCACCGGAAAGCTGGACGAGCGTTGTTGGCAAGCCGATTACTCGAACCCGACATCGATTTTAGAATGCTTGCAGGCGGGCGGGTTTCCGTGCCCCGAGCTGGTCTATTTTATGGGCGGGATTCAGGATGAACCGGACGTTACGCTGCCGGACGGGCAATTGCAACGCAGCCGGCAACTGGGCGTTCTTTCGCTGCTCAGGTTAATTCAGGCAATGATCAAGCAGCAATGGCTGCATAACCGGATTCAGTTGTGCGTGTTGACCGAAAGCGCGCATGCGGTCGAATCGCGGCAGCGGGCTAATCCTTTGGTCGGCAGTATTTTCGGCGTGGCTAAAACGGCGCTTAAGGAATACCCGCAATTGCAGGTCAGTTGCGTGGATTTTTGCAAAACCGATGATATGGCTGAGCTGGCCAAGCAAATCCAGGCCGAACCTTTTACCGATAAAGGCCGGGAAGTGGCGTTGCGTTCCGGCCAACGTTTTGTGCTGACTTTGGAGCCGTTGGAGATTCCGGCTGCGCCGCAAACCGTGTTCCGTCATCAAGGCGTATACCTGATCTTGGGCGGCGCGGGCGGCATAGGCTTTGCGTTTAGTTGTTATCTTGCGGAAAAAGTAAATGCCAGGGTCGTCTGGATCGGCCGTAGCGCGCTTAATCTTGATTTGCAGGACAAAATCGCAGCGATCGAGGCCAAAGGCGGCAAGGTTTTTTATGTGCAGGCCGATGCCGGCGATTTATTCTCATTGAGAACAGCGGTCGCCCAGGTTAGGGAGCGCTTTGGCTCCATACACGGCGTTATTCATTCGGCCTTGGTGTTAAAGGACAAATCCCTGCCCAATATGGATGAAGCTACTTTCCTTGAGGCTTTGGCGCCCAAGGTTCAAGGCAGCGTCAATTTGCATAAAGCGCTGGACGGCGAGGCGCTGGATTTTTTCCTGTTTTTCTCCTCGGGCGAATCGTTCACCTGTTATCCGGGGCAGAGCAATTACGCCGCCGCCTGTACGTTCAAGGATGCCTTTGCCCGGCATTTGCAAAATACGGTTCCGTACCCGGTGAAAATCCTCAATTGGGGTTACTGGGGAACGGTCGGGGTGGTTTCCAGCGAGGCTTACAATCAAAAATTGGCTGCCAGGGGCGTCTATTCGATAGCTCCCGAGGAAGGCATGGAAGCTATTGAGCGGATCATGGCGAGTCCGTTCGAGCAAGTCGTGCCGATGAAAGTGAGCCGTGAGCATTTAGATGAGCTTGGCATCGAACTGTACGGCCGCGTGGCGGCGCATAATCCCAAAGCCGCGGCTGATACAGCCGTGCCGCTTAGCGGTTCCGGTTTCGACGAAAAAGTCGAGGATTTCGTTAAAACGGTACTGGCCCAAGCCCTGAAAATCAGGAAAACCAGTATCGATCCGCAAGCAAGCTTTGAAATTTACGGGATGGATTCATTGGACATCAGCAGCGTGCTTCAGGCCTTCGAGCGCCATCTGGGTAAACTGCCGGTGGTGACGCTGTACCAGTACAATACCACCGAAGAGCTGAAGCAATATTTTATCGAGCACCATCGCCAAACCTTGGAGAGCATTGTCGGCGTCGACGACTTATCCGCGGCTTTGCCCGAATTAGAATCTGCTAAACCGGTGCAAGTGCCGATGAACAGGGAAACCTCTATCGGCGATATAGCCGTTATCGGTCTCAGCGGCAAATACCCGATGGCCAAGGACTTGGATCAATTCTGGCAAAACCTGAAACAGGGCGAAAACTGTATTCGCGAAGTGCCGAAAGAGCGCTGGGATTGGCAAAGCTATTATTCCGAAAACAAACACGAACCCGGCGCGATATACAGTAAGTGGGGCGGTTTTATCGATGACGCGGATAAATTCGACCCGCTGTTTTTTTCGATTCCACCTAACGAAGCCAGGCTAATGGACCCCCAAGAGCGGCTGTTTATCGAGAGCGCTTGGACGGCGCTGGAAGATGCGGGTTATACCCGCCAAGCCCTCGCCAAGCAAAACAAGCAAGTCGGCGTGTTCGTCGGCCTGATGCATGCCGACTACGAGTCGCTGGCCGGAGAACGCTGGTCGGCCGACGATCCGGTGGCGGCCCATTCCTCGTTCTGGTCGGTGGCGAACCGGATTTCTTATCTATGCAATTTCAGCGGCCCCAGCATGGCGGTCGACACCGCCTGTTCCAGTTCCCTGACAGCCGTGCATCTCGCCTACGAAAGCTTAGCCCGAGGCGAGTGCGATCTGGCAATTGCGGGCGGCGTTAATTTGATCCTGCATCCCAAGCATTATTTACGCCTGTGTGCGGCGACGATGATAACTCAAGACAGCCGCTGCAAGAGTTTCGGCGCCGATGCGGACGGTTTTGTCGACGGCGAGGGCGTCGGTGCGGTGTTGTTAAAGCCGCTGGCGCAAGCTGAAATTGACGGCGATCATATTTACGGCGTGATCAAGGCCTCGGCGATGAACTCGGGCGGCAAAACCAGCGGTTACACGGTACCGAATCCGAATGCCCAGGCCAAAGTGATCGGCAGCGCATTGCGCAAGGCGAACATCGATCCCAACACGATTAATTATGTGGAAGCGCATGGGACCGGGACATCGATAGGCGATCCGATTGAAATTGCCGCCTTGACCCAAGCCTACCGGGAGCTGGGCGTGCAAGCGCGGCAACAGTGCGCGGTCGGTTCTGTCAAATCCAACGTCGGCCATTTGGAGTCCGCTGCGGGTATGGCGGGCTTGACCAAGGTACTGCTGCAAATGCGGCACGGCGTCTTGGTGCCGTCATTGCATGCCAAGACCTTGAATCCTTATATTTCTTTTGAGGATACGCCTTTTTATGTACAGCAGGAACTTGCCGAGTGGCAGCCGGTTATTGTCGATGGAAAACGCTGCCCCAGACGCGCCGGGCTCAGTTCGTTCGGCGCGGGAGGGACCAATCACCACCTGATTGTCGAAGAATATCCGGAAGTCTATAAGCAAGCGGCGTCCGCGCACGGACCGCTGGTATTTCCGCTGTCGGCCAAAACCGCCGAACGCTTGCTGGTTTACGCCGAAAGCTATCTGCATTTTCTGGAGATGCAGCCGGTCAATATGGAAAACCTCAGCTACACTCTGCAACAAGGGCGCGAGGCCATGGCGGAACGGCTGGCCATCGTATTCTCGACGCAACGCGAGCTGATCGACAAATTAAGCCGGTGGATGCGCGAACAGAGCGGCAGCGAGGACGTTTTTCAAGGGCGGGTACAGGCCGAAACGCAAACTCAGGTTCAATACGCGTCTATTTGGGAGCAGGCTCAAGCCTGGGTTGCAGGTCATAAAATCGACTGGCAGGATTTGCATGCCCGGCGAATGTCTTTGCCGACTTATCCTTTCCAAAAGGAGAGTTACTGGATTCCGGCTAAGCAAACGCCTGTCGCCGTGGACATCGGGGGTGAGAAAAGCGCTAGGCTTGAGTCTTTGCCGTCCGGAAAGCGCGGCTCTGCATCCTTGTCCGTTGCGGTTATCGGCGCCGGTCCCGCGGGTTTGGTGGCGGCGAAATGCTTGCTCGAAGACGGACACACGCCGACGGTATTCGAAAAAACCGACCGTATCGGCGGCATATGGTGCTTCCGGGACGATCATCGCGGCGGGCCTTATCAGGCAACGCGTTTGCAAACTTCAAAGTTCACTTCGCTGTATTCCGATTTTCCGCCGCCGGAGTCGATGTCGATTTTTCCGGGAGTCGACGAGTTAAACCGGTATTTCAATGACTATGTCGATCATTTCCGGTTCAGGTCCCGTATTCAGTTGAATACGGGCTTGGAACAACTGGTCCGGGACGGGGACAAGTGGTCTTTGACCTTACGTAAGGCCGACGGCGGCGTCTATACGCAAAGTTTTGACGCGGTCAGTATTTGCATAGGTAATTTCTGGCAGCCCAAGACGGTTTCCTATCCCGGCATGGAGCGTTTCCAAGGCGAGTATTTGCATGCGGCAAATTACCATGCGCCGGACATTTTCCACGGCAAACGCGTGCTGGTTATCGGCAACGGCGTCAGCGGCATGGATATTTCGGTCGATGCAAGCAAAACCGCGAAAAAGGCGACCATGAGCCTACGCTCGAAAAAAATGGTTATTCCGCGAATGTTCGGCTTTACCACCAACGATGGCTCCATTTCCTCGGTCAAACGGCTGATCATCAACCAGCAGCGCCCAGCCGATGTGTTGAACGAATGGCGGGCGTCTATCCCTCAACATATGGCAGAGATGGAAAGCAGCGGCCTGATGCCCGAGTTTCCGGTTAAGGAAAGCATCCTGCTGGTCAGTTGCGATTTTCCGCGCACCGTCAGCGAAGGCAAGATCCAACTCAAGCCGGAACTGCGGAGTTTCTCGGAAAACGGCTGCGAATTTGAGGACGGCAGCTACGAACAAATCGATATTATTGTCGATTGCACCGGCTATGAAGAGCCCGCTTTCCCGTTCTTGCCCAAGTCCGTCAAGATTAACGAGCTGTACAAGCATCAGTTTCAGCCGGAGCATCCGAACCTTTGCTTTATCGGCCGTAAACATGCCTCGCTGAGCGTGGTTCCTACGCTGGAATTGGAGGCGCGTTGGTTTTCCAAAGTGTTAACCAAGGAATGCCGGCTTCCCGATGCGGACACCATGCGTTCGGTCATTCAAAGCGATCTTCGCAAGGAAAGCAAACGCGGGCAGCTGTTCCCCAGTATCGATTCCGCGCAGCAAAACATGTGGCTGGCGGAACAGATCGGTGCGTTTCCGAATCCGGTCAGCGACTGGAAGCGGTATTGGCAATTGATCAATATGCCGGCTATACCCGCCGTTTACCGGCTCGTTGGGCCGAATCGCTGGCCGGAGGCGGAGCGCTTCCTGGAAATAATCCGGCAGAAACTGTACATCAACAAAAACGATCCCCGGCTTGAGACGATGAAATACGCTTTACTGGCTAAATTGGGACCGGAAAATCTGGAAATCATGGTGAAGCTCGGCCAGATTTCAGCCGCCGAGATGAACAAAGCCCTAGGAAAGGAATCCGTTAAACCGACGCACCCATCCACTCAGGAGGAAACAGTATGACCAGCGGAGAGAACATGTTGTCACAGATAGAAGCGTCCTTGATCGAAGCGGTCGCGGCTGTTCTGGGTATGGAAAAACACAGGGTGGACGCCAAGGAAAACTTGAGCACCTACGGTTTCGACTCGATCACCTTAACCCAGTTGGCTAACCGTTTAACGCAAATGTTTCCTTTTGTGCGCCCGGATGCTTCGACTTTCCTGGAATACACCACGGTAGCGGCGTTGCAAGCGCATTTGCACACCCGTTATCGGGCGGATTTTGCAGCCTACTTCGGTATTGCCCATGTTGAAACTCAGGCCCCGTCTGCGAGCCAAGCGCAGATAACCACGGACTCCGCTCCATTCGTTGGTAGGTATCCGCCTGCCGAACCGGTTCATTCGGAAGCGATGTTTGCGACTCCCGATATTTCAGGTTCGCTGTTATTGGATGCTTTCGATGTTGACGAAGAACGCGGCTTTTATCAAGCGGCGCAGCCCGCCCTTAATACCTTTGCCGCCGCGCCGGTTGCCGTTAACAAAACGCAAAACGTCCCCGTCCGCGCCATGGACATCGCTATCATCGGAGCGGCGGGGCAATTTCCGGGAGCCGATAACATCGTCGAACTGTGGGAAAACCTGTTCAACGAGAAAAACTCGCTGACCGAAGTCCCCGAAGATCGCTGGGATTGGCGCGCTATTTTCGGCGACCCGCAAGGCGAAGGCAACCTGACCGACTGTTGTTACGGCGGCTTTCTCGACAAGCCCGGTAACTTCGATCCGTTATTTTTCGGCATTTCGCCGCTGGAAGCGCTGCAAATGGACCCGCAGCAGAAATTGGTCTTGCAATCCACCTGGGAAACCCTCGAAAACGCGGGTTATTCGATGGACCGGCTCAAGGGCGAAGACGTCGGGGTTTACTTGGGCGTGCAACGCAATGAAAACCTGCTGCAATTAATGAAAGGCGGCAAGGATTTCGGCCCCTACACCAATATCGGCAACACTCATTCGATGCTGGCTAACCGCGTTTCCTATTTTTTCGACTGGAAAGGCAACAGCCTGACCGTCGATACGGCTTGCGCGGCATCTTCCAGCGCCCTGCATCTGGCCTGTCACGCCTTATTGCGCGGAGAAATCAAGCTTGCGCTGGTCGGCGGCGTTACCGTGGTACAAGACTCTTTTTCGCATATTGCCAATCGCAAGATGGGCTTGTTAACCAATGAACAACGGGTTTGTTCTTTCGATGAAAACGCAGGCGGTTACCTGATCGGTGAAGGTGTAGCGACGGCGCTGCTAAAACCCTTGGCGGAGGCCGAAAAAGACGGCGATTATATTTACGGCGTGATTAAAGGCTGCGCGGTTACCCAAAGCGGCAAAACGGTATTTTTGACCGCGCCCGATCCCAAATCCCACGTCAAGGTGATCCGGGCGGCGTTGCAGGAAGCGGGGCTCAAGCCGGAAGCTATCGATTATATCGAAGGCCAGGGCATAGGCACGGAATTGTCCGACAAAGCGGAACTGAAGGCTTATGCCGAAGTGTTCCGCAACAGCGAAAATCATAAGCTGGGCATCGGCAGTACCAAGGGCAATATCGGCCATGTGGAGTCGGCTTCCGGCATTACTTCGCTGATTAAAGTCTGCTTGGCGATGAAAAACGGCCAGATTCCGCCGGTGCTTAATTTCCAAAAATTGAACTGGAGCCAAAGCGAAGATGAACTGCCTTTTACCGTGGTTGCCCAAAAGCAGGCATGGGAGCCGCGTGCCGATCGGAGTCCGCGCCGGGCCGGCGTTCATAACTTCGGCTATGGCGGTTTAACGGCCCATTTCATTATTGAACAGCACGATAACGACTGCGAACGGCAAGCCTTGGACGACAACACCGTGACGCAGGAACAATTGCTGGTATTTTCGTCAAAAAGCCGGCCGCAGTTGGACCGGTATCTGGCGGGTTTTCTGGCTTACGTTCAAGGCTCGCAATACCGGTATTTCGGCATTCAACGGCTGAATTTGGCGGATGTCGCCCATACCTTGCAAACAGGCCGCCAGGAAATGGACGTGCGTTTGGCCGTAGTTGCCTGTTCGGTGGAAGAATTGGCAGCCAAATTGCAACGTTATCTGAACGGCGACCGCCAAATAGCCCGGCTGTTTACCGGTACTGTCTTAGCGCGGACTGCGCAAGAAAAAATTCCGCCGGCGTTATATCAAAGCCGGGCATGGGACAGGATAGCCGAGCATTGGGTCAACGGCGGTTCTTTGTTTGACGTGGGGTTTGACGCTGGGTCCGACGCTTGGCTAAGCGTCGCGGGTAAAGGGCGGCGAATTCCATTACCCGGTTTTTGCTTTGCTTCCGAACCCGATTTTGAAGCCGCCGCCGACGGCATCAAACCTCAGCTAAACCCGGTGGATTGGCACCGATTCTCCGGCGCATTTGAAGAGCTTGAGGACATTACCCGCCGGTTGCTGTTAGACCGCTTCCAGCGTTGGGGGATATGCCGGACGCCGGGCGAAGAACTGGAGCTCGAGCGTCTGCAAGCCTTATTGGGGATTGCGCCGCAATATCGCCGCCTGTTTTCGCTGCTGCCGGGTATTTTGGCGAAAGCCGGTATCTTGCAGCAACAAAGCGCGGGCCGTTACCGCGTCATCGAGTCCGCACCGGTGGACATGGCCGACCTTCAGCGCAGGCGCGACGCATTTCTTCACAATTTTCCCGAACTTAAGGCGCAAATCGGTTTGACTTGGGAATGCCTGGATTGCTTACAGGACATTTTGACCGGCAAAATTCCGGCTACCCGGATCCTGTTTCCGGACAGCTCGATGGAACGTGTCGAGAGTTTCTATAAAGGCAATCCGGTAGTCGATTATTTCAACAAGCTGGTCAGTTGGCAGCTTGTCGCGGCGGTTTCTGAACTGGACCGTCAGCGCCAAGCCGGTGAAAAAATACGCATTCTGGAAATCGGCGCCGGAACCGGCGGAACCACCGAAGGCGTTTTGAAGTCGATTGCCCATTTCGGCGACCGCTTAAGCTATGTCTACAGTGATATTTCCCCAGGGTTTACCCAGTTCGGAAAAAGCAGGTTCGGAGCCGAATTCGGCTTTCTTGAGTTCCGGGTGCTCAATATTGAAAAAGACATCGTGGAGCAAGGCTTTGCAGAGCATTCTTTCGACCTGATTGTCGCCTGTAACGTACTGCATGCAACGGCCGATATGGACCGGACGGTACAGAACACGCGCCGTCTGTTGAAGAGCGACGGCAGCATCATCCTGAATGAAGTCACCCATGCGCAAGATTTTATTTCGCTGACTTTCGGCCTGTTGCAGGGCTGGTGGGCGTTTGCGGACGAGGACCGGCGCTTGCCGGGCGGGCCTTTGCTGAATTCGGCTATGTGGGCCGGATTGCTTAAGCGACAGGGTTTTGCTTCGGTCGAAATTTACGGGCAGTCGGGGCCTGAAGGAGAGGATAGCGGTTATAACGTTGTCGTGGCCTCGAACAAAACTGAGGCATTGGCGGAAAAGCCGGCCCCCATAGCCGACGTTGCGCCAAAGCCAATGCCGGTGCCTAACCACGGCCTTATCCTGCAAGTACGCGAAATATTCGCCAAAGTGCTGATGATCGATGCCGGTCAAATCGACACGAACGCCGCTTATGTCAATTTCGGCGTGGATTCGTTTACCTCGCTGACGGTGGTCAAGGAAATCAATGCCGTGTTTGGCGTTCAGTTGCGCAGCACCGAATTGTTCAACTTCCCCAGCATTAACGAAATCAGCCTGCATATTCAACAACAAATAAAGCCTGTAGCGCCAGCACCGCAGCAACCGCTTCCCCGTTCCGTGGAAAAGCGCCAGCCTGCTACCGATCCGTCTGTTGATAATCAGGAAGGCATCGCGATCATCGGCATGTCGGGCCGCTTTCCGCATGCCAAAAATATCGACGAATATTGGCGCAACTTGGTGGAAGGCCGCGATTGCATCGATGACGTTCCGCCGGGCCGTTGGCAAGGTAAAGGCTTTTGGGGCGGTTTCGTTGACGATATAGACCGTTTCGATCCGCTGTTTTTTAACATTTCGCCGAAAGAAGCGGAGTGGATGGACCCGCAACAGCGCCTTTTTGTCCAGGAAGCGTGGAGAACTTTCGAGCATGCCGGATATTCGGCTGAAAACCTGAAAGGCAGCCGTTGCGGCGTGTATGTCGGCTGCCGGGAAAGCGATTACCTGAAGCCTTTTGCCCAGTTGGGAACCAGCAGCTATCAAGGCACCGGCAACAGCGCCGCGATGCTGTCGGCTCGTATCGCTTATTTTCTCGACCTCAAAGGCCCCAGCCTGTCGATAGATACCGCTTGCTCATCGTCGCTGGTTGCGATTCATCTGGCTTGCGAAAGCATCAACAGCGGCACTTGCGACCTTGCCTTGGCGGGCGGCGTTTCGCTGTTTTGCACCGAGCAAAGCCATCTTATCCTGGGCAAGTCGGGCATGTTGTCGCCGGACGGCCGTTGTAAAACTTTCGACGACCGCGCCGACGGCTTTGTGCCGGCCGAAGCGGTCGGCGCGGTGCTGTTAAAGCCGCTGCAACATGCGTTGCGCGACGGAGATCATATTTTCGGCGTGATTAAGGCGCACGGCATTAATCAAGACGGCAAAACCAACGGCATTACCGCCTCCAGCTCGCCATCCCAATCGGCTTTGCAGCAGGAGGTTTACCGGCGCTATCGGATTAATCCGGAGCGTATCGGCTACGTTGAAGCGCACGGCACCGGCACCGGCCTGGGCGACCCGATTGAAATCGATGCGTTGACCGATACGTTCCGGGCCTATACCCAGCGCAAACAATTTTGCGCGATCGGTTCGGCAAAAACCGCAATCGGTCATGGTTTGGCGGCTGCGGGCATCGCGGGTTTAATCAAAGTCCTGCTGTCGATGCGGCATAAACAATTGCCGCCAATGCTGCATTTCCAAAAAGAAAACCGGCATTTTCAATTGGCGAATACGCCGTTTTACGTCAATACCAAAGCCCAGCACTGGGAAAACGCAAGCAAAGAACCGCTACAGGCCGCAATCAGTGCTTTCGGCTTTAGCGGCACCAATGCGCATTGCGTGATTGAGGAAGCGCCGCATCGGCCTGAGCCTGCTGAGGGAAAGAAATCCTATTTGATCCCGCTGTCGGCAAAAACTTCAATCGATCTCGCGGCAAAAATCGAAGCGCTGGCCAGCTGGCTTGAAAACGAAGGCGATACCTATGCATTGGGCGATATTGCAACCACGCTGCTGCTCGGAAGAAGCCATTTCGATTTCCGCGTGGCTTTGGTCGCAAACGACAAGCAGGCGCTTGCTGCCTCATTAAAGGGCCTGCTGTCACGGCCTGACAGCGGATGGACAAAGATCAAGCCGGAACAGGAACGCGGCGCGGCGCTTAAGCAGTTCGGTGCAAGATTGCTGACGGAAATACGGGATTTAGAGCTGCCGGAAAACGAACGCGACGAGAGTTTGTTGAGTTTGGCCGATCTTTACCGGCAAGGCTATGAGCTGGAATGGCGCTTGCTTTACCAACATGCCGCCGCCGCGAAAGGCGTTTTCCGTAAAGTGCCGCTGCCGACTTACCCGTTTGTCGGCGAACGCTATTGGCTAGCGCCCAGGGACGGTATTGCCGTTAACGCGCAAGCGCCGGCCGCGTTCATCCCGGTAGCGATGCCGCCGGAAACGCCGGAACTGAAGGCATTCCAGAACGCTTACGCCCAAGTTCCGGGCTTTTGCGCGATGCTGTTAGCCGACACGCTGCACAATATGGGGGTTTTTGAAATGCCGGGGCAACGGTACTTGCGGGAGGAGTTGCGCGGCCAATTGCAAATTGACGCCAAGTACCACCGCTTGCTGGATGCGTTCTTGAATATCCTGCTGGATGAAGGCTATTTGCAACGGCAAGGCGAGTATTTTGTTCGTACCGGCCGGGAATGGCGGTTGCCGTTTGCCGAACTGCAACAAAGAAAAGACCGCTTGCTAAGCGAGTTTAGCCAGATTGGCGCATTCGTGAACCTGATCTGGGTTTGCGTCCGGAATTACCCGGAAGTGTTGCAAGGCAAGCTCAACGCTACCGAGGTGATATTCCCGGATGCTTCGTTCGAGTTGGTCAAGGGCATCTACAAGGATAACGCCACCGCCGATTTTTATAACAAGATCCTGGTAAACAATGTGCTGGAACAGGTCAGCATACAAACCGCGCGTTTACCCGGCAAGCCATTGAAAATACTGGAAATCGGCGCAGGCACCGGCGGCACGTCGGCTTTGCTGCTGGACGCGTTGCAAGGTTTCGGCGATAGCATCAGCTATCTTTACACCGATATTTCATCGGGCTTTATTCAATACGGAAGACGGACTTACGGTCCCCGGTATCCGTTTGCAAGCTTTGAAGTGTTGGATATTGAAAAAGCGATTGCTCCCGACTGTGTTTTCCGGAAGTCGTTTGACATCATTGTCGCGGCGAATGTCATACACGCCACGCGCGATCTTTGCAAAACGCTGGCCCATGTCAAGGCCCTGTTGAAAGACAAAGGCTATTTGTTCTTGAACGAGACCACCGACATCCAGGCTTTTGCGACGATGACTTACGGCTTGCTGGATGGTTGGTGGCTGTTTGAAGACGACATCCGGCTTGAAAATTCTCCTCTGCTCGACGATAAGATGTGGGTAGCGTTATTGCAGCAACAAGGTTTTAGTGTCGCTCCGCCGCAAGGTTTGAGCGGCGCAGAAAAGGGACCGGGCCAGCATATCCTGATTGCAGAGCTGTTGGAAGATAAGGCCGCGCTACACGAAGCCGCGCCTGTAAGCGAGCCGATACCCGCGGCGGCGCAACCGGCCACGGCCACGAAAATCAGCCGCCCCGTTCAAGAAACGCTGAAACAACGGATACTGCAAGGCGTTACGGATGCGATATTCCATATTCTGGGCTTGAACGACCGGCAGTTGGTGATGGAAAAAAAGTTTGCCGATTACGGTTTGGATTCGATTTCCGGCATTGATTTTTTAAGCCTGGTTAACCAACAGTTCGGCATTAATGTCCGGGTCACCGCGCTGTTCGATTATCCGAGCGTTGCCGAATTATCGGCTTTTATTTATGAAAATTACCGTGAGCAGCTGAGCGCGCCCGACTTTGCCGATGCGCCGGAAACGTCGGCGAATGAAGCCGATGATAAAGAAGACGAATCCGCAGCATCGGCTTCGTGCGATATACCTGAAATGCAGCAGGACGATATAGCCATCATCGGCATGTCGGGACGGTTCTCAGGTTCCCGCAATGTGCATGAATTTTGGGAGCAACTGGCGTCAGGAACATCCTGTATTAGCGAGCCGCCGACGGGGCGCTGGGCCGAAGGCGGTTTCCCGTCAGGTTACCGCGCGGGTTTTCTGGATGGCATCGATCAATTCGACCCGTTGTTTTTCAATTGGTCAGGCGCCGAAGCCGAGCAGGCCGATCCGCAGCAACGCCTGTTTCTTGAGGAATCCTACGCCGCGCTGGAAGATGCCGGTTATACACCCTCCCAGCTTCGGGAACTGACGTGCGGCGTCTTTGCCGGCGTCGGTATGAGCGATTACCTGATCAACATGCGCGAGAGCGGCTATTTCGGCGAAGCGCAGTCGTTCTGGGGAAATTCTCCGGCGGTGGTGCCGGCGCGGATTTCCTATTTCCTGAACCTTAAAGGCCCCAGCATTGCGATCGATACGGCCTGTTCCTCTTCCTTGGTTGCAATGCATTCGGCCCGGCAGAGCATTCTTGCCGGAGAATGCGATATGGCTTTGGCCGGAGGCGTCTATCTTTGCACGACGCCGCATTTTCATACGCTCGCCGATAAAGCGCAGATGCTGGCGGCCGACGGAATATGCAAGGCTTTCGATCAAAAAGCGGACGGTTTTGTGTTCGGCGAAGGCGTCGGCGTGATTGTGCTAAAAAGGCTGGATGCCGCGATACGCGATAAAGACCATATCTATGGCGTATTGAAGGCTTCCGGCGTCAATCAGGACGGCAAAACCAACGGCATGACCGCGCCGAGCACGCTGTCGCAAACCGAATTGGAAGTTGCGGTCTATCGGCGGGCGGGCATTAACCCGGAAACCATCGGCTATGTCGAAGCGCACGGTACCGGCACCAAACTGGGCGATCCTGTCGAAGTCGAAGCCTTAAGTAAGGCGTTCCGGCATTACACCGCCAAAAAACAGTTTTGCCTGTTGGGCTCGGTAAAAACCAATATCGGCCATTCCTCGCTGGCAGCCGGTGTTGCCGGCGTTATCAAGGTATTGCAATGCTTTGCCCATGGTCAAATTCCGCCGTTGCTGAATTTTTCCGAAGCCAACGAGCATATCGACCTTAACGACAGCCCCTTTCATATCAATACCCGCTTGCACGAATGGAAAAAGCAGGGTGATTTGCCAAGAAGGGCGGCGATTAGCGGTTTTGGCTTGAGCGGAACCAACGCGCATCTGGTATTGGAAGAATCGCCGGTGCGGCTTGAATCCAGGCCGCTAAGGGAAGATGGGCCGATGCTGATTTGCTTGTCGGCAAAAACCGGCTATTCGCTCAAACAAAAAATACGCGACCTAGCAGCTTGCCTGGAAACACAGGGAAGGCAATACGCCTTGGAGCATATTGCTTATACCTTGCATGTCGGCAGGGAGCATTTCGGGCAGCGTTTTGCGTTGGTTGCCCAAAGCCGCGAGGACTTGCTCCGGCAATTGCGCGAAGCCGACATCGACGCGATGCCGCGCAAAATGTCCGAGCCTTCAGGCGACGCGGAGCTATGGCTGAAGCAGCTCAATGCCCGCGGTTTGCCGCTGCCGGAGGCGCTGGAAAAGCTGCATGCCTTGGCCGCGTTGTATCGGGACGGTCGGGATATAGACTGGCTGAAACTGTACGCCGACGAAGCGCGTTATCGCGTCCCGCTGCCGAGCTATCCGTTCGATCGCTCCCGCTTCTGGTTCCCCGCGCCAACAGCAAAAGCGCTTCAGCCCCAGGCCGAAGCCCAGGCGGTTCCGGTGCCGGGCCCTGCAATGCCTGTATCGGACAGCGCGGAAAAGACCTGGTGGCAACCTGATTGGCAACCGTCGCCGCTGGATTCTTCGCTTGCAAGCCATGCGGACGGTCCGATGTTGATATTCGGGTCCGGACAACAGGACCTGTCCGGCTGGCAAAATACGAAGGTGGTGCTGGTGACTTCGGGCGAGGATTTTTCGGTCGCTCCGCAAGGGGAAGTACCGGGGGCTGCCGCCGTTATCCGGATTCGTGCGGGAGAACCGGAAGACTATCGGCAACTGGCCGCGCTGCTCGCGCAGCGCGGCTTGCTACCGACGCGCATTTTGCATTGCTGGTCGCAGCAGCCGTTTGTTGTTGATCAGCTGGAAGAGCAGCTGGATCGCGGTTTTTATTCGATGTTGTTTATTGCCCAGGCTTTGATCGAACAGAAAGCCTGCCCGGAAAAAATCCGCATGATTTATGCTTTTGTCCGTTCCGCATCCAGGGATTACGCTTTAAATCAAGCCATCGGCAGTTTTGCCAAGACGCTGAACCGGGAAAATCCGGCGTTTTATTGTCAAACTCTGGAATTGCCGCAAGCCGCGCTATTGTCCCAAATTGCGGACAGGGAATACCGGCACGGCACGGCCAACCAGGTTGAAGTCCGCTACCGGCGTGACGCGAATGGTGAATTGGTCCGGGAAGTAAAAGTCTGGCGGAGCGTCGATCTTGACAACGCGCCGGCCAAACCGCCAGCGCTTAAAGAGCAGGGAACTTATTTGCTGATTGGCGGCGCGGGCGGACTCGGGCTGCTGTTCTGCGAATATCTACAACAGCAGGCTGCAACGCAGCAAAACCGCATCCGCGTGTTTTTGACCGGCCGCAGGCCGTTATCGGCGGATAAGTTGCAACAGCTACAGCGCTTGAATTCAACGTGGTGCGAAGCCGTTTACCTGCAAGCCGATATTGCCGATGCGGCACAGGCAAAATACGTGGTCACCGAAGCAAGAAGCAGGCTGGGCGGGATTGCCGGGATTTTTCATTTTGCAGGCTGCGCGCAAGACGCTTTCCTGTTGAAAAAGACCAAAAGCCAATGCCGGGAAGTATTGGCCGCCAAGGTTCAGGGAACGCTCTGCCTGGAACAGGCGCTGGCAGGGGAAAAGGTCGACTTTTTGAGTTTCTTCTCTTCAGCCAGCTCGGTGACCGGTAATGTCGGGCAAGCCGATTACGCCTACGCCAACGGTTTTCTCGACGCTTTTGCCGCGCAAGGCGGAATAGGCGGCCGTATGTTCAGCGTGAACTGGGCATTTTGGCAGCAAGGCGGCATGCAGCTTTCCGATAGCAAGTTAAAAACGATGGCGGCCGATATGGGCGTTCACGGATTGTCCGGCGCGGTCGGAATCCAGGCTTGGCAGAGCATTTTGCAATCCGGGTTGACGCAATGCATGTTCTTGTCCGGGAACCGGCAAAAAATCCGGCAATTCGTTGAGAAGCAGTTTGCCGAGCCTCAGCGGGTCAAAAAAACCGGGAGCGCTCGTTTCGATGCTCAAAATATCTACCGGCAAGCCGAAACCGTCGGCAGGCTGAATGACGTTGTCGGCATGGCTCAACGTTCCGCCGGTGTTGAGGCAGCAGGGAACGCTATGCCGCTTTCCCAGGATATCGAAGCCTTCTTGAAACAAGCCGTAGCCGACGTGAGCCGGTTGCCGTTGGATAAAATCAGCATTGATCGCCCGCTTGACGAGTTCGGCCTGGATTCGTTGATGATTACCGCGCTTAACGAAAAGCTGATTGCCAGGTTCGGACCGCTGTCGGCAACGCTGTTCTTTGAACATCGCAATCTGGCGGCATTGATCGGCTATCTTGCCGCCCGGCAGCAAAGCGCACAAGCGGAGGCCGTGTTTGCAAACAGCGCCGGACGGACAGCCGCCGGTGTCGACGATATTTACCGAAAAGCCGAGGCGATAGGACACGCAGCAGTTCAAGGCATCGCCCGGAGTGTCGGCGTTTTGGAAGCAATTGCGGCGTTTTCCGCGCCGGTGCGCCAGGATATTGAGGCGTTTTTAACACAGGCTGTCGCCGATGTGAGCCGGTTGCCGCTGGATAAAATCAGCACTGATCGCCCGCTTGACGAGTTCGGCCTGGATTCGCTGATGATTACCGCGCTTAACGAAAAACTGATTGCCAGGTTCGGGCCGCTGTCGGCAACGCTGTTCTTTGAACACCGCAATCTGTCCGCATTGACCGAGTATCTTGCCGCCCGGCAGCAAAGCGCCCAACCGGCGCCGGCTAAGATCGCGGAGCTTGAATATAGCACCAGCCGGCCGGCAAATAATCAAGCGTCTTCGCAGGCAAAGCCTTCGGACGTCGGCACTATTTACAGCAAGGCTGAAGCGATAGGGCACGAGTTTGCCCGAAGTGTCGGCTGTGTTGCTGCAAAGGCGGCTGCTCCGACGGCTTCCGTTAATGTGCGCCGGGATATTGAGGCCTTCCTGAAAAAAGCCGTTGCCGATGTGAGTGCGTTGCCGATCGAAGAAATCGGCGTTTACCGCCCGTTCGATGAGTTAGGTTTGGATTCTCTGATGATTACCGCGCTTAACGAAAAGCTGATTGCCCGGTTTGGCCAATTATCGGCAACACTGTTTTTTGAATATCCTAACTTGGCGGCGTTAAGCGAGTATCTTTCGGACCGGCAGGCATCGGTGAAAGCTTGCGCAGTCGCGGACGAAAACAGCGTCGGCCGCACGCCTTGCGCGGCCGACGCTAAAAAAACGCCGAATGTCGGCGATATTTACAAAAAGGCCGCGCAAATCGGTATCGCGGACACTGTCGCAACGCAGGCCCCGGCGTTTCAGGCCGGTAACGGGCAGGATACAATCAGCGTTGCCAGTCATTCCGCGTTAGACATTGCGATTATCGGCGTCAGCGGCATTTATCCCGAAGCGGATAATCTGGAAATTTTTTGGGACAACTTGAAAGCAGGCAGGGATTCCGTCACCGAAGTCCCGCCAAACCGTTGGAACCCGGACGAGTATTACGACGCGGACCGCACCCAGGCGATGCATGGCAAAATGTATTGCACAAAGGGCGGCTTTGTTGACGACATCGATTGCTTCGATGCTTTTTTCTTCAATATTTCACCGCGCGAAGCCAAGCTGATCGATCCTTGCGAGCGTTTATTCCTGCAAACCGCATGGGCCGCGTTTGAAGATGCGGGCTATACGCGCAAGAAATTGGCGGAAACCGGCAATACCAACGTCGGCGTTTTCGCCGGCATCAGCAACTACGGTTATTCCCTCTGGGGGCCGCAGGAATGGGCAAAAGGCAATTCGTACACGCCTTGCAGCGGGCTTTGGTCCATCGCCAATCGCGTGTCCTATTTCATGAATCTTAACGGTCCCAGCTATCCGGTCGATACCGCCTGTTCATCGTCGTTGAGCGCGATTCATCAAGCCTGCGTGAGCCTGATCAACGGCGAATGTTCAATGGCGCTTGCCGGCGGGGCTTCGTTCAATGTGCATCCTCATCAATATGTGGCGATGTGCCAGGGCCAGATGCTGTCTCCTAGCGGCAAATGCCACAGTTTCGGCGAGAAAGGCGATGGTTTCGTACCCGGAGAAGGCGTCGGCGCCGTATTATTGAAGCCCTTGGCGCAAGCCGTTGCCGACCGCGACCCCATCTACGCGGTCATCAAGGGCAGCTCGGTTAATCATGGCGGGCGCAGCAACGGCTATTCGGTGCCGAACCCGAAAGCGCAGGCGGAGCTGATCAAACTGGCCCTCAATAAGGCCAAGATAGACCCCGCCACCATCAGCTATGTCGAAGCGCACGGCACCGGAACTGCGTTGGGCGATCCGGTCGAGTTTGAAGGATTGTGCCGGGCTTGGGCCGAAGCTTCGGGGCCGCAAGCGGTCGAAAAGCAATCCTGCGCTTTGGGCTCGGTAAAGTCGAATATCGGCCATCTGGGCGCTGCGGCAGGTATTTCGGGACTGACCAAGATCCTGTTGCAGATGAAGCACAAGACCTTAGCGCCATCGCTGCACGCGCAAAAGCTTAATCCCAAAATTAACTTTGCCGATTCGCCGTTTTTTGTCCAGCAAGGTCTGGCGAATTGGGAAACCAAGCCGGCCGGGCGTCCCAGGAGGGCTGCGATCAGTTCGTTCGGGGCCGGCGGCGCGAATGCCCATGTGATAGTCGAGGATTATGCGCTGCCGCCGACGGCCTACAGCGCGAGTCCGGTTTCGGGGCCGTACATTATCCCGATATCGGCCAAAACGCCGGAGCGGCTGGTTTGTTATGTGGAAAAAATACTGGCGTTTTGGGAAAAGCACCAAGGCGAGCTGCAGTTGCAGGATTTCGCCTACACCTTGCAAACGGGCAGGGAAGCGATGACCGAGCGTTTTGCCTGCATTGTCAAGCACAAGCAGGAGGTGGGAATGAAGCTGCGCGCCTTTTTGCAACATAACGGGCAAGCGGAGCAGGGAAACTTTTTTACCGGTCAAGCCGGGGATAATGCGGCTCAGGAAGAGCTTGCTGCTTCTCCCGATCATGAACAACTGGCCAAGCTTTGGGTGAGAGGCGGCGACATCGACTGGGAAACTCTGTTTTACCGGCAGCAGGCGGCAAAGCGCATTTCCTTGCCGACCTATCCTTTCGATAAACAGCCGTACTGGTATGTGGAAAAAACAGTTGCCGAGCCGGCTGAAAAAACCGGGCGGGCAAACGATCCGCTGGCCCGCTGCGCGGAGGCTTTCGACGATCTGGCCGAGCTCGGCGCTACCGGCTTGCTGAGCGCATTCCAGCAAATGGGCTGCTTCCGGCAGGCTCGGGAAGAGTACGGAAAAGACTCATTGAAAGCCCGCATCCGGTTGAGTCCCGAGTACGATTTGCTGTACGACGCGTTGCTGGACATTCTGCAAAAAGCCGGTTATTTGGTGATTGACGGCGACAGGATACGCAGTACGGAGCGGGTTTCGCAAAAACGTGAACCGCATAACCTTGATTACTGGTGCGACAAACATCCCGAGCTGGCCGCTAACTTTCAGTTGTTGTGGCAATGCCTGGACACTATGACCTCGATTTTGCAAGGCGATATGCCGGCAACCGAGGTCATGTTCCCGAACGCTTCGATGGCTTTAGTCGAGAAGATTTACCAGCAAAACGCAATCTCGGATTATTACAACCAACTCGTGGTTGACGAGGTGGTGTCCTTTATTCGCGAGCGGCTGTCCGAATTGCCCGAAGGAGAAAAACTCCATCTGCTGGAAATAGGCGCAGGCACCGGAGGCACCAGCGCCGCGGTGCTTAAGGCTATTGGGCCGTATCGGGATTATCTTCGCTATGACTACACGGATGTTTCATTGAAGTTCATCCAGCACGGCAGAAAGCATTACGGCCATTATGAATTCGTCGATTTCCATGTTTTGGATATAGAAAAGGACATCGAACGTCAGGGTTTTGCCCGGCAAAACACCGATTTATTGATTGCGACCAATGTGCTGCACGCCACGCGCAATATGAACGTCACGCTGAAAAACGCCAAATCGCTGTTACGCGGGGGAGGCAAACTTATTATTAATGAAGCGGTGGAAACTCATGTTTTTTCCACGTTGACTTTCGGCCTGCTGAAAGGCTGGTGGCTGGCGGAAGACCGGCATAACCGGCTGCCGGGCTCGCCTTTGCTGAATGTCCCTATGTGGCGGCGGCTGCTGGAGCATGAAGGTTTTGTGTCGGTGCAAACTTTAGCGCCTGTGATCGAGACGGGAGTAAGCCAAAACGTATTTGTAGCGCAAAGCGACGGCCGCATCCCTTTGCATGAAGAGCAGGAGCCGCGGGAAATGGCGGCGTCAAGCATTCCGAAGCCTGAGCCTGTTGATATGCCTGAAGATGACGAAAAACTAAATATACTGGCGCAAAAGCTCAGGCACATTGTCGCTGCGGTGATTGAAGTTGAAGCGGAGACAATCAATCCCGATTGCGCTTACGTCGATATGGGCGTCGATTCCATTCTGGCGCTGGAAATCGTCAGCCAAGCCAACCGGGAGCTGGGCTCCGAGCTACGGACGACGGCCGTGTTCGATCATGCGACCGTCAACAAGCTGGCCGCCCATATCGCGGCGCAGCATCGAGGCGCGGCACAGCAAGACGACCTGCTGGATGTTTTTCAACAGCTTCATAGCGGGAGCTTGGATATTCATGAAGCCGATAGGCTTTTGGGTTTTTGATAATAATTTTTGTAAGTATTCAGCACATAGAGAAATGGAACACAGATGATACGGATCAAACAGATAAACACGGATTTCATCTCGTACCCACGGGCTCCGCACCCTAAAGGGCATAAATGGGAATGCAATGCAGGACGCGCTACGTCCCTTATACGCCAGACGCTGATCATGATTCGCGGCGCGTGGGAACGAGATGAAATCCGTGTAAATCCGTCTTATCAGTGTCATCCGTGTTCTATTGGAAATACGCTGAATATAGTAACTAATTTTTTAGGAATAATTTCATGAGAGACAGCATTAATCAGGAAGATATTGATTTTTACAACGAGTACGGCTTTGTCCGGATTCACTCCCTGCTTACTCCGGAAGAAACCGAGCGCTTGCGCATGCACCAGGATAACGCGCTGGAGCAACGGGGCAAGTACCGTTACCCTGACCGGGATATTCTGGGTGAGGATAACCCGGTGTATGAACGCATGTTTTTGCAACGGCTGAACTTATGGCGGGACTACGAACCGATTCGCGAATTTACCTTGAGTCCGCGCATTGCAAAAATCGCTGCCGAGCTTGCCGGCGTGGATGCAATGCGTTTATGGCATGATGCGGCTTTTATCAAGCAAGGCTGGGCCAATCCTACCTCTTGGCATTTTGACGCGGCTTATTGGTCGTTTAATTCGCCCGGCGGCATCACGGTTTGGATCGCGCTGACCGATGCCCGGCCCGATAACGGCGGGCTGTATTTTATGCCGGGCTCGCATCGCGAGATTGATTATTGCCTGCCCATTTTCTCTAACGACCATGTCGCCGGTTTGTTCGATTTGCCGGGCTATGAGCACTGGCGCGAAAGAGAAGCCGTATCGCTGCCGTTAAAGGCGGGGGATTGCACTTTCCACAGCGGCCTGACCCTGCACGGATCGGGGATCAACATGACGCCTCATCAACGCGCCGCCTGGGTATGCGCCTATATGCCCGACGGCTCCGTTTACAATGGTAAACCCAACGTGCTGCCGGACGATTATGTCAAAACTCTCAGCGTCGGCGATTACTTGAGAAACGACGATTTCAACCCGGTTGTTTATCGAAAGAGTTAGGACAGTAGGGCGTGCCGTGCGCGCCTAAAGTTTTAAACGCGTGCGTATTTTAAGCATCGGAGAAGGCGCGCACGGCACGCCCTACGGCAGCGGGTTTACAGGTCGGAAAATTTTAGAATATCTAAGGTCTAAGGAATATGAGCATCTCAAAAGCAGAAATTTTGCAGCAGGTAAAAAGCCGGCAATTGACCCCTGAAGCGGGTCTTAAGCTTTACCGCGAACTGGAACAAGCCGAACTTGACGCCAAGGCTTTAAAAGCGGACGCCGCTGTAAAAGCGCCGCTTGCCGATGCTGAATACTCCGCCGCGACCGAAGGGCTAACAGCGCCGGAGATCGCCGTGATCGGCATGTCGGCGCAGATTCCGGGCGCTCAAAATCTGCAACAAATGTGGACGATGTTGAGCGCGGGCAAGGATGCGGTCGGCGAAGTTCCGCTGTCGCGCTGGACGCAAGACCCCGGGGAAGGCCGGGCCGGAAGCGGGAAAAAATGGGGCGCTTTTTTAACCGATATCGACTGCTTCGATCCGCTTTTTTTTGAAATTTCTCCGAAAGAAGCCGAACAGATGGACCCGCAGCAGCGCTTGTTGTTGCAGGAAAGCTGGAAAGCGTTTGAAGATGCCGGTTATTCCGCGGAATCCTTGAATCAGAAGTCTTGTTGCGTTTTCATCGGTTGCACTCAAGGCGACTATTTAAGCGAAACCTCCACTAGCGACATCAATCCCCACTCGCTGACAGGCCGTAGCGTTTCGGCAATAGCCGCCCGCATTTCGTATTTTTTCAATCTGCGCGGTCCGAGCATTGTGGTCAATACCGCCTGTTCGTCGTCCTTGACCGCATTGGTGATGGCCTGCGAACGGCTGCGCAGCGGCAGTTCCGAAATAGGCTTGGTCGGCGGCATTTCGCTGATGAGCACCCAAGTAGCGCATACCACGATGGACAAGGTTGGGATGATTTCTCCCGACGGTAAATGCCGTAGTTTCGACCGGGACGCGAACGGCATCGTTCCCGGCGAAGCCGTCGGCGTCGTTATTTTGAAACGGCTGGGCGATGCTTTGCGCGATGGCGATCCTATCCATGGCGTCATTCGCGGCTACGGAATCAATCACGACGGCAAGACCAACGGCCTGACCGCGCCCAGCGGCCCGGCGCAAACCGCCTTGCTGCGGGATATTTACCAAAATTTCCGCATCGACCCGAACACGATCAATTATATTGAAACGCACGGCACCGGCACCAAACTGGGCGACCCGATTGAAGTGCATGCGTTAACGGACGCTTTCGCCGATTACCGGGTGGCTGAGCGCCAGTGCGCGATCGGTTCGATCAAAACCAATATCGGACATACGCTGGAAGCTGCGGGCTTGATGGGCTTAATCAAGGTTTTGCTGTGTTTGCGGCAGCAAAAACTGGTGCCTTCATTGCATTTCAACCAAGCCAACGAGCATATCGCTTTTGCCGGCAGCCCTTTTTACGTCAATACCCAATTGCAGGATTGGCCGCGCATCGACGGGCGTCCGCTACGGGCGGGAGTCAGCGCGTTCGGGATGAGCGGGACCAACGCCCATGTGGTGGTTGAAGAGCCGCCGCTACCAAACACGGCCGCCGCATCGGCGAGCGGGTATTTACCTTACTTGGTCGTGCTGTCGGCAAAAACGCCGGAAGCGTTGGCGCAACGCGTTGAAGACTTAGATCAGTGGCTGGACAGGCACCGGCACGATGCGGCGTTCTCGCTGGCCGATGTCGCTTACACCCTACAGGCGGGCAGAAGCCATTTTTCTTACCGGGAAGCTATCGTGGCGCGTGATGTTGAGGAATTAAGAACCCGGCTATCGCGATTGCAAAAACAAGGGGTCAATACGACCGAGCTGGTGCAACAGCCTGCCGCCGCCGTCAGGGAAGCGAAAAAATCGGCCGAACAGGACTTGCGCAGTCTGTCCCGGCAAGCAACGGAATCAAGCCAGGTTATGCGCATCTTTGAATCCCTGGCCGACTTTTACAAACAGGGAATACCGTTTGATTGGCTGCAACTGTACCCGGATCGCACACCCCGGCGCATTGCCTTGCCGAGCTACCCGTTTGCGAAACAGCGTTATTGGCTCCATGGTGCGGAAAAAAGCGATTCCGGCGCATTCGGGCGGAGCGCGCACATTCATCCACTACTACACGAAAATACCTCGGATTTATCCGAACAGCGTTACACCTCGTTGTTTACAGGCGATGAGTTCTTTTTGGCCGACCATCGGGTTCGGGGCGAAGCGCGGATATTGCAAAAGGTACTGCCCGGAGTGGTTTACCTGGAAATGGCCAGGGCGGCGCTGTTGGCCGCTACCGGTCGTAAACCCGACAGCAAAATCCGCATAGTGTTTACCGACATCGTCTGGGTTCAGCCTATTTACATTGATCAAGCACGGGAAGTTCACTGCCGGCTATACGAGCAGGCGGATAGCCGGCTTCATTATGAAATCTATACAAAAACCGGAGACGAACCGGCAGCCGTTGTCGTTCATGCCGAAGGAACGGCGAAAATACTGGGGTCGTTTGACGCGCAGTCCGCGTTGACGCTGGATATTCCGAGCCTGAGCCTACAGATGCCCCGCGAACTCGATGCCGAAACCTGTTATCAACATATACGCTCAGCCGGGGTTCATCATGGCGAACGCTTGCAAGGCATTCGTAAAGTGGCGGTGGGCGAAGGACAAGCACTGGCCGATTTGTTCCTGCCCGCGCTATTGGGCAGTGGGCAATCAGCCTACGGCCTGCATCCGACCTTGATGGATGCGGCGATTCAGGCCGCTATCGGTTTGGTTGTCGGCATGAGTTCCGAAGCCGCACAACCCAGCCTGCCTTTCGCATTGGAGCAATTGGACATTCTCGGCGAGTGCGAACAACGAATGTTCGCATGGTTGCGTTTTGCGCCCGGCGGTTCGCCGCCCGATAAGGTGCAAAAATTGGATATAGACCTCTGCGACCTTCAAGGTAAGGTTTGCGTCAGCATCAGAGGCTTATCGTCAAGACTAGTGTCCGACAGGAAGACAGCCGACATTCGCTTGCCCCAACCGGCGTTACCGCTTCATGCGCTGATGCCGGTCTGGAATGCCGTTCCTGCCGACGAACACGCCGGACTTGCGCCGGATTACAACCGCCGTTTATTGATCATCGGCGCGACAGAGATAGACATGCAGGCTATCCGGCAAGTCTACCCGCTGGCGACAAGCTTGCCGCTTAGCCCTGCCTATTCCATAGAGCGGATCGGTCAACGCTTAAAAGACGAGGTCTTCGATCATCTGGTCTTTGTTGCACCGGCAAGTATTTTAACGGACTGGCAGCCTGACAGCCGCATGATACAGGCGCAAAATCAGGGCGTGCTGTTCCTGTTCAGGATCATAAAAGCCTTGCTTGCCGCAGGCTACGATGAACGGGAACTGGAATGGACGCTGCTGACCTTCAAAACCCAGCAAGTGACGGAACAGGATGTCACCGACCCGACCCACGCAAGTATTCACGGCTTGGTCGGCAGTTTGGCCAAGGAGTACCCGCACTGGAAAATCCGCTTGTTGGATCTGGAGTCCGAACAGGACTGGCCGCTACGAACGCTGTTTGCGTTGCCGCTGGAGCCGAATGGTCAGGCGCTTGCCTATCGCGGCGGCAACGCGAACGCAAGCCGCGAACCCGAATGGTTCCGGCAAGCCTTGATTCGAGTTCATCCGTTGCAAGCGTCTGCAAGTACGCCGACTCTTTACCAAGACGGCGGCGTTTACGTCGTTATCGGTGGAGCAGGCGGCATCGGCGAAGTTTGGAGCCGGTTCATGCTCGAACGCCATCGGGCCAAGATCGTCTGGATCGGTCGCCGCGAAAAAGACCGGGCTATTCAACAGCAACTGGATGCGCTGCCCATTCCCGCCAACGTGACTTATATTGCGGCGGATGCGCGTGATTTAGCCGCGCTGGAACAAGCCTACCGCGAGATCAAAAGCATCCATCCGAAAATTCATGGCGTGGTGCATTCCGCTATCGTGCTTAATGACCTTAGCCTGATTCGGATGGACGAACCAGGTTTTACTGAATCCTTGTCGGCCAAGGTGGACGTGAGCGTGTGTATTGCCGAGGTTTTCCGGAAAGAGCGGCTGGATTTCGTGCTGTTCTTTTCCTCAATGCAAGCTTTCGCCAGAGCGCCGGGGCAGAGCAATTACGCGGCCGGCTGCACGTTCAAGGACGCTTTTGCGCTGAAACTCGCCCAGCAATGGCCTTACACGTTCAGTAACGGCAGCACTTATCATAAGCCGGTAGTCAAGGTGATCAACTGGGGCTATTGGGGGTCGATAGGCATAGTCAATGACGCGGCTTATCGGGAGCGCAGAAAAGAGGCCGGCGACGATTCCATCGAACCGCAAGAAGGCATGGATATTCTCGGCAAGTTTATCGCCGGCCCTTTCCGGCAACTGGCCCCGTTCAAGGCCTTGACCCCCGAAGTCGTGGCAAAAGCCTGCGGCACGGAAGACATCACGGCTTATCCCCGGCAAATTCCGGCCATCCTGAGCAAAGCCCAACAGCGTTTTTATGAAACGCAAAATCAACTGGCCCATGCCCAAGTGGAATGGCGTCGATTGGAACAGGAAGCAAAAAATGCCGAGCTGGATGCATTGTTGCTGAGACTGCTGGATGCGACGCTGCAAGTTTTGGCCTTGCGCGACGGCAAACGCTCGCTGCCGGGTTACATCCAGCGCTGGTTGCAAGAAAGCCTGCGCCTGCTCGATACCGCAACCGGTTTGCCGAGCGAACAGCAAGAGACGCTTGATAGCCTGTGGCGGCAATGGGATGCGGCAAAAGCAAACTGGATCGAAAATCCCAACCTGAAAGCCGTGGTTATTCTGGTAGAAACTTGCGTGCGTGCGCTGCCCGATATTCTGAGCGGTAAGGTCGCCGCAACCGATGTGATGTTTCCCAATGCTTCGATGGAATTGGTGGAGGGCATTTATCGCGGCAACCTGGTGTCGGATTATTTCCAACAGGCGCTTGCGGACTTTCTGGTTACTGCGATCCAACAACGCTTAAGCGAGGCCGCTGCCGCCGGACAACCTGTTCCCAAGTTGCGCATTCTCGAAATCGGCGCGGGTACCGGGGGAACCACCGCCACTCTTTTGCCCCGGTTGCAGCCGTTTGCGGAGGTCATCGAAGAGTATTGCTACACCGACCTATCCAAGGCTTTTCTGCTGCATGCCCAGGAGCATTACGCGCCGGGCTGTCCGTTCCTTTCAACCCGTATTTTTAACGTGGAAAAACCTCTTGCCGAGCAAACCGGCGAGGAGATTGGCGTTGCTCCGGATCGTTACGATTTCGTCATTGCCGCCAATGTTCTGCATGCGACCAAAGACATCCGTAATACCTTGCGCAATGCCAAGGCGGCTTTGCATACTCACGGTATTTTGCTGTTAAACGAGCTTAGCCAACATACGCTGCTGTCGCATCTCACCTTCGGTTTGCTCGAAGGGTGGTGGCTGTATCGGGACGCGCCGTTGCGGATTTTGGGCAGCCCCGGTTTGTACCCGGAAACCTGGCTGGACATATTGGCCGAAGAAGGCTTTTCACCGATAAGCTTGCCGGTGGAGCACGCGCGATCTTTGGGGCTGCAAATTATCGCGGCGCAAAGCGACGGCATCGTACGCCAGCGCCGCGCGCCCCTGGCGGCCATGGCGGAAAAACCGGCGGATATCCGGGTTGAAACCGAACTGAAAGCGGTCAATGCCGCCGTCTTCAACGAATCCTTGCTGCGCGAAAAAAGCACCGATTATCTTAAGGAACAGGTCGCGCGTACTTTAAAAATGAGCCCGCGCCGGATCGATTCGGCCAAGCCTTTGGAAATCTACGGCATCGATTCCATTTTAGTAGTGCAGTTGGCTAATGATTTGCGCAAGGATTTCAAGAAAATAAGTAATACGCTGTTTTTTGAAGTCCAGACTATTGATGCGCTGGTCGAGTATTTTCTGGATACGCAAAAAGATGTCCTAATGCAACTGGTGGGCTTGCAGGATCGGTCTGTCGAACAGACGCCGCCTTGTCAGGAAAGCAAAAACAACCGGTTTAGTCTAAATGTGCCGACTTCTCGGAAAACCCCGCAGTTTACCGATATAGCCGGCGCTGTGCGTGAACGGCAGGGGCTGAATGTATTCGATGTCGCGGTGATCGGCTTGAGCGGCCGTTACCCGCAAGCCGACGATGTGAATCAGCTTTGGCGACAACTTCAAGCCGGGAACAATTGCGTTAGCGAGATTCCGACCGAGCGTTGGCATTGGCAGGATTATTTCGATCCCGAAAAAGGCAAAGCCGGGAAAATGTATACCCGATGGGGCGGTTTTATCCGCGATGTGGACAAATTCGATCCGCTGTTTTTCCATATTTCGCCGTATGAAGCCGAAGTCATGGACCCGCAGGAGCGGCTGTTTTTGCAATGCGCTTACGAAGCGTTACAGGATGCGGGCTATACCCCGGAAAATTTCGGCGGCGACCGCAAAACCGGAGTTTTTGTCGGCGCGATGAACTCAAGTTACCGGGGCAGGTCGTCCCATTTTTCGATTGCCAACCGCATTTCCTACCAGTTCGATTTTCAAGGGCCGAGCATGGCGGTGGATACCGCGTGTTCAGCCTCGCTGACCGCGCTTCATGTCGCGCTGGAAAGCCTGTATTGCGGCACCAGCAAACGCGCTGTAGTCGGCGGCGTGAACCTGATTTTGGACCCCGCCCATTTTACCGGCCTGACCGAATTGGGCATGCTTTCATCAGGTCCCGAATGCAAGTCGTTCGGGGCAGGGGCGGACGGCTTCATTGCCGCGGAAGGTGTAGGCGCCGTTATTCTTAAGCCCTTGGCGCAAGCGGTAGCGGACCGGGACAATATCTATGGCGTGCTGAAAGGCAGCGCGATTAATGCCGGCGGCAAAACCAACGGTTATACGGTGCCGAATCCCAAAGCGCAGGCCGCGATGGTCGGCGATGCGCTGCAACGGGCCGGCGTTTCAGCGGCCGACGTCAGTTATATCGAAGCTCACGGCACCGGCACCGCTTTGGGCGACCCGATTGAAATCAAAGCCTTGGCAACGGCGTTTGGACAAGCGTTATCGGACATTGCCGATGCCAAACAGGTTTGCGCAATCGGTTCGATCAAATCCAACATCGGCCACTGCGAAAGCGCGGCCGGTATTGCAGGCCTGACCAAAGTACTACTGCAATTGAAGCATCGGCAACTGGCACCGTCCCTGCACAGCGCAACGACCAACCCGGCTATTGAATTTGCCGATACGCCTTTTGCGGTGCAACAGCGGCTGACGCCGTGGCCGAGTCCGCAATCGGGCGGACCCAGAGTCGCGGGCATCTCTTCTTTCGGCGCTGGCGGCGCTAACGCCCATGTAATTGTTGAGGAATACATCGCCCAGGCGGCGCAAATTGCATCGGCTCAGCCTTCTATCATTGTGCTTTCCGCCAAAACCCAAGATCGTCTACGTATAGTGGCCGAGCGCTTATTGCAAGAAATTCGCAATACACCGCTTGAGCAGGGAAGCCGGGGCTTTAACCTGCTCAATCTGGCTTATACCTTACAGCTTGGACGGGAGCCGATGGAAATGCGTCTGGGCTTTACGGCCGCGTCGATGCAGGAACTCGAACAAAAGTTGGACGCTTTTCTGGCGCAGGCTGACGGCGGGATAAGCGAACTGGAAGGCGTTTATTTATCGCTTGCAAAAAACGAGTCGGTCGGCGTATTTCGGGCCGATGAAGATACCGCCGCGATGATCGATGCCTGGATTGGCAAAAACAAATACTCAAAGTTGCTGGAACTGTGGGTGCTGGGCTTCAATATCGATTGGAGCCGCCTGTACGACGCTCAATCGCGTCCTTACCGCATCAGTCTGCCGACGTATCCTTTTCTGAAAGAGCGTTACTGGCATGAACAGCAAACGCAGCAGCCAAAGGCCGTTGCAAAAGCCGAGCCTCAGCAGGCCGATGCAGTCAAGCAAGATCCGGGCATCGCTTTTACGGCCAAATGGGAAGCGCAGGCCGATATAGCGCAAGGCGAGCCGGTTTGCCATCAAACGGTGCTGATCGTTGGCAATGAATCCTCGATTGATCTGGAACAAACCATTGCGGATTACTACCGCGATGCCGAGGTGATTCTGATCCGCTTGGCAAACGAATCAAGACGCTTATCCGCCAACGAATGGCTGTGCGATATAAAAGACGAATCGGGTTTTGCGGCTTGCTTGCAGGGCGCGGGTAATATCGATTGCCTGTATTTTCTGTCGCTGGACGACAGCAACGCCGACGTCACGCATTTGGCCGACAGCCAGGAAAGCAACGAAATCCAATTACTGAGGCTGGTTAAATATCTGATAAAACACAATCAGCGCATTATCGATACGTATATCCTGACCCTGGACAACTATGCCCTGAACAATGAAACGGTTCGGCCTCAAGGCGCGGGCCTTACCGGCTTGGCTTACGCAATTGCTCAGGGAAATCATTTGTTTGCGCTGAGAAATATCGATCTGTGTTGCCACGACCTGGCGCAGCCACAACGCTTGCTCCCGGTCATCATGCGCGAACCGGCGTCGAACCGGGGCGAGGTTATAAAAATCCGTGACGGCGTCCGTTATCGGCAAGAATTTCACCCGCTGACATGGTCCGAAACCGGCCTGTCGCCGATCAGGCAACGCGGCGTTTACCTGATACTGGGCGGTAGCGGCACGATAGGTCAAGCGATAACCCGGCACCTGATTAGACAATATAAGGCGCGGGTTATTTGGCTTGGACGCAGCGCCAAGGACTCCGTAAAAGTACAGGAAGCGTTGCATGCCTTTTCAGGATTTGCCGAACAACCTCTGTATATCCAGGCCGATGCGACCAGCCGGGAGTCGATGCGGCAGGCCGTTGCCGACATTAAGACAGAATATCCGGCCATTCACGGCGCGATTTATTCGGCGTTGGTGTTTGACGCCGAAAACGCCGTCGATAAAACCACGGAGACCGTGTTCAGGCAAATTCTGGAAGTAAAAACCAAGGGCGGCATTTATTTTTATACCGCGCTGGAACATGAGCCGTTGGATTTCATGTGTTATTTTTCTTCAGGACAAGCGTATGCCTTTTCCGGCGCCGCCAAGCATTCGGCTTATGCCTGCGGGATAACCTTTCAGGATGCTTGGGTGCAGGCTGTGCGTAAGCGGGCCGCGTTTCCTGTCGGTACGATTAATTGGGGGTTTTGGCAATCCTCTCTGCCGCCCGGTGCTATTCCGCAAAATTTTGCCTGTCTGGACGACCGGGAAGGCTCTGACTGTTTCGAAAAGTTTGTTTTTGCGTTGCAGCAGCAAGAACCGCTGGCGCAGGCGCTTTGCCTCAAACCTTCGCCGGCGGTACTGGAGCTGATGAATTACCGGCAAAAAGCGCCGGTGCAAGCCGCCGTTAACAAGATCAGCGATATAGATCAATACATCAGGGACACGTTAGCGGACAGTTTTTCAAACACCCTGAAAGCGCCGATAGAAAAAATCGATCATAACCTTGCTTTTGCCGAATACGGAATGGATTCCATTCTGGGCGTTAGGTTTGTCAATCAGCTTAACCAACGCCTGAATATCCGTTTGAATACGGCGATTATTTTTGAGTATTCGTCATTGGCGCGTCTTGGCAACTACGTGATAAAGCGCTACCGCGACGATATAGAGCGCGAAGTGAATAAAGCGACATCGTTCCCACGCTCCGGCGTGGGAATGCCGGAGTACCGCTCTAGCGGTACGGGACGCAAGAGCGTCCCTCACTGCATTGAGGCCCAAGCCGGAGCGCGGCAAAATGTCGATGAGGCCGCCGCGCCGGTTCCTCAACAAGCTCGTCGGCCGGTGTCGGTTCCGGCAACGGCCGATATTGCGGTGATCGGCATGTCGGGTAAATTCCCCGGCGCGGAGCATGTGGAGGCGTTTTGGAACAACCTGATTCAAGGGCTTGACGGTGTTCAGGAATACCCGGCGCAGTATCTGGATCAGGCCAATTATTTCAGTGCGATCAAACAAGCGGGCAAGAGCTATTGCAAATCGGGCGGCATTTTGGCGGAAAGAAATTGCTTCGATCCGCAGTTCTTCGGTTTGTCTCCGCGCGAAGCCCATTCGATGAATCCGCATCAGCGTCTGGTCATGCAGGAAGGCTGGAAAGCGCTGGAAGACGCCGGTTACGACCCGGCCGCTCTTTCCGGCTCCAAAACCGCGATCTTTATCGGCGCCGAGCCGACCGGCTATTTTCACGGAAGTTTTACCGGCTCTTCCGATGCGCTGATCGCATCCCGGCTGTCTTATCATTTGAATTTGAGCGGCCCGGCGCTGGTGGTTAACACCGGCTGTTCCTCTTCCGGGGTCGCTATTCATCTGGCCTGCGAAAGCTTGCGCAACGGCGAGTCCGACCTTGCGCTGGCCGGCGGCGTTAACGCTTGCATGAACCAGGATGCGCTGATCAACCTATCGGCGGCGGATATGCTGTCCTCCCGCGGCGCTTGTGCGACTTTCGACGCGTCGGCTGACGGTACGATTATCTCCGAAGGCATCGGCATGGTGGTATTGAAACGCCTGCAAGATGCGATTGCCGACGGCGACAGCATCGACGGCGTGATTTGCGCTTCCGGCATTAATCAGGACGGAGCCAGCAACGGCATTACCGCGCCCAATGGTCTCGCTCAGGAACAGTTGATAGCCGACGTTTACCGGAAGTTTAATATCGATCCGGCGGATATTACTTATATCGAAGCCCACGGCACCGGCACCAAGCTCGGCGATCCGGTTGAAGCCAATGCCCTGGTCAGGGCGTTTAAGCAACTGACCGAAAAGCAGGCGTATTGCGCGGTGGGCAGCGCGAAAGCGCATATCGGCCATACTTCAGCGGCGGCGGGCGTTATCGGCCTGATTAAGATCCTGTTGTCGATGCGCCATCGAAAACTCCCGGCGCTATTGCATTTCAACCGGCTGAATCCGTTGATCGAGTTTGCACATTCGCCTTTCTATATCAATGCCGAAACCGCCGACTGGCAGCCGCAGGCAGGAAAGCCGCGTATGGCGGCGATCAATTCTTTCGGCCATAGCGGCACTAACGCCCATTTGGTGGTCAGGGAGCATATGCCTTCAACGCCGCCGGCAAGCAACATCGAAAGCGGCGAAAAAATCCGGCTGATACCGCTGTCGGCGAAAACCGAAAGTAACTTGCGCGGCTTGGTTCAGGCTTTTGTCGCTCGCTTGGAGGACGGCTCGCTAAGCCGGACTGTTACTCTGGAGGAAATGGCTTATACCTTGCAAACGGGGCGGGAAGCGATGCGCCACCGGGTTATTTTTTCCGCGCGCACGTTTTCCGAATTGAAACGGAAAATGACCGCTTGGCTGAATGGCGAACAGGCCATCGCAGGCTGTTGGCAAACGGGCCAGGACAGTCCGGCGCAAACGACTGACGATCCCGCCGAAGAGACGGCGCAACACTGGTGCTTGGGCCATGACGTCGATTGGGCGGCGGCATACGCCGGCAAGCAAGTCAGGCGCGTGCATTTGCCGACTTATGTTTTTAGCAAAACGGAGTATGGCCCGCGGCAGGGCAGCGAAGCCGTGCAAACGCGCAAAAGCGCGCTTCAGGCGCAACTGCGGACACAGAAAAACGATCTGCAAAATCTTAAAATGGAAGCCTTGTTGTTCGACCTGCTTTGGGCAAGCCTTGACGAGATGGGCATTATTTATCGAATCGATGGGCAAGAGCAAAGCGGCGAGCTTGCGGTATTGTCGATCGCGGAACTGGCCGACAAGTTTCCGGGCAATGCCGGCAGGATTCCGGCGTTCTACCAGCGCTGGCTCGATGAAAGCATTCAGTCGCTGATCGACAGGGAATACCTGTGTCGGCGTGCGGGGAAGTTGTTTTCGTTGAATAAGGACAACGCCAAGCTGGATGCGCTTTGGCGGCAATGGAATGCCGAAAAGCCGCAATGGCTGGAAAATCCCAATCAGCGCGCGCAGGTTAACTTGGTCGAAGCTTGTATGCGGGGATTGCCCGCTATCTTGAGCGGACAAAAACCGGCGACGGACATCATGTTTCCAAATGGCGGCATGGAATTGGTCGAGGGCATTTACCAAAGCAACTTGATTTCCGACTATTTCAACGAGGTGTTGAGCGATGCGCTGATTGCAGCGATTCAGGCGCGCTTGCAGGAAAATCCGCAGGCTAAAATCAGCATTCTGGAAATCGGCGCAGGCACAGGGGGGACAACCAAGGGGCTGTTAAAACAATTGCAAGTGTTCAAGCATGCGATTGCGGACTACTGCTACACCGATCTGTCGAAAGCGTTTCTGAATCACGCGAAAAGACATTATGCGCCGGGCAACCCTTATTTATCGACCCAATTGTTGGATATAGACCGGCCCTTAAGCGAACAGGATGTGCCGACCGGCCATTTCGATTTCGTTATTGCGACCAATGTGTTGCATGCGACCGGCAACATCGGGCGCACTTTGGGCCATGCGCGTTCGGCTTTACGGCCCGGCGGCGTGTTGCTGATCAACGAAATGAGCGACAAGTCGGTGTTCGTGCATCTGACTTTCGGCCTGCTTGAAGGCTGGTGGCTGTACGACGACGCCGAGTTGAGAATTCCCGGCATTCCGGGCCTTTATCCTGAAAGCTGGTCGCGGGTTTTGACGGAAGCCGGTTTTGCCTCGGTGGACTTTCCTGCCCGGGAGGAACACGTTTTCGGCCAGCAAATCATCGTTGCCAAGAACGGCAGGGATGTTGTCGGCGTCAAAAACGCAACGGAACACAACGAAACAACAGAGCGGGTATTGGAGGATTTCATCACCGAAGTGCTCAAGGAGCAGTTGGCGGATGCGTTGCAAATGGAACTTGACGACATCGCGATGGACGAGTCCTTCGCCGATTACGGCTTGGATTCCCTGTTGGGCATCAACTTTATACGGACGGTTAACAGCCGCCTGAACATCGATTTGGAAACCGTGGTGATTTTCGATTATAACTCGGTGCTGAAGTTGAGGGATTATATCGCCGGGACCTATAAAGCTGAGTTGAGCGGCTTGCCTGCTCAAACGAAACTTATGGCCTTTGGCTATAAAGCTGAGTTGAGCAGCTTGCCTGCTCAAACGAAACTTATGGCCTTTGGCTATAAAGAGTCGTTGGCGTTGTCCTCGCATCTCGTTGAAAAAGCACAGCAAGTCGGTTTAAAGGACCTTAAGACCGCCTGTTCAAGCCCGAAGCCGGAGGCTGAACAAAGCACGCATAAACAGGCTGACGGCGAGGTTTTGGTCAAAGAACCTATTGCTATTGTCGGTATGAGCGGCCGTTTCGCCCAGTCGCCGGACTTGAACGAGTTCTGGAAAAACCTGGCGGCCGGGAAAGACTTGGTGCGCAAGGCTTTTCGCTGGGATTTGTCCGCATTCTTTCCGCAAAGTGTGTTGGAAGACCCGGGTTTTTGCACCGACGGCGGCTTCATCGACGACATCGACCGTTTCGATCCGTTATTTTTCAAAATTTCCGGTGCTGAAGCCACTTATATGGACCCGCAACAGCGTCTCTTCCTGGAAGCCGCGTGGAGCGCGCTGGAAGATGCCGGTTATGCGGTCGACAGCGCCGATGAAAAACCCTACGGCGTATTCCTCGGCTACGGCGGCTCGGATTACGCCCACTTGTTTGATAAAGACAGCGCACCGGCACAGGCATTTTGGGGCAATTCGGCGGCGATCATTCCGGCCCGCATTTCTTATTACCTGAATATCAAAGGTCCGGCCGTTACGGTGGATACCGCCTGTTCCGGTTCCTTGGTCGCTATCCATCAGGCTTGTCAAACCTTGTGGACTCGGGAAATCGACCTTGCGCTGGCCGGAGCGGTATCGCTGATGTGCACGCCCAGCTTCTACCGAACCGGAACCCAGGCGGGGATGTTATCTCCAACCGGCCGCTGTCACAGCTTCGATGCAAAAGCGGACGGTTTTATCCCCGGCGAAGGCGTGGGCGTAGTGGCGTTAAAACGCTTGAGCGATGCGATAGCGGACGGAGACCACATTCACGGCATTATTCGCGGCAGCGGCATTAACCAGGACGGCAGCACCAACGGCATTACAGCGCCGAGCGCCAAATCTCAAGAACGTTTGGAACGTCATGTTTACGAGCGTTTTCGCATCGATCCGGCCGATATTCAGATGGTCGAGGCGCACGGTACTGGCACGAAACTGGGCGATCCGATTGAAATCAGTGCATTGAACCGGTCTTTCCGCGCTTACACGGACAAGCAAGGCTATTGCGCGCTAGGCTCGGTAAAAACCAATATCGGCCATGTCGGGCCGGTCGCGGGCGTCGCCGGAATGTTTAAGATTTTGCTGGCGATGAAGCACAAAAAGATCCCGGCGTCGCTGCATTTCCAACAGGCGAATCCGGAAATCCGTTTTAAAGACAGTCCCTTCTATGTCAACACCCGCTTGCAGGATTGGCATACCGACAATAACGCTCCCAGAAGGGCCGCATTAAGTTCTTTCGGCTTTGGCGGCACCAATGCGCATATGGTCATTGAAGAAGCCCCTGTAAGCGGGCGTCGCCACAGCGAAAAACCGGCTTGGTTGATTGTGCTGTCGGCCCGCAGTTCGGACCGGCTGGCGCAGCAGGTAAAAAACCTGCTCGCATTCTGCACTGACGCGGACGAGCCTGTCGATTTGGGCAATCTGAGTTACACCCTGTTGATGAAGAGAAAGCATTGGCAGCATCGCTGGGCCTGCGTCGCGGACTCGCTGGAGAGTTTGCAGGGCCTGCTGGACAAATGGCTGGACGGTAAAAGCGTGCGTCAGGTCCATGTCGCGGAATTGCAGGAGCAAAGTAGCAGGGAACAGGCCTCGTTAAAGCGTCTCGGCAATGAATGCATCGAAAAATGCCTGCATAACCCAACTGTTGACGCTTACACCGAGTGCCTTGATACCGTTGCCGATCTTTACGTTCAGGGCTACGCGCTGGACTTTCATCGTCTGTTTTCCGGAGGTCATCAAACCCTGTCCCTGCCTACCTATCCTTTTGCCAGCGAAAAATACTGGGTGGAGCGGGCGAATCCGAAGGCGATTGAGCGAGCCTGCACAGCCGTTGCCGTGGAAGAAACCGATGTCATCGCGAAAGAGCCGGTTCTTGAGAAAGAATGGCTGTTTGTGCAGGAACAATGGGTGGACAGTCCTCTTGCCGGGACAGTGGACTGGAAAGCCGGGCTTAAGCGCTATGCGGGCAAGACTATTTGGGCCGTATATACGCACAAAAGCGACAGCATGGCTTTCACGGAACTGTTGAGCCAGTTGCAAGAAACCGCCGGTTTGTCTGCACCGATGAATGTGCAGTTGTTGGACGCCGGGGACATCGCGCTAAGTCAACCGTTGATTATTCCCGATGTCGTGCTGTTTTTAGGTCCGGCTAGCGATCTTGACCCCGGTGATCAACCCGCCGCCGACGATATATCCGCAGTGTATTCTTTGAGCCGCTTACTGATGAGAAAAGCCTGGGAACAGCCGATCCGGCTTTATTATCTGTATCAATGCCGTTCGGCCGCGCCGCGTTTGGATTGCGAGGCGCTTTCGGGTTTGATAGGCACGGCGATGATGGAGAATCCGCTGCACAGTTGGACATTAATCGGCTGCTACGACCGCGGGCCCGAAGTTACCGGGTTGCAATTACTGGTTCGGGAATGGTTAGCGGACGACAGTACCGGACAGCAAAGCGGGGCGGCCGACAGCGCACAAATTTTTCATAGCCGGGCTTTTCCCCACGTCCGTTATAGCGGGACCGGGCGGCAGCTCAAACACAGAGTGAAAACGTCTTTCGATCATACGGCGGCATCGGTATTTCAGTCCCGGAAAACCTATTTGTTGCTCGGAGGTTTGGGCTTGGTTGGGGAAGAACTCTGCACCGAGTTGGCCAAACGCTATCAAAGCACTCTGGTGATTTTATCGGCAAGCGATTACGGCCCGCAACGGCAACAGCAATGCAGGAAACTCGAAGCGTTGGGCGCAACGGTGCATTACTACGCCGTCGATGCAACCGACCGAGCCGCGTTACAGCAAACTTATGCGGCGGTGAAACGTCAGGTCGGACCGATCCACGGCGTCTTCCACTTGGCCAATACCGTCGAGGGCGGTCTTATCGCCGGAACGGATTGGACGTCTTTTCAGCAAATGGGCGCAATCAAAACCCGTGCGACCTTGCACCTGGATGAGCTGACCGCGGACGAGCCGCTGGCGTTTTTCATGTTGTTTTCGTCTATCGTCGCGTTCGGGATACGGGGTTCGGCAGGTTACAGCTATGCTTGCGCCTTCCTTAACCAGTTTGCCGGGTACCGGAATCGTTTGAAGGATCAAGGTAAACGTGCGGGGAATGCGATATCGCTGTGTTGGGGGCCGTGGACTTCCGATCCTGTCCATGCCTGCAAGGATAAAAGCCGTCGGCAAAAAATCGATGCCGACGGCTTTGACCTGATTACTATTGACGCTGTTTTCCCGCTGCTTGAGCGCAGTTCTTCGCAACGGCAGGATATGTTGGGGATTTGGGCGATCCGGGATACAAAGAGGGCGGCGCAGGTTATGGATATACAGACAAGGCCGCTATCGGGACAGACTGCCGATGCGACGGCTTTGCTTTGGGAAGCCAGGGTCAGCGCTTGGGAACAACAGGTTTTGCAAGGAGAGCCTGCGCCTGTCGAGGAATTGGCCGCGGCAATCGATTTTGATCAGATCGAACGGCTGGAGCCGGTTTTACTTCAGCGCATTCACCGCCTGCTTTTTCAACAGCAAGACATGCCGCCGCCGGTTGCGCAAAGCGATACACCGGTAGCCGCTCTTAGCAAGGAAGAAGCCTTTGTCGATTGCCGGGAAACCGGGCAAGACAAATTGTCGTATTTGAAAGAGGCCATTAGAGAAACGGCTTTGGGATTATTGAAATTGAAAGAAATGGATGATTGCGAAGCTTTCCAGAATTACGGCATGGATTCCGTATTTGGCGTGCAGTTGGCGATTCGTTTGGAAAAGAAATTGGGACGGGAAATCCAGCCCAAATGGCTTATTGATTTTCCGTCGATCCAGGCGCTGTCGGAATACCTGGAGCAAACGGCGGAATTGACTGAAGTTTAGGAGCATTGGCGATGAAATCTATCGAACAACTGTTGGGATTTGATTCCCAACCCTTGAGTTCCGGGCAGCCTGCGTTTCGGTCACCTGTTTCGTTCAGCTTTCTGTTTTTCTCGGACGTTCGCAAAGACATCGCGGACCGGGAAAAGTACGAATTCACCAGGGATGTGACGTTATTTGGCGACCGTGAAGGCTTTACCGCGATCTACCTGCCGGAGCGGCACTTTTTTGAACACGGTTCGGTTTTTGCCAATGCCGCGCTTGTCGCGTCCTACCTGATTCCGCAAACCGAGCGCATTCGTTTTCGCACTGCGGGAATTTCGTTGCCGCTGCATCATCCGGTGGAGGTCGTCGAAGCTTGGGCGATGAACGATATTTTATCCAACGGCCGGATCGATTTGGGTTTCGGCTCCGGTTGGCAGATTAAGGATTTTGTGTTGTCCCCCGGCACCTATGAAAACCGCCGCGATGTTTGCCATCAGCGTATTCCTGTCGTGCAGAAGCTTTGGCGCGGCGAAAGCGTGAATTTCATGGGGCCTCAGGGCGAGGAGATCCCGATTCGGGTTTATCCGCGTCCGCTACAGCCGGAACTGAATGTTTGGCTGCTCGCGGTACAAAGCGATGCGGCTTATATTTATGCGGGAAAACAGGGATACAATATTTTTACGATGCTTTCCGGAGCCGACCTGGACGCGATGGGCAAGAAATTTGCGTTATACCGTCAGGCGCGCGAGCAAGCCGGTTACGATCCGCAAACAGGCATTATTTCGTTGATGCTGCATACCTTTATTCATGAAAATAAAGAGACGGTCGAAAACGCGATCAAAAAGCCGTTTACGGAATACATTAAAAGTTTTCTCGATGCGCATGTGGCATCGGGACTGGGCAGCAGTAAAGGCGTTAACGATATTGGCGAAGCGGAAAAAGCCAAAATGCTGGAGTACGCTTACCATCGTTACTCAAAAACCGCGGCCTTGTTCGGAACCGTGGAAGACGCCAAACAGGTTGTCGATCATGCGATTCAAGTCGGTGTTAACGATATCGCCTGCCTGGTCGATTTTGGCGTGGATTACGCGATGGTGAAATCTTCGCTGCCTCATTTGAAAAAGCTGGTCTCAGCTTACCTTTAGGAAAAACATGCATAACCAGGAAATATTGGAACAGATAAAAGCCAGGATAACGGAACTGTCCGGGCAGTCTTCGGACGATGCCGGGAGTGGGCAAAATACGCAGCCGGTTGCCGGAAACAGCGAAAACGCGGCAACCGTTCCCCAACCGATAGCCATTATCGGGCTTTCCGGCTATTTGCCCAAAAGCCGGTCCGTACAGGATTTTTGGCGGGCGCTGGATAACGATGAGGCCTTATTGGAAGAGATCCCCAAAAGCCGTTTCGATTGGCAAAAACATTACGATCCCAGTACCGAGGATGCGATGAAAAGCCATAGCAAATGGGGCGGCTTTATACCGGATATTCGCGGTTTCGATGCGTGTTTTTTCCGGATGCTGCCGAACGATGCCAAACGCCTGGACCCGAGACAACGGCTGTTGCTGATGTCGGTATACCATACTCTGGAAGATGCCGGTTATGCCCCTGAGTCCTTGCGCAAAACGCGCACCGGGATTTTTGTCGGCGCTGAGGAAAACGAATACGTTAAATTGTCCCAATGGAATAAAGCGCAAAGCGAGGGCATCGGCAATGCGCCCAGCATGATTGCGAACCAGGTTTCCTATTTTTTCGACTGGCGCGGCCCTAGCGAATACATGAACACCATGTGTTCCGGCGGAGCCGTAGCCATTCACCGGGCGATGGCTTCGTTGCGTTCCGGCGAGTGCAGCCAAGCCGTGGCCGGGGTTGCCAACCTGTTGTTGCGGCCTGAGACCTTCATCTCGTTGTCCGCAATGGGGCAATTGAGCACTCGCTGTTCGATAAATTCCTTCGGCCGGGATGCCGGCGGTTATCTGCCCGCCGAAGGCGTCGCCAGTATTTTGTTGAAACCTTTGGCGCAAGCGGAAGCGGACGGCGATGCAATTTATGCGGTACTGAAACATAGCGCCGTCAATTTCAACGGCCAAGGCGGCATGTCTATTGCTTCGCCGAATATTGCTTCGCATACCGAATTGATTTTGCAGTGTTATCGCGAAGCGGGCATAGACCCGCGTAACCTGGAGTATATCGAAGCCCAGGGCATGGCAAATCCGGTAACGGATATTGCCGAATGGTCTGCGTTTAACCGGGCTTTACAAGCGCTGGCTCAACAGCAAAACGTCAGCTTAAAGGACGGCTACTGCACGGTAAGTACGTTGAAACCGACGCTCGGACATATGCAGTCGGCCTCTGCGTTCGGCGCATTGTTCAAGATTATCCGGAGCTTCGATACCGGTACGATACATAAAATCCGCGACTTTCGGCACAGCAGTCCCGATATAGAAAGCAAAGGCCAACCTTGCCGGTTGGCGACCGAAAACCAACCTTGGCCGCAGCAAGCGCAACCGCGCTTGGCCGGTCTCCATTCTTACGGTTCAGGCGGTAATAACGCGCATTTACTACTTGAAGAATACCGGCCGGACCAAGCTCAAGCCGCCGGTCAGGACAAATTGCAGGTATTGCCGTTCTCCGCGAAAACGCAGAATCAATGCCGCAAGCTGATAGCGGAGTTTTTGGCCGCAGTGCGGCAGCATCCCGAATACACGCTCGCTTCAATCGCGTACACCTTGCAGGCCGGCAGGGATGCGATGAATGTTCGCGTGGCTTTTGTTTCGGCAAGCCGCGACCAATGGATTCAACAGGCGGAAGCTTATCTTGGCAACCGGCCGCAAGATAATGTATTTGAAGGCGTAGCCGATAGCGAAAAGGCTTCCGGTTGCGCGGATAGCGATCCGTATACCGTCGCACAAAGTTGGGTGCGAGAGCAAAAAGTCGATTGGGTGTTTACGAATGCCGGTAAGCAGGCGCGTCTACACCTTCCCACTTACCCTTTCGAACTCACGGACCATTGGCTGGACGATGCGCCGGCGGTAGTTGGCGGAGCGGAAGTTTATTCGGCAGGGAACGCGTCTTGCCGGGATACAAAATCAACTCAACAGATAGTAAGTTTCAATAAGGACACGATGATGAATGCAAGCCCCAAAATAATCCAAGGCGAAGGCAGCGCGGGCGAGAAAGCGGCTGAGCTGTTTACTTATTGCGCCGAAACCAGCGACCAGGATTTTCACGAGGATTACCTGACTTTTTGTCCGTTTCCGGAGCGTATTCCGGGTTTTTCGATGACGCGGGTGTTTTTGAATCCCAAAAAATATCGTGCGGAAATGACCTTGATTCAGCGCAAACAGATTGAAATGCGCCAAGTGCTGTTTTTCAAGGAAGACTTTACGCAAATCCGGAGCTTGCTGGACATCGGGTGCGGGCACGGTACCGATGTGATCCAGATCGCCAACTATTATCCTCATATTCACACCGACGGTTTTACTATTACCAAGGCGCAGGCGGAGCTGGGCAATCATCGCATCGCCCAAAAAGGTCTCAATGGGCAAGCGCGCATATTCAATCACGACAGTTCCAAAGTGAAATTTCCGAGAAACGATTACGACGTGATTATCGGTTTTGAAGTGAGTTGTCTTGTGGCGGACAAGGAGGGCTTGTTCGGCAACATCGAATCCTCCCTGAGGAATCACGGCCGGGTCTTATTGATGGACTTTGTCGCCAATTTGCATGGCGCGATCGAAGATCCCAGCATCGATATCTATATCCCCACGCAGGAACAATGGGTTAAAACGCTGGCCAAACACCATTTGGTGATTGATGAGATCATTGATGTGTCGCCGCAAATCGCCAATTTTCAGTACGATCCCGAGCATGAAAACAATGTAAAAGATTGTCCCAAAGTGGTACGCGATTCATGGAGAAATTACGCTAATAACGCTATTGCGATCGAACGGGGCTGGCTGAGTTATATGCTGTTCCGCTTGCGTAAAGACCTTTACGCCAATGTCGCGGAGCTGGAACAGTTCAATTTGGCCAAACTGCGCGCGCCCAAGCCCTACCCGGTTGCGTTGCAGGAAATGCTTGAATTAAGCCACGTGCCCTATCCGATTTTGGATGAAAGCCTGCTGGCGGACGCTTATCCCGATGAACGGCCGTCTGCTGCAACCCCAGGTACCGCCTCATTGAGCCGTTTCGCATTACTGAAAATCAAGCTTGCCGGGCTCTTTGAAGCTGCTTTGTCGTTGCCGCCGGGCGAACTGGAACGGGCCGAAACGTTTCAGGACCTGGGGATTTCATCGATTAATTCGGTGGAACTGCTGCAAGCGATTAACGGCGAATTCGGGCTCACATTACCGACCAGTTTGATTTTTGCGCATAACACGCTGGATTCGCTGACCCGCTATCTGGAAACCTATCTGAGCGAACATCAACCGCAACAACTGGAAAAACTCAAAGATGCGCTGCCGGTAACCCAGGCTGCAAATATCGTTGAAAACCCTTTAGCGGACAAGCTGCGGACGCTGTTTGTCCGCAGCTTGGCATTATCAACGGAAAGCCTGTCAGCGGATGACAAGTTCAATGAGCTGGGGCTGACTTCCATCAACGCGGTGGAACTGATGCAGGCCATCAACGCCGAATTTCAGCTTACCTTGCCGACCAGCGTCATATTTGAATGCAATTCCTTGGCCGCACTCACCGACTATCTCGCGGCTTTGGGTGTTAGCGTGGCGGACGGCGCTCAAAAAAAAAGCCTGAACTAAAGATCCGGCAGGGGACATCCGGCAAAATTGCCGTCATCGGCATGGCTTGCCGGTCCGCGGGCGCATCGGATCCCGGTGAATTTTGGCAACTGATGCAGCAAGGAAAAGATTGCATCGAAAGCATCCGGGAACAAAGTTGGCTCGATTTTTTTGCCGCGCACTCGCAAACGCCGGTTCCGACGCGTTACGGACAAATGCAAGGCAAAGAACATTTCGATGCCGCGTTTTTCGGCATCAATCAAGATGAGGCCGCGTCAATGGATTTTCCTCAACGGCTGCTGTTGGAAGATACTTACACCGCTCTTGAAGATGCCGGGATAGCGCCGTCGTCGCTGCAAAAACAGCCGGTAGGCGTTTTTATCGGCAGCGTTGGCGGCGGCGCGCAAGCTGCCGATTTGTCCATGCATAGTTTATTAGGTACGGACACCGGCGCACTGTCGTCGCATATTGCTTATTTCTTGGATTTGAAAGGTCCCGCGTTGACCGTCAATACTGCGTGTTCTTCGTCATTGATGGCAATGGATGTCGCCTGTCAGTATTTGCGTAGCGGCAAAATCGACTTGGCGATAGTCGGAGGAGCCACCATTTATACCGATCCGCGCGCGTTCATTATGATGAATAATGCCGGAATACTGTCGCCGACGGCCACTTGTCGTCCGTTCGATAACAACGCCGACGGCATGATCGTCGGGGACGGTACAGGCGTGGTGATATTGAAACGCTTGGACGATGCCGAGCGCGACCAGGACCCGATTTACGGCGTCATTGCGGCAATAGGCAGCAACCAGAACGGGCAAACGGCAGGCAGGACCGTGCCCAGTTATTTGTCGCAAAGCCAATTGCAATCATCGCTTTACCGGGACAATCGCATTAATGTGGAAGATATTCAGTATATTGAGGCGCACGGCACCGCAACGAAACTGGGCGATGCGATTGAGGTCGATGCGTTAAAGCATAGTTTTCAACAATTTACCGATAAAAAACATTACTGCGCAATCGGTTCGGTCAAGGCCAATATCGGCCACACCACGGCGGCGTCCGGGGTGCTGAGCGTTATCAAGGTGCTGCTGGGCTTCCGGCATCGGTTTATTCCGCCTTCGCTGAACTTTGAACGTTGCAATGAATATATCGATTTTGAAAACACTCCCTTTTATGTCAATACAACGTTGCAGGAATGGCCGGAAAATGCGGTCAAACCGCGTATGGCCGCGGTAACATCGCTCGGACACGGCGGCACTAATGTGCATGTGGTGCTGGAGGAGTATCTTCCCGATCCGGCGTTGCCCCAAGCGCCGCAACGCGAAGCTTTTCTGATTCCGCTTTCGGCAAAGACGCCGGAGAGTTTGGCGGAATATGCGCAGAGGCTTGCGCTGTTTATTCGGCAAAACGCCACGCTGGACTTGAATGCGCTGGCTTACACGTTGCAGGTCGGCAGAGAGCGCATGAAGTACAGAAGTATTTTTCAGGTAAAAACGCTTCAGGAGCTGGCCGCGAAACTGGAATGGCTTGGCCGCGGCGGCGCACGGAACGAGCGGCCTGATAACTATTGGCAAGGCGAGGGGAAAGTGCGGAACAGGCCCTATCCGGAGCAAAGCTTCGAGTCCGAGTCATTGGCTGCATTTGCCGAACATTGGGCAGACGGAGACAACATAAACTGGCAAGCGCTGTACAGCGAAGATAAGCCGCAACGGCTGCACCTGCCTACTTATGTTTTCGCCAAGACCGGCAATATCGGCTGTTCGGAAAAAAAAACGGAAGCGGCTAAGGAAGAGAAAGCGTCAAAAGAACAACAGTTGGAACTGCTGCTGAAAAAAATATTGGCGCATCAATTGGATTGCCCGCTTGAGCGGGTCGATAGCCGGAGCAATTTTTTCGAGTTGGGTTTAACTTCGTTGGGACTGGTGAATATGCTGAAGTCGCTGGAGCAACTGACCGGCAAGAAGCTTGGTTCGAGTATATTGTTTGAATACAGAAGCATTGACCGCTTGGAGGCGTACTTAACGGAAAATCACGCCGATATTTTTGATCGGGCCGCGCTTGCGGATTACGCTGCACTGCTAAGAAGCTCAATTTTCACTCAGCCCTGCTCCCGTTTTCCCGAACTCATCCTGCTGAATGAAAACGGCCGGGGACAGCCGGTGTTCTGGTTTCATGGTGGGCTGGGCGGAGTGCAGCCTTACCATATCCTGGCGGAAGTGTGCGAACGCCCTTTTTACGGGATTCAGGCCAAAGGCTGGATGAACGAGCAGCCCGCGCTACACGGTGTGTCCGCAATGGCGGCCTATTACATTGAGGCCATGCAGTCCATTCAACCGACAGGACCTTATGATCTGGGCGGCTATTCGTTAGGCGGGCTTATCGCCTACGAAGTCACCCGGCAGTTACAGGAGCGGGGCGAGTCGGTAGCGACTATCGTGATGCTGGATACTTTCGATACTACCGGGATTAAGGATGTTAAGCACTCAGCTAAAAACGATTTTTTGCAGGCCGTCAATATTGCGCTGCAAACCACGGTCATGCAAAACCCTGAAGCATTTTCCTCGACGTTGATTCACCGTGATCAATTGGATGTTTCGTTAAGTGACGAAGCTTTTTTGCAGCAGTTGCTGGATTTAGCGAAAACTCGCGGCTTGCCTTATAGCGAAGAGCAAATGTACGAGCTGATTCGTAAGCAATCCAAGGTTCAGACGGCTCATGACGCGCATCGCTATCGGATGCTGCCGTTGGCCGCGGCCGAGTCGGTCGATTGCTATTATTTTCGTAATAAAAACGGCTTATATATGGGCGAGTTGGAGCCTTATTTCGCACTCGCGGGGTATGAATACGACCTGGATAAAAAGAAGCACTGGCAAATCTGGCAGGAATATCTGCCTCGTTTTTCGATAGTGGATATGGATGCGTCCAATCATTTAGTCTTTTTGTCGGAACCCGACGTCTGCAATTCGTTAATCGATTTTTTCCGTATCTTGTATTCCGAGGCTGGGATGACACCTGAGCTTTTCCGGTCTTTTCAGCAGCAGACAATAGAAAAGCACGGCGTGTTGAGCAACGAATAATTAATTGATGTTACTGAGCCGAATAATAAGTCCACGAAAGCCACGAAATAGAGCCGGATTTCGTAGCTACCGGGATCCGGTCCCCCGCCTTACCCTGAGTGTAGTCTAGGGGGATGTGAAGAATGTTCGGCATTACATTGTAATGCTTGGCTCATACCTCTCTGTTTTTTCGTGGCTTTCGTGCTTTTCGTGGACAAATGACTAAGGTCAGTAACTAACAAAATTTACCGTCCCCAATGAAAAAAAGGGGCATATTTTAGATGTTTTCATTTGCTTTGGAGTTGTTATGCGTAGATATGCAATACCCTTGTTAGCGCCGCTTGTGTTTTCCGGTTGTGCAAGCCAAATTACCCCTACGGTATCTGAAGTTTGTACGGGCGCCGAAACGGCGACGACGCGCCTGTTCCTGCAACAGGTATCGGATACCGGCGCTATCGTAAAATGGCGCGGGGATGCCGAAAAATTGTGCGTAGGAGCGGATATGAATCGGCTTAATCTGGAAGTAAAGGCGACTGCAACGGCAGGCGGGCATAAAGAAGCCCTAATCACCGGCCTGCTACCCGACCGGACTTACTACTATTCAGTGGGCGGCGCTACGAAAGCGCCTGCGGATCAATATTTCAAAACCTCGCCGTTACCTGGCAGCCTGCCGGCTGACGGCAATACGCGAATCTGGATTGTCGGCGATTCCGGCAGCGGCACCGATGAGGACTCCGGTAACGCGGGTAAGGCCGCGGCCGTTCGGGACGGCATGCTGAAATATGTCAGCAATCACGGCGGCGAAGCCATCGATATGTTTCTTATGCTGGGCGATAACGCTTACCTGAACGGTAGCGATGCAAACTATCAACAAGGCGTTTTCGATTTGCATAAAGATTTTTTGAAAAATACGGCCATGTGGTCGACGATAGGCAACCACGAGATGGGCACCGCTCATATCGATTATTGCAACATCAAGGATCGTAACGGCGTACCGCTTGCGCCTTGCGGGCAGGTGGTCCGCGACGATCCGGGAGTCAGTTCCTCCGCCGATCCGAATAGTTGGGTTGACGGCGTGACTCAGGCATCGGGAAGGATGCCTTACCTGGATATTTACAGCTTTCCGGCCAACGGCGAAGTAGGCGGCGTCGCCAGCGGTACGGAGCAGTATTATTCCTTTAATCAGGGCAATGTGCATGTTGTGAGCCTCGACAGCCAGCTAAGCGCACGCGATAACGACCAGCGTGCGACCATGCGCCAGTGGCTGATAAGCGATCTCTCCGCCAACACTTTGGATTGGACTATCGTTATCTTTCATCACCCTCCGTATACCAAGGGCGCCAATCACGATTCGGACGATACTGAAAACAATATCGTCGACCGTCCTATCTGGGATATCCGCAACGAGTTCGTTCCGGTCTTTGACGAGTACGGCGTCGATCTTGTCTACAGCGGGCATGCCCATACCTATGAGCGCAGCTATTATCTGCACAATCACACCGGCACTTCCGACACTTACTCTCATAAAGCTCACGCCGAGTTAGTGCTGGGCGATCCACGTAAGCCGGCTTCAGGTCAGGGCAGCGAAAGTTATGCGCAATTAAGCCCTAGCAGCGGCGGCATCGATAATCGCGTGGTTTACACGGTGAACGGCAGTTCCGGTAAAGCCAACAACGGTGGCGGCGGCATTACGACGGATGCGGAATGGCTGCAACATCCGGCCCATATTCAGCAGGCTGCCGACACGGCGACGCCTAAACGGCATGGCTTGGCGGTTTTGGGCTCCGTTATTGTCGATGCATCGAAAACGGCGTTAAAGGCCAGCTTCATTGACGTTAATGGCGAGGTGCTGGATTATTTCACGATCACCCGCTAACAAGAAATAAAGTACCATAAACGGCACCGTTTCCACGCTCCGGAGACTGTGAAAGCATTCACCACGAAGACACGAAGAGCACGAAGGAAAAATATATTGAAAACTTAGTGGTGAATAGGCTTTTAAATTGATTTGGATAATATAGAGCCCGAAGTGAATAAAGCGACATCGTTCCCATCCCGACTTTGCGTCGCTATATTAATTCGGGCCTCTATATTTTCACAGTCTCCGGAGTGTGGGAACGATAGCTGGGTACAGTATTTATTATTACTTCCCATTAAGTAGTTCGGCAAAAAGTTTTTAACAACAAATTTTTATCGGATAAGGCCTTATTAGACCGGTTCAAACCGGAATACTCTCTATGAACAACACTACTCTGTTCTTTTTATTCAGCCTGTTTTTATTTCAGGCTGAAGTTTCTATCGCGCATGAAGGTCCCGGTGCACATCTGGATCATATCAATGAAGCCCTTGAAAAAACGCCCGATAAGCAGTCGCTCTATATCGAGCGGGGGGCGATCTATTCCAGCGAAGCCGGTTTGCATGAGTTGGCATTGAAAGATTTTCAACACGCCGAAAAATTGGGGCCGCCGGTTGCTGTTGCTTACGAATTGGGGCTGTTGTTTTACCGTAGCGCCGAATTTGCTAAGTCCCGTACGTATTTTGACCGCTATATCAGTCAATTTCCAGACTATGCCCCGGCATATGAGTATCGCGCCAAAGCGTCGTATCAGATAGGCGATACTAGGCAGGCTATGGCCGACTTTAATGCCTTTTTTCGATTACAAAAACAAATCAATCCGGGCAGTTTTATTGCCGCGGCTAAAATTTATGCGTCCGCGAAAGAAGGCGGCGTTGATGCCGCCATTGCACTTTTGGATCAAGGAATAAAGCGGATCGGCTTGAATCCGCAGTTGCAGAGTTACGCTGCCCGCTTGGAGCTGCAAAGAAATAGGCCCGAGCAGGCCATTGCAAGACACCAAACTATGAAAACAATGCTTAACGACAGTCCGGCATGGAAGGCGGAGATGGCTGAGCTTCTGTTGGATGCGGGAAAGCCGGCCGAGGCGGCGGCGTTTCTCGATCAAGCGGAGGAGCAACTGGCGAAGCTTAAAGCCACGCCGGCGAGACTCAATTTGCTGCAAACAATCCAAAAGCTCAGGCGGCAGGCCGTTTCGGACTAAAGTAATTCGTAACTATTCGGCGTATTCTAAATAGAACACGGATGACACAGATAGGACGGATTTACACGGTTTTTTAGCTCAAGCCAAGTTCGATGGCACTTTTATACCCAAAGGGCATAAGTTTCGTATGAGCGGATAAACCGCTCAACTCAGCTTTATACCCAAAGGGCATAAGTTTCGTATGAGCGGATAAACCGCTCAACTCAGCTTTATACCCAAAGGGCATAAGTTTCGTTTGAGCGGATAAACCGCTCAACTCAGCTTTATACCCAAAGGGCATAAGTTTCGTTTGAGCAGGCAAGCTGTTCAACTCAGCTTTAAAATCAGTGATTATCAGTTTAATCCGTGTCATCCGTGTTCTATTGAGCATACGGTGAGTAGTTACAGCAATTCAACAATACCTTGGCTGCCGTTGACTCTAACCTTATCGCCGGTTTTCAGTCTCATCGTCGCACTCCCTGTACCGACCACCGCAGGAACGCCCAATTCGCGGGCGACGATGGCAGCATGCGAAAGCGGCGCGCCAATATCGGTGACGATAGCGGCGGCACGGGGAAATAACGGCGTCCAGCCGACATTGGTGAAAGAGGTTACCAAAATCTCGCCACTGATAAACTCATGCATGCATTCGTGGGAAGACAGTACCCGAACCGTTCCTTCCACCAAGCCGGCCGATCCGGGAAAACCTTTGAGCAGTTTATCGTCTTCGGCCTGCGGCAGTGCTTGATTTGCGTCAAAGTAATCGGTACGCCGGTTCGGCAGTTTCGCCCACTGAAACGGATCTATCGAACCCGATATCAAGTTGGGTACCGGGGGCAGGGCGCTGTAAGCCGCATAAGTTTCCCGTCTTGGGGCGATATGCTCCAGAACTTGGTTATTGCCCTGCAACAACGCGATTAATTCATTTTTGCTCAGGTAAAACAGAGCGTCTTCCGCTTGATGATTGATGCGTGCTGCTTTTTGTACGAATTTCCGCACGACCCAGGCTTGACGGAAATTTTCCGATTTGGCCAGTTCGCGGTTGTAGGCGAGCGTGGTTGCGGTTGCGCACAGCTTGCGTAATTGCTCGGCCAATTTTGGTTGCTGTTGAGCCAGCGTTTGCCAAATTCTGTCCCGGTTTTGTTTCTGCTTAAGAAGCAGGGCGGCGGGATCGGCATCTTGCTGCTGAGCCAGCAATTTATCGATCCAGTCCGGGTCTTCCGCTGTTCTTGGGGCGGCAAATTCGGCTTCGTCAGGGCCTCTGTGACCGTAGCGTCGGACAAACTCGTCGCGAGTGATTTCTCCTTTGGTCATTGCCGCAATGCCCATTAGCGGCGCCATGCTGGGTAACTGGCCGTCGCCATCGAGGCCGGACAAAATGACTTCCCGGTCTTCCGCTGTCAGTACGCCGGACAGCGCTGCCTTTAGTTTGTATTGTTGCTGCACAAATTGATTGCCGATAAACGCAACCAGGGTGAAGGTTTTAAACAGGATCGGCTCGATGTCGGCATAAACCCTGAGCAAGTCGGCATTGTTTTCACAGTGTTCGATTGCCGAAAATTGTGCTTCGCACCAAGCAGGGCCTTCTTGTTGAGCCCACAGCAGGAATTTTTTGAGCGCCAAGGCGGATTTCAGCGAATAGCTTGTTTGCTTCAATACGAATCCGATGGCTTCCGGCCACGACAGGTTGAGCTGCGGAATTTTTATATGATCCGGGATCATGCCTAGGAATAAATCAAAGCTGCTTAAAATATCCGCGTGTTTCTTGCCGAGCTTGCTGAGAATAGAGTAAACGAGGCTGATATTGAAATAGCTTCGACCTGCTATCAGGCCGACCATAAAATGCTTGCCTACCGGTCCAACGTTACGTTCGACCACTTCATGAAAAATTGACCAGGTGAAAGGGGTAATCACATTGCCGAACAGTTCACCCAGATTGGTATTGCTCCAGAGGTAATTATCTTTTAGCGAATCGTTCCAAACCTCCGGCGTGGTTTGCAGGCCGGTAATGGGACGGCTTTGCAGCAGAAAAAGTTGGTCTTGGAGAACGGCCCATTCGATATCCTGGGGAGCTTGGAGTTCAGCCGCCAATCGGGACGCCATCGAAAACAGGGCTTGCTGATAGGGTTTGAAATAGTCCGGCCCCTGATAAGCGCCGGTGTCGGCATGAAAGCTGAAAGCGTCGCCGGTCACTTCGCCTGAAACCAGTTTGTCTCCCAGCCCCTCGGTTAAGTTGCCTTGCATGGTGTGCGCCGCCCCGGAAATAGGATCGGAAGTAAATAACACCCCGGCATAAGAAGGGGCCAGCATATGCTGAACCACCACGGCTACGGCTGGATTGCCGGTTTGATCGTTGGCGGCGGCATAAATTTTTACTCTTTCGCTGTTGCCGGATTCAAATACAGTTTGAACGGCAGTGTAAAGCTCTTCTTTAGATGCGACGTTAAGTACCGTCTCGAATTCGCCCGCGTAAGACGCACGGGCCGAATCTTCCGCCAGTGCCGAAGAGCGTACCGCTACTTTGTTGGTTGGACTTGAGTCGATCAGTTGACGGTAGCAGGCATGTATTTGTTCGCGTGCGCTATCGATTAAGCCACGCTCATCGAAAGCCGTCGACAGGATGATAAAACCGTCCGGGACAGGATAACCGAACTGATACAGCTTCGCTAACATGCTGCCTTTACCACCGGCTTGCCCGGCATGGTCTTGCTCGGAAAATTGACTAAATGTACACAGCATGTTTTTTCCTGGGATTAATCGGGTTATTGGGATGCTTGGGTTTAATGACGGGCAGCACTGTTGTTAAGTTCCGGCTATCGGCGTAATGTCGTCCAAATCGAAATAGCCGTTGTAATTTTTCATGTAAATAGCCGCACGATGACCGAATAATATGACGGCTTGGGTTTGGGTTTCCAACAGCTGTTCATAGCCTTTTACCCGGACTTTTGTATTTATCGGGAAGGTGTTGTTCCAGTTGTCGATGCGTTGCTGAATATTCTCAAAGGTGATGTCTTTGTTGGCTTTTGCGACCGGGAAATCTTTGCGTATCTGGCTGACGAGTTTGGTCAATACGTTTCCGGGGCCGATTTCTTCAAAGCGGTTAACGCCTTGCTGTAACAGGTATTCTATACTCTCTTTCCAGCGCACCGAGCCGGTAATCTGTTGGCTTAAGGTTTCTGCAATATTGCTCTGCCGGTAAGGCTGGGCATGGACATTCGCTACGACAGGGCAACGAAACCCGGAAAAGCTGAAAGGCATTATGTATTGGTGAAACTCGCGCTTTGCTTCTTCCATATAGTGCGAATGAAATGCGCCACTGGTATTAAGCAGATAAAAAAGGGCGCCTAACGCTTCGATAGGTGTTTTCGATCGGTAAATATCCTCCTGGGAACCGGAAATTACCAGCTGCGAAGCTGAGTTGTAATTAGCAATATCTATGTTTTCGAGACGGTTATCGATCAGGCATTGTTTCAGTGCATTTTCTTCAATATTCACTATTGCAGCCATCGCGCCTTGTTTGGCCCGGCTCATAAGCTCGCCTCGTTTTTTTACCAGTTTTAAGCCATCGGTAAAGCTTAAGGCGTTTGCCGCATACAAAGCGCTGTATTCGCCGAGACTGTGGCCAATACAGTAGTCGGGCAACTCGCCGGTATCCCTTATTTTGGCTTGATAGGACAAGGCATTGACCACGTAAAGCGCGGGTTGGGTATATTGTGTTTGACTTAGCTTGTTGTCTTGGTCTTCCATACACAGCGCTTGCACGGAGTAGCCCAAGATAGTGTCGGCTTGACGGGTAAGTTGAGGGAATTCATCAAACAGTGCGCCGCCCATGCCTTTATGTTGCGATCCTTGACCGGGAAAAAGATAAGTAAGCAAAGTGATATCCTCACGTTAATAAATAGTCGGCGAGTGCATCGCACTCATGATTGATGACATTTAGAAGTTCTTTTTCGGCCATTTTAATAAAGAAATGACCGCCTTCGAAAAAGTGGCATCTAAAGCTGTGTTGCGTATGTTCCGCCCAGCCGAGCAGCTCGGTTTCATTAACGTGAGTGTCATCTTTACCCATTAGCGCGAGAATGGGCGTATCAAGGGCGGCATGAGGTTGATAATGGTAAGTTTCCAAAATCTGAAAATCAGAACGAATTCTTGGCAGAAACACCGACATCAGTTCTTCGTTTTCCAGAACCGTTTTTGAGGTTCCGTCAAAACGCCCGATCTTTGCAATAAATTCTTTATCGGAGAGGGTATAGATCGGTTTCGCCCTGGCAAGAAAGTGTGGCGCACGGTGCGCTGAAGCAATGAACAGCTTTGGCGATGCTAGTCTCAGGTCGTTAATGGTTCGAATCAATTCATAACCGATTAACGCCCCTAAACTGTGGCCGTATATGATGTAGGGCTTATCCAGATAGGGTCTTATTGCCGGAATCAAGCCTGCAATAACTTGCGTCATATCGGTCAGTGCCGGTTCAGTGTAGCGGCCGTCACGGGCCGGGAGCTGAATCGCGATGAGTTCGACAGTGTCCGGCAAGTATTCCGCCCAGCTTTTAAACGCCAAGGCGCTACCCCCGGCAAAATGAACGCAGAATAAACGTATTGGTGAGGCGTCGTTACCGCTATAACGAATTAACCAGGGACATAAAGTTTTCATGTGACGTCGTTTTTCCCATTTAGTAAGGAAATAAAAAATTGGGAAATAATCTTGTCCGGAGAGAGGGTTTGCATGGAGTTAAGCGGCTAATCAGGGTGGTGGACGGCACAGTCGATTGAATGAATTGAGCTAAAACTACATATCCCAGTATCCGCCGACGGGCGGCTGGTTTAATGGCTTAACGCCGTAGGCCGGTGCATAAACATTACGCTCTTCGTTGGGTCATTAAAGCCCATGAGGTCGGTCTGGCGCCGAATATCATGAACTGGAGGCCATACAAAAAGTCTACCATAAGTATTTACGAATAATCAATTTAACTAAAATTAAGGTGGAACAACGCTTTCAAATTTACTTAATTACTGAAAATAACAAAACTATAAAGCAACGATTCAAACTCTAAACAAAGCCACCAGCGCCTTGAGTCGCTGCAAATCCTCCTTGGTTGCCGCTTGTCCGTAACGCAGCTTGATAAATACGGCGGTGATTCGGTCTATGTTTTCCGCCTGCTCGGGCAGTTTAATTTTCACTCTTTCGGCAAAATCCTTAACGCCTTCACCGGTTCCCCTAAATAAGCCGTGCTTGGCCAGCTTTTTACAAAACCGGTTATAGCTCAGCAAAACGTGATCGGTATTTTTCGGCTTTTGATACAGCAGAAACCCGCACAGCACGGCGCTTATCGCGCCGATAACGCCGATCATCCAGTAAACCGTGGTCTTGAGATCGTTGATGCCGAACGACGACAAGAAGCGGGACTGGTTCTTGTTGTCGTAATTGATGACCCAATGTTGCCATTTATAATCGACGCTGCTCCACAACTGACGCGCCTGTTTCAGCCAAGTGTATGCAGGTGTCGGCAAGTAATTATTGGCCGTCGAGATACCGTAGGCCATCTGCCGGTCCAGGGTGATTTCCCGCTCGATTCTGTCCGGGGCGATGGCGGCGGTGGGATCGACCCGAACCCAGCCCCGGTTTTCCAACCAGACTTCCGCCCAAGCATGAGCGTCGGCTTGCCTGATTTCCAGAAAACCGCCGATTTTGTTCAGTTCGCCGCCCTGATAGCCGGTCACGACCCGAGCCGGAATATGAGCGACGCGCATTAAATAAACAAAGGCGGACGCGTAATGGCTGCAAAATCCGTAACGGGTTTTAAACAAAAAATCTTCAATCGGATTTTCACCGAGAACCGGCGGGGTTAAGGTGTAATGAAAGTCTTCTACCCGAAAATGGTTGAGCAGCTGTTTTATAAAGTTGTCGGGCGCACTGTCAAAGCCGTGCAGCCGGTTGACCAGTTGCTTAACGGTAGCCGACGCTTCGCCGGGCAGCCGGGTTGCGGCTCTATACTCGCTACGGTTGATCGGACCGGTGTTGTAGTCGGGATAGGAAGTCACTTTATACTCGGTCCGTTTATCGGGATTGTCCGAGGTAATCAGTTGGTATCCGGCATTCATGGTTAACGGTGAGGAAAAGGCTTGCGGCATATCCAGCGCAAAGACCCAGTTTTTGTCCTGCGCTTCCATCAGGATTGTATAGTGATAAGCCGCGCCGGTAACCGTGGGTTCGGTCAAGGGGGCGTGAAACGCTGCCTGAGTCCAGCGTTTGCCGTCGGTATAAGACAGCACCGGGCCGCGCCAATAGCGTTGCCGGGACGGCGGAACAGCGCCGGTAAATTTCACCCGGAACACCAGTTCTTCGGACATGCTCAGTTCGCTGATCGATCCGGGTTCCATGCTGTCGCTTAAACCGGTTTTGGCGTGACGCGGCTCGTTAAACAGCATCCATCGCGGCGCGTCGACGCGGGGAAACAAAATAAATAAAGCCAGCGCAATCGGCAGGGCCTGGACAATGATTACCATCGCGGTTTTAAGCGCCGCCAGTGTTTGCGCTTTATAGCTGTTGATGTACACCAGCGTCGCCAGCAGCAGGCAACAGACCAGCAAGATGTAGGCCGCCATCAGTATGCTTTGCTGGTATAAAAATTGGGAAGCGGCGACGATGAAAGCCATGTAGCTAATCAGGTAAAGATCGCGTTCTTTTTTGATCTCCAATAACTTGAGTCCCAAGGCGACTATAAACAAGTTGGTTCCTGCATCGCGCCCGAATAGGCCTTGATGTTGGTTGTACAGCAGGGCGATTGCGCCGATCGCCAGCAAAAGAACAAGCTGCCTGCCGGGCAGCCAATTTCGCCGCCAGATACCGATAAAACGCCAGCCAAGTAACAGATAGAAAAAACCGAATAAGACGGGCGGAATATGGTAAATGTGCGGAAAAACAATCAGCCCGATGGACGATAGTAAAAAAATTAAAATGTTTTTATTGGGTTCGGGGGGCATAGGTTTAGGTTCAATACTGTTGATTTAAGGGGCATGCTCCTTCTCCAGAGGGCATAGGTATCTACACAAGTCCCGGCCCTCTCTCCTTTGAGAAAAAAGGTTGAGATAAGTAAAGTGTAAGTAGTTGATTTTATTCTCCTCACCCCAACCCTCTCCAGCAGGAGAGGGAGCCATGCCGACTTATAACTCATTGTATTTATAAAATAAAAAGTTGTGTAGATAGTTATGCTCCAGAGGGAGAAGGCTTTGTGCCGCTTAAGTCAACAACATTGAGGTCTAGGGTCGGCATCAAAATGAGAGTAGGGGAAAAATCTGTGAGTTTCAAGATACTTGTATATGGCTTTATTCGCTTCGGACTCTCGTTAGCGAGCCGCCTGTTTTGCCTTGCACATCTACCCAACAATACGCTAAGTCGAGGTCTTTCAACCAGTTTGCGCCCTTGTCTTCCTTAAGCATCGCAATGGTGGCGGCGCTGCCCGCCACCACGCAAAATTCGCCGACTACGCTGACCGCCGCCAAATGTCTGACCGGCCGGCCTGTGTGGGGATTAAGCACATGACCGTAGCGCACGCCGTCGACGATAATGCAGCGCTCATAATCGCCGCTGCTGGCCAGCGCGCCTTCATGCAATGACAGCGTTTCTAGGATAGCCTCTTTGCGGCGCGGGTGACGGATGCCGATGCGCCAAGGACTGCCGTCCGCTCGCGGGCCAATAATCTTGATGTCGCCGCCCAAATTGACGATGCCGTGTTGGATACCCGCCGACCGGCATAGTGCCGCCGCCCTGTCGACGGCGTATTCCTTGACGATGCCGCCGAAATCGATTTCCATGCCCGGAAGCGGGAATTCAAGCACCGGAGCCCGCCAATGCAGTTTATGCCAGCCGACTTTAGCCAGCAGCGCGTTGATCTGTTCATCGTCCGGTAAGGCATTGAGATCGAAACGCCAAGCCCGGCGTAAAATGCCCGAGCTAATATCGAATAAGCCGTCGCTTTGCTGATAGCAGGCCACGGCGTAATTCAGTAAGCCGGCCGTTTCGGCATCGACAGAAATGCTGCCGCCGGTTGCGGCCACTCGGTTGATTTTGGATAAAAAACTGTCGCCGCGATAACGGGAATAACGCATTTCCAGTCGCCTGACATCGGCAATCGCAAGGTCTGCAACGTGTTTTGCCCGCGTCGCGGTTTTGGCGAACAACTGGATAGCGCAGGGCGTACCCATTGCATTGAAGTCGTAATGGAAAAGTTTCATGCTTTATCTGCACCGCATTGAGGTTTTATTTACTCTTAAGCTGAAGAGGCTGTGACAGTATTATCCAAATCGGTTTAAAAACCTATTCACCACGAAGGCACGAAGATCACGAAGGAAAAATAATTGTTTTAAACTCAATGCGTTGAAAACTTCGTGTCCTCGGCAACTGCTCCTGCGTTGCTCTACCTCCTGCATCCGTGCAGTCGTTCGTGCCTTCGTGGTGAATGCTTTTGATTTTGTTCTAAAATGAATACTTTCACAGCCTCCGGAGCGTGGGAACGATAGCAAAGTCTGGCGATAGCATTCAGCGTGTCGTTTATTCATTGCGAGTTGCCTTAAAACACATCCCAGCGCGCTCTAAAATGCAGGCCGTCATCTTGTAAATCGCCTGTTTGTTGCGGTTTGGCTTTGTTTAAAGCATAACCGTAATAGAATTCGACCGTCACCGGTTTGAGTTGCCATTCGAAACCGGCTCCGACCGAAAACAGCGCTACGGCTTGTTCGCCGTGATTCCAGGCTTCGCCGTAATCGATGAACGGGATCAGCGTCAAATGGTGTATGGCTTTAGGGTCGGCGCCGCCGATCAGGGGTAAATGGAATTCCGTCGATACGCTGTAGCCCTGATCGCGCACCAACTGATTTTCCCGATAGCCGCGCACCGTATTCAAACCGCCGACGGCAATGCGTTCCAACGGCAATAACGCTTCGTCGCTGAATTGGGCATTGCCGCGCAACACAAATTGGCTGCCGTTGTCGAACATCCGCCAGGCATATTGCGCTTGTCCCAACCAGGCGAAAAACTCGCTGTCCTGATAGTGCCGATACTGGCTGAGAAAGTTACTCGGTACCGGGCGTTCCGGCGTGGCGCCCAGCGCATTCATACCGACGCTGAAAGTGGAGCGGAACGCCAGCGCATGATTATCCCAGCGTTGCGTGTAGTCCTGGAACAGCCGCCATACCGTCGCTTGATTGCGCCCGCTCGGCTCGCCGGGCACAAAGGAGAAAGGGCTGCCGAGCAGGGTGGTCTCGTTTTCGCGCAGGGCCAGCATGACTCCTAGATTCAGGCGTTGGCGTAAAGTGTTGAGGAACAGATGACTAACACCGCCTTCAAGGCTATGCACTTGGCTTTTGATGTCGAGTTGGCGGATCGGTTGCTCCAGAACCATCGCATCGCCTTCGTCGAAATGAAAAAACGCCTGTGTACCCCAGTCGCTGACCGGCACAGTGAAGCCGCCCGCGTAACGGTCGGAACCGGCGCTGGTAATATAGGTGAAGTCGAGCGTGTCGCCCAAGCCGGTCAGATTATGCAACAGCCCGTTCAGGCCGAAAGCCTCCGCACCGATTGACGGCGGGCGCTGATTGTTGCCGAACAAGCTGAGCCGGTAAGGCTGGGCGCGGGTGACATCCACATCCAGAATACTGTGGCCCGGTGTTGTTCCGGGCAGAATACGGCCGTTCATGCGGCTGATCAGCGGATCGGACAACAGCAATTGATAGTTGTCCTGCAAGGTTTGCAGATTAAAAGGCGCATCCGGCCCGTCCGATAGACGATTGGTCACGTAGCCTTCGCGTAAGCCGTCCAATCCTTTTACCCGCACTTGATCGAGGCGGCCTTCGACGATTTTGATATGAAGCTCGCCGTTGTTGAAAGCGTCGGCCGAAAGGGTGGCTCCGGAATTGACGTAGCCGTGATCGATATAATAATGGGTGAGTTTTAGCCGCAGTTGTTCCAGTTCGGCGATAGAAACGTCGCGTTGCCGGTAGGGATACGCTATCGCTTGCAAATCCTGTTCGGGAAAGACGCTGTTGCCGTCAATAACGATCTGTTTGACCGACAGCGTTCGATGGTCGTTATTTTGCCCGACCGAGTCGGGAACCGGCGGTAAGTTGAACTTATCCGACCCGCGGGGAGGGCCGTAATCCGGCGCTAACAGGGCGCGCGCACTGGGCCGGTCCATTGATTCCGCTCCGCCTACGGCCCAAGCCGATTGTGTGTGGCCGATAAAAAAGAGTGTTGCTAGAGTGGCTTGGCATCGTTTTTGGGTTATAAACACTGAGGTACCGTCATATTTGTAAGTTCTGGGGCTTATCGGCTCATGGCGCATTATTCTAAAGCAATACCTGAAAATACCGGGAAACCGTAACATCCGATTATGCACAGGAAGTGATCGGAATCAAATCGCTTAAGCGCAGGATACCGGTAAATGAGCGGAAAGGCTTTTCGTTGAGATGCCCGTGGTATTGCATTAGAATGTTGGCTGTAACTTATTTTCAGAGCATCCCTCCGTGACCCTCCTCCCGATAAGCAGCGTTCTTCACGCTACGCCCTTTTCCGGATGCCGATTAAACCCGGCGAAAGCAATGAATTCTGCGAGCCGTCCGAAGCGATGATTGATAAAGTGCAAACCGTAGCCCGCAAAAAAATCGGAGCCGTGTTTAGCCGTTAAGGGGACACTCGCAGTGTTCCTAGACATCGTTTAACCCTGTTTTAAACAATCCCAAAGGAATTTCCTCATGCTAAAACAATACCGTAAACACGTAGCCGAACGCGCCGCTGAAGGCATCGTCCCCAAACCGCTTGATGCAGAGCAGGTCGCCGCTTTAGTCGAGTTGATTAAACAACCGCCCGCGGGAGAACAGGAATTTATCCTCGACCTGCTCGCTAACCGCGTTCCCGCCGGTGTTGACGAAGCGGCTTATGTTAAAGCCGGATTCCTCACCGCTATTGCACAAGGCGAAATCGTTTCGCCGATTCTCGATGCCGCGCGCGCTACCGAACTGCTGGGCACCATGCTCGGCGGTTATAACATCGCACCGTTAATCCAATTACTGGATAATGAAGCCTTGGCGCCCATTGCCGCCAAAGCGCTGTCTCATACTTTGCTGATATTCGACGCTTTTCACGATGTTCAGGAAAAAGCCGATGCCGGCAATCTCTTCGCCAAACAGGTGCTTAATTCCTGGGCGGAAGCCGAATGGTTCACCGGCAAAGCCAAAGTGCCGGAAAAACTGACCGTCACCGGGTTTAAAGTCACCGGCGAAACTAATACCGACGACTTGTCGCCGGCTCCCGATGCGTGGTCGCGCCCCGACATTCCGCTGCATGCCAAAGCCATGCTGAAAATGCCGCGCGAAGGCATTACCAACGCCGAGCAACAAATCGCCGAACTCAAGCAAAAAGGTTTTCCGGTGGCTTATGTCGGCGATGTGGTCGGTAC
>SXGU01080937.1_pt1 | contig 78557 bp, 63 predicted proteins | sample 3174531 | NCBI WGS metagenome assembly SXGU01 (sample SAMN11356863, study PRJNA531348) | freshwater metagenome | isolation source: freshwater sample F1-140 | place: China: Fuxian Lake, Yuxi | collected 2017-12-25
ATCATGGTCGGCGAAATCCGCGACAAGGACACCGCGGAGATCGCAATTCGCGCCTCGCTCACGGGTCACCTGGTGTTCTCGACGCTGCACACCAACGATGCGCCGGGGGCGATCACGCGCCTGGTCGACATGGGGATCGAGCCCTTCCTGGTGGCGTCGGCGATCGAGCTGGTGATTGCCCAGCGCCTCGTGCGCCGGCTGTGCAACGAGTGCGCCCGGCCGGCGTCGATTGCGCGGGTGAAGCTGTTGGAGAATCTCGCGATTTTGGGCTGCGATCCGACGGGCGCCGAGGGGATCGAGCAATTGAAGTCGCCGGTGGGCTGCGACCGCTGCCGCGGCACGGGCTATCGCGGGCGCATCGGCATTTTCGAGATTTTCCGACTGAACGACGAGATGCACGAACTGGTGCTCAAGCGGGAGAGCACGCGCACGCTGGCCGACTGTGCCCGCAAACACGGCATGCGCACGCTGGGCCAGAGCGGCTGGGAAAAAGTGAAGGCCGGCCACACCACGTTCGACGAAGTACTGCGGGTGATCACGGTGACGGAGAAATAATTTGCGCCAGCCGCCTCCCCAGCTAGCCTGCCAGCCATGAGCGACAAAGAGATCGTGATCGATGCCATCCGAAAGCTGCCCGAAGACACCAAGCTTGACGACATCGTGGCGAATCTCGAGCTCCTGGGCAAAATTCGTGAGGGACATGCCGATGCCGACGCGGGACGTGTTATTCCGCACGAGCAGGTCAAACGCGAATTTCGGTCGTGGATTACAAGCTAGACTGGTCGGTCCGCGCCCGCGCCGATTTGCGGGAAATCGTAAGCGTCATTTCCGCCGACCGCCCGTTGGCGGTAGGCGGATGGGGCGAAGACTTGTTCCGGCACGTCGAGGTGTTGACCACTTTTCCGTTGATTGGCCCCGTCATTCCACGAGTCTCCGTTCACCCGACGCGCCGCATCGTTTTTGGAGACTACCTCATATTCTACCGTGTTCATCAGGAGCCCAACGTGGTTGAACTCCTGACAATCTGGCATGGGGCCCGGGGCCTGCCCGATTTCCTCTGAACCATGCCGCGTTTTTCGTACAGCGCCCGGGATCGGGCGGGCCAGACCACCACGGCCGAGATCGAGGCCCCGACGCGGAAAGACGCGCTGCGGATTCTCGGAGCGCGCGGACTGCAGGTGGGGTCCGTCAGCGAGGTGGCGGGCGGGCCCGCGGCCAAGACGGCCGGCGCGACGGCGGCCAAGGCGAGTCAGGCCCTGCTGCGCGCGGCCCGGCGCGGATCAACCCAGCCGCCGACGCGCAAGGAGTGCCTGCCGTTTCTGGAGGCGCTGCACGATCTCGCCACGAGCGGCCTGTCGGCGGGCGAGGCGGTGCGGCTGCTCTCGGTGCGCATCAAGGAACCGCGGCTCCGGGCGCTGTGCGCCGGCGCCTGGGAAAAAATCAGCGAGGGGGCGCCGCTCTCGCGGGCGATGGCCGGTTTTCCGCAGGTCTTCGACCCCTCGATCACGAATCTGATCCAGGCCGGCGAGGCCACCGGTTCGCTCAATGACACGCTGGCGCGGCTGATCGCGCACCTCACCGAGCAACGGGAACTCCGCCGGCAGCTCGTGGCGGCGCTGGCGTATCCAATTTTCATGGTCGCGGTGGCCGGCGGCGTGATTCTCTTCTTCCTGCTGTTCCTCCTGCCGCGGCTGAAGACGCTGCTCACCTCGCTCGGCGGCAAGATGCCGGCCTCGACCTCGCTGCTCATCCACGTCTCCGAGTTTGCGTTGAGCGTCTACGGGGTGGCCACCGCAATCGCGATCGTGGTGGGCATCAGCTCGTTCTTCGGCTGGCGCCAGACGCCGGCCGGCCGCGCCGCGACGGATGCGTGGCTGCTGAAGGTCCCGCTGATCGGGCCGTTCATCGTGGCGCAGACCGTGCTCGCGTTCGCGCAGACGCTGTCGGTGTTGCTCGAGAACGGCATCACGGCGGCGGAGGCGTTGCGCATGACGGAAAAGCAGATTGAAAACACCGTGCACCGGGAGGCCTTCAAGACGGCGACGGCCCGCGTGCTGGAGGGCGAGGCGCTCTCGCTCGCGCTCACGCGCACCGGGTGTTTTCCCGACCTCGTGCTCGACCGCCTGGCGGTGGGCGAGAACACCGGCAACGTCGTGCCGAGCCTGAAGCAGATCGCGATCGCCTACCAGAAACAGATTTCGAACCAGCTCAATTTTTTCACCAAGGTGATTGCGAGCGGCGTGTTGATGGGCGTGTTCATCTTTGTCGGCTTCATCGCGTTCGCGATCGTGAGCGCCATCTTCCAGGTCAGCTCGAGTTTCAAAATGGGCGGGTGAGCGCCGGGCGTTCGTCCGTTGTCCCGTGGCCTGAGGCGCCGCCTCCTGGTGTGCCGACCGCAAAGTAGCGTGACAAGTAGCGGCGAGCGCCAGCGAGTGGCGCGCGCCGGTGGTCCACTCGCTGGCCCTCGCAGCTACACGTCACGAAAGTTATTGGTCGCGCCACTAGAGCTTGAGCTGGAGCATCACGCCGAACCAGTTCACCCGATAGTTCATCGCGCCGCCGTCGAGGACGACGGCCGTGGGGGCGTTGGCGGGGTTCGGCGCAACGACGGGGTTGGCGTCGAGGTTGCGGTAGTGCCAGTCGCGAACCGTTTCCCATTGGTTGCGGTAGATTAGCCGCGCGGAAAGGCGGTCGCTGATCGGGAGGCGCAGGCTGGCGTCGAGGTAGCTGATGTCGGTTGCGAGATCGGGCATGCGGTCACCGGCGAAGACGGCGTTGGCCGCATTGATCGCGCCGCCGATGCCGTATTGGTAGGCGATGCGGGTGCGCCCAAGCGAGTAGGAGTAGTCGACGTTGAGGGTGGCCTTGCCCAACTCCTGCTTGAGTCCGGCGCCGACGACATGGTTGCGATCGGTGCTCTTGGCGCTCCAGGCATTTCCCAGCGAGTAATAGCCGCCGCCGGGAGTAGGTCCGATGAGGGCGGCGTTTTCGGGGGTGATGACGCCGAGCGGCGAGACGGCGCCGATCGTGACGTTGGCGCCGGAGGTGAGGGTGGCCTGCCGCATGCGGCCCTGCTGGTAAGAATAGAAGCCGTAGAGGTTCTGCTTCGGCGACGGCTGGTAATTAAGATCGAGGTTGGCGGAGTCCTGGCTCTCCTTGCCGCGGCCGAACGCGGCATCGGGGTAGCGCGATTCGCGAAGCTGGACGGAGATACCGGCGTCGAGATTGGAGCGCAGCATGGTGTCGAGGCGGACATTGGCGGTGTGCTGGTTGCGATCCGATAGCTCGTAGTTGCGGAGGGCGTTGTTGTTGCGCACGGCCCAGCTGGTGACGTTGGTGCCGATGGCGGTGGGCATGGGCACGAACGCCGCGCTAAAAGTGTTTTCGTAATAGGCGGCGACGTAGCGGCTGCCGCGGCGCTGCGCGAATTCGTAGGAGGATCGCAGGGTGGAGCTGCGCAGGGCGCGGTTGACGTAACCGAATTTGTAGCGGTCTTCCCAGGTGCGCGCGCGTTCGCGGTTGGTGCGCTGGGTGATTTCGCGCTCGGCGGTGGCGGTGAGGTTGGAGGATTTCGTCAGCTGATAGTCCGCCGCGGGGCCGAGGCGATACTGCTTGGACGAGTAGAGCTGGTTGCGCACCACGACGCTGCCGGTGGGATTCGGGTTCGCGGAATAGAGCAAACCGCCGGAGCCGCTGGCGTCGTTGAGCGGGCGCCCCCAGACGCCGGTGAAGCCGCCGTAGGTGAGGCCGCGCGTTTGATTTCCCGCGGTGGCGGCATCGGCGTCGAGGTAAACGGCGTTGGGATTAACCGCGTAGTAGGGATCGCTGTTGTTGTCGGTCTCGTAGTAGCGCGCCTTGGCCTTGACGTTGAGCGCCGGGGTGGGATTGAGCGAAAGGGTGAGGTCGACGAGGCGCGTGTCGATGACGCCGCGGGCGGTGGCGCGGCTGAGGGAGCCGACGGTGTCCCACGCGCCGCCGGGCAGCAACGTGACGTTGGCCGAGGTAATTCCCGGAATCGTGGTGTAGGGGATCAGGTTGTCGTCCTGCCGCCACGAACCGGCGGAGACGACGGCGGTGAAGGAGCCCTTGAAGAAATCGGGGAGCGAGCGGGTGTATTCGGCGCGGGCGTTGTGGGCCTCGTTGCTCGGCGTGAGATCGAAGCGGCCCTGCGTGAACGCGCCGGCCGCGGGCGTGGTGGTGAAGCCTTGGGGTGCGATGCGGTAGGGCTCCTGGAACGTGAGCGTGCTGAGGTTGTTTTTGAACAGCGACGTGGTCCAGCGGAAGTTGAAGGCATTGAGGCCGCTCGCGTAGATGACCCCGGCGGAGATGTCCTCGGTGTCGTAGTCGATGGGCTCGACGATCTCCATGGCGGCGGTGCCGCCGTTGTTGCCCCAGACCGCGCCAAGGGGCCGGGTGCCCTCGCGTTTTTCCAGCGCGTAGCTGACGTAGGCTTTCCATGACTGGGACAAGGTGAGGTCGAGGCGGACGCCGCCGCGTTTGCGCGTGAGCCCGAGGGTGGTGGGCTTCCCGTTGAGGGCGGCGGCGGCCACGGCGGCGTTGTCGGCGGCGGTGGAGGCGGTGCCACCGGGAGTGAGGCCGGGCACGAGGACGAGCGTGCCGGTGCCGAGGCCGGTCCAGAGGCTCTTGTAATTGTCGGTGAAGATGTGGGGTGTCTCACTGAAATAGACTTTCACCTGCCACGCGTTGGTGCGGCCGAAGTGCAGCCCGTAGTATTGATCGCGACGGCCGGCGCCGCCGGCGGTGAGATCGAGGAACGAGCCATCGGCCTTTTTGAGGAGGAGGCTGAGATTGTTGAGGTAGGCGCCTTGGTCGAGGTCCTGATACATCCGGTATTGCGCGTTGCGCTCGTCGGCGTCGCCGCCGATGTAGCCGAATTCCAACTGGCCGGAATACTCCCAGCCCGACGCGGATTTCTTGAGGTCGGCGAGCTTGGGCACGCTGAAGGGCAGTTGGAACATCTGACCGCTGGGCGTGTGGTTCACGAGTGGCCAGTCGGGGTCGGCGGAGCGCGAGGCGGTGGCGGAGGCGCTCTCCTTGTTGCCGAGGGTGGTGCCGACGGCGGCGGAGGAACTGGCGAAAGCGGGCGCGGAAAGCACGGCGCCGAAGCTGAAGGTGAGGGCCGGGACTGCGCGGCGGAGATTCGTTTTCATCGGGATGATCGGGGTGAAGCGCACTCAGCGTTGGAAGCGGGCGCCCGCGGGATGGTTGCTGCCGTGGACCTGTGAGTGGCAGTTCAAGCACGAGCGGCCGAGGGCGCGAGAATTCGGCGCGGCGCCGCCGCCGAAAATCTGGCCCGCGTTGTAAAGGGGCCCCTGGTGGTTGGTGTTGCCGTGGCATTGCTGGCACGAGAAGGGCCGCGCGACCGTGAGCAGCTTGTCGTGATTGGAGCCGTGGGCGTTGTGGCAGTTCAGGCAGTTTTCGCGGACCGGCGCGTGCTCCCAGAGAAAGGGGCCGCGTTTGTCGGCATGGCAGTTGTAGCAGAGTTCGTTGACCGAATCTGACTTCATCGCCGACTTCGAAGTCGATCCGTGGGGGTTGTGGCAGTCGGCGCACGACATTTTTCCCTCGGGCAGCGGCATGTGGGAGCGCTTCGCGAATTCCGCGCGCTGCTGCTGATGGCAGGTGTAGCACGTTTCGTTGATCGTGGGTTTTTTGAGGAGTCCGGCGGCGGAGACCTTGGCCATCGGATTGTGGCAATCGGAGCAGGCGAGCTGGTTGCGGCCGTGCGCCGAGCTATCCCAGTGCATCGCGTTGCCACCCGAGTGGCACTGCAGGCACATGCCGTTTTGCGTCGCGACGGGCGTGCCCCATTCCTTGGTGAAACCGACGAGCAACCCCCGCTTCTCGGTGTCTTCGATATGTTTGGAGCCCGGCCCGTGGCAGGCCTCGCAACTGAGCTTTTCCTTTTCGTTCTTTGGATTCAGGCGAAACGCGTTCGCGTGCAGCGTGTGGCTAAACTGGGTGTTCTCCGGTTTGTGGCATTTGATGCAGACCGCCTCGCCGACGTTGCTGGCCCCCCCGTTGTCGGTCGGAGCGTTTGGCTTGGCCATGGCGCCGGCCGCCGGTTTCGCAATGGTGCCGGACACGAGCGCGATCGTGGCGAAGAGGCCAGCGGCGAGGCCGACCCGCGTGAACGAGAACAAGCGCAAAGTTTTCATAGACGGTTCATCCTCTGGTTTGAAGTGGGGGACGGAAACGTGGACGCAATGGGACGAAGCTGACTTGACCGCCGGCCGGGTCAGAGAACCGCGCCGCGGTGCAACGGGAAATCTGGGGAAGCGGCATGAGTTCGGGGCGGAAAAATCATGGGGTAATTCGGCAAACGCCGGGGTCGATCCCGCGGCTTTTGCGCCGGGATGGAAATTCGCGCTTTCTTCGTCCGAACGCGAAATCGAAACGGTAACAAGGGCGTTACCTGCGGCGATGTTGAAGGTCTCAGGATTTGGGCTTGGTCACGCCAAAGTGCGCGAGCACGTTGCGCAGCAGCGCAGCCATTTTCGGTTCGACGGAAAGCACCCAGCCAGCACCGATGGCGCCCGCGTTGAAAACTCGCCCGCCGGCCGGTCGCTCCCAATAGATCATTTCGCCGCCCTGATCGGTCTGGGGGGAAATCCGGCGGAAGAAGTAGTCGAAGGCCGACCCGCCTTTTTTCCAGTAGACCTGTCCATTGGCCAGCAAGGTGATACCTGGCGGATCGGTGGGCACCACGCCGCCGGCGGGCGAGGGTTGTTCCTGCAGGCGGACAAAAGTGGAGGGACGGATGTCGAATTCGTGGGCGTTGGCGATGCGCACGCCGTCCGCCGCCCGGCCGATCCGATCACCGCGCTGCAAGGCGAGATCCTCCGGGTGCTTGAAAAGAAAATGTCCGGGCTCCTCCACCAGGTAGGGTCCGAATTGGTCCGCCGCCCCCGGGTTGTTGAAGCCGAGGCAGTCGAGCGCGATCAAATTGATCCCCGGCCATCCGCAGTCGCGCAGCATGCCGCCGCGCAAGCGGTCGTGGCTGTGCCATGCCTCTCCGCGCCGCGGGAGGGGGACGCGGTTGCCCGCCGCATCGGCTTTGCGGCACTCCATCACGGTGCCGGCGTCGTTGAACGACACGCGCCAGAAAACGGCGTTGCCGCTCAGAACCACCAGGTTGCCGCCGCCCCGGAGATAGTCGTCGGCGCCGCGATACATCGGCAGCGACCAGTACTCGTTGTGGCCAACCACCATCAGCACCTGGTAATCGCGGAGCACGCCGGGATCGCGGTGCAGATCCAGATCGCTGATCACGTCGTACTCATAGCCCTGTTCCTCCAGCCAGATTTGCGAGAAGCGATCCGCCCGGGCGAGGTGACTGTACTTGGTCGGGCCGCCATAAAGCACGTACGGACCGGCCGACGGCCAGGGCAGCCGCAGGCCCAGCTGGTAGGTGCCCTGGCCCGCCGCATGGTCACGGTAAAAATTGTAGGCCGGCAATCCGCGCGGATCCTTTTCGATACCTCCGGTGCCCCACACCTGGTGGCGCGCCTCCGGAGTCAGGGCGAACGGAGTGCCGCTATACGCCCGCCAGGTGTTGGTCGCCGTGAGCAACAGGATCGGCGCCTTCCGCCGGTGCGCCGCGCGGCGCACGATGAACGTGCAGTGATACTGCCGTGGTTTGCCCTCGAACTCGAACTCCATCCGCGCGACGTAGAGGCCCGAACGCGCCTCCGCCGGCACCCGCCAGCGGTGCGTGACGCTCCACCGGCAATCATAGAGGTCGTCCGACGCCAACCGCAGGCCATGGCCGCGCGCCGCATCGACTTGGGGATCGTAGGAGCCAAAGCGCGGGACATCGGCGTTGAACCCGGGCCCCCCGATCATCCACGTCGCATGATTGATGATACGGCCATGGTGGCCGCCGCCGGAGGCATCGGCCACATGTTCGCCGCGCTCCTCGGCCAGCGGCCAGCAGGCGATGACGCCCCGGCCCCGCGCCGCGCTGAGGCCGTTCCGGGCGAAGCTTGCGCGCACTTCGTCCGCTTCGAGGACGCGATCATAGATCGCCGGCATCGCCAGATCTCCATCGAGAAAATGGTGCGCGACCCCGGCCTGCCCCATCGCCCCGAGGCGCAGGGGGTGCGTCCCGGGTGCCAGCGGACCGGCGAACTCCCACGCCCCCGCCGCCTGAGCGTTCACAAAGACTCGTTTTTGCTTTCCATCCCAAGTGGCGACGAGCTGGTGCCATTTGTTGCGTGACACCACCCCGGGCGGCGTCCGGTGGACGACCTGATCGTCAGGCGACGACCCGTCGCCGAGAAAGAAACCAACATAGCCATCCTTGCCGATACCCAGCGCGAACCCATCGTCCGAGTCCTTGTCCTCCTGACTGATTACGCCCTGCAGCTTCGTCAGGTCCCAGGGGCGCACCCAGCATTCGAGGGTGAAGGCGCGATGGGTGCCGCTCACGGACTTGTCGCTGACCACATAGGAGCCCGGATGAATTGGCTGCGGATTCGGGGGGGACTCGTCGAACCGCGCCAGGACGGTGTCCCCGGCGGGGTCGTCGACCTGCAGGCCGAGCCGGCAAAGCGAGAGGCGATAGGGAACGCTGCTGCTGACGCAGAGTTCGAGGGAGTCGCCGGGCGCGACGGAGTGCTCCAGCGGATACGCGTGGACGCCGGGAACCGCGAGGGCGCGATGCGGTGGGAGCGCCGCCCGGGCCGGGGCCGCCAGGATCCGCGGGGACGACGGCAGGGCGGCGGCGGCCGCCATCGTGGCGCCGGCGCGGCGGAGAAATTCGCGGCGGCTGAGAGTGATTTCGGAAGACATGGGGACTAAATGATACAATCCCGGACAAACCGAAGAGATCGAATTGGCCTAAGGCACCTCGTAGATTTCCACGAGTGCCACGCCGGAGCCGCCATTGGCTCCGCTGACCTGCGCGGAGTAGAGACCGGGCGGGAGCGTGGCCAGCAGCACGGCATCCCCGCTCCTCGGATTTATTAGTCGGAACGCGCCGACCGTGTCGCCCACCGACGTCAGCCCGGTGTCGCCGCCCCAGTTGTCGTTTTCGCTGATCAACGTCGCGTCGGAAAAGAGCTGCAGTTTGGGATCGGCGAGGGTGTCGGTGACGCCAAACTCCGCGAGCGTCGGGCCGATGGCGCGAATCAGCACGGTTTTCGCGGTCGTGCCGCCGATGTAGAATCCGGCGATGAGGATGTCGCCCCCGGCGCCGACGTCGGTGCGGGCGGAGACGTTGACGAGTCGGGGCGTGGTCGGGGTGAACGCTCCGGCGGCGACCGCGTCATAGATCTCCGCGAGCGCGAGGCCGGTGCCCCCCGTGCGATCGGCGACTTGCACCGTATACGATCTGGGGGCGGGGGCGACGGCGAGCGCGGCATCGAGGCTGGAAGCAGAGGCGAAGGCAAACGCTCCGACCTGCGTCGCGCGGTTGGAAATCGCCGTGACGCCGCCCCAATTGTCGTTGGTCGCCAGCGCGGTGTCGCCGGCGAACAGGGTGGTTACTGGATCAGCGAGGACCCCAGTGAGTCCGAATTGAGTGAGCGACGGCCCCATGCCGCGGACGAGCAGCGGGGTGCTGCCGGTCGTGCCGGCGCCGCCCAGGGCAAAGCCGACGATCAGGGTCTTTGCGCCGGTGCCGGCGTTGGTGCGGATGGAGATGTTGGTGAGTCGTCCGACGCTGGTGGGAGCGGTGGCGGAGAACGACAGCACCGAGGGCCGGCTCTCGACCGAGCCCTCGCTGTTGGTCACCACACACGTGAAGGTGCCGGCCTGCGCGTCGGAGGCGTTGGTGAGCACGTAGGTCGGGCTGCGTTGCGCGGTGACAGCGACGCCGTTGCGCCGCCATTGGTAGGTCGGGGCGGGCGTGCCGGTGGCGGCCACGGTGAACACCACGGTGTTGCTGGTGCCGCTGGCGAGGTTGAGGCGTGGCACGGGTTGCGTGGTGAAAACGGGCCCGCGGGAGGCGCTGGGGCCGGAGACGGTGACCGTCAGCGACTGGAGGGCGGTGCTGCCGTCGGTGTCGGTCGCGGTGACGGTGACAGTGGCGGTACCGCCGGACCCGGGGGTGAGGGTGAGGGTGGAGCCACTCACGGCGGCGGCGACGATGGCGGGGTTGCCACTGCTGACGGAAAATGAAAGGACCGAGGCGCCGGAGCCGGTGGGGAAGATCGTGGCCGTGGAAATCGTATTCACGGTGACCAGATTGCCCGTTGAGAGAGAGCCGCCGGAGAAATTCCTAACGGGCAGATCGGTCAAGGCACCGCCCTGATTGGAAGTCGGTAGCGCTGCGATTCGATCGACGATCGTCAGGGCGTTGCCAATCACGCGGGCAAAGACGGTGTAGCCGCCGCCGTTTCCCGGCCCGAGAATCGTGGAGTTGTCGCGGACGTTGAAATACCACTCGCTGGTGGCGCTGTTGATGTCGTTGGTGCGGGCCGCCGCGAGGGTGCCCCGCGCGTTCGGCAGGTTGTATTCCAAGGCCACCGGGGTCAGCTTGGGAATCGGGTTGATGCTGGTTCCGCTCAACCGGTAGCCGCCGCCCTGGATGATCGACGAACCGCCGGCCTCAAGTGCGGCCGAGCGATGGAAAAAACTGTTCGCATACGCGTTGGATTGCACGTACGCGAGAAAGTTGGCCGCATGCCTCGGAGCGACGTCGGATCGCAGCTCGATATTGAAGCGGCCCATAACCGTGTCGAATTGCACGACCTGGCCGCTGATGGCCGGCCCCGTGAAATGATTCCGCAGGTCGACGGTCACCGCGGTGCCGCCGCCCGCGAGCGACTGCGGAGGGATGGCGGTGCCCGCGACCGGCGCGGTCGACTGCGCGCGCAGCCCGACCGAGAGGAGAAACGTGATGATCAGGATTCCGGAACGAACAAAATGCATGCGGCAAAGATTGGAAGCCCGCGGACGCCTTCGCCAATCTCTTTCGTCACGGGTTCGGGAATTTCCCGGAAGAGAAAGATTAGAGAAAGAGGAAAGAGAAAGATGCGGCCGGGACCGGCTCCGGCTTGCCAGCCGGAGGCTGGTTGCGAGGGCCGCGCTGGGATTAATGCGGGCTACGGCACCTCGTACACCTCGACCAGCGCTTCCCCGGTGCCGTTGGCGATGCCGGACACCTGCGCGGAATAGGCGCCGGGCGGAAGGGTGACGAGCAACGCGGCATCGCGCGAACCAGCCTCGAGAGCGAAGGCCCCGACGGAGGCCGCCGTGGTGGCGAGGGTCGCGGACCAATTGTCGTTTTCGACAATCTTGGTGCCGGAGGCGTTGTAAATTTCGAGCTTCGGATCCACGAGCGTGCCGGGCACGCCGAAGCCCGCGAGGGTGGGGCCCACGGCGCGGATGAGCAGCGTCTTGGCGACACTGCCATCGACGACGAATCCGGTGATGAGAATGTTGTCGCCGGTCCCCACGAGATTGCGGGCGGAGACGTTGACGAGACGGACGGCGGTGCCGGTGCCGCTGTCGTAGAGTTCCACGAGCACGACACCAGAGCTGTTGCCTTTGGCGTGGGTGCTGTGCGTACCCGAGACGGTGGCCTGGATGGCGGCATCCCGGCTGCCGTTGGTCAGCGCAAAGGCACCGACGGACGCGAAGACCGGGGCGAGTGCCACGCTCCAATTGTCGTTTTGGCCAACCAGGGTGGGCGTCGAATTGTAGAGTTCGAGCCGGGGATCGTCGTAGGAGTCGGGCACGCCGAATGCACCCAGGGTGGGGCCGATGCCGCGAACGAGGACGCTCTTTGAGCCGTTGGTCGCGAATCCGACGATCAGGGTTGCACCGGCGGAGAGGCTGGTGCGGACGGAAAGATTGGCGAGGCGACCTTCACCCGCGCTGACGGCAAGCGTGGCGGCGTTGCTCGTCACCGACCCCGCGCTGCTGCTGATTTGGGCGGAATAGACCCCGGCGGCGGCGGCCGTGACCGCGGACAATTTGAGGGTGGCATCCGTCGCGCCGGAAATCGCCGTGCCGTCCTTGCGCCACTGATACCCGGGCACGGGGGTGCCGGTCGCGACCACGGTGAGGGCGGCCGTGCCACCGGTGGCGACCGTGACCGGGATCGGGTGCGAAACCAGCGTGGGGGCGGTGCCACCGGGGACGCTGGCGACCGTGAGCGTGGCCGGGTTGCTGGTGACGGGACCGGCGGCATTGGTCGCGGTCACGGTGTAGGTGCCGGCGTTGGCGGATTGCACGTTGTTGAGCGTGAGCGTGGCAGCCGTGGCACCGGCGATACTGGTGCCGTTGCGCGCCCACTGAAACGTCGGGGCCGGCGTGCCGGCCGCCTGCACGGAAAACGTGACGGAAGCGCCGGCGGTGACCGACTGGCTTCGCGGCTGCACCGAAAACGTGGGCGCGACGTTGGCTGCGCCGCCAGTGATCACGAACGAGATCCTCTCCTGCACGTTGTTGGTCAGACCTTCGAGATTGAAGCCTTGTACGGAGACGGAAAACGACCCGGCTTGGGTCGGAATGCCGGTGATGATGGGCGTCCCGGATCGGATGGTGCCGTTAGTGGGGGCGGGAATGAAAACCAGACCCGGGGGCAGCGATCCGGTAACGCGAAACGTCGCGGGCGGGCTGGGGGTGCCGCTGTAGGTGAACGCCACGTCGACGCGGGTGCCGACGGTACCGCTGACGGGATTGCCCGGCGACTGGATGAACGCAGTGGCGCCAGCGAGCGAGTGCGTGGCCCCAAGGGACGCCAGGGTGAGGGCCGTGCGCAGGAGCTCGCCGGCGCGCGAGGCGAGAACCTGGTCGCTGGCGCCCGCGAGCACCCGCACCGCCGGCGTGCGTTGGAGAAACGTCAGGAGCAGGCCGAGCGGAAGATTCAGCCACGGCAGGCTGCGGTGCAGCCGGGCAAGCACCTTGGTGGGAATCGGGAAAACGTCCATGCGAAACCGTTACCAGATCCGCCAACAGTGCAAATCAGCATCCGGTAACGGTGCTGTTACTCCGAGCCTGGATATTTCATGGGGACGCGACGGCCTCTTCGCGTTTCAGTCGGAAACCGCGACGAGGGCGTCGCGGCGCCATTCTTCACGGCGCCTCCCGACATGATTGTCACGGTACGACCATGGCCGCGTCGGCGAGCTGGGAATGGAATTTCCGGGCTGGCGAGCTCAGAACCGCACCGTCAATTGCGTGGCGAGGGTGCGGGTGGTGTCGCGCTGGCCGCTGTCGCCGCGCTGCAAGCTGTATTGGAGTTTCAACTGCGTGTGCGGGGTGAAGCGGTAGCCCGGCGCGAGATCGATCCGCCAGACATCATGCCCCCAGGGAGTGCGTCCGCCGCGATCCGCAATCGTGGCGAAGCGCTGCTGGTTCCATCGCACGGCGCTGAAAAATTGGGGCGTGAATTTGTATTTCGCCTCGGCGTAATACGCGAGGGTGTCGGCGTTGCCGACGAGGGGAATCTCGAAGCGGGTGGCGTAGACCTCCGCCCAGAGCTGCCAGTGGCGCCAGGCATACGCCGCGTCGCCGGCGAGCACGAGCTGCCGGTAGTCGCCGCGGCCGTAGCCGGCGGGAACGGTGCGACTGGCGAATTCGCGCAGGTACGAACCACCGCTGGCCGAGACGCCGAACTGCCAGGCAGGATTGGGGCGGTAGGCGAGGTGGCCGCTGAACGTGGGATGGTGGCGTTGTTCGCGCCCATGCCGCCAGGCTTCGGGCCGCGACGACAGCGAACCCAGTTTGGCCTCGAACGCGTAGCGGAATTTCCCGATGGCGTCGGTCACCATCACGCCATCGGCGTAACTGGGACCCCAGACGATTGGAATGCGCAGGGATTTTTCGATCGCGGTCACCCGGGCCGGCAGGCCGGGGCGGAGATGGGACCATTGCAGGAGGACGTTGCTGGTGCGAATCGGCTCGGTGTCCCATACGCCGGTCAGATATTCGTAGGGCAGCGGCGCCGTGATGAACGAACTCGCCCACGAGTCGTGGCGGGTGGCCCAATTACCGACGATGGTGGCGAAACGCCCGATTTGCAGGGCGACGCCATCGCGTCCCCACGGCGCCAGCCGGAGGGCGAATTCGTCGAGCCGCACTTCGGCGGCGCCTTCGCCGGGATCGAAGCCGTGGTCGGCGCGGGCCTGCGCGAAGATGTAGGCGCGCGGGCCGAGCTGCGCGTCGAGAAAAACCGTGAGCCGCGGCTCGAGCAGCGAGCCGTCGGTGGTGTTGATCACGCCGGGGGCGGGCAATTGCACCCGGTAACCCTCGAGGTCGACGAGGCCGCTGACGCGTGCGCGGATCCGGCCGTCCGGAGCGCTGAAGGTAAGCGCGGTCTCCACGCGATCGAGGACATCGTCGATGGCGTGGATCGAGTTGACGGCGGCGAGCGCCAACCCGGCGAGCAAGACGGGTCGTCTGATCATGGGGAAGCAGCCGCGGTTTGGGCCGGCGGAGCGAGGGGAAAGCTGACTTCGAATTCCGTGCCGTCTTCGTCGGAGCGGACGAGTCGCAGGTCACCTTGGTGGAGGCGGGCCAGTTCGCGCGCGAGATTCAGGCCGAGGCCGTAGCCCGGCACGTTTTCGCCCATCGCGCCGCGGTGAAAACGTTCGAAGATGTGGGTCTGGGCGTCGGCCGGGATTGGGCGCCCGCTGTTGCGGACGGAAAATCGCACGAGACTGCCGTCGGCCGTGGCGCCGAGGCGGATGCGGCCGGCGGGGCGGTTGTACTTTCGGGCGTTCTCGAGCAGGTTTTGCAGGATGATCGCGGTGTAGCGTTTTTCACCCAAAATGAAAAGTTCAGCCGGAAAGTCCGTTTCCACCTCGACGCCGAGTTCATCGGGCAGGGCGCCGAGATCGTCGAGGGAGGCTTCGATGAGCTGGCTCAGGTTCACGGGGGAGAGCACCAGCTTCAACCGGCCGGCATCCAGGCGCGAGAGCAGAAGGAGATCCTCAATCAGACTGGAGAGCCGGTAGGTCTGATGGATGAGTGCGGAGATCTCCTCACATTCGGCCGGCGTGAATTTCTCTCGCGCCAACAGTTCCTCGAGACCGGCGCGGAGCACCGTCACGGGCGTCTTCAACTGGTGCGAGGCATCCGCCGAGAAGCGCGCCGAGCGTTGCAGCTCCGTGCTCGTCAGCTCCAGGGCCGCCTCGGCCCGGGCGCGCTGCGCGCGGTGTTCCTCGGAGTCGACCGCGAGTTTTTCCACGGGGGCGGAGAGGCGGGTGGCCACAAGGTGGCTCGCGCCAAATCCGAGCAGCAGCAACAGGGCGCCCGCTCCGAGCACCTGCCACCGGAGCTGGCTTTGCCGCGACACCAGGGCCATGAGCGGATAGAGGCAAATCTCATGAGCGGGCGGAAAGAGCGAACCAGGGTTCAGGCGCTGGGCGAACAGCAGGTGGGGCACGTCTCCGACCAAGAGCCGGGTCGTGGTGATGGCTGCGGCCGGGGCCGCCCGTGTCCCGGACAGCTCGCGCGTGACGGCGGTGAAGGCTGCGGGTGAAAGGCCCGGCGCCTGCAACCGGCCATCGAGCCAGAGACCGCTTTGCATCCCGGAGCCAGGGTCGCCCACGCCGATTTCAAACGGTTTGAAACCGAGGACGATTGCCCCGATTGCCCCGGTGTTTTCAGTGGAGACGATGGGCATCGCCATCACCATCGAGGCGACCTCGGTCGAATTGACGCGGCGGACGACGTAGCCGATCTGCGGCCCGGCGGGCAGCCGCGGCAGGGCGAGCCGCGCCTGTTCCTCCGGCCGCAGCGTTCCCACGGCGCGCAGGTTGGGGGGCGCAATCACGGCGCCGTGTTGGTCGAGAAACCGGTAAAACTGGGCGCGCAAGGTCGAACCAGCGGCGTCATCGCTCCGGGCCACGATGTCGCGCAGCTCGTCCTCGGCATTGGGGTAGAGCAGATCGAGGGCGTCGTCCTCGAAGGCGGCGCGGATTCGCGGTTTGCGCACCAGCGTGCGGCAGCGCTCGACGAGCGCCGCGCCGCGCACGGCCTGCGCGTGATGCAGGGCAGTGAGTTCGGTCCTGAATTCGCGCTCGAGGTCCTCCGCGACATTGGCCGCGAGGCGGCGCTCCGCCAGCGCGAGCGCGAGCAGGGTGATGGCGGTGACGACCAGCATGATCGACACCGACAGCTTGGTGCGAAAGCCCGCGACGCGCGTGCCCCGGGGTTCGGGCGTCGGGTTCACGGGAAATCCACCCGCAGGATCGCCTCACCATCGGGCACCTCGACCGCCAGTTCGCGCGTGGTGCGGCTGTCGACCCACGCCTTCAGGGTGTAGCGGCCCGCGGGGAGTCCCGGCATCCGGAAGCTGCCCGCCGGATCGGTGATCGCAAAATGCGGCGTCGCGAGCACGAGAATCAGCGCGCGCATGTGTTCGTGAATGTCGCAGCGCAGCGTGACGAGTCCCGCGACGTCAAAGGTCTGGGACGGCACCGGTTTCTCCTCTGCGCGGTAACGCCCGAGATCGAAACGCTTCGGCGGCGAGAATGAGAAGATGTTGTGGTAGGTGTCGTCGAAGTTGGGAAACTCGATCTTCGTGCCGATCTGCACCGGGAGCAGCGCCGGGATGAACGTCAAATCTTTTTGCTTCATCTCCGCCACGGGCGGCACCGCTGGTTTGGGAAAGGTCCCATCGAGGTAGACCACGGCGACCGGCGGATTGGTCGAAAGTACGCCGGACTTGGTGACGATCTCGTAGCGTTGGTTGACGACGGGGGTCGCGCGCGTCTTCGGCAGCGAGACGCGGCCTTCGATGGTGGCGGCGACCGCTGGCGCGGCTCCGACCAGGCCGCACCACAGCAGCGCGGCGGCCGGGTGAATGAGAAAACGTCCGTTCATTCGGGAGATCGGATGGAATAGCCGACGCCACGAACCGTGTAGATCAGGGGCGGCGACGGAGGCGATTCCAGTTTCTTGCGCAGCCGGGTGATGAAGATCTCGACCGTGCGCGTATCGTACTCGTGGTCGCGCTGCCAGACCCGTTCGCACAGCTCCGTGCGGGAAAAGGGGCGCCCGGGCTCCTGCATGAGCACCTGGAGCACGTCGAACTCGCGCGGCGAGAGTGCAATTATTTTCCCGCCGCGGGTCACGCGGCGGTGGCGGACGTCCATGCGCAGATCGGCGACCTTGAGCAGGTCGTCCGCGGTGCCGGTGGCGCCACGCCGGCCGACGGCTTCGACGCGGGCGGCGAGTTCGTCCATCGAGAATGGTTTTGCGAGGTAGTCGTCGGCGCCGGCGTGCAGGCCCTTGACCCGCTGTTCCACTTCGCCCCGGGCGGTGAGAATCAGCACGCGCGAAGGGCTCTGAGCGGCCCGCAGGCGGGCCAGCACGGAGAGCCCGTCGAGTCCGGGGAGGTTGAGGTCGAGCAGCACCAGATCGGGTGGATCCGCGAGCGCGGCCGTCAGGCCCTCGGCGCCATCGTGCAACGCGGTCAGGCAATGGCCGTGGCGCGCGAGGGCGCGGGTGATGTGCCCGGCGAGTTGCCGTTCGTCTTCGATTACGAGGATGCGCATGCCGAGGGGCGGACCGGGTCCCGCCACCGCAGCAGGATCGCGCGCCCCGGGAGGGCGTCAAGCGGGGTTTCGGACCAAGCGGATGCCGATCCCAGGGCGGTGTCAGCTAGATGTTAAATCGGAGCCGTGGGTGATGGCCCTAGCGGCGGTATGAATTAACAACGAGCGGACTGGCCGCGTGGATCGGCCCCGCCCGCGCGTCCGGCAGCGGGGGCTTGGAGTTGCGCGGAGCCGATGGCGAAGCGCACCGTGAAATGCGCGCCCTGCTTCGGGAAGACCGGCTTGGCCGGCTGGCGAAACGGCTCAAGGTGGCGCTCGATCGCTTGCCGGCCCGGAAGTCGGCGGAACCCAAAGTGCGGCTCGCGGCCGCGATGAATACGGTGTCATCGGTCTCGAATGTCTGGCTGGCGGAACGGTTGAACACGGGCCGGCCGGCGAGTGTCAGCAGTAGGTGCGGCGGTTCCGACTGTGTCGGCGGAGGCCTCGGAACCAAGCCAAGAGGGTCAGGCTTTGGGGTTTGGGGTTGATGTCGGGATTTTAGCGAATTCTCCGGCGAGCACCATGGCGCGTAAACTCCGACTGGAGTCGGCCGAGGGGATTTATCATATGCTCAACCGGGGCAATTACCGGGCGCCGATCTTCCGGGCGGACAAGACCAAGCCAGAAAGCCCCGCCCGCGCTTTACGCAAATCGTCCCCAGCCCGGCCCGACGGTGGCCAACGCTTCGCTCCCACGGTGAGCGATCCGAAAGAGTCGGCTTGGGGGTAGTGCGGAGAACCGGAAGGGTGGTTGCGGTTTTCCGTGATTGTGCGGCTGGCCGCACAATTCGCAAATAGTGGGAAAGTCCTGCCCGTCACCGAACACTCTCTCAGCCTCCACCGCGACAAGTTGATGGTGCCGGCGCGCCAACTCTTGCGTCGAGACCAAGCGGTCAATTGCACCCGCAGCCGCTGCCGCCCACGCCGCGGCCACCGGCGGCGGTTTCGCGCGAGAAGAAGGTGTGCTCCATCATCGCGGTGTGCAGCGGGTCGCGATCCGGGCGCATGGTGTAATTGGTGAGGGTTCCGCGCTCCCAGGGTTTCACCCGCACGAGGTTGGGATTGGCGCAGCCGGAAAACAGGGCGGTGGCGGTCGCGAGGATCAGGACGCTGAAACGGAGGCGGGTGTTCATGGGATTAAGGTTTTTCGGCCAGGAGGGTTTCGAGGTTCTTGCGCAGTTCGGTTTCGGTGCGGTCGCCGTGAAATCCGGCGTGCAAAAAACGCACCCGGCCATCGCGGCCAATCAGGTAGCTGGTCGGCATGGCGGGTACGACGACCGATTGCACGAGTTTCTTCCCGCGGTCGTGCAACGTGGGAAACGGCGGCGCGAGTTTTTTCACAAACGCCTCCGCCGCGGCGGATTTGTCGTCCAGCCCGATCGCGGCAATCACGAGGCCGCGCGGGGCGTACTCCTGGTGGAGCTTGGCGATCATCGGAAACGACGCTTTGCACGGGGCGCACCACGACGCCCAGAAATCGACGAGCACGACCTGGCCGGCCGTGGCGGGCAGCGGCCCGCCGGCGAGGCTCACGAGACCGGCGGAGACGAGCGAGGGAAACACGTCGCCGACTTTCACGTCGGCGCGGGCGGCGGGCGGGGTGATGAGCGCGAACAAAACGGCGAGTTGCAGCTTACGATACCACATAATTGAAAAAACCGCGGGTTTGGGCGCGGGCGTGTTCGGTCACCAGCAGGCCTTCGGCGCCGGGGCAGGCCTGGATGAATTCGATGCCCTTGGGTACGCCGAGCACAAAGGCGGTCGTCGAGAGCACCCCGGCTTGCAGGCAGCTCGCCGCCACCACCGTGGCCTGCAGACAACCGTTGGCCACCGGCCAGCCGGTGCGCGGATCGATGATGTGGCCGTACCGTTTTCCCGCGACGATCCAGCGGCGGATGTAATCGCCGGAGGAGGCCACACCCTTGCCGATCACGGCGATGCTGCCGGCAGTCTCGGCCGGTCGCCGCGGATCTTCGAGGCCGATGTGCCACGCGGGTCGATCCGGCGGTGTGCCGACCGCGCGCAAATCGTGACCGAAGTCGACGAGCGCGTTCGTGATGCCATGGTCAGTGGCAATCTGCGCGGCGAGATCGACGGCGTATTCCTGGCCGAAGCCGCCGAAATCAAGCGCCATGCCCGGCGTGGGCAGGAACACTTTGCCGGCGGTCCGTTGCAATTTTTTCCAGCCCACCAGCTCACGCGCGGCGGCAATCTCCGCCGGCGCCGGCACCCGCGGTGCATCTGATTTGTAATTCCAGAGCTGGATCAGGGGCAGCGTCGTCGGATCGAGGACCCCCTGCGTCATGAAATGCAGGGTGTCGCACAGCTTGAGCATTCCCTCCATCTCGGCGTCGACCTCGATCCAGTCGCGTCCGGCGGCGGCGTTGATGCGGCTGATCAGGCTGTCGGGGCGGAAGCGGGAGTATTTGGCCTCGAACGCCCCGACCCATGCGACCACGGCCCGCTCAAACGCCGCCGCCTGCGGGTCGCCACCCGGCGCGGCATACTGCACCGTGCACGAGGTGCCGAGCGCGGGAAACCCGAGCTTGCGCAACGGCAGGTGCGCGTTCGCCCCGGTGGGAGCGGGCGGCGGCGGGCGGCGGGATTGGGCGATGACGGCCATGTCCGGTTCACCACGCGAAGCGGCCGCCGAGGGTGATGATGTTCGCGCGGCAGTAGGCGCTTTGCGGTGTCACGCGGTCCCTGCCACGCATGTCGTAGCGCTCGAACGCGGCGTCGAGCTGCCACGCCGCGGTCGCATTCCAGATGAGTTTCAATCCGTAGGTGAAAGTTCGCATCTTGGACAGGCGGTAGTCCGACGAGTAGAACGGACCCTGGGGGCGGGGCGGCCCGGCGGCGGGCACCACCGACGTGCCGTCGAGCCGGTAGTGGAAAAAGTCGGCGGCGCTCTGCTCGTAGAAACGCACGCCGGGGCGCAGAATCACGTGTTCGCCGAGGTGCTGGAACCAGGCAAGATCAAGGGTGTGCGCGGTGGTGTCGTAGCTATCATGATACAGCCGGTAACTGAGATCGACGGTCCCGTGCAGCCCGGGAAACGAGCGGTTGAGGCCGGCCAGTCCGATCCACTTGTCGCGCTCCGCCGGGCGGTTTTCCGGGAACGTGAGCGGGAGCGACACGCCCGGGATGATCTCGGTGTTCTTCTGCACCAGCTTGTACGGGTCGGCGAGGAAGCCGCGCTGCCGGCCCCAGGTGAAATTCAGGGTGACGGAGGTCTGGGGATCGAGCAGCTGCGTGACACCCACGATGAGATCGTTGGTGCGTTTCCGGGCCCACGCCGTCTGGTAGAACACGCGGATGTCGTCGTCGGTGCCGGCGAGGCCGACGAGCAGGCTGGTGTTCTTCTGGTTGAAGTCGGTGATGGTGTTGAGCGACCAACCGGTGGAGACGTAGTCGCTCTCGCGGCTGTTGGCGGCGCCGAGCGCGAGGTTGATGCCCGCAAATTGCCGGGAGAGCGCGGCGTTCCACGCCTTGCGCCGCTCGGTCAGTTGGGAGAGCGGCACCTGGTCGGAGCCGGCGGGGGCGGGCTGGCCGTTGGGCGTGGCACCGGCGATGGCGTCGATCACGCCTTCAATCTTCAGGCGCGTGGCGGTGCCGAGATCTTTTTCGAAGGACACCCCGTGGACTTTCACGGCGATGCGGCCGCCCATTTCCTGATAGTCCTGATATTTGTAGCGGACCGCATCCTCGGCGCGCAGGGCCCGCGGCGACAGCCAGAGAAGGAGCGCGGCGAGGACGGCGGCGCGGGCGGTGGAAGGCGGGAGCAGGTTCATGGAGCGATGTCGGCGGGATCGGGAAAAATGAAGCAGTGTGGAACGCGGCGCAAACAGAGACCGGTAACAGATCGGCTAGATGGGATACGCGGCATAGATGCGCGGTTAGGCAATACCGGCTTGGTCGTAGGCGCGTGATTTTTTCACCACGGTTCGGGACCGAAACCAAATTATTGGGGAATCTTGAAATCGAGAATCAGTCATCTGGAATCTGGGAATTTCCAAGCCCGTAAGGCGCGCCGTTCGACGTTTCGACGCGAAAATGCCAACGGCATTTTCGTTAAGCAGCCGGTCGGGAAGGCCGCTGCGCTTGCCGGGGAACGTCGAAGTTGCCTGGAGGTGCGGTTTTCACGTCCGACAGGCTGCTACGGCACGATTTCCACCGACACAACTTTCAGGTTCAGCGTCAGGGTCGCGGGGTTGTTGGCGGCGGAGGAGAGAATAAAACGTTCCACTGAAATATAGGGTGAGCGTTTCTGCAGCGATTCGTAAAACGTCTTCAACGGGTCCCACGCGGCCTGGTTGATGTCATACGCGGCCGTGTGGACGGCAAACTGGCCGCTTTTCTCGGTGGTCGGGGCGCTGCTGACGGTGTTCTTCAGTCCGGCTTCCGTGGCCAGCTGGGCGACGGTGGTCACCAGCTGGTTGCCGTTCAAGGTGCGCGAGGGGTCGAGCCGTTCCGCCGTTTTTTGGGCGGTCTTCTCGATAATCGTGCGGTTCTTGATCCACTGGGCCTGTTCGGCGAGGCGGGTGGTGGTGCTGCGCTGTTCACGCCAAAACGTGCCCGCGCGTTTGCTGAACGCGGAGAACCACCAAATCGCCCCGATGGCGACGAAGGCCACGAGCAGCAGTTTTTCGCGCAGCGCGCGGGTGAGGAAGAAAATGCGGACGGCGCGAATCATGGGGTGGGAGGTTTCGGCGGCTCGGGGGCCAGCAACGCCTCGGGCTTGAACACCGCCGTCAGCGTGAACTGGGCCTGATCGCCGCGCACCTGGGAAATGGGCGCATTGACCTTTTCGATCGCGGGCAATTTTCGCAGCGTGGACTCGTAGACGTTGATTTGCGCGGCGTTGCTCGCGCGGCCATCGACAAAGATCGTGTAGAGACCTTTCGACTGGTCCGCCACAATGCGCGTGAACAGGATTTCGGGCGGTTTGCGCTCGAGTTCCAGCCCGGTTAGCTGGGTCATCATCTCGAGCGGCATGAGGCGCTTGGTGGCGAGCTCCTCGATCTTGTTGGTGAGTTCATGGATGCCGGTGATCTTGTCGACCAGCGGCTTTTGGGCGGCAAACTGCTTCTGTCGCACCTGCTGCCACATGCGGCCTCCGACCAAGGAGAGCTCCCCGAGGCTGAGCACGGCAAGGGAGGCGGCGAAGCCGACGGCCACGCGCCACATCAGCACGTCGCGCCGCCGGGCACTGCGCAACGCGGCGAGCTCGCCTTTGTCGCGCACGTCGGCGGCGGTGAGTGCGGCGGAGGGCAACAGGGAGTCGAACTCCCCGCTGCGGAAGACGATTTCGCCGTCATTCTTGGCCGGTTCAGGTGCGAGCGGCGTGGCGAGTTCGATGACTGTCTTGCTGCCGCCAAGCTCCGCCACGAGCGCCGTGCGAATCCGCGCGCGGTCCTCCTCCGTGGCCTCGGGATCGATGACGCGCGTCAGGATTTTGGATGGCACCTGGCCGGTCGCCCAATGCACGGCGGTGATGGCCTCCGCATAGCTCAGCAGGACTGTCGTCGCGGGTTCGACGGCGGCGCCGAGGGCGGCGGCAAATCCCGGCAAGACCACCTCGGCTCCGTCCCACTCCACCGTTTGTTCGTTGGTGAAACGACGCCGGTAGGCGGCGAACACCAGCGCCTCGTCCGCCAGTGGCTTCCGGAACCAGCCATAATATAGCTGGGCGAGGGGGAACGGCGAGATCGCCTCCAGGGCGATTTCGACCTGGGCCGCGGCGTCTTCCGCGGTCGCGCCCGCCGTAATCGAAATCGTGCGCGTGAAAAACGCGGCATCGGACAGCAGCGCCACCTTGGGCGGCGGCGGTCCGGCACGAAGAAATCGGAAAGGCGAGGGCATGAGGGACGACAGGACGACGGGACTACGGGACGACGGGACTACGGGACGGCATGATCAAGAGAGTACGGACTACCGGCCTCAGAGAACAAGATCGCATAATGGGAGGTTGAGGGGCGATTAACGCTTCTCCCGGTTGGCGGTGGCGGCGCGAGCATCGGAGGGCGCCGCTTTGTCGGCGCCGATTCTTATGGTCACGTCTGCGGCTGCGACAAAGCGCAGCCCTCCGAAATCGAATGAGGTCGATCGCCGCGCGGCCCTACCGACAATCGGGAAATACATCTCCTGGTCTTCTGGTCCCGTGGTCCTGTGGTCCCGTCGTCCCGTGGTCTTGTCGTCGTGTTCATGTCGTCGTGTTCATGTCGTCGGCGTCGCCGACGCTTGGTAAATCTCATCATTCTCCCGAATTTCCAAGAGCGTAAAAGGATACTTCAGGTTTCGGCCGGCGGCATCCTTGGCACCCGTCGTCCCACCAGGTTTCGCGCTGGCTTGGGTGGCGTTGGGTTGGTTTTGCTGCTGGGTGGCGCTATTGGCGGTGGTCGTCTCCTTCTTGGTTGCCGTGGTCTGCACGGTGGTGGCGCCGCCAGGGGGCGCGATGACCGTCGAAACCCGGTACTCGTTGCGCCCTTCCCGTACCGTCAGGTTGATGCGGAGGGCGCCGATCGTGGTCGCAAATCCCCCGGCATCGCCCGTCGGCCCGGCGATGTTCGCCACGTCGTTGTTGTTCTGGAAAATCCCCGGGCCGTTGGTTTGAAAATTTCCCTGGCCCCGCAGGTAGTCGGTGACGTTGCGCGTCTGCATCGGATCATACTGACCAAGGGCCGCCAGCACATCGGGTTTGGCCGCGTTGAGATTGGGCTTCGCAAAATCGAACAACGACACGTTGTCCACGAAGCGCCGCCAGGCGTCGTTCGGCCGGCCGTCGGGATCGTAGAAATAGTCGCGGACCCGATCGATCGCGGCGAGTTCGTGATACGACCGCATCGGCCGGCCGGGCGGCTCGTACGGAATCGCGCCATACTCGTAATTGGGCTGGAGCGGCGAGGTGTAGACGTGGCCGCGTTTCATCCAGCCGAGGAGCGCATCGGCGAGTGCATCGGCGTCGTTTTTCAGCACACCCCATTGCATGAACAGGTTCGTCATGACCTGAGCATTGATGTGCGGCAGGGAGAGTTTCCCGCTTTCGTCCTCGAAGGTGACTTCGATGACGCAACCCTCCGAGGGTGCATAACCGGCAAAGGCCAGCGGATCGTTCCAGCCTTCCGCCGGGCTGCGCAAGCCGTTGCCGACCTCGCGGAAATCCACCAACACGCCGAGCACCACCTCCAGCGCGGAGTAGGCCTCGGTCCGCAGTCGTTTGGTGACCGCCACCCGCTGATCAACGAGGAGATCCACCGCCGCCTTTTCCATGAACGCGAGCAGCGCAAAGGTGGCGAAGAGCAGGGTGATCATGACGATCACGAGCACCGAGGCGCGGGTGGGGCGGGGCGAAGGGGAGGATTTTACGCCGGTCGATCGAACCTCCGCCGTCACCATCACATGGAGGCGGGGTGCCCTCACCCCGCGGGTTTTCGGACTCGGACGCGTGATTCCGCGGGGTGGGGGCACCCCGCCTCCAACCGACGAATCGTTTTCAGTGTGGTTCACGCCGTACACGGGTTTAAAAAACCGGCAGCGCCTCGCCGGGCGCGGGCAGGGTGATTACGCTCTCGCGCGTGAGTTTGCCGTAGGTGAATTTCAATCGCAGCCGCTGCGGCGTCAGGGGCTGCCCCTGGGGATCCGGCTTCAAGATCGTCTCGGTCGACCACCGGCGGGAATCGGTGTCGTAGTAGTCGTAGGCGAGCGCGGTGGCCAGTGGGGTGACGACGGTTTCGCGGGGCGGGTCGGTCTCGAAATTTTTCTCGAGCCGCGAATGCCAGAGGATCACCAGGCCCTCACCGGGGCGCACCTGAAACGAACACACGACCTCGGGCAGCGGACGTTCGGGCCAGTTGAAGAGCCGGCTGCCAGCGGGCAGTTCGAAGGTGAGCATTTTTTCCATGAGCCCGTTTTGCGGGCGGATCTCCTGGAGCGCGATCGGCGTGGAGCCGGCCCGGGCCGCGGGGGGCAGGGCGGAGGCGCGCAGTTCATTGTCGAGGAAACGCGTGACCGCCCGCACGTGCTGATCGAACAGCCGCAGATCGGTGCGCTGGCCCCAGAGTTCCCCCATGGAAAAGATAAACGTGTTCATCGCCATGAGCAGCAGGGCGACGAGCGCCAGTGCGAGGAGCATCTCAAGCAGCGTGAAAGCGCGGCGGGTGGGGTTCATCGCTGCTTTTGTTTCACCTGGAATTCGAGGATGCGCGTCTTGGCGTCCTCCTTCAACTTGCCGCGCTCGCCGGCATCGATCACCCACGTGGGGCGGAGCAGCAGGAAGGCCTGCTCCTGCCGTTCGGGCTCCGGGCGGTTGGGATCCGCAATCTCACACGTGAAGGTGACCCGGAAGACGTCGGCCACGCCGGTCGACTCGATCGCGGCTTTCCACCTTGCCCGGCGCGAGCCCGCGGTCTCGAATTCGCCGCCCTCCTCGACTTTCTTGCGGTCCGGTTCGTTGAGCACGTGCTGCCGGGCAAACGCGAAGTCTTCGTTGAGTTGCACGCCGCGCGAGACGACTTCGTAGCTGTTCAACACATTGAGGTACGACGAGCCGAGCATGACGGCCGCCATGGCAAAAATCGTCAGCGCCACCAGGACTTCGAGCAGCGTGAATCCCGGCAGCCGGTCGGGTTTTGACTTTGGATGCTGGGTCCCCTCCGCGCGCTCAAGCGGCCTCGGATACTCCGGCTCCACCCGGCTGCTGAAACCGCGCGGCGCGCGGTGAAATCCAAAAAACGTCCGACCCGGCGCGAAGGTCTCCATCCTTCGGATTGGCCGATCGAACCGGGGTTCGATCGGCCGGGGGCATCGTGAGGGCTCAGGAGGCGGGCGGCGCATTCGGGTCGGCCGGCGTGAGCACCGGGGCGCAGGTCCAGGGATCGATCGAGAGAATGGTGCTGGCGCCGTTGCGCGCCAGCTGGGCGCGAAACGCCATGCAGGTGCCGTCGGAATAAAACGACACGTGGGAAATCGTCCGCGACTCGAGCAGCACGCCGCCGACGAGGATTGTGTTGCCGCCCTTGGCCGAGGCCCCGAGAAAATCCACCGTGAGATCCCGGGCCAGCTCGGCGGCGATCGGAAAGATCTTGAGCGGTGTCTCCACCCGCGTGACGCCGTCCTCCGCGACGGCGGACGGCGCGATTCCGTCGACGAGGTAGAAGTGTTTCTTCTCGCGGTCGAACTTCAGCCGGATCTCGTGCTCCGACTTGAGCGCGGCCTTGCGGGCTTCCTGGACGGCCTTCCAGAAAACGGCGTGCGGGGTCACCGGCTGCTCCGACAGCAGATGCGAGGCGCCGCCGATCAGCACCCCGCCCAACAGGGCGATGAGGGCGATGCAGAGCAGGACCTCGAGCAAGGTGAAGCCGGGTCTTGAGCGAAAATACCACCGTCCTGCGCCGCTTTCGGGAGCCCTGGACCGAGCGCCAGCGACCGGCTGGCAGTCGGGCATCGAGCACCGGGCATCTGGGAATCTCGACCCGGAAAGGAAATTGACCGGCCTTGTCGTCTCGAAATTCGTCGCTTTGAAATTTCCAGATTTTGGATGCCAGATGCCAGATTTCACGATTGCCGGGTTCCTTCGGTTGCGGTTGCCGCGTTGCGAGAAATGCGGGCTGGCGGCTTCAGGCCGCGACCTTACTTCTCGCCCCCGGCGGCGGAGTCCCAGTTGCCGATGTCGTCAGTGGTGCCGCTCTGTTTGTCGGGCCCCTTGGACCACAGATCGTAGCTGCCCTTGTTCCGCGTGCCGGGATAGGCGTATTGATAGGTTTCGCCCCATGGATCCTGGGGAATTTTCGTGCCCTCGATGTAAGGGCCGTTCCAGCGATCCCCCTTGGCGGACGGCCGCGTGATCAATGCCTCGAGGTTGGGCGGATAGTCGCCCATGTGAATGCGGTAGGTCGTGAGGGCGGTCTTCATGCTCTCCTTCACGAAGATTTGGACGGTGCCCTGCTGGGCGCCGCCGAAAATCTTGTCGACGTTGGTGATGGCGAGACCGGCGAGCAGGCCGATGATCGCCAGCACGACGAGGATTTCGAGGAGCGTGAAGCCACGGCGGAGCGCCTCACGGCGGTTCCGGAAGGAGCGGGCACAGCGTCTGAGCGGAGGATTCATGTTGGGGCGGGATTATGTCGTCGCGGTCGCCGATGTCGAGACGCACGCTCGCGGCAGTTGTTCCACGGGGTCGGGCCCGTTAAATTGTTTGGCCAAGGTGGCAAAGGCTTGGGGCGGCTGCGCTGAATGCCGGCCATCTGTGTCGATTCGTGGTTGACCTGAATTGGTCGGGCTGAGCGCAGGCTTCGCGGGATGGGGGGCACGCCGCCTCCAAAAGATCAGCCAGCCCTGCCGAATGACTCAGAATCTGCCAGGATAACACCAATCCGGAAAATCACCGGTGCGCCGGGAAGGCGGCCGGGTTGCGTTCGTGGGCCGCCACGTAATTGGCGATCAGATCGACCATCATCTCGAATGGTATCTGCGACACATTGATCACGAGATCGTACGTCGTAGGGTCCGCCCCGTTGGCGTTGAACGTCGCCCGCACGTAACGCTGGCGGGCAGCATCGCGCGCGGCGTTCCGGGTGGCGGCTTCGGCGACGTCGAGGGATTGCAGCCGGGCCACCCGGGCATCGCGATATGCGGAACTCGCGACGAGCCTCACATGGACGCCGTTGGGCAGGTCGAGCGTCGCAAAGTTGGATCCGCGGCCGAGGAGAATCGCGTGGCCGCCGCGCGCCAGCCGGCGGATGAGCTCGTTGGTTTTCGCGACCAGCATCCAGAGATTGGGATGCAGCCCGACGACTTCACCCACCGACGCATCGACCTCCGAAATGCGGTCCTCCGGCAGAAAACGCGCGAGGTGGGGCGGCAGGTCGTTGGTGCGCAGCATTTCCTCAATCAGATTGCCGCTGTACACCTCCCACGGACGTTCGTCGCCGGCCGGGAGACGTTCGGCGAGCGCCTGGGCAAGTGCGGTGCCACCCGTGCCCGCCTCGCGCGAAATCGTGATGAAGGGGCCGACGGAATGGGGTGTTCCTCCCGGCCCCGTGTGCGTCAGGTGGATGTTGAGATAAGCCTCGGCCTTCTGGAAAATCGGGAGAGTTTTCATCGGTTTTTTGGAGAGTTGCCGCATCGGGCGTCCCGCCGGATTAGGGTGGGTCGGGCCGGCTGACCGCCGGGCGGCCACTAACCAAACTACGCCGACGGCGCCGGTTTTCTCCTCGGAAATTGTGATTCGCTACGCATGCGTTGGCGCGCGGTGGGGGGACTACGGTTGATTCGTCCAACTCTTGAGCTAAATCAAGGACGGTCCGTCGTCCGACCGGTATGGTGACGGGCGATTCGCCGACATGGCTGGCCGTGCAGGTGGAACGACTCCGTTCGACCTTTCACGCCGCTGGCCGCAGTTATTCCCGCTAAACTCCTCGTTTCCCATGAATCCTCCGCTTCATCACCACCTCCGCCGGCGCATTCTCGCTCCCGCCGCGCTTCTCGCCCTGCTCTTCGTCCCGTGCGCCCGCGCCTGCGAGGCCTGCACCGCAGCGATGGCCATCCGCCTGCTCACCGGCGAGAGCCCATCCGCCCATGCCGCGGAAATGGTCAGCCTTGTGAAAAATTCCAGCTGGGAGGGTTCGCAACAGCTGCTCTCCACCGTGCTCAACAGCGGCGCGATCATCTCGCCGACCGTCGCCGGCGCCGCGCGGTTAAGCCGGGCCCCGCTTGCGTTTGCCACTGCGACCGCGCCCGCTGCGGCGCCGGCCGCGAAGGCCCCCGCGCCGGCCGTGACCGCACCGCACCCGTTCCAGTCGATTATCGACCGCGACAAGAAGCTCGGCATCTGGGAAACCAGCTACGTGAAACCCGGCACAGCCCCGGACAAGAAATTCACGCTCACGATGGCCGAAGGCGACGTGTCGCTCGGCAACGGCGTCATCTACAGCGGATTCACGGTCAACGGCACCATCCCCGGCCCGACGCTCATCGCCGACGAAGGCGATGTGGTTGAGATCACCGCGGTCAACAAGGGCGACGTGGCGCACGGCGTCTCGATGCACGCCGCCTACACGCAGACCTCGAAATACCTCGGCCGGATCAACCCCGGCCAGACGAAGTCCCTCAGCTTCCGCGTCAATCATCCCGGCGTGTATATGTACCACTGTGCGCCCGGCGGCCACGCGATCCCGATGCACACGCTGCTCGGGCAGTACGGCATCATGGTCGTCAAGCCGAAGACGAAGAAATTCAAGATGGAGGAGGTCATGGGCCGCAAACCCGACATCGAGATCTACATGGTGCAGCACGAGCTGTTCAGCAGCGGCAAAGACGCCGTCGAGGGCCGCGCCGCGTACGTGTTGTTCAACGGCAAACTTTTCCGCTACGCCGAGAGCCCGATCAAGGCGCGGCCCGGTGATTTTGTGCGCGTGAACTTTCTCAATGTCGGGCCGAATCTCACCGCCACCTTCCACCTGGTGGGGATCATCTGGGACTACGCCTACTGGCAGGGCATGCCCACGCCGGAGAACACCTTTACCGGCGGGCAGACCGTCATCGCCGGACCCTCGGATTCCTGGGTGGTCGACTTCCGGGTTCCGCCCGACGAGGGCGCCTATTTGATTGTGACGCACTCCTTCGGCAGCGCGACGCGCGGCGCCATCGGAATCCTGCAGGCGACGAAGGATGCGGAACGCGACGCGATCGTGCTCGCCGACGGCCCGCGGCAGACTCCGGAAGCGATCGAGGCGCTCAAGGCCAAAGCCGTGCGCATCATCTCACCGTTCCAACCGGGCACCGACGATCTCACCAACCCCTATGTGCTGCCGCCCGGCCTGAAAAAGCTGCGCGTGCAAATCATCGGCAACTCCTACTGGCCAAAGGTCGCAGTCGTGCCGCCGGGCACCACGGTCGAGTGGATTAACGAGGACGTGTTCACTTTCTACAACGGCGAGTTCGCCGGGGTCCACGATGTCGTGACACGCGAAGCGCCCGAACATTTCACTTCGAAGATGCTCGGGCACGCCGAGACCTTCAGCAAGGTGCTCGAGAAAAAAGGCACGTACCAATACTATTGCACGCCGCACCCTTATATGGAGGCGATCATCCGAGTGGAGTGACGACGGGGAGGCCCGCGCGGCGATTGGTTCGTTTCGCTCGCGCGGACGACGATTCCCGACTTGCTGGTGGAGGCGGGGTGCCACCACCCCGCGGCGAGGCGGGTTCGCATCTGGCAACCGGCGGGGCACCGAATGGCGCTTAAGTTTTTTCCGCACGACGATCGCTGTTACCATGACAAATTTCGCGGTCGACGGAGACTTTTGCAGAGGAATGGGAGGCAGGGGAATGAACTGCCAGGGAATTTATTCCCCTGCCACCCATTCCCTTGCCTTCCGGCCCCAGCGCCCGCCGCCGAAAGTGGACCCGCAAGGTCCCGGGCAAGACCGGGAGCCTCGCCCTTTCCCGGGCGCAATCCGTAGTGCTCGCCGCAGCCATCGCCAACTGACGCACGGTGCAGCCCACGCGGTGCGGAAAATGCGGTCTATCGGCCGGCCGCCGTCTCTCTCGGTTTGAGCCCCAGCAAACGCTTGAAGTCGAAATTCACCCGCAGCTTGACACTCGCGCCCAGGTCGACGCCGTCGGCGCCGTCGCTCAGCCGCAGCGCGAAACCGAGGAGCCATTTGCCGCTCGATCCGAACTTGAAGACCGGGGGGATCGCCCACACCAGACCGGGCCGGATCGTGAGGATGTCCCGCGTGTTGTCCGACGAGGAATGCATCGTGGCGTACGAAGCTTCGAGGGTGTAGGTCGCGGCGCCCCGGGCCCAGAGCAGTCCGCCGGAGACCCCGACCGCATCGTCCGTCAGTTGATTCTTTTTTAGCTTCCCGACGATGCCGGTGTTTTCGACAAAATCATACGAGGTGCCGAAAAATACGCGCCAGTCCGGCCAGCGCTTGAGCTGCCGCGAAAACGTCACGTAGGGGGACAGATGGCGCAGGCCGTCGGTCACGGTCGTGGGCGGCGTGCCGATGGGCTGGACGACGTCGGCTCCGACGGAGCATTCCCAGCCGCTGGCCCACACTTCGCCGAGGCGGTATTTCGAACCGGCGTGCCACGAGGAGAAACCCTGTTCGCGCAGGAATGGCACCGCCTTCACGCCATGGGAAAAATACCAGTCGGCCTCGACGGTGGCCTCCCAGTTGCGCGTCAGCCCGTAGCGGAGACCGAGGGCGGTGCGCAGATAGTCCCGCTCGCGCAGGTCACCCAGGTGGGGGTGCAAGATCAGACGGAGCGATTTTCTCTGCTCGGTGCGCGGCAGGGCGCTTTCGAAAATCCCGCGAATGCGCAGATCGTCGTCCGTCACTTTCGCCGGTTCCGCCGACCGGCCCGGCAGCGCGCAAGCGCACATCACGATTATCACAGAAAGCCGGGGGCGGGGATTCATGCAGCAGAAATCTATCGGCTAAAAATAACAGAACGCAACTCGCGCGTCGGCACATTGTGCGCCATGGCGCACAATTCAGACTGTGGTCCGATCGCCCCGGGGCGGTGCGCCATCTCGCCCGCAAGAAGCTGGCACGGATCGCGCGGATCCGGTAGTCCGCGTGCATCATGTTTGATCGGATCATCAATGCGCAGGGGGAGCGGCTCGATTGCACCTTTCATCCGGGGGCGGCGGGAGCGGATGAGATTGTTGTCATCGGTCACGGCGTGACCGGGCACAAGGATCGTCCGTTTCTCGTGGCATTGGCGGAGGGTCTCGCGGCGGCCGGGGTTCCGGCGCTGCGCGTTTCGTGGTCCGGCAACGGCGGCTCAGAGGGGCAATTCGCGGATGCGACGATCACCAAGGAGGTCGCGGATCTGGGAGCCGTGCTCGATGCGCTGCGCGGGTACGCGGTCACTTTTGCCGGGCACAGCATGGGCGGCGCGGTGGGCGTGTTGCGGGCGAGTGAGGATCAACGCATCCGGCGGTTGATTTCACTCGCAGGCATGGTCCACGTGCGGGCATTTGCGGAACGGCACTTCGGGCAGCTCACCCCGGGGCGGGATCTCATGTGGGGCAAACCGGGGTGCGTGCTCTCCGCCGCGTATTGGGAGGATCTCCGTCGGATCGGCACCGTCGTCGATCTCGCGCCGTTGATTTCCGTGCCCTGGTTGTTCGTGCACGGGAGCAACGATTCGATCGTGCCGGTGCACGACACGCGGGAGGCGTTGGCGCGCGCCCGCGGACCGAAGAAATTCGTGGAGCTCGCGGGCTGTGACCACGTATGGGAACCGGACGGCACGCGACGGATGGTGGAGGAAGTGGTGCGCTGGTGCCTTGCTGTGAAGGCCGGGAAGTGGCGCGGTTGGAGCGCGTGATTGTTTGCCGGGCCGATCCAACGGGGCAGTCCGTTATTTGTTAGTTCTGCGCCCGGTGCGTTGCGGCGCCGTTGCCACTGGCACCCTTCGCCAGTGCGCGCCGCTTCAACGCTGCTACCCGATTCGGCACGCGCATGCCGAATTGAGCTGGGCGTCCTCCAAGTGGACCATGCGACGCGGGACCAACTCTTCACCTCCGCCGCCACGGTGCGCAAAATTGCGACGGCGACACGCTGGCCGTCGGGCTCGCGATCGCGCCTGGCTACACGCACCAGTTGAAACTGCGCCTGCGCGGGCTCGACTGCCCGGAAATCTCCACCGCCGCCGGCCGCGCCGCTAAGGCCTTCGTGGAAAACCTCCTCCGCCCCGGTGGGAGCATCGATGCTGACCCCGTCCGGCTCGGGTGCGGAGCAGGGAGGCAAAAAGATGGGAGGTAAGAGATGAAATCAGTCGGACGCCGGTCTCTCATTTTTTGCCCCACATTTTTTTGCCTCTCCTCCGTTCCCGGCGTGGGTGGGTTTGGCAGGCAAACGGATTAGCAAAGTTCAGAACTCTCCCGACCCTCCTTCGCATTGGGGCGATGTGGCCCCCCGCGCGCGCAACAGGGTCCGTCGCGTGGGCGCAGCCTATACGCGGTCGAGCGGCGAACGCACCCGCCAGATAGTTTTGTGCCGCGCTGGCAGAGGCGACCGTTTGGCGCTGGTGGCAATGCTCCTGAAATCGGGTGATTTCGCGCGCGTAGTCGGCCCGCACCGTCGGGTCGAGTCGGGCCGTGGCGAGCACCGAGTCCCAGTTCGAGAAGACAATCGAGGTGTTTTCCCTGGGAGTACGGTCGCCGACGAAAGCCATACTCGCAGTAAGGCTTTCGACGGGAGCCTGCGCGATTTTCCGTTCTACCCGAATTTGCGGTGAATTGCTTCGTGCAATTTGTATTTTGTTCGGCTACCGGAATCTCCGTGTTTACTTCAGTTTCCGCCGCCGCCCCGGCTCTGCCGTCACCGCCGACTGCTAAAGCCAGACTGAGTAAGGGTTAATTACACTGTTAGCCAAAGAAAACTTCTGTCCCCACACACATATGCCAAAATACGTAATCGAACGAGACCTGCCCGGAGCCGGAAAGCTCACGTCAGAACAGCTGCAAGGCATTTCCCAAAAGTCTTGCGGCGTGCTCAAGAATCTCGGGCCGCAAATCCAGTGGCTTGAGAGCATCGTGACCGACGACAAGATCTACTGCGTGTACATCGCACCGAATGAAGCGATGGTGCGTGAGCATGCGAAGCAGGGAGGGTTTCCAGCCAACCGTGTGTCCGAAGTCAGGCGCGTGATAGACCCGACAACAGCGGAAAAAGGCTAACCAGTCGCCCCAGCGCAACGTGGGGGCCGGGCCGGCGACTTCGGACGAGGCATCTCCGTCCAACCGGGCTTCGTCATCCGAAAAGGCGGATCGTGCGCAACCCCCGCGTGGCTGAGCTTCGGCGGCAAGATCAACCCCATGAAAAAACTCACCCGATTCCTGATCGGTGGCGCGGTGGTGCTGTGCAATCTCGCAGCCCAACCGGCCAAGCCTCCCGCCGAAACCGAAATGCGGCCGCTCGGCCTGGTGGGCGGTGTCTCGTGGCTATCCACCGTGGATTATTACCAAGTGATCAACAAGGCCGTGAACAACGCCTATGGAAACAACACCAACCCGCCCCTGCTTGTCTTCACTCTGAACCAGCGTCGCATCCACGAGCTTCAAGCCAAGGGCGATTGGTCCGAGATCGCGCGGTTGATCTCTGATGCCGTCGCGCGCCTCGCGGCCGCGGGTGCCCAAGGTGCGATCTTGTGCTCCAATACCGCCCACATGGTCTACGGCGAAGTCGCGCCGACCACGACCATCCCCATCTTGCACATTGCCGATGCGACCGGACAGGCGATCCGGGCCAAGGGCCTGAAACGGGTGGGGCTGATCGGAACGAAGTTTACGATGGAAGAGAGATTCTACCTCGACTGGTTGATGCAGAAATTCGAGATCGAGTCCGTCGTGCCCGACAACGCGGCGGATCGGGAGGAACTGACCCGTATCATCCAGCGCGAGCTGGCTCGTGAAGTTTTCAAACCGGAGAGCAAAGCCTTTGTGCTCGCCGAAATCGCCAAGCTCCAGCGCCGCGGGGTGGAAGGCATCGTGCTTGGTTGCACCGAATTTCCACTCATCATCAAGCAGGCGGATGTCGCGCTGCCGGTCTTTGACACCACGGCTTTGCATGCCGAAATGGCCGTGCGCTTCATCCTGCGTCAGGACGCGCCGGCCGGGGCGCCAGCGAAGCGGTAGCAGGAGCCATCTGGCTCCGGCTCATTTGTTGTAGCCGGGGTCGCCGACCCGGACCGGCCTCACCGAGGCCGGCTACACGTTGACAACGCGGAGCTGCACCCGCCGCCGGCGGGAAAGCTTTGTGCCTGCCTGCCGGGTGCACGTTCGTTGCGGTTAAGTTCAGCTGGCTGGACTTTGGACGTGGCGGAGCCGCGCGAGGGAATTTCCGAGCCAGACCTCCCGCAGATTCAGATAGACCGCAGAGGGCCTGATTTTTGACCTGGCATTCACGGATGGGATACCGAACTCACGGCCTGCGGCAAACGTCCGGCGGGCCTCGCGGCCGCATCCAAGGGAACTGCGGGGAATTTGGTTTTCAGCGATAAAACGCACGTCAACTCGGTGGATGTTCCGGTCCCGCTTGGACGGCCGACCGGGAAAAACCTCAATCTCAAAGGCTCCCCGGTACGTTACGGCACCTCGTAAATCTCCAGCAACGCTTCGCCGCTTGATCCGCCGGCACCGCGTACCACCGCGGTGTAGCGGTTGCCGGCGGCGAGGGTGAGGACGACCGCCGCGTCGCGGCTGCCGGGTGGCAGCGGTGACGCCCCCGTGGCCACAAATGTCGGCGCAAGCCCGGCGGCCCAATCGTCGTTCTCGGCCAGTTTCACCTGGTCGCCCGCGTAGACTTCCAGCCGTAGATTCGCCAGGGTGTCGCTCACGCCGAAAAATTCCAGCTGTGGTCCTCGGGCCAGACCGACTCCAGCCAGTGCGGCCAGGCGTTGGCCGTCTGCAGGCTGATCTCCCGGGTTTCCCATGGACCAAATTGATCGCCTGCCTCGCTGAGCTGGGGCCGGCCATGCGATCCAAACCAAAAGAGCCGGCCGTCGCGCCAGAACGCGGGGCTGTTGCTGTCGACCCCCGTTGGCATCACGACCGTGTCCACCACCCTCACCCGTGCCTCCTGGGCGGCCAGCGGACACCCGAGGAGGGTGCCGAGGGCAACGAACTGAATCAGCTTCCGCATCATGTTTCTCCGGTGACGCTCCAAACGGGTCCAATGTTTCTTTGCGAGTTTGCGAATTGGTCAGATCACCGTGGAAACGGCGTGCCAATGTGGATTTCGCCCAGTTCCGCCCGATTGGTGCCAGCGGAACAAACCAGCGCCGAGGAATTGGCCGCTATTCCAAGGCGGAGAAAAATCTTATCAGATTGTCCACGTGGTCGTCGATCGAGACGCCGAGGTGTTCGCAACCGAGGTAGATTGTGCGGCGGTCGACTTTGGCGGCGAAGGCGAGGTCCTTGATTTTTTTCTTAATCGAACTCGCCTTCATCTCGCCGTAGCGGACGGGATTCAGTTTGCGGTAGGCATAGAAGATTCCGCTGATTTCGTCGCAGGCGAGCAGCGCTGCGGCGAGTTTCGTCTGCGGCAGCGTCGTGAAACCATGGTAGCCGTAGGCATGGGCTTCCACGGCGTGGATGAACTCCGCGGGGTAATTCCATTCGGCAAACCAGCGCAGCGATTCGGCCGGATGCTGATCGGGATGTTTTTCGAAGTCCAAGTCGTGCAGCAGACCGGTCACGTGCCACCGCTGGGGATCGCCGTCGAACTGCGGAGCATAGCCCTCCATCGCGGTGGCCACCATCCGCGCGTGCAGGCGCTGATAGGAATCCTGGACGTGCTGGTCGAGGAGGTGGCGGGCTTCGTCTTTGGTCGGCAGGTGCATGGGTGATCTGATGGTGGCGAGGATGGTGACACCTGACCCGGCGATGAATGTCGAGTGCGCAGACCTGGATTGATTGCCGCTGGGTCCCATCCTCCGAAGCGTGCTTCGGCTTGGTTGGGTGTCCCAAACGGGATCAGCGGGGGGCGGCGCCACCCTGCCGGATCCAGGCCTCGTTGAAACTCGCATGTTTGATCGCCTTGAGTTGCTTCGCCGCCTCCGCGCCATTGCCGCGCACGTGATGGCTGTAGGTCGCGTGCAGGCCGCCGTCCTTCGCTTCGACGATGCTCGGATAATGGTAGCGACCGGCGGCCGGTCCGGGCGAATCTTCTTCGAGGGCGCGTCGCCAGGGCCAGGTCTTTCCTTCATCGGCGGAGAGCTGCACGGTCAGGCGATGGCGGCCGGTCTCAGTGTCGTTGGAAATGAGCGCCCAGTGACCGTTGCGCAGCCCGATGATTTCGGCACCGGAGCCGGAATTGGGGATCGCGCTATCGGTCACGGGTGACCAAGTCTCGCCGCGATCGCTCGATTCACTTTGGTGCAGGCGCTTCGGGGCAGGGCCGTTGTCGCGCATCAACGTGAAGAGGCGGCCATCCCGCCGACGGACGATGCTGGGCTGGATGTTGCCGCCACCGGTCAACGGCGTGCTCGTCCGCCACGTCGCGCCCCAGTCGTCGCTGAACGCCATGAGCGAGAAGTCGAAGCCATCGGAATAGAGCGGCACGAGGAGGCGGGTGCCATCGAGGACGATTGGGTGCGCGCGCGGCATCCAGCCAAGCCGCTGGGAGAGTTTGTCGTTCGCCCGGCCGCGGACGGTCTTGAGATACTCGGCGGCTTTGACGCGGGCCGCCGCGTCGGTCGCGGTCGCGGCGATTTCCTGCTCCGCGCGATCGTAATAGGCCAGGGCCGCCGTCTGAAATTCCGCCGGCGGTTTCAGGTGCATCACGTCCTGCCGGCTCCAACTCGGCGGACCGTCGCCGAGGAAATCCGCGGAAACCTGGTATTTGGTGAGGGCCGACTCCCACTGGTTGGAAAGAATCGCGGCCCAGAGCAGCCAAAGCCGGCCGTGGGGATCGAGGAACATCGTCGGATTGCAGTCCGGAAAACCGGGGGTGTCCGCCATGGTGAACCGCGGGCTCCACGTGCGGCTGCCGCGCTTGAGCCGCGCACCCTGAATCTTCACATCGTCGGCCGTGCGCTCACCGGAACCGTGAAACCAGCACGCCAGGAGGTCACCGTTGGGCAATTCGACGACACACGACGCGTGCACGTGCCAGGACTCGGGTGGGAAAATCAACTGGGCTTCCAGCCGCGGAGTTTCGACCGGGGCCGCGGGGGCGAGGTGCACGGCGCCGAGCGCGAGCAGCGTGGCGAGAATTCCCGGAAGGCGGCGGAAACGAATTCGTGGGGTCATGGGGCTGAATGCTGCGCCTTCGGCGAGCCATTTCAATCCCGCGATGGCGCCAGGAAACTCGAAACGTGGAACGTGCGGAGCTCGCGGAGGAATTCAGCGACTGGACGGCGGCAGGGTATCGCAGGCGGGTTCATTTCCAGAGGATGCGCGCGACAAACGTGGCTCCGGTGGCACCGCGTTCGCGAGCGCCTTTCGCAAACACGCCTTCGGAAACGGTCACCCACGATTCGTGCGCGCTGATCGCCGCCACGCCAAAGTTGCCGAGGTCGGCGCCGCGCTCGGGCACGATGATGCGCTCGGTTGCGCGAATGATGCGCAGGGTCTGCGGATCGACCCGCGCGGCGAAGAGTGGCGCGCGATGGCGCGGGATGTGGTCGTTGCCGGCTCCGCGCCGGGTGTAGACGAGGAAGAGCCCCCGGGCATGCGCGAGCCAGTGTTGCTGGGTGTTGTAGCTGCCGAGTTCGCCACCGTCGTCGAAACGCCACGGTTGCGGCGGCGCGAAATTCAGGCCGTCGGCACTCGTGGTGACGTAGCCGCGTTCGTCATTGCGCAGCGTGAGAAAGAAGCGCCCGCCCGACGCGACGAGCGAGGGTTCGTAGAGGCCGCGTTTCACGTCGAGGCGAAGCACGTTGCCGTGCCGCCGGTAGCGCAGGTGGGTGCCGTCGAACCCGCACTCGGCGACCGTGCTGCTGAACGGTGTGCGGGTGCCGCTCCCGTGGTAGAGCGGCACGAGCAACTTTCCATCCGGTTGCACCAGCCACTGCGCGCACGCGTTGCGGGCGAAGTTGAACTCCTCGTCGTCGGGCAGCTCCAGCACCCGCCAACGCGTCCAGCGGCGGGCAACCGGATCGAGCACCGCGTAGACGGTTTGGTGCGCCCGGGGGATGTCCTCGAGCTGTTTGCCCTGCGGACTGTAGCGGACCTGGGCGCCGAGGGCGATCAGCCGGCCGCTGGCGGCGTGCCATCCCGGCGTCACGTCGGCCACGCTGATGGTCACGCCGTCGGCCTGTTTTTTCCAGTCCAGTTCGGGCGGCAGCACGGGGCCGGTCCACGCGCCGTCGGGCGACGGGCGGGTCATCACATGCAGGCCCGAATAGTAGTCGGAGATCCGCAGGTGTTTTTGCAGCGTCAGCACGATGGTCGGCGGTGAACCATCTTGGGTGGGAATCGCCGCCGGTCGCGGATGAAACCAGAGGAACGCGCCGTCGTCGTGCGTCATCACGGTTTCGAGTTTGACCGTGAAATCGGGCGGGGCCTCTGCGGCCGGTGCGGGCGCCGTCGCGAGTGCGAGGGCGACCGCGCAAGGGGCGAGCATGAGGGTGGATTTCATGGCGGGGGCGAAAAGGGCTTGATCAGGATGGTGGGGGCGAACCCGCCGATGCGAACGCAAACGCCGCGGTCGATGCCCGCAGGGGCGATTTGCCAGTGGATGGAGCGATCCTCCATGCGTGTGGCAGGAGGGGCGCTTGCCCAAGCGCCCGTGCCCGACGGTCGCCAGTCGGCGGTCGGCAGGAAACATCCCCGCCGCAAGCGGCGGGCACTTGCCGGAAACTGGCAGAGCGGGTTTACCCCGCGAAGGATCGTCGTGCCCACCCATCGCGGCGTAAAGCCGCTCCTGCTTTCAACCAAGCCGATGCAAGCTTCGGGGTCTGCGACCCAAAGAGAATCCAACCACCGGCGGACTACCGATACGGAAATTTCACGGAGCGGCGACACTCCCGTCGCCGTTGGCTCCCAGGCGGCGCCAAGAGTGCCGCCGATCCGCCGGACAGCCTGCATCGTCGGCTGATTGGGAGTGTGCAGCAATCCGTCCGAATCGTGCACTTCTGCGACGATTTTGGTCGTTCCTCAGGGAGCGGCGGTTTCCCAACCGCCGAAGAACCGTCGGCCGGCCGTAATTGGGCGGTTGGGAAATCGCCCCTCCTTCGGTTGCGGTGGCCGCGTTGGGAAACTTCCGGGCTAGCCGCCGCCTTGGGGCAGCCGGCGCGCCCCGTCAAAGTGGAGAAATACTCCGGCGGGAGCCACCGAGCCGAGTTTCGCAAATCGTGCACAAGGTTCCGCAAGGCCTGCGGAGCTCCGGCCGGGACCCGTGGCTAGGATGTTCGCCATCTCACGGCCTCGACTGCGGCGATCCCTCCCTCCCATGAAAACTGTCATCGCTCCCATCGACTTTTCCGGCGTCAGCCGGGGCGTCGTCGCTGAGGCGATCCGACTGGCACGCAGTGTACAGGGGCGCGTCGTGGTGTTGCACGTCGTCAAGCCCGCGCGCGTCGCTCCGGAGGTGGCGCGACTCACCCGCGGCGTGCTGCCCATCACGGCGGAGGTCGAGCGCGCGGCCCGGGGACAATTGCACCTGATGCAGCGGCGGCTGATGAAAAAGGGCATCTCGGTTGAGACGGTGTGCACGACCGGCTCGCCCATCCGCCGGATCGTCGAACAGGCGGCAATGCAGGCGGCGCGCTACATCGTGCTGGGCGGCCACGGGCGCGGTGCGCTGCACCAATTCGTCGTGGGCGGTACCGCCAGCGGCGTCCTCAAGCGGGCGGGCTGTCCCGTCGTCGTGGTGCCGGCGGGGAAAAGAGCGGTGGCGGCCTGACTTACGCCGTAACGATTCAGTCCGAGGTGGAGCCCGTTGTCCCCAACGGGCTGATTTGTGAGCCTACGATTCAAAACCCGATGAGGACATCGGGTTCCACCTTTCAGGGTGGTCGTACTTGGAGAGACGAATGTACTCCGACTGAATCGTTGCGGCGAAGGCTTGGTTTTCTTGACGGTGGTGGTGGGTGCCATCGAGTTCAGGGCGCGGTTTTTTTCGCCGGCTCGATGGTGCCATTGCGAAAGCAGAGGTTGCCGGCATGGGCCAGCACCCCGGGGCTCTCCACGCCGCGGACCGTGCAGTCGGCGAATCGCACGTCCGCAATCACGGCGCCGTCCAAAAGTGGGCGGACCCAGGACGGCGAGTCAGTACCCCGCGTCCGCGAGTTGCTGGCGGAGTTCCTTGAGCGCGGGGCCGATTTGGCTCGGCAGATCGGTCCAGATGGGTTCAAGGGCGAGACGGCCGTTGTAGCCGGTGCGCTGCAAGGCGCGCAGGTAGGCCCGGAAGTCCTCGCCGTTTACGCCGGGCGCGGCGCGGTCCTTTTTTTCCGCAATGTGCGCGTGGCGGATGAGCGGACCAACCTTGGCGATGTCGTCGGGCGACTCGCCGTTGCGCAGCATGTGGAAGATGTCGACGAGCAGTTTGACACCGTTGGTGTTGGCCCGCCGCACGGCCTCGGCGCCTTCGAGGACGGTGTTGACGAGGTTGCACTCGCCGCGATTGAGCGGCTCAACGACGAGGGTCACCCCGTGCTCCTCGGCGAGCGGGCCGAATTGCTTCAGGACGTCGACGTATTGTTCAAAGCCCTTCGCCAGGGGAAATCCCTCCGGCACCATGCGTGCACCGGCGCTGCCGAACACGATGATCGTCATCCCGATCTCCTTGGCGCGGCGAAACACGGTCTGCGCGTAACGGTCGAGCCGGGCGTAGTCGATGTCGGGGCCGCTGCACTTGAGCGCGGCGGGGAGCAGGACGTTGGCGGCCGGCATGGGCAATCCGCACGCGCGCAGGGCGGTGGCGCGCGGCGCGAAGTCGGCGTCAGGTGCCTCGGGGGAGAGGAAGTTGACGACGTGGCCCTCGATGAAGTCGCAATCCGGGCGAACCGGCAGGGCGGTGAGGGTGGCGGGGTCGGTGCAGAAGCCGATTTGCATGCCGCCTTTCAACCACGGATCGCGCCAATGGCACGGACAAAAATCCCTTTCCTCGCGGGGAAAATGGTCGGGCTGGTGAGATTCGAACTCACGACCTCTTGCACCCCATGCAAGCGCGCTACCAGGCTACGCTACAGCCCGAAACAGAAGGAGGGTCACAAAGCGGCAGGCTCCCGGCGGAAGCAAGAGCTTTTTCGCGGGCGCGCACTTTCAACGATCACTCGGCGTCGGCCACGTCTCCGATTCGGGCCGCGGCCGTGTGGCGCAAAGCGGAGGCTTGCCATTGGAAACTTACAAAACCATTAAAGTTTCCAGGGATTCCATCATGGCTGACCTCCCCGACACCCTTTTCCCCGACGAGGCCCCGGTGGCTCGGCGCATTCTGCGGGCCGCCCACCAGCACCTGTTCAGGTACGGCTACAATGCGCTGACCATGGATGACCTCGCCCACGAACTTGGCATCAGCAAGAAGACGCTCTACGTGCATTTCGCCGGCAAGGATGCGATCATCGAAAAGATCATCGCGGCGATCGGCCGCTCGCTCCGCGTCCGGATGGACGCCGTCCTGGCCGACCCGCAGCTCACGTTTTCCCGGAAACTCGCCGGCTTTGTCGAGGTGGCGGGATCCATTTTTGCCACGGCGGGTCCGACCATGTTGCGCGATCTGCAGCGCTTCGCCCCGCACCTCTACCAGCGGATCGAGGAAATCCGGCAGGTCAACATCCCCTACATCTTCGGGCGCCTGATCCGCGCCGGGATCGCCGAGGGGCGGGTGCGGCCGGACGTCGATCCGGATTTCGCGGCCGAGTTTTGGTTGCACGCCATCCGGGGGCTGGTCCATCCCGACACCCTCGATCGCACCCAGCTTTCGCTCCGCCAGTCGCTTGAAAAAGCCCTTCACCTGTTCCTCCTCGGGCTGCTCACGCCCGTCGGTCGCAAAAACCATGAAAAAATCCTCACCCCCTGATCGCGCCGTTTTGCTCGCCCTGCTCGCGCTGCTGCTGGGCGCCTGTTCGCGCCCGACGAGTGCGCCGGCCGGCGACCTCGTCCTGTCCGGCAACATCGAGGTCACCGATGCACAACTCGGTTTCAAGCTGCCCGGGCGCGTGGCGGAGCGTCTGGTGGCCGAGGGCGATCGCGTGACGCGGGGCCAGCTGATCGCCCGGTTGGATGACGCCGAGCAAAAAGAGGAGCGCGCCCTGCGGCGGGCCGAGCTCGCGGCGGTCGGGGCGGCGCTGGCGGAGCTCGAGGCGGGCTCGCGCCCGTCGGAGATTGCGGCGTTCGAGGCCGCGTTGCGCAGCACGGAGGCGGAGCGCGATCGGGTGCGGCTCGACTTTGCACGTTCCAGGGAGTTGCGCGGCAAGGAGGCCATTTCAGACCGCGACTTCGAGTCGGCACAGGCCCAGCTCAAGGTGGCGGAGGCCCGCCTGGCCGAGGGGACCGAACGCCTGAAACTCATCAAGGAAGGCCCGCGCGCCGAGACCATTAGCCAGGCGCGCGCCCGGGCGGAGCAGGCCCGCGCGGCCCTGGCGCTTGCCGAAATTCGCCTCGAAAACACGAAGCTCCTTTCCCCCCTGGCTGGCGTCGTGCTCTCGCACCAGGTCGAGCCGGGCGAATACGTTTCGGTCGGCACGCCGGTGGCGACGGTCGCCGACACCGCGCAGGTGTGGGTGCGGGCCTATGTGAACCAGACGGATCTCGGCCGCGTGCATCTCGGGCAAAAGGTGGCGGTGCGCACCGACACGTATCCCAACCGGACCTACGACGGTGCGATCGGCTTCATCGCGGCGGAGGCGGAGTTCACGCCGAAGACCGTGCAGACCCCGAAGGAACGCGTGAAACTGGTCTTCCGTCTCAAGGTCGACGTCGCCAACGCCAGGGACGAACTCAAGCCCGGCATGCCGGCCGACGTGATCGTGAAGGAGGGAGGGTGAAAGGGAGGACGCCAGTGACCTGAATCGCACGTGGGCGCGAACCAACGCCGACCGATTTCAGTCACCAATCGATCGCTGTCGTTTCCCTCCTCGGCTCCCACGTTTCTTTCCACTCTCACCTGCCCATTCACTCTTCCTCCCGCTCTCACCCCATGCCTGCCATTATCGCCACCGGTCTGCGCCGCGTGTTCGGCAAGACGATTGCGGTCGCGGGCCTCGACCTGGCGGTCGAGGAGGGTGAGATCTTTGGCCTGGTTGGTCCCGACGGCGCGGGGAAGACCACCACGATGCGCATGCTCACGGGCATTCTCACGCCGAGCGCAGGCACGGCGCTGGTGGCGGGTTGCGACGTGACGCGCGACGCCGAGCGGCTGAAGGAGCACATCGGTTACATGAGCCAGCGCTTTGGCCTCTACCCGGATCTCACCGTGCGCGAGAATATCGAATTCTACGCGGACATCTATGGGGTGGCCGCCCGCGGGCGCGCGGAGAAGATCGAACGCTTGCTCGGTTTCAGCAACCTCACCCCGTTTCAGCGGCGTCTCGCTGGCAACCTCTCCGGTGGCATGAAACAGAAGCTCGGTCTCGCGTGCGCGCTGATCCACACGCCGCGCGTGCTTTTCCTCGACGAGCCGACCAACGGTGTCGACCCCGTTTCGCGCCGCGATTTCTGGCGGATTCTCCAGCAACTCGTGCGCGACGGCGTGACGCTCTTCGTCTCGACCGCCTATCTCGACGAAGCCGAACGCTGCCACCGGATCGCGCTCCTGCACGAGGGCCGGTTGCTCGGGATCGGGACGCCTGGTGAACTCAAGGCGATGATGCCCGGCGCGTTGCTCGAGGTGCGCACCGCGGCCCCGCGCCGCACCGCCGCGCTGCTGCGCGAAAAACTCGCGGGTGGGATGGTCGGACTCTTCGGCGACCGCGTGCACGTCGCGACCCGGGACGCCGCCGCGACCGAGGTGCGGGTGCGGGAGTTGATTGCCGCCGCCGGTTTCGAACTGCTGTCGCTCCGACCGATCGAGCCATCGCTCGAGGATTTGTTCGTCTCCGTGATCGCCCCGCCCAGCACCGCCCATCCCCAAAACCGAGTGTCACGTAATACGTGACACTTTAACGATGATCCCATTCGCAGCACCCGGATCACTGTCACGTATTACGTGACACTCTTTCCTGTGAAGACCCTGAGCCCTCCCGCATCCTGTCACCTGTCAGGTGACTCAAATCCATTCGGGTCCTCCGCCCGGTCTGAATTCCTGTCACCCAATAGGTGACAAGATGCCGTTGACCCCGATGCAACCCGAGTCCGCCCAGTCCGCTGAAGTCGTCGTTGAGGTACGGGACCTTGCGAAGCAGTTCGGCGCCTTCCGGGCGGTGGCCGGCGTGTCGTTCACCGTGCGGCGGGGAGAAATCTTTGGTTTCCTCGGGCCGAACGGCGCGGGGAAGTCGACGACGATCCGCATGCTCTGCGGCCTGCTGACCCCGAGCGCGGGCACGGGCCGCGTGGCGGGTTTCGACATCCGGCGCGAGACGGAGAAGATCAAAACGCGCATCGGCTACATGAGCCAGAGGTTCTCGCTCTACGACGAGCTGACGGTGGAGGAGAACATCGATTTCTTCAGCGGCATCTACTGTGTCCCACGGGAGAAAAAGGTCGCGCGCAAGGCGTGGGTGCTCGAGATGGCCGGCCTGGAAGCGCACCGCGGCGCGCGCACTGGCGAACTCTCCGGCGGCTGGAAACAGCGCCTCGCCCTCGGTTGCGCCGTGCTCCACGAGCCTCCGGTTCTCTTTCTCGACGAACCGACCTCGGGCGTCGATCCCAACAGCCGCCGGCAGTTTTGGGATCTCATCTACCGGCTCTCCGAGCAGGGTGTCACCGTGTTTGTCACGACGCACTACCTGGAGGAGTCGGAGTACTGCGACCGGCTCGGCATCATTTACCGCGGCGAGCTGATTGCGCTCGGCACACCGCGCGAGCTCAAGACCGAGCACATGCCGGAGGCGGTGTTGGAAATCGACTGTGCGCGGCCGCCGGAGGCGATGGACCTCATCGAACGTCTTCCGGAGGTGAAGGAAGTCGCGATGTTCGGCAAAGGTCTTCACGCCGTCGCGGCCGATGCCGAGGCGGCGGCGGGCGCGATCCGCGCCGCGTTCGCCATCGAGGGTCTGCGGCTGGATCGCCTCGAGCGGATTCCGCCGACGCTCGAGGATGTGTTTGTCTCGCTCATCGAGGCGCGCGACCGTGCCGCGGGTACGCAACCGGAGGCCCGCGGATGATGCCAACGCCGCGCGAGTCGGGAGCCTGCCTCCAACCGGTGGTTTTTGCCCGGCAAGAACCAAGAGTCAGGTTTGCGCGCAGCGAAATCCTCCAACGATGAACCTGCGCCGGCTTTGGGCCATCGCCCGCAAGGAGACCCTCCACATCTGGCGCGACCCGCGCAGCCTCGGCCTTGCCATCGGCATTCCCATGCTGATGATCATCCTGTTCGGCTACGCGCTCACGCTCGACGTCGATCGCGTGCCGCTCGTGGTGTGGGACCAGAGCCACACGCCCGCGAGTCGCGACTACGTGGCGCATTTCACCGGTTCGCGTTATTTCGCGTGGCGCGGCGCGGTGGCCAATTATCGCGAACTCGAACTGGCCATCGACACGCGTCAGGCCGCGCTGGCGCTGGTGATCCCGGCGGATTTCGGCCGGGACCTCGCGGCCGGCCGCCGCCCGGCGGTGCAGGCGATCATCGATGGTTCGGATTCCAACACCGCGGGAATCGTGCTCGGCTACGCGCAGGGCGTCACCCTGGCCTGCAACCAGCAGATCGCCCTCGCGCAAGTCCGCCGGACCACCGGGAGCACGCCACCGACGCTCCTCGATCTGCGGGCGCGGGTGTGGTTCAACCCCGACCTCGAGTCGAAAAACTACATCATCCCCGGGATTATCGCCGTGATCATGGGACTGATCGCCGCGTTGCTGACGTCGCTCACGGTCGCGCGGGAATGGGAACGCGGCACGATGGAGCAGCTGATCTCCACTCCCGTGCGGGCCTCGGAAGTCATCTTGGGGAAGCTGCTGCCGTATTTTGCCATCGGCATGATTGATGTGCTCATCGCGCTGCTGATGGCGATTTTCATGTTTCAGGTGCCGTTGCGCGGGAGTATTCCGCTGCTCCTAGCGATGTCCGCCCTGTTCATCGTCGGCACGCTCGCGCAGGGCATCCTCATCAGCACACTGGCGCGGCAGCAATTGCTGGCCAGCCAGCTGGCGATGGTGTCCACGTTCCTGCCGGCCTTCCTGCTTTCGGGCTTCACCTTCGCCATCGCCAACATGCCGGTGCCGGTGCAGGTCGTCACGCACCTCGTGCCGGCGCGCTATTTCGTCGCGCTGGTCAAGGGCATCTTCCTGCGCGGCGTCGGGCTGGAGGCGATGTGGCCCGACGCGCTGTTCCTGCTGCTCTTCGCGGTGATCGTCGCCGTGATCGCGATCCGCAATTTCCGCAAGAAGCTCGGTTAGCCCCCGGCCGGTCCCGCCATGAATCCTTTCTCGCTCTCCCGCTTTCGACCGCGCCAGCGGCTGTCCCGCTCCGACCGGCAGCTCACTCTCGGCCGGGGCCGGATACCTCGGCCGAGGTTGTTCGCCCCGCCGGCACCTGGTGCCGGCGTAATAATCAGCTGTTTGGCGGCGCGGCCCGCCCGCCCACCTGCGCCGCTCCCGAATCCGCGCCCAGTGAAAATCTTAATCCCGCCCAACCGCTGATTATGTGGGAACGTATCCTCACGATTCTCCGCAAGGAATTCCGCTCCGTTTTTCGCGATCCGCGCATGCGGATGGTCATCTTCGGCCTGCCGGTCATCCAGACGCTCCTCTTTGGCTACGCCGTGACCCTCGACGTGCGTCACGTGCGGCTGGTCGTGATCGATCGCGATCAGACACCGGCCAGCCGCGCCCTGGTGGCCCGTTTCACCGGCTCGGGCTACTTCGACGTCGTGCTCTGGACCAACCGCGAGGCGGCGGCGCACTGGGAAATCGACGCCGCGCGGGCCTCCGCGATCCTCCAGATCAATGCGGGCTTCGAAGCTCAGCTCGGCGCCGGTCGGCCCACGCCGGTGCAACTCATCGTCGACGGTTCGGATTCCAACACCGCGCGCCTCGTGCTCAACTATAGCTCGGTGATCGCGGGCGATTTCAACGCGGCGATTTTGCTGGAGCACGCGCAACGCCGGACCGGCCGCACGCTGGTGGTCGGCGGCGTGGAACTGCGCCCCCGGGCGTGGTTCAACGCGGATCTGGAGAGCCGCAACTTTTACGTACCGGGCATCATCGCGACGCTGGTGATGCTCGTGAGTCTCATGCTGACCAGCATGGCCATCGTGCGCGAGAAAGAGGTGGGCACCATCGAGCAAATCATGGTCACGCCGATCCGGCCGGTGGAATTCATCCTCGGCAAGTGCGCCCCGTTCATCGTCATCGGCTTCGTCAACGTCCTCATGGTGACGGCGGTCGGCCTTTTCTGGTTCGGCATTCCCCTGCGCGGCAGCTTTCCGCTGCTGCTGCTTGGCACCGCGTTTTTCCTGCTCAGCACGCTCGGCATCGGCCTGTTTATTTCCACGGTCAGCTCGACGCAGCAACAGGCGATGATGACCACGTTCTTCTTCTTTTTTCCCGCCATGCTGCTGTCGGGCTTCGTCTACCCGATCGCCAACATGCCCGAGGTCGTGCAGTGGCTGACGTACGGCAATCCGCTGCGCTACTTCCTTGTCATCATCCGCGGCATTTTCCTGAAGGGCGTCGGCTTCGACATCCTCTGGCCCGAGTTGCTCGCCCTGTTGGTCATCGGCCTGATCGTGATGACCTTTGCCGCCACCCGCTTCCGCAAGACGCTGGCCTAGGTTCTTGCGGCGCAAAACCCTTAATTTTCAATCCTGAATAACCTTCCCATCCGCCATGAAAAATTCGTTTCCCGTTCTGTTTAGCCTGCTCGTTGGTGGACTCGCCGCGCAGCCCGCGGCCCCGCTGGCACTTGAGGACTGTCTCACGCTCGCGGCGGAAAAACATCCCGCGCTGAACGCCGGGCAAGCGGGCGTGGCCGCCGCCGCTGAAGCCGTCGGCGAGGCGCGGGCGCCGTATTATCCGCAGGTCGAACTCAACGCCGGCTACCACCGCTGGCAGCGGCGCGCGTACCTGCCGTCCGGCCTCTCTCTGCCGGGCCGGAGCATCCCGGAAATCATCGGTCCGCTCAACGACTGGAACGGCGGTGTTTTTTCCCGCGTCACGCTCTACGATTTTGGCGAACGCGCCGCCGGGCTCGAGGCGGCCCAGGCCCGGCGTGCCGGCGCCGAAGCGGACGTCGCCGCGCTGCAAGCCGACGTGCGTCTCGGCGTGCAAGCGGCGTTTTTTGCGCTCGCGGCGGCGCAGGATTTGCATGGCGTCGCGAGGAAAAATTTCGCGCGCACCGAGAGCCACCTGCGACTGGCGGAAATCCGGCGCGGTTCTGGCGCCGTGCCGCAGGCCGACGTGCTCCGTGCCCAGGCGGAGGTGGCCTCGGCGAATCTGCACCTCATCAACGCGGAGAGCCGCGTGCGGGTGGCCGCCGGCCGGCTCAACACCGCGATGGGCCGCGCGGCCGAGACCCCGCTGATCATCGCCGCCTCCTCCACCGCTCAGCCGCCGCCGGCGCGCGCGGATCTCGCGGCCGCCGTCGGGCGCGCGCTGGCGCAACGACCCGAGCTGAAATCCGGCGAAAAACGCACCGCGGCGGCGCGCGCCGCCGTCTCGGCCGCGCGGGCGTCCCGGGCTCCCAAGCTGCGGGCCGACGGTTCGTTTGGCTGGCGCGACACCGCGCTCCTCCCCGACAACCGCGAGTGGCAGGCCGGCTTGTCGGTCGACGTGCCGCTCTTCGACGCGGGCAGCCGCGTCCGGCGGCTGGCGCGCTCGCAGGCGGAATTGGTGCGCGAGGAAGCCGGCATGGAAAACCGCCGCCTGCAGATTCGCGAGGAAGTGTGGTCCGCCGGGGTGGAGTTGGAGCGGGCGTGGGCGTCGATCGCCGCGAACGAGACGAATGTGCGGGCGAGTGAGGAGAGCCTGCGGGTCGTGCAGGAACGCTATCAACTTGGCGCGGCGGTCATCACCGATCTGCTCGACACGCAGACGGCGCTGGCGCGAGCGGAGGGTTCTTTGGCGGAGTGCCGCTGGAGCTACCTTGCGGCCCGCGCCGCATTCGAGCGCGCGGTGGGTGCGGGATCGCAAGGAGCCACGCGAGCATCTCCGAGTTGACGGGTGGCGCCGCAGGGCTGGTAGAGCGGTGGCTTGTCCGTCTGAGGCGGGATTGCCGAACCGCGGACGAACGGCGCGGGTCTGGGCGTTCTGCTGGCCAGTAGAACGCCTGTTCGGCCGCTGCCGGCAACCGGCGGATGAACCCGGAATTTTTCCGCATGGGAGCGCGCGCTTGACGTTGAGTAAGGCAGGTATTACCAGCCTTACTTGCGATGCAAACGCTTTCCGTCAGCAAGCTCACCAGCAAGTGCCAGGCGACCATTCCCGGACGCGTGCGCCGGCAGCTCGGCCTGAAGGCCGGCGATTCGGTCGCATTCAAATTCAAGGATGGGCAGATGTTTCTGCAAAAGGCCCGGCCCGTCGACCGCGTGTTTGCCAGCGGGGTCGAGGAAACACTCAAAGACGAGTGGCACTCGGAAAACGACGAGCGTGCCTACGCCGACCTTTAGGCCATTCGATGTGCTGGTGGTGCCGTTTCCGTTCACGGACAGTGCCGCGGTCAAGCGCCGTCCCGCCCTCGTGTTGTCGGCGGAGGGTTTCAATGATCGTGCCGGGCACGTCGTGCTGGCGATGATCACCAGCCGGGAGAACCGCGGTTGGCCGCTGGACGTGGAGATTCGGGATTTGCCCGCAGCGGGCCTCGCGCACCCCTCGGTCGTGCGCATGAAACTGTTCACGCTCGATGAGCGCCTGGTGCTGCGGAAGGCGGGCAGACTCGCCGTGACGGATGTCGCAGCACTGCGGAAGGCCCTCGGGATGTTGCTGCCCCCGGTGTGAGGTGATACTGGCGTGGCAGCGACCGCGATGCGGGCTCCGCAGGCGTCGCGCGTCGCGGACGGGCCGCCAGTTTCGGATTGCGCCTCGCGCGATCCGCGGGTCACTCGGCCCCTGTGGATTCTGTCGCATCACCATCGAAACTCGGCTGGCTTTGGCCGCTGGCCATCGCGTTGCTGATTTTCGTGGCCTCGAGCCGCTCGCGGGTGGCGGGTGGGATGAATATTCCGTACTTCGACAAAGTCGTGCACTTTTCCGTGTACGGCCTGCTCGCCACCCTGGTGTGTCGGCAGGGCCGGGGCTGGCGGGCGGCGGGATGGGCGCTGCTCGCCGTGTCAGCCTACGGTGCGTCGGATGAGTGGCATCAGAGTTTTGTGCCGGGACGCACGATGGAGTTGGCCGACTGGATCGCGGACACCGCCGGGGCGGCGTGGGCGGTCGCGCTGTACGTGGGCTGGCAGCGCTACCGACTGTGGCTGGAGTACCCGATCGGAGTGCGGTCGGCACGGATTGAAAAAAACTGCGGTGGTCGCGAGAGTTGACTTCCATGAGTCCCAATCCGGTGGTTGAACCGCAAAGATCGCTGGTTGGCGCAGACGCAGCCGAAGGCGGTGGAGGGAGTGGCCGCCAACGAACGCAGGGCAGCGGGGCCGCAATCAAGCTACCCGGAAAGGCATGGCCGCGAAAAACGCAGAATGCGCGAAAAGTAGACAGTCAGTTCGTGCGCGTTTTTGGGTCTTTTTTTGTGGCAAACCTGCCTTGGGAGGTTGCTCGCGATGGACAAGGATTCTGCGGGATCGAAACGAGTCGAGCGGAGAGATCCGCGCCCGGTTTGGTCTTTGCGTTCGCTGCGGTTAGGCTCAGATCGCTTTGCCTGGGTCGCGGCCTCGCCGAGCCTGGTTCCTGGTGGCGATCTGCACCGCGGCTTTTCCCATGAGTGCGTTTCTGGCGGACACCCACCGCGTCCGCGCGACGATTTGCGCGGTGCTCTTTGTCGGGACGTTGCTGCTCTTCGCGCGCGCGATCGGGCACGACTTCGTCAATTACGACGATCCCGACTATGTCACGGCCAACGCCCATGTGCGTGCGGGGCTGAGCCTGGAAGGCACCCGCTGGGCGATGACTTCGGGCGAAGCGTCGAACTGGCATCCGCTCACGTGGATGTCGCACCAGCTCGACGCGACGCTTTTCGGGCAAGATCCGCGCGGGCACCATGCGACGAGCGTGGTCTGGCATGCGCTGAACGCGGTGCTGGCGTTCCTCGCGCTGCGGCGGCTGACCGGCGCGCTGTGGACGAGCGCTTTTTTCGCGGCGTTGTTTGCCTGGCATCCGCTGCGGGTGGAATCCGTGGCGTGGGTGGCGGAGCGCAAGGATGTGTTGAGCGGATTTTTCTGGTTCGCGGTGTTGTGGCTCTACGCGGTGTACGTCGGGCGCCGACGCGCGGGCGGAGGCGGGGCGGGAATTTTTTACGCGCTGTGTCTGGTGGCTTTTGCCCTCGGCTTGATGGCGAAGCCCATGCTCGTCACGCTGCCGTGCGTGCTGCTGCTGCTCGATGTGTGGCCGCTGCGGCGGGCGGTCCTCGGGCGACCGCCGGCGCCAGTGAAGACCGCCGGGGCAAAGGAGCCCGCCACACTCCCGCCGGCCGAAGCCTGGTCGCGGTTGCTGCTCGAAAAACTGCCGTTTTTCGCGCTGGTGGTGGCTTCGGCGATTGCGACGTACCAGGTTCAGCAGGCGGGCGGGTCGGTGTCGGTGGCGCTGGACCTGGGTTCGCGCCTCGGCAACGCGGTGATTTCCGTGGTGCGCTACGTCTGGAAGTTTCTCCTGCCGTTCGATCTCGCTGTGCTCTATCCGCATCCGGGCACGTGGCCGGCGCGGCAGGTCGCGGCGGCGTTGTTCGTGGCGGTGGTCGTCTCGGCGCTGGCGGCCGGGCAGTGGCGGCGCCGGCCGTGGATCGCGATCGGCTGGTGCTGGTTTCTCGGCACGCTCGTGCCGGTGGTCGGAATTGTGCAGGTGGGACTGCAATCGATGGCCGATCGCTACACCTATCTGACGATGCTCGGGGTGCAGATCGCGGTGCTGTGGACGCTGCGCGACGCGATCACGACGGCGGCGGCGCGGCGGACATGGGCGGTGGTGGGCGGTGTGGTGCTGCTGGTGTGCGCCGCGCTTACCTGGCGGCAGCTTGGCGTGTGGCGGAATTCGTTCACGCTGTTTGACCACACGATTGGCGTCACAAGGAACAACTATCTCGCGCACGACAATCGCGGCCTGCACCTGTACAAGTCCGGCCAGGTCGACGAGGCGATGGCGGATTACCGTCAAGCGCTGGCGATCAACCCGGCCTACCTGAACGCGAACAACAACCTCGGCCACGCGCTGGCGGAGCGTGGCCGGCCGGCCGACGCGATTCCGCTCTACCGGGTGGCGATGCAGGCGCAGCCCACGCATCTGGAGGTGCGCAACAACCTCGCCAACGCGCTCTCGGATGTGAACCAGCTCGACGAAGCGATGGAGCACTACGGCTACGTGCTCGTCCGGCAGCCGAACCACGTCAATTCGCTCAACGGTTCGGCGGTGGTGCTCGCGATGAAGAACCGGGTGCCCGAGGCGAAGGCCCGGCTCGAGCACTCGCTGCGGGTCGCGCCGGACAATGCCAGCGCGCACAACAATCTCGGCAACGTGTGTTCGATGCTCGGGGAGCGCGATGCGGCGATTCGCCACTACCGGCGTGCGACGGAGCTCAACCCGCGGGAGGCGCACGCGTTTTTCCTCATCGGGACCCTGCTGAGCCAGCAGGAGAAGTTCGCCGAGGCGGTGGGCAGTTTTCAGCGGGCGATCGTGCTGCGCCCGGAAAATCCCGACGCGCTGGCGCAGCTCGGCCTGGCCCTCGCGCGGCTGGGCCGGCGCGACGAAGCGGTGCGGGCGCTGCAGACCTCCCTGCAACAGCGCCCCGGCGATGCGCAGACGAAGGCGTGGCTGGTGGCGGCGGAGGCGATGCCGGCGGGGAAGTGAGGCGGTAGTCGGAGCGGCCTTACGTCGCGAACAACCCAATCCGAAAACCGGTCGCGGGGCAAACCCGCTCCACAGGTCAGACCAACTCTGGCTCGACGCGGGCGGGCCGGGCGCAAGACTGGCGGCATGTCCCCCGCAGAGGTTTCATCACGCATCGTCGAACTGCGCGCCACTGTCGCGCATCACGACGAGCTGTATTACCGCCGCGCGACGCCGGAGATTTCCGATTTCGACTACGACCGGCTGAAGGCGGAGCTGGCGGGGCTCGAAAAACTGTTTCCCGAGGTGGCCCGAGCCGTCGGCCCAGATACACCCACGGCGCGGGTGGGCGACGACCGGGCGGAGGGCTTTGCGCGCGTGAAGCATCGGCAGGCGATGACGACGCTCGACAACACCTACGACGAGGCGGAGCTCCGGGAATTTCACGCGCGGCTCGTCAAGGCCCTCGGTGTCGAGGATCTCGCGTACACGGTCGAGCCGAAGATCGACGGCGTGGCGGTGAGTCTCACGTTTGAGCAGGGCCGGCTGACGCGGGCGGTGACCCGCGGAGATGGGGAGGAGGGCGACGACGTGATCGCCAACGTGCGCACCCTGGCAGGGCTGCCGCACCGGCTGGCGGGTGCGTCGGTGCCCGACGTGATTGAAATTCGGGGTGAGATTTTCCTGCGCGAAGAGGAGTTTCGGCGCATCAATCAAGTGCAGGAGGAAGCGGGCGAAGCGCCCTATGCGAATCCGCGCAACCTCGCCGCGGGCACGCTGAAGCAGCTCGATGCCCGGCTGGTGGCCTCGCGCCGGCTCGAAATCGTGCTCTACGGAATGGGGATCTGTGAGCCCCCGGTTGCCGATTCGCAGACGGCCTACCACGCGCAGCTGAAGGCCTGGGGCCTGCCGGGGGTGGAGCAGATCCGGACGGTCCGGGGCGCCGATGCGGTGTGGGCGGCGATCCAGGAACTCGATACACTGCGCCGCGGCTTCGCCTATGGCACGGACGGTGCGGTGGTGAAGCTGGACTCGTTTGAGCAGCAGCGGCACCCCAAAATTGGGTTTCGGGGGATGGCGGCGGACGGGCAGGCCGAGGCGGCGCGCAAGCTCTCGCCGCGGTGGGCCTGTGCGTACAAGTTTGCGCCCGACCGCGCGGAGACGCGGGTGCGGGCCATCACGATTCAAGTCGGCCGCACCGGCGCGCTGACCCCCGTCGCGGAACTCGAACCGGTGTTGCTCGCCGGGACGACGGTGAAGCGCGCCACCTTGCACAACGCCGACGAGATTGCGCGCAAGGATGTGCGGGTGGGCGACGCGGTCCTCGTGGAGAAGGCGGGCGAAATCATTCCCGCGGTGGTATCCGTACTGGTGGAAAAGCGCCCCGCGGATTCGCTTCCCTATGCGTTTCCCCGCGAATGTCCGGTGTGCCGCTCGGTGGCGGTGCGCGGCGAGGGCGGCGTGGTGTGGCGCTGCCCCAATCCGCATTGCCCGGAAAAGGTCCGCCGGCGGATCGAGCACTTTGCTTCCAAGGGCGGTGTCGACATCGAAGGCCTCGGGGAAGAGGTGGTCGCGTTGCTCCTCGAAAAGGGCCTGATCAAGACGATCGCCGACATCTTCCGAGTGAAAATCGAGGCACTGCTGCCGTTGAAAAAATCGGGTGAGGTGTGGGCCAGCAACCTGATCGCGGGCATTGCGGCGCGGCGCGGTGCCGACCTCTGGCGGGTGATCAACGGTCTCGGCATTCCGCAGGTCGGCGCGGCGGCGGCGAAGGATCTGGCGCGGACGTTTCGTTCGCTCGACGCGCTGGCCGCGGCGCCCGAGGCGGATCTGGTGCGGATTGACGGGTTCGGTGAAAAAACGGCGGCGGCAGTGCGGGTGTGGTTTGCGGATGCGGCCAATGGCGAACTCGTGCGCGACTTGCAGGCGGCGGGCGTGGCGCCGACGCCGCCCGTCGCGACGGCGAGCACGCTGGCGGGCAAGGTTTTTGTCCTGACCGGCACCCTGCCGACTTTGTCGCGGGAGGAGGCGACGGCGAAAATCGAGGCGGCCGGGGGGAAGATCAGCGGCAGTGTGAGCAAGAAGACCCACTACGTGCTGGCAGGTGAGGAGGCCGGATCGAAACTGGAGAAGGCCCGGAGCCTCGGCGTGCCGGTGATCGACGAGGCCGAGTTTGTGCGGATGATCGCGGCGGGTTAAAACCCGCGTTTTTGCAGCGCGGCGCTCAGTTGCTGCATGAAGGCCTGCGCGTCCGCGGGCGTCGGCCGGTAGCCTTCCTGGCTGACCTTGGTGAAACCCGGCCGGCCGTATTGATCGACGATCCAGCTGCCCGTGACGCCATCGCTAAACGTCACCGTGCCGCCGGCCAGGGCGCCGGGGACCAACGTCACCTTATCGACGCTCACGGTGACGGTGCTGGGGCCGGCGGGCGGGAGGTCATCGAAATCTTCGTCGAGTGGCTCCTCCCCGGCGTCGCCGGCCGGGGCGGGCTCCTCCTTGGCGAGGCCCAGCTTTTCCTTCGCCTTGTCGAAGAACCCTTTTTTCTCCGGCGGAGCGGGGCGCCCTGCGGCCGCGGCGGGAGGCGTCTTGCTGACATCGCTCGCATCGACCTTCGGGGCGGCATCCCTTAATTCCAGATTGAGATCGTCGACGAGGAAGCGGACGTCACGGTAAGTCAGCGAGACTTGAAACTGATCGGTGAGTTTTTTCTGGACGGCGGAGAGACTGTCGCCGGCGGCGACCCAGGCGGCGACGGCTGTTTTCTGTTCGGGAGAGAGGTTCATGGATAATTGGTGCGTTAACAAAACGGGCTTGGCAACGGATGCCAAGCCCATGGTTTTCGGAGCTCATTCCTTCAAACCGAGTTCCGCCTTCATTCGCGCCAGCGTCGCGCGCGCGAGTTGGTATTCCTCCACGCAGTTCATTTTTTCGAGCAACTGCGGCAGCCGCGGGTCGCTGCGCACGGGGTCCCACATCGGCCAGTAGAAGAAGCGGGGGATGCCCGACGAAATGGTCCGCTCCAGGTACGGCACCGCCTCGCTGTGCCGATCCAGGGCGGCGAGGACAAATCCGCGCAAGATATTGTCGGCGGACAACCGGCCAAAAATCAGTTCGGCATGGGCCGCGGCTTCGGCCCGTAATCCCGCGACCCGCAGGACGTGAATTGCCTGCGCATCGCCCCACCATCTCGGTTGCAGGTCCGGATGGCGAATCACATACCGCGCCGCCGCCACCGCCGCCTCCGTGCGACCGAGCGCCGAAAGAATCAGGGCGTGGATGGCATGGAGGGGAATGAATCCTTCGGGGCGCAGGACCAGCGACTTCGCGATGGCGGCCAGGGCATCGGCGAACCGGCCCGCCTCGTACAAATGAAACGAATAAATCGCCAGTGAGATTGTGGAAAGCGGGTCGAGCGCCAGCGCGCGTTCAAGCGCGGCGAGCGAAAGGTCGGGCCGGCCGCGCGTGGTGAGGAGATGCCCGTGCCAGTGGTGCGCCCACGCGTAATTGCGGTTCAACGCAAACGCGCGCTGAAACTGCTCCTCGGACTCGGCGAAGCGGCGCTCGTTGTACAACACGGCCCCCAAGGTGGCGTAGGGTCCGGCCAGGTTGAGGAGGAGTTCCTGCGCCCGACGAATCGAGGCTTTGGCCCGGGTAAATTCATCGCTCACGCTCGTCTCGCCCGCCAGCAGCCGATACCACCCGCGACTCGCCCAGTTGTCGGCCAGGCTGGCGTGCGCCTCCGCAAACTGGGGATCGAGTTCGATGGCGCGGCTGAAAGCGGCGTCCGCCCGCGCAAAGTCGGTGCGCAAATTCCAAAAATGCCGACCTTCCAGCACCGCCCGGTGCGCCTCCGGGTTGACGGTCTTCGTCGCCCGCTGCGTCTCGCTGAGCCGGAGCTGGAGATTTTGGGCGATCAGCCCGGCGATCTCATCCTGCACCGCGAAAATATCCTTCAGTTCGCGCGTAAACGTGTCGGACCACATCCGGAACCCATCGCGCGCATGGTTGAGCTGGGCGGAGATCTTCACCCGGGATCCCACCCTCTGCACGCTGCCTTCCACCACATAGGCTACGTTGAGTTTTGCGGCGATCTCGGAGATCGGAGTGTTGGTGCCCTTGAAATGAAACGCCGAAGCCCGGGCTGAAACCCGCAGATCGGGAATCTTCGCCAGCACATTTGCCAGTTCCTCGCTGATTCCGTCTGAGAAATGCTCGTTTTCCTTGTCTTCGCTGAGATTGACGAAGGCGAGCACGGCGACGGATTTGGCGGGAGACGGGGTGGCCAAATCTGCCGGCGGTTTCACCGCGGCAGCGGGCGGTGGGGCAGGGGTCGCGGGACTTTGCCGGCCAGCGGGAGGCCGCAGGGGGGCGGGAGAACCGGTGGCGGTTGGCCCCAGCCACTTCCATGCCCCTGCTCCGGCGATGGCAACGATCGCCATGACCGCCGCCCAAGCCCACACCGGAATCCGTCGGGTCGCCCGCTTAAACCCGGCGGGCGCTCCGCCGGGGCTTTTTCGCGAGGGGGGCGGCGGCGCCTGGGCTCCTTCGTTGCCCTCGACCAGTTGCGCCACCCGCCGGACAAATGCATCGGGCGCCTCGCCGTGCGGCAGGCGGGACCACTGGACTTGCAGGAATGCCCGCGGCACCAGCGCGGACCGCTCCGGCGTGTCGTCCACACACACCGGCACCAGGAACGGCACTCCCTCAGCGATGTCCTCCAGGCGCTCCACCGCCTGCTTCCATTCCCGCCGAAAGTAACCCTCCTTCCGGTTTTGCGTGTGGGCCGAGATAATCGGCACGAACAACGCGCAATCGTGGATCTGCCGACGGATTTCCTGATCCCAGGCGTCGCCGCCGCGCAAGTCGTTTTGATCGAACCACACTTCGACGCCCAGTCCGCGCAACGCTTCCGCGATGCGCCGCGTGGCGTCCACGTCTTCGCGCGCGTAGCTCAAAAACACCGCCTTTTCCGCGGTGGTTCTCATGCGGGTGCGTCAAATCCGAACCTGCGGTCGAAGCCAAACCGCCGGACCAACCGCCGTCATCCGGCGAGTGGGTGCGCCGCCCGGATGGCTCGCCGGCGGCCGGCTCGTCGACGTTGAGAGTTGGATACAGGGTCGGCCTGCGGACGTTTCCCAACACCAATTCGCCTCCGCTGTCAGCGGGTGGCGCGACGGTCGTCTGTTGAATCCACTCGCTGGCGCTCGCCGCCACGATGGAACTTCGACCTATTTCGACAGCTGCGTCTTGAGGAACTCGACACTGCCACGCGTCGTGGCGTCCTGCTCGCACATGTTGTCGACCGCCTTGCAGGCGTGGATCACGGTGCCGTGATCGCGGCCCCCGAAGGCGTCGCCGATATCCTGCAAGGAGTGCTTGGTCAACAGGCGGGCGATGTACATTGCGATCTGGCGCGGGATCGCGATGTTGTTGGGCCGGCGCTTGCTCGTCATGTCGCTGTGCCGAATCTGGAAATGATCGGCCACGCGCTTCTGGATGGTCTCGATCGTGAGAATATTCTGGGCCTGCTCCATCAGCACGTCGTGCAGCAGGCGTTCGGCGGTCGCGAGGTCGACGGGCTTGTTGGTGAGAGCGGAGTAGCTCGACACCTTGAGCAGCGCGCCTTCGAGCCGGCGGATGTTCTTGGTGATGTGCTGGGCGATGAAGCTGAGGATCGGGTCGGTCAGGGTGCAGTTGAGCTGCTTGGCCTTGGTGCGGATGATGGCGAGGCGGGTCTCGAAGTCAGGCGCCTGGATGTCCGCGGGGAGGCCCCATTCGAAGCGCGACACCAGCCGCGACTCGAGTTTCTGAATCTCGCTGGCGCGCCGATCGCTGGTGAGGACGACCTGTTTGCCGGACTCGAAGAGGTCGTTGAAGGTGTGGAAGAACTCCTCCTGGATGCGTTCCTTGCCGGTGAGAAACTGGACGTCGTCGAGCAGCAGCACATCGACGTGCCGGTAGCGCTGGCGGAATTTCGTGAGGCTGTTCTCCTGCAGCCCCTGGATGAACTCGTTGGTGAATTTTTCGGTTGAGAGATAGGCGACCCGGGCATCGGGGTTGGCGCGGAGAATGGCGTGGCCGATCGCGTGGACCAGGTGGGTCTTGCCGAGGCCGGTTTCGCCGTAGAGGAAAAGCGGATTGTAGGCCTGGGCGGGGGCCTGGGCGACGGCCATCGCGGCGGCGTGCGCCATCTGGTTGTTGGAGCCGACGACAAAAGTCTCGAACGTATTGCGGGGGTTGAGGGTGCCGGCGGCGGGGCCGCGTTCGTCGTAGCGCGCGGCGCGGCGCGGCGCAGCGGCCCGGGAGCGGGCGGCCGGGGGCGTGCTCTCCGCTGAAGTGCGGGGGGTGGTGGCGGGTCGGCTGGTGGAGTCGACCTTGCGCAGCTTCACGTTGACCATCCGGCCGGCGTTCAGGCGCAGCCGCTGCGTGATCAGGTCGAGATAATTGTCATGAATCCAAATCGCGGCGAAGTCGTTGGGCACGCCCAGCGTCAGGCTGTCGGCGGTGGTCTCGAGGCAAACCACGGGCTCAAACCACATTTGGAAGACATCCTCCGGAAACAACGACTTGAAGTCGCATTTCACGGTTTCCCAGAGGCTGGGAGCGAGGGACAGGGAGGGCATGGACGGGCTGGAGATGGCGGATTTATTCACATTGCGCCGGCGAACGGCTCCTCGACATGGCATTCGGGCCCTTCCTCGCGTCGTCTTGCGGTAACAAAAATCGTGGACTGCCATCAAGCTGGAGCCCGGCTCCTATGAAGTGATTCATAACTTATTGATAGCTAGTATTTACTAACTGGTGTTACAGCAGGCGCCACCGAGCTGGGGCTCAAGCGACATGGGAAAGAACAATTCGAACGCGACTGAGAGCTGAACGAAGGCTGAGTAACTGCGATGAAAAAAATCATTTCAAGGCGAACTTTCCCACAACTTGTTCACAGCTTTTTTGGGCATAAGTTTTCTGATTTTTCTATTGCCACCCGCGGCGGGATTTAGGCGTCGAAAAAGGCGGCGGAAAACGCGTAATATCGCCAAAACTACGTTGGCTGGCGGACGGCTTGGGAAGCCGCCTGGCGGCGGTGCTGAAGGTTACGATACGGTGACGATGCAGGATTTTTCGAATACGCCGCGAGGGGAGATCGGCCGGCTGCGGTGCGGCGCGAGCCTGTTTTGCCGCGATTTCGAAAGGCACCAATCGTTCCCGTTCCCCGGTCTCTCAATCCGTCGAGAACGAGGAAAGATTACGAGAACGAGGAAGCCCGTTTGGCCTGGTAGGGTTGCGGTTCCCGAGTGGGGAATTGTTCGGGCTACAGGTGCGCCTCACCCGGCTCGACCCACTTTCCGTGCTCTTTGATCAGCGCGATCAGCCGGGCGTCGGCCTCGGCCTGCGGGAGATTGTACTGCACGCAATTTTTCCCAACGTAGAGGTTGATCTTGCCGGGAGCGCCACCGACGTAGCCGAAATCCGCGTCGGCCATTTCGCCGGGGCCGTTGACGATGCAGCCCATGATGGCGAGCTTCACGCCCTTGAGGTGACCGGTCTGCGCGCGGATGCGCTGGGTGGTGGTCTGCAGATCGAAGAGCGTGCGCCCACAGCTCGGGCAGGCGACGAACTCCGTTTTCGAGATGCGCGCCCCGGCGCCCTGCAGGACGTTGTAGGTCAGCCGGGTGGCGCGCACCGGATCCATTTCCGTCTCGATGCTGACCAAGTTGCCGAGGCCGTCGCAGAGCAGACCGCCGGTGAGGAAGGAAGCCTCGAGCAATTTTGAGAGAAAACTATTTTCGCTGCGCACCGCGGTGGCGGCGGTGTTGCGAATCCAGATGGGCGCGCGCGAGCCGAGCTGATGCAGGGCCTCGGCCAGCTGGCGGTAGGCGCCGGTGGCGTGCGCGGCGCTGGCGACCGTCGTGGACAAGGTGAAAACGAGATTCGCGTCGCCGAGCCGGCGCAGCGGTTCGGCGAGTGCGCCAAAGTCGGCCGGCGCAATTTCGGCAGCGAGAAAATGTCCCTGGTGGCGCACCAGCGCGGCGAACGCGGAAAGTTGCTCCGCCTCCGCGCCGGCGAACGGGCGCACGAGCAGCAGGCGCCCGCGACTCAGGGCGAGGAGCGGCTGGAGGATGTCCGGGGTCAGCACCGGCGCCAGTTCCAGCGCGAGAAACTCCACCGGCAGCGGCGTGCGGGCCGCGGCCTCGCAGAGTGCGGCGAGATCCCCGGGGGTCGCGACCGGCACGAGCAGGCCTTCGGCGGGAGTGTCTTTCAGTTTTGAGGCGGCGAGTTGTTGCGCGGCGTCGGCGAGCTGGCCGACGGAAGCGAGGCGCACGATCACCCGCGGGGGGTGGGCGGTACCGATGGCGGCATGGGGACCGAGCGCGAGCGAGGTCGTCTCGCGTTTCGTGAAATGATACGGATCGATGCGGTCGGAGTGACCGAAGATCGAAACCGGCAAACTTGGGTTTGGTTCGGCCGCCGGCCGCCCATTGGGCATTGATCCCTGGGCAGGGGACAGTCGCGGTGGCGCGGTGCGCCACAGCGCCATCGCCTTGTCCGCGATCGCGCGGGCCACGGGAATCTCGTAGACGCTGTCCTCGGTCAGCGACACGCGGATCGTGTCACCCAGCCCGTCAAGGAGGAGCGAGCCGATGCCGATCGCGCTTTTGATGCGGCCGTCTTCGCCGTCGCCGGCCTCGGTGACGCCGAGGTGGAGCGGGTAGGGCATGTTCTCCCGCGCCAGGCGTTCGACGAGGAGCCGGTACGCCTGGATCATCACCTTGGGGTTCGACGACTTCATCGAAAGGATGAGGGCGCGGAAGGAGTGCGCCTCGGCGATGCGGAGAAATTCCAGGGCGCTCTCGACCATTCCGAGCGGCGTGTCGCCGTAACGGTTCATGAGGCGATCGCTCAGCGAGCCGTGGTTCGTGCCCACGCGCAGCGCGCGGCCGAGCTCCTTGCACCGCAGCACGAGCGGGGTAAACGAGTCGTGCAGGCGCTGCAGTTCAGAGTCGTAATCGGCGTCGGAATATTCGCGGACGGCGAATTTTTTCTTGTCGGCGTAATTGCCGGGATTGATGCGGATTTTCTCCACGTGCTCGACGGCCTCCATCGCGGCGCTCGGCAGGAAGTGGATGTCGGCGACGAGCGGGATGTGGCCGAAACCGGCCGCGGTGAATTTGGCGCGGATCTCCCGGAGGCATTGCGCGGCGACGACGTTGGGCGCGGTGATGCGGACGATTTCGCAGCCGACCTCGGCGAGGGCGATCGACTGGGCGACCGTGGCGGCGACATCCTGCGTATCGCTGGTGGTCATCGACTGCAGCCGGATGGGATGATTTCCGCCGATGCCGACCGCGCCGATCTTCACTTCGACGGTGGGGCGGCGGATGGTGTGGAAACGCGAGGCGCAGTAGGACATGGCGGGAGGGCGATTGCCGGATGGGCGAATGAAACGGGTGAAGCGGAGTTTGGCGAGCGGGGAGAGCGACGGGGCGGAGGCGGAAATCTTGCTATCTGGCAGCTCGAATCTGGAATTTCAGGCCAATGCGTTCGTCCCATCGCCACACCGCGACCGGGCAGGTGCGTCAGCGTGAGCGCGTCGTCGAGCAACGCATGAACGAGCCGTCCGGCCGCCGCCGGATTCTCTTGCGCGAGGCAGCGCACGATCTGCTCCAAGAGGGCGTCGGACGAGGTCTGGGCGACGCATGTTATTCGGAGGGCTGCGCTTCGTCGCAGCCGATTTTTTCATTCGCGGCGCCGACGAAGCGGCGCCCTCCGAATGATTTTTCCGACAACCTCCAAGTCGCGATCCGTCTGCGCGCCGGGAATTACGTGGTCGCCCATGCCCGGAACTTCCGGCGTACTTTGTCGAGCGGCACCTTGGGCCCGGGCAATCCCGAACCCATCACTTCGCGGGAGCGGGAGCGGGGGCCGGAGGGGGTGCGGCCGCGGCCTCGGCGGCGCGGTCGGCGCGGCGTTCGCGGATCATGCGCGGCACATCTGAAAAGATCGTGACGTAGGCGACCATCGAGAGCAGCAGCACGAAAAACACGCTCTGGGCGGTCATGATGAAATTCACTGGCAGGGCGCGCCCGCGCAGCCGGCCGAGGGTGGCGAACAGCATCTGCCCGCCGTCGAGCACGGGGAGCGGGAGCAAATTGAAGATCGCCAGATTCACGTTGAGCAAAATGGTGATCATGAGCACCGCGCGGATGCCAATTTCCGCGGCCGTATGCAGAATGCGCACGATGCCGACCGGTCCCGACATTTTCGTAAGGCCAATGTCGGAACTCGGGCTGATCAAGCTGCGCAAGGTGCGGAGGGTCCAGCGGACGACATCGGCGATCTGGGTGAACGGGGAGACGTGGACGATCTGATACCCCGTGCGCAGCGTGAGGCCGAGCAGGTTGCCGGGCTTGGCGTCGGGTCGCGGCGGAATGGCCAGCGCGACGGTCTGGCCCTGGCGGCGGACGGTCGCGGCCACGGTGCGGGTGGTCGCGGCCTCGAGGTATTGGCGCATGGTGGCATCGTTGATGATCAGGGCGTCGTCGAAGCGCAGGATTTCGTCGTTCGCCTTGAAGCCGGCCTTTTCCCCCACGGAGCCGCGCCCAACGTCCTGCACGATGAGCTCGAAGCCCGGGCCGATGCCGACGCGGCGGATTTTTTCATCTCCGGCGAGGCGGGGATTGACGAGGATTTCGAGCGGCTGGCCGTCGCGCTCGAGCGCAAATGTGACCTGGCGTTCGCCTGAAGCGGAGCGCCCCGAGCCGAGCACGAGCGAATTTTGGATGTCGCTCCAGCTGTTCACGGGCGCGTGGTCGATGGACCGGACGAGATCGCCCACCCGCAGGCCAGCCTCGACGGCCGGGCTGGGGACCTTGGTGCCATCGGGCAGGTCGAGCGTGCGGGCGACGTAGCCGATGCGCGTGGAGACCATGTCGCTGCTCACCGGCTGGCCCATCATCCAGACAATGCAGGCGAGCAGGAACGCGAAGATGATGTTGAAGACCGCGCCTGCGACGAAGACGATCATCTTGGTCGCGTAGCTGACGGGCGGGAGTTTCGTGACATCGGTGGCGCTTTCGCCCTCCACCGTGCCGAGGTCGGCGAGCTGGGGCAGGAGCACATAGCCGCCGAGCGGGAACCAGGCGATACGGTATTCGACGCCGTCCCGGCCGCGTTTGGACCAGATGGGAGGGCCGAAGCCGATGGAGAACCGTTCGACGACGGCACCCCGGCGGCGGGCGGCGAGGAAGTGGCCGAGCTCGTGCACGAAGATCGATCCGCCGAAAAACAGCACGACGAGAAAGAGCGACCAGACGTTGGAGACGAGGGAGAGCAGAAGATCGGAAGCCACGGCGGGGAAAATTATAGAGCGAAGGCGGAAAGTTGGGAGGAGGCGATCCGGCGGGATTCGGCGTCGAGGGCGATGACCGCGGGCAGGTCTGAAGGTTCAAAGTTATTGATGGCGCCGAGAGTGTGTTCCACGACCTGGGGAATCGCAAGGAACGGAATGCTGGCGCCGAGGAAGGCGCCGACCGCCACCTCGTTGGCGGCATTAAACACCGCGGGAGCCACGCCGCCGGCGACCATGGTTTGCCGGGCCAGGCGCAGCAGGGGAAAACGGGATTCGTCGATTGGCCGGAATTCGAGCCCGATGAACCGGGTGAGATCGAGGGCGGACTCGACCCCGGGGGCCCGCGCCGGGTGCAGGAGGGCGTGCTGGATCGGAAAGGTCATCGAGGGCGGGCAGAGCTGCGCGAGCATGGCACCGTCGTTGAACTCCACGAGGCAATGCACGATGCTTTGCGGATGGAGCACCGCGGTGCATTGGGCCGGCTGCAGGCCGAACAGCCACTGCGCCTCGATCAGCTCGAGGCCCTTGTTGGCGAGGGTGGCGGAATCGACGGTGATCTTTGGCCCCATCGCCCAGTTGGGGTGCTGGAGGGCATCGGCCGGCGTGACGTGGGCCAGCCGCGCCGCGGGCCAGTCGCGAAACGCCCCGCCGCTGGCCGTGAGCACGATGCGCTTCACCCCGGCGGTCGGATGGCCCTCGAGGCATTGAAACACGGCGTTGTGCTCACTGTCGACGGGCAGGAGTTTTCCGCCATGGCGGCGGGCCTCGGCCATCACAAATTTTCCGGCCAGCACGAGCAGCTCCTTCGAAGCGAGCGCGAGATTTTTGCCGGCGGCGAGGGCGGTGAGCGCCGGTTCGAGCCCGGTGGTGCCGACGACGGCGACGAGCACGGTGTCGGCCCCGGGCAGGCCGGCGAGTTCGTTGAGACCGGCGAGCCCGCCGACCAAGCGCGTGCCGGCGGGAAACGCCGCGAGGTTGGTGCGGGCGGCCGCGAAGGCGCCGTTGTCAAACACCCCGACCTGACGCACGCCAAACTGGCGCGCGATCGCGGCGAGTTTTTCCCAGTTGGCGCGCGCCGCGATGCCGACGAGCTCGAGCTTGTCGGGATGCGCCGCGATGACCCGCAGCGTGTTTTCGCCGATCGAGCCCGTCGCGCCCAGCAGGACGATGCGTTTAGGCCGCATGTTTTTACGGCAGCCGGAACAGGAAATACCCGACCGGCGCGACCAAGATGATGCTGTCGCTCAGATCGAACATCCCGCCGATGCCGGGAATGGTGGCGCCCGAATCCTTGAGGTTGGCGCGCCGCTTGATGATCGATTCGACCAGATCCGCCACGATGCCGATCATGCCGATGGGTGCCGCGATCAAGGCCGCGACCGCCGGTGTCATGTGCGGGGGAAACACGTCGCGGGCGAACCACGCGATCAGGGCCCCGATTCCCATCGAAAAGCAGACGCCGCCGATCGCGCCCTCCCAGGTTTTTTTCGGGCTGATGTGGGGCGACATTTTGTGGCGGCCGATGCTCAACCCCGTGAGCAGGGCGCCCATGTCGCAGAATTTCGCGACCGCCACGAGCCAGAGCGCCAGCAGCAGCCGGCCGTTGGCCGAAACGGTGTCGCCGGGCAGCGGGGTGATGATGGCGACCACGTAACCCAGCATCACGGCGACGTACACGATGCCAAACAAGGTCGACGCGAGCGACTCCACGCGCGTCTCGGGCGTGCGCTCGCCGAGCAAACGCACGGCGAAAACCACCACGGCCAGCGGGAGGAAGAGGCCGGTCGGCCAGCCAAACTCGGCCCGCAGCCACGGCGCGAGCGTGATGGCCGCGCCGAAGGTCATGCCAAACCGGTCGAACGGATCATAACCCGCGCCATGCATCAGCACGTAGAATTCGCGCAACGTCAGCACCGAGATGAGCGTGATCAGGACCAGCGCACCGGGAGTGCGGAAGAACCACAGCACCGCGCCGACAATGCTCCACAAGAGGACGGTGCTGATGATGCGTTTGCCCATGGAAGTAGGCGAGCCGGGCTCAACCACGTGCCGCCGGCTTCGCCGCCGCCGGTTTCAACTGCTGGCTCGTCTGCCCAAACCGTCGCTCGCGCCGGCTAAATTCCGCAATCGCCGCCGTCAGATCCGCTTTCGTGAAGTCGGGCCACAACACCGGCGTGAAGACGAACTCCGCGTACGCCGCCTGCAACAGGAGAAAATTGCTGATGCGTTTCTCCCCCGAGGTGCGGATCACCAGGTCCGGCTCGGGCATGTCCGCGGTGTAGAGATAGCGGCTGAAGCTCTCCCACGAGCCGTTGTTGAGCTTTTCCTGGCCGGCCGCCACGGCGGCGGCATAGGCGCGGGCGGCGTCCACCGTCTCGGTGCGGGAGCCGTAATTCAACGCGAGCACGAGGGTGTAGTCCGTGAAATGTTTGGTCGCCTCCACCGTGGTGCGGAGGATTTTTTGGACGCCCGCGGGCAATTCCCCGGTGCGCCCGATGGTACGCAGCCGCACGTGGTCACGCACAAACGTCTCCAGCTCCTTCTTCAGGTAATATTCGAGCAGCCCCATCAGCGCGCCCACCTCGTCCTCCGGGCGTTTCCAGTTTTCGATCGAGAAGGCGTAGAGCGTCAGCATGCGCACGCCGAGGTCGCGGGCGGCGAAGGTGGTCGTGCGCACGGTCTCGACCCCGCGGCGATGGCCCTCGATCCGTGGCAGCCCGCGTTGCGTGGCCCAGCGACCGGTGCCATCCATGATGATTGCGATGTGGGGCGGGATGTTGTCGGCGGGTGCTGGCATGAAGCGGGGAGACGTTGGGTGCCGGCGCGCGGCTTGACAAGCCACCTTCGCGGGTCCGAAGGCTCCGCCCGAATGCCGAACGGTTTGACGTACCCGCGATGCCAGCCACGTTGCCGCCATGAGTACTCCCCTGAACTCCGACGAAATCTCGACGGCTTTGACCAAGTTGCCCGGGTGGAGCCTGGAGCGTGATGCGCTGGGGAAGACGTTTGTCTTCGGCTCATTTCGCGAGGCGCTGAGCTTCATGGTGCGCGCCGGGTTTGAAGCCGAAGCGCTGAACCACCACCCCGAATGGACGAATATCTACCAGCGCGTCGCCATCCGGCTCACCACGCACGATGCCGGCGACAAGGTGACGGCGAAGGATGTGGAACTCGCCACGCGGCTGCAGAAGATCTCGTGGGTGGGGTAGGGCGCCGTCGCGGCGCCCGTGGCGAGATGGGCGGTGACAAAATCGAAATAGTCTCCCGCCCCGGAACCCGCGCGACTGAGCGGCTCGATGACGTCCTTCGCGGTTACGAGGCGGGTGCGCGCGCCGCCGCCGACCGATTCGACGAAGCCCTTCGCGCCGAACCTGCGCAGCGTCTCATTGCCATGGGGCAGCGCCGGGTTTCCGGGGTTCATCCGTGCCCAGCAGTGTAATCCGTGGTCAGATTCCGAGGGCGGGAACAATGAAATCTCGCAGCGAAACAAGTATCGCTCCTTGACCGCCCGAAGGGGTTGTAAGCAGGTCATGTTTCGGAAGAGTCCCGTGGTCTGACGCGCGGCCTCGCTCGGTTCATCGCTCCGCCGGGGCCTCGCTCGCGATTTTCCGATAAATGGCGCGCGCTTCCTCGTAGGCTTTTTCCGCGTCGCCGCGTTCGTTCGCCGCGATCTGCCGCGCCCGCACCCGCCAGAGTTGATCGATGCAGCGGAGCGCCCACAGCGCGCTCTCGCGGGAGGCTCGAATCGGCTGACCGCCGACGATCACGTTGACGGGATTCGTGTGCAGCTGCGGAAACTGGCGCACCGCCACCCAGCTGCTGCGCTCGATCGGCACGGAAAACTCGATCGCGTGTTCGGCTCCGTCGGCCGCCACTTCGCGGCTCGAGACCACGCGACCGTTCACGACCACCTCCACCAGACGAGCGCCACGGGCATGGACCGGGTCGGGCGATTGCACCGGACGCATGATCACGGTGTCGCCCACGAAGCGCGGGCCGCCCACGGGGATCACGCCGCCGTAAACGGGCTCAAGCGGCGTCTCCGGCGAGAAAGCCACCACGGCGCGCACCGTCACGGCCCCCGGCGTCGGCCGCGCGAGCTCGTCGCCGGATGTCCGGCCGTTCACGCGAAAATCCAACGCGTGCGCGTAGCCGTCGCTGACGTAGCTGCGACCGCGGGCCACGCCTTCGCACCACGCCGCGTAGTCGAGCCGCGTTTGCGGCCCGAGGTGCACATAGCTGCGGCCCTGGCCCACGCGGGTGCCGCTCATGCAGGGGAAGTCGGTCTCGCCGCTCGCCTTCACGGGCAGGCCGCAGTTCATCAGGTGATACCACGCGTTCCATTCGCGGATGCGATCGGTGTCCATCGTGCTGATGAAATCGCAGGCCCCGAGCGCGGCCGTCACGAAAATCTCCTGCGCGCCGACACTATTAAGCTCCGGGATCGCCAGATTTGGCAGCCGATCGTCCGCCCGATCATGGCTCTCCTTCAGCTCGACGTCGGTCAACACGCCGTCGCGATTCGCGTCGGTCGCGGCGAACGTCTCCGGGAGGAGCCCGCGCGCGGCCTCCGCCGGATCGAGCCGGCCATCCTGGTTGGTGTCGAGCTGCTCCAGCAACCGCGCGGTCGCCGCCGCGGGGTTGATCTGCAGGCCGCTGCCGGAATGCGCGTAGCCGCCCACGCCGCCTTGCGCCTTCGTCCAGCGCAGCACCGGCAACGTCCACGTCGGCCAACCCTTGCTGCCAGTGGCACCCGGGTAGATCTGCTCCTTCAGGTTGAGCAGGCAGACGTGCCCGAGCGCCTGCGAGCCGAACCCGCTGACCTCAATGTCGTATTTCATCACCGTCATCGGTTCGCTCAGCGTGTCGGCCGCCGGGGCGAAGAACTGCTGTTGATGATCGAAGCCCGGCCCCCAGGTCAGCACACTGCCGACATTCAGCGCCTCGCCCTTCACCTGGCGAAACATGTCCGCCGGATCGACGCCCTCGGTCGGTGAGGTGTAATGCGCGCAGCCCGCCGCATGGATGTGGTGGTCGCCGCTGTAGAATCCGCGTGCCGCCGGATTGACCCAGCGCTCGAGCTGCACGGCAATCCCGGGCCGCGGGTCGCCCGACACGGGCACCGTTACCGCGCGCTTGACCCAGCGATATTCCGGCCCGCGCCCATGGAACATCGTGAGCTCGCCCGGCGGCAGCAGCACCGTCTCGCCATCGGCGCGATAAATGTGCCGCTGAAAAAATAAATCCGGCGCGAGCCGCTTGGCCTGCGGGGGAAACACGTGGCCCTGCCGGTCAACAAACAGGAATCGTCCCGTGGTCGGCGTGCCATCGTGATCCCGCACCGTGAGCTTGACGGCCACTGCCGGCCGCACGTCGAAGAGCACCGGCACCTCTGCGCGAAACCCGAGATCCTGCGTCCCCTGGCCCGCATCGCAGGTCAGCGTCGCCTCGCGGCGGCCGGCCTCGTGCGCATAGATCAGCGCGATCGCATACTCGACCGCCAGGCCGCTGAGCGACGTCGCCATCGGCGGCGTCGTGACCATTTCCACTTCGAGAAACCGGTCCGTGCGACGCGCGGTGTTTTCGTTCTCGCGCAAGTGGTGCTGCTGCATGCGATCGCCGGACAGCTTCGACATCCCGGCATACACGGGGCCCGCCTGCGGGCTGCCGAGGCGCAACGACTGCGTCCCGCCGCTCTCGTTGATCACTTTGACGAGCACGGGGGTGTAGCCGGCCTGCTGCAATCGGGCCGGCGCCGGTCCGCGCGCGATCTTGACGCGCGCCTCCGGGTTGAGGTGCACGACGAGCAGCACGCGACTGTCCAGCAACGCTTGCAGCTTCGGCGCGTCGCGGTCGGCGGCGGCCTGCGTGAGCTCAACGCGCAGTGCCGCGGGCAGCGGTGCGCCCGCCTGATCGAGCGCATCCATCAGGCGTTGCACATTGGCGGCGAGCGGCTGTCCCTCGACCGCCACGGCGGGCGGGTTGTTTTCCGCCGGCAGCGCCTGCGCGCGGAGCAACGCGGCGGCCAGCATGAGTGCCAGGAACGGAGCGGGGCGGACCATCATCATCCAAGGATGAACTGCATTTGCGCTTCGCCGTAAAGAGCGAGTGTTCACTTTGTGGGAAATCGTCGGGGCCAAACCAACCGCAGCCATTCGACAGGCTCAGGCCCGGAGCGGAGCCGAGCGGGATGTCGCAGATGAACGCAGCTACCAAACCACCGATCAGCCTGATGCCATGACGCCCTGGGTCTGTCAGACGCTCGTCGCAACGTTTTGCAAAATCCAGATTCTTGAGAGTGGTTTGACCTCATCGGCCGCACCCGCACTCTCCCTTTCTGGCGCGTTTCCACCCCATGAGAACCCGACTCCTGATTTTCCCGGCGGCGAGCGCGCTCCTCGGCCTGGCCGGCTGCGTCAATTCCGCTCGGGTCGAGCAGGCCGCCTTGCCGCCCGAGTGGCAGACCGCCGTGCCGAAACCCGGCGCACCCGCCGCAACCCTCGCGGGGGTGTATGTGGACCGCGGAGACCAACTCGATGCGCGGCACTTCGCGCGCGATGGCACCGTCAGCCGCGCCAAGCTCTCCTCGTTCCTTTATTCCGAAATGGTGAACGGCAAGCCGGTGCCCGAGCGCCGGCGGCCGGATCGCAACGCCACCATCGAGCTGCGGGCGATCGACGGCACGCATCTGGAGGTGATCACGCGGGTCGCCGCCGAAGTCATCCACCGGGCTGCTCTGGAGGTTGAATTCGAAAAAGACACCGGAACCTGCGTGTTGCGCCGCGGCGGTTTTGCCGCGGGCGGAATCTTGCTCGTCGCGCAAAACGAGACGATGACCCTTCGGCTCTGGCGCGCGGCCGACGGCCGGCTTTATGCGCACGGCACGGCCCGTACCGTGGGCGGCGTCTTCCTGGTGGTGCCGTTTGTCTCCTCCGGCGAAGTGTGGTGCCGCTGGGACCCCGCCACCCCCGCGGCGCTGCAACGGCAGGCGGCCGAGGTGGAAAAGCTGGCCGCGGACCACGCGCGCGCCGTGGAGGAGAACCGGCAACGGGTGAAGGTGGGGGCGCCCGCTCCGGATTTCTCCGGCGCGGATCTGCTGACCGACCGGCCCGTGTCCAGCGGCGACTACCACGGCAAGGTGGTGCTGTTGCATTTCTGGTCGACCGAGACCAAACCACGCGTGTTCGAGGCGTTGCGCGCCATCTACGAAAAGTATCACGGCCGCGGCCTGGAGATCGTCGGAATCTGCGAGAACCCGGCCAGCGAGCGGGACAAGGCCGCCGGGTTCCTCAAGGTCCACGGCCTCGCGTGGCCCCAGCTCTTCGACGGCAAAGGCCCGCGCGGCGAACTGTTCGTGGCCTACGCGGGCGCGCTTTCCCTGTCGCCCTATGGCGTGATCGACCGCGACGGCAACGTCGCGGCGATCCTCTGGACCTCGACCGGGAACAGACTCGAGACCGCACTGGAAAAAGCCCTGACCCCGCCCTGATCCCGCCCGCTTGACGCTAGACAAATCTTCGAACGGGTGACGCTTGCATCACGCCACCCCTTCCTCATCCCGAGTCATGTCGAAATTCGCTAACCTGGAAAATTCACACCTGAATGAAGCCAAGGCATGAGTCACCGAGGACACGGAGCCCTGTCGAGGGGCAAACCCCGCCTCTATCCGTGCCCATCCGTGAAATCCGTGGTGAAGTTTGCCCATGCGCCTTTGGTTGCGGCCAGAGGTCGCGGTGCGAATCATGCGGGCTAAAGCCGCGTCCGACCTTCTGACTAGAACGCTGTTGGACAATTCTCCCGGTTGAACCTCTTTCGCGGCAAACTGTCGTCTCCGTCGAATCTCATGCACCGACTTTGTCCGCCCACCTTCGTTCGCGTCGCTGTCCTGGCTCTGGCGGCCACCGCACCGGAGCTGCACGCCGACACGTGGACCGTCGAGCCGGGCGTGCGCAGCACCAACCTGACGTCGACCTGCACCTTGCCGCTCCCCGACGGCGCGTGGCGCCACTACTATCACGGCAATGTCTACCGCACGTCGCCGGATGGCCTGACATTTTCGGCCGCGCGGCCGCTGAATGGGCTGGTCACGCCGCCCGGGTTCTTCGACCGCAATCCCGCGGTGCTTGCGGATGGGCCGGGCTACGTGATGATTTTCGAACGGGTCGCTCTCGCGAATCAGTCCGTAGTCGTGGGCCTCTATCGGGCGACTTCGACCGACGGCCTCGCGTGGGCGGCGGATCCGACGCCCGTGCTGACACCCATTGCCGAGGAAGCCGGATTCATGAGCGTGCCCGAGCTGGTCGCCTTCGACGCCGGCCTTTGGCGCCTGTATTACGTGGTCCGTGGCGACGTGGTGGCGAGTGCGACCACGACCGATCGCGGGCGCACCTGGACGCGCGAAGGGCGGCTCAGCGTGACCGGGCTCGCCGCGGGCGAGCGTTATGTTGATCCCGACCTCATCCGGACTCCCGCCGGACACCTGCGGATGTTTGCCGCCATCATCCCTGCGACCATTCCCACCGGCATTGGCAACCAGCGGATCCGGGCGGCGGTGTCCGATGACGGACGCACGTTTCATTTTGCACCCTACGACTTGATCGGCGTCACGAACAACACGGAGGCAAAGATCGATCCCGATGTGGTCGCGTTGCCGGGCGGCGGCTACCGGATGTATTTCGGCGCGGGGGCCTCTGCCGGCGGCCCAATCGATCTCCATAGCGCGACCGCGCCGGCGCTGGCCGCGCCGAGCGTGACGAGTCCCGCGTCCGCGACCGGAACGGTCGGAGCGGTTTTCTCACTTCAAGTCACCGCCACGAATTCGGCGGATTATTTTCGGGTCGCTACCGGTGGCCTGCCCGCGGGCCTCGTTTTGGATCCCGCGACTGGCGTCATCTCCGGCACGCCGTCTGCAGCCGGAACGTTTACGTTTTCCATCCGGGCGGCCAACGCGGACGCCGCGAGTGCCGCGGTCCCGCTCACGCTGACATTTTCCGGCACGGGTCAGCCGCCGCCCGCGGGGACGCCCGGTCCGACCACGTCACGTTTGGTCAACGTCTCCGTCCGCGCGCGGTCTGGCAGCGGGGCGGGCGTGTTGATCGCCGGCTTCACGCTCACGGGGATTGGAACGAAGCCGCTGTTGATCCGCGGCATCGGTCCGGCGCTCATCGCACCGCCGTTCAGTCTGGCGGGGGCGTTGGTCGATGCCAGGCTCGAACTTTACTCCGGCCCAAATCGGACGGCGGAGAACGACAACTGGTCCGCGGTCGGGACCGAAGCCGGTGAGATCGCGGCGGCAGCGGCCCGGTTCGGCGCGTTTCCGCTCGCGGCCGGCAGCCGGGACGCCGCGGCGCTGGCCACGCTGCCGACCGGCGGTTACACGATGCAGGTCGCGGGTGTTGGCGGCACGGCGGGCACGGCCCTCGCCGAGATTTACGATGCGGATCCCAACGCACTCGCCGCGGGATCACGTCTGAGCAATGTTTCGGCGCGCACCGAAATTGGCGCGGGCGTCGATGTCTTGATCGCGGGTTTCACGATTGCCGGGACCGGCAGCCAACGCCTGCTCGTCCGCGCGGTGGGACCCTCGCTGGCGCGCTTTAGCGTGTCCGGCCTCCTCGCCGATCCGCGCGTGGAGGTATTCAGCGGGGCCGCGGTCATCGCCGCCAACGACAATTGGGCCGCCCAGAGCGGCGGCCTGACGTCGACCGGCATTCAGGAGGCGGCGGCGAGCGCTGGGGCGTTTCCCCTCGATCCGAATTCGCGGGATGCGGCGTTGCTGCTGTCGGTTCCGCCCGGCAGCTATACGGCCCAGGTTTCCGGGGTCGGCCCGCCGACCGGAGTGGCGTTGATCGAGATCTATGAGATCGCGCCAGTCTCGACGCCGGGACCGGCGCGGCCTCCGGGTGGATCGGGCTCGGGCGGAGGCGGGTCGAACAACGTGCAAGCGACCGCGGTCAGCAGCACCTATCGGACGGCGCCGGGCGGGCTCACGGGCTGGCTCGCCAGCGGCCAGAGCGCGGACCTGATGCTGAGCGGATTCGGTTTCGGCGAGTCGGGCGGGCCGCTCCAGTTCAACCACCCGCGGGGAATCGCGAGCGACGGCACGCGCCTCTATGTCTCGGATGGCCACAACAACCGCGTACTCGTATGGCTGCGTGCGCCGGACGGCAACACTCCGCCCGATTTCGTGCTCGGACAGGCGACGCTCAACGCGAATGTGCCGGGCACCGGGTTGCACCAGCTGAACTGGCCCGGGCAGGTGAGCGTCAGTGCGGGCGGCCGGGTCGTCGTGGCCGACACCTACAACGACCGCCTGCTGGTGTGGCGCGAGGCGCCGGTGCGCAACGGCCAGCCGGCCGACTTCGAGATCCGTCACTCATCGCTGCGCTGGCCGTGGGGCGTGTGGACGGACGGCACGCGGCTGGTGGCGAGTTCGACCGGTGGCGGGCCGACCGCGAACGGCGGACCTCCGGTCCGGGCGATTCTCGTGTGGTCGTCGTTCCCCGGCAACGCGAACACGCCGCCGGATTTCACGCTGGCGGATCCAGCGATCGGCACGCCGCGCACGATCACGAGTGATGGCAGTTTCCTCATGGTGGGCGACCACAACGCGAACGGCAACGAGGTGGGCAACTGGGTGTGGAAAACGTTTCCGACCAGCGCGCGCCGCTACGATTATTTCCTGCGCGAGCCGAGCGATGCGAACGGGCCGTGGATGCAGGGGGCCATGAATGCCGACGGGAAACTCGTGGTGCTCGGCCGTAACCTGAACCTCTGGAATGGAATTCCGGATACAGCGGCGACGGCGCCCGCGCTCATCGTCGATGGGTACAGTTATCATGGCGGCGACGGCAGCGGCGTGGCCTTGGCGCTCGGGCGGACCTACGTTGTCGCGTACAACGACAACCGCGTCACCGGTTACCGCTCCCTTCCAACGAACAAGACGGCGCGACCGGACTTCGTGGTCGGCAGTCCGGGTCTCGAGGTGAACACGCTCACGACGACTTTCTTCATCACGAATCCCGTGCCGGCGACCGATGGCGCGCGGCTGTTCGTGTCGTCCGACTTCGATCGCACCCTCTCGGTGTGGAACCGGATCCCGGACGAAAGTGCGGCGAAGCCCGACTGGCGGTACACGCTGCCGTTTGCGCCGTGGGACAATGCGCTGAGCGGCGACACCCTGGTGCTGGCCGGCCAGCGCCAGATCATGGGCTGGAAGAACGCGCCGCGGGCCGGCGAAATGCCGGAGATCAATTACCGGGACCGGATCGGATCCGTCGTGTTTCGCGAGATTCGCGGCGTGGCCCTCGATGCCGCAAACCTGTATGTCGCCGATTTCCAGGCGGGAAAAGTCTACGTCTGGCGTGGACTGCCGGCGGCAAATTCCGAGCCGTTTGCGACGCTCGAGGTACCCGGCGTGACGCGGCTGTCGAGTGACGGCACGTGGCTGGTGGCGACACAGACCGAACGGCAGTCGGTGACGGCGTTCGAGGTGGCGAAGCTCGCGGCGAACGCGAGCGGGATGGTCATTGGCGGGCAGGGCCGCTTCAACCTGCCGCAGGGGGCGTGCGTGGCCAAGGGTCAGTTGTTCATCGCCAACACGAATTTCAATCAGGTCCACGCGTGGCGCCGGGTGGAGGACGCGGTGGCGGGGCGCAATCCGGACGTGGTGCTGGGCGATCCCAGTCCGGCCGCGGCGCCGCGGGCGACGGACCGCGAGCTGTTCTGGCCGGGAGTGCCGGCGTTCGATGGAAATTACCTGTGGCTGGGAGAGTTCAAATTCTCCGGGCGGTTGCTGCGGTTTTCGGTGCGGTGAACGCCGCGCGACTCGGTTGAATCGGCGTCGCCGGACGTGGCTCCGCTGGATCGATTCGGGCGGGTGCGACGCGGGAGGTGTCGCTCACGGCCACAGCCACCAAAACGTCAGGGCCGAGGCTCCGGCGTAGAGAGCGGAATCGAGCAGATATTTAAGCACGGAGGTCCACGGCTTGCCCTCCCAAATTCCCTGCTGGATCGAGCCGAAGCCATACGCCAGGAAGGACACGATTCCGACGAGATAGAACGCCGCGCGGCCGCCACCGGCCGAAAGGCCGACGTATTTTCCGGCGAGGATTGCCGCCACCGCCGAGATCACGGTGCTCAACACCACCCACTGGACGAGCGAGCGCGGAATTTGCGGCGGGCCATTGGGCGTCAGGGTCAGGTATCCCACCGGGCCCTCCGTGTATTTTTTCGTCATGGCTTCGCCGCCCATTTCCTTCATGTCCTGGCAGTGCGGGAGCACGTAACTTCCCGGGGCCGGGTGGCCCGCGCGGATCGCGTCGCGCACGGCGTCTTCATTGGCCAGGCTCCGGTAGTCGGGCGCGTGCCACTTGAAGACCATGTGAATCAGACTGCTGATGATAAACACGAACACGGCGCTGAGCAGGATTGGCAACCAAAGCACGACAAGTGCATTCATGGGGGAATCAATGGGGTGGGATTGCGGTCAACCGCTGGCCGGACGGTGCAAACCGCAGGGGAGGCGAAACTGGCCGCGAACTTTTTCGCCCATCGCCGTCCCGACTGGAAGCCCAATTTCGCGCCGAATTTCCGGCGGAATGGACGGCCGGTCGCGCGCCGCAACGGGCTAGCCCCAACCGCTCTGCAGGACAGCGGAGCCCGTGACGGGAAGAAACCGGAAGGTGGCACGGTGGGAGGGCGGACCGGCCCAAGGGCGTGCAAGCCTCCGCGCTGCGCCTTCTTCGGATCTCGTGGCCGGCGCTTGCCAGTCATCGGTGAACGGAACGAAACGTCGCACCGGGCCACCACGCGAAGGCGGCGACGACAAAGCCCATTCGACCAGCCGTTTCGACAGGCTCAAGGCTCCGAGCCTGTCGAGGGGCTCAGGGTTTCAAACGTCGCCCTCCGATCCGAAGCACGTGTTTCGGAGGGCTGACCCGAATGGCGCTTAAGTAATACCGAGGACTATCTTCCTGAGGCGCTTGCGGCGTTGCGTGTCTGCCAGGGTCGTGCAGAGCACGCCGCGGCTTACCTGCTGCTTCGCTTTGAGCGAGGTCTGCACCGTGCGTCAGTTGGCGATGGCTGCGGCGAGCAACACGGATTGCGCCCGGGAGACGGCGAGGCTCACGGTTTTCCCTGGACCCTGCGGGTCCGCTTTCGGCGATGGGCGCTGGGGCAGGATGGCAAAGGAATCGGTGGCAGAGGAATAA